>Ga0207693_10002495_pt1 | contig 16012 bp, 20 predicted proteins | sample LARL81metaG_FD_184347 | JGI IMG/M metagenome (GOLD analysis project Ga0207693, IMG submission 184347) | Corn, switchgrass and miscanthus rhizosphere microbial communities from Kellogg Biological Station, Michigan, USA - LAR L8-1 metaG... | ecosystem: Host-associated > Plants > Roots >...
GCCGAATGATGCGGCGATCCGGCTTTATGCCGGTCTGGGCTACGCGCACCACCATGCGTACCGATACCGACTCGAGCCCCACGCCAGTAACGGTCGGCTGACTCAGGCGCTTTAAGGTCCCGCCACTAGGTGTTCTGTCCCGACAGGTTGGTGACGCGGCTGGCGGGTGGTTTGCCGTCGAGTGCGGTGTGGCCGCGGTGGTGATTGTAGGTGTGAAGCCAGTCGGGGAGTGTTGCTGCGCGGGCGGTGTCGCTGGGGTAGGTCTGGGCGTAGGCCCATTCCTCGAGCAGGGTGCGGTTGAACCGTTCGACTTTGCCGTTGGTTTGCGGCCGATAGGGCCGGGTCCATTTGTGTGTGATCGATTCGCCGAGGGCGTCGGCGAACACGTGTGAGCGGTAGCAGCCGCCATTGTCGGTGAGCACCCGGCGCACGGTGATGCCGCAGCTGATGAACCAGGCGTTGGCTCGGGTCCAGAACGCGGCGGCGGTGTCTTTGTCGTCATTGTTGAGGATTTCGGTGTAGGCCAGGCGGGAGTGATCATCGACAGCGTTGTGCAGGTAGGCGTAACCCAGCCGGGGTTTGCCGTGCCGGTCACGGTGGGTGCCGGCAGAGGCGGCTCGGTTGCGCTGCCCGACCGCCCGGCTGGTCACCCGATGGCCGCCCCCGTCGGGGATGCGGCCCAGTTTCTTGATGTCCACGTGCACCAGCTCACCCGGCGCGGCATGCTCGTAGCGGCGCACCTGCCGGCCGGTAGCGCGATCCAGCCAGCGCAGCCGCGCCAACCCGAACCGGGCCAACACCCGATGCACCGTCGAGGGGTGCAGCCCGAGCAGGAACCCGATGCGCGCCGGCCCCCACCGCCGGATCACCCGAACCTTGATGATGCGCCGCTCGACCTGCGTCGGGGTACGCCGCGGCGAAGAATGCGGCCGACTGGACCGATCGATCATGCCCGCTTCACCGAGCAGCCGGTACCGCGATACCCACCGAGCCGCGGTACCCGCCGATACCTGGAACCGCTCGGCGGCCCGGCGGATCGGCCAACCATCATCGACGACGCACCGAGCCAGCGCGAGCCGGCCCCTCGGAGCGAGCTTGGCATTAGCGTGAGACATGAGGACCTCCGGAGTGGGGAGCGGTTCTTCGACAGCTCCACACCTCACCCGGAGGTCTTCGCCATGTCAGCCAGCCACGCCGTCACCAACGTCTGTGGTCAGTACAACTAGCGCTCATAGCCGCAGCCGAATGCGCGTTCGGTAAGCGGTCGGTCGCCATACAGCAACCAAGCGTTCTCCAAGCGGTGGTTCCAAGCTCGCGCCGAGCTTCTTCCGACCGGTTTGCTGTCGGATCTGGTCACCGCAGACGCGGCCCCGTCGCCCAGGATTCGACGGGCACAGCCCAAAGGAGTACGTCATGACCAGCATCCATCGCATCAGCAAGTCCGTGATCACGCTGCGCCCACTGCTCGCCGTCGCGGTCGCCGCCGCCGCGTTCGTCGTGCCCGGCCACGCATCAGCCGGACCCGCACCGGTCGACCCGCCGGGAGGCGCGACCACCTCCGCAGCCAGTTACAGCCCAGCCATCGGCGGGCGGACCGACGAGCAGTTCTGGGGTCAAGCCACCTGGTTGAACCCGCTGAGCGGACTGAACCTCGACCGAAGCTCTGTCGGTGGCTGATAAGCCGCCCGAACCTTGGGCGGGCAAATAGGCTGGCGGATGGTCAGGCCGGCGGCTCGAGCAGAACCAACGGGATTTGCCGGCTGGTATGAGCCTGGTAAGCCGCGTAGTTCTGGTGATCGGCGACGACCAGAGGCCACAACCGAACCCGCTCCGCCGGCGTGGCGACACGCGCTCGCATGCGCTGCCTGGCTGCTCCCTGCAGTCTGACCTCCACCTCCGGGTTGTCCTGCAGATTCAGGAACCACGCCGGGGACCGGTCGTCACCGCCGCGGGATGCCACCACGACCAGGGTCGCTCCGTCCTGCACGGGCGAGGTGAGCAGCACCGAGTGGGGCCGACCACTTCTGCGTCCAACTGTGGTGAGTTCGAGCACCGGCATGTGTAGTGCTTCCCACCCGACGCGTCCGCCGCTGATCTTCAGCAGTCCGCGATGAACGGTGTTCATCATCTTGAACCCGAAGTCATTCGGCATACCAATGAAACTAACGCGGGACACTAGCCGGGGTCCCCGTCCTTCGGGACCTCGAGTTCCACCACATCGGTCTCAGGACGCCTAGCCGAGCGTCGACCACTCGCCGTCTTCCAGTACGTCTCCTTCCCCAGCAGCGATTCCCCAAACCGATCGAACTCGGCGATCACCTTCTGCGTGGCCGCGCTGACAGCCTCACTCGTTCGTTCTCGTAACTCATCCAGCTGCCGCGTCACCTCACTGTGAACCTGGCCGGCAACCTCGTCCTTGGCCAGCTCTCGAAGCTCCTTCTTTGCCTCTCGTACCGCAGTCCGGAGATCTTTCGTGGCGGCGTGGGCCTCACGAATCATCTCGCGGCACTCGCTGATCGCGGCCTCCAGTCGGTCGACTTCGCTCATTGACTGCTCCTGCTCGTCGGCTGCCGTGGGTCGCCCTATTGTCCGCGGGCACCCGATTTGGTAGCAACGCGGCGGGAGGACGGCCACCTCGCCAGTCGTGCCGTCATGCGAGCGAGCGCGGCTCGCTTCAGCCCGTCATGCTGTCCACCATGAGACATCTCGGGATTCTCGCGCATAGCACGGAGGGTGCGGCGTTGTGCTTTCGTGCCTTCTGCCAGGAGGGATTTGCTGAACTGGCGCCCAACGAGCACCCTGACGTATCCCTGGACTGCATCGCGTTGGCTCGCAGCATGCCTGGGTGGGAGGCCAGGGACTACACCTCGATTCGTGCCATTTTGGCGCTGAGCGTAGAGCGGCTCGCTGCCGCTGGCGCGGACTTCTTCGTCTGTCCGGACAACACCGCGCACATCGCGCTCGAACAACCAGGATCCGAGCTTGCCCTCGCCGGCCTGCACATCGCCGAGGTGGTCGCCGATCAGGCCGCTCGCGACGGGCGCGGACGGGTGGGCGTGCTAGGCACCAAGTACCTCATGGAGGCGCCGCTCTACCCGCGGGTTCTCGCCGAGCACGGCATCGTGGTCGAACTACCAGGGGATGACGACCGCCGGATCATCAACGAGATCATCTTCGACGAACTCGTCAACGGCGTATTCACCGCAAACTCGCGAACAGAGTACCTACGGATCATCGCGCAATTCGCAGACCGGGAATGCGACGCGGTCGCGCTGGTGTGCACCGAGATTCCGCTGCTCGTGACTCCCGACGCTTCACCTCTGCCAACCCTGGACTCCACCCGCCTCCTCGCGGGCGCGGCGTTCGACGTCGCGATCGGCCGCCGGGCGATGCCCACGTGGCGAGGTGGCCCTATTTCCGAGGTGGACCGGAGACGGGCGCCATGAGTGCCCGTCGCCCGGTGGTGGTTGGACCACTAGCTCCAGATGCGAATACGTCGCGGCCGCAGTGTGACGACCACACGTGATTGACCGGCGCCGTCCATGGCCCGCAGATTTGTGTCGTATTTCTGGCCGAGTCTGTCGGCGAAGGAGTAGTCGGCGTCGGGTTCGATCTCAGCATCCGCACGTATCTCCAGGTACCGGTACGGATTGGCAAGATCCAGGATAAGCAGGCTGCACGCCGGCTGGCGCCGCAGATTCCTCACCTTTTGCCTGGTCGTATTGAGTGAGATACGAACGATGTCGTCTTCCGCCAGGAACCAGAGCTCGGACAGCTGCGGCCGCCCGTCCGTGCCGACTGTTGCTAGCGTGGCCACCTGAGCGTCGAGAAGGTCGCGGTGCGAGTCAGGAATCGTCGCCATAACGGTCCTTTCGTCAGTGCAGCACGCGCGGAAGGGCGACCATGGAGTGGACTCATTGACCAGTCAGGCCGTGCACCTCGTTTAGCGCGTCGGTGTAAATGCCCGTCACCTGGCCGCCGTTCTTGATGCGAATCAGTTGGGTGCCGTGGGCTCCCGCGACGTCGACGGTGCTGAAGGCTCCGTCAGCGTAGATGAAGCCGTGCGCGTTGCCGGCCGCGTCGCTGTAGAAGCCAGCGATCTCCCCGGCGTCGTTGATGCCGAAAGCGTTCGTGCCCGTTGCGAGCGGAAAGTTGATAGGCGTGAACGCACCGGCGTGGAGCAGGAATCCATGCGATCCGGTCGCGTCCGACCACGTTCCGACGACGTCGCCGGCGGTGTTGATCCCAGCGGCCGCGGTCGTGGTGGCTCCGGGGAAGTCGATGGCGGTAAAGGCGCCGCCGCTGCTGACGAACCCATGTTCGTCATTAGCTGCGTCGAGATAGAGACCGACGACTTGACCCGCGTCGTTGACGCCAATCACTTCAGTCCCGGTGGCGCCTGGGAAGTCGACATTGTTGAACGCGCCGCCGGCGCTCGCAAAGCCGTGGAGCACACTTGCCAGGTCCTGATAGGCCCCGACGATCAGACCAGACGCATTGATGCCCGTCGCCACGCTCAAGGTAGAGCTCGGAACCGGGAGAATCTCGTAGGTGCCGCTGGTGAATGTGAAGCCGGTCAGGGGCGTGTTGCTGCCGGGATCGACTGTGAACCCGCCCACCGCCGTCGTGCCGTCGCTGTCGAAGACCAGGGACTCCGCCGCGCCCGGGAAGTCGGCGCTTGCGAACGCGTAGACCTTCGCCACCGCCAGACCTCGAGCCACGGCGTCGTCGGCAGGCGCGATTGAGGGTTCGGCGCCAATGCGTGGCCGAAGATCCAGTAGTCCGCGCACGATAGGCCGGCCCGATTGCGGTAGTGATGATCGTTCGGTCGTCATTTCCATCCCCTTGAGCTGTGAGGATTCCCGATGGCCCTCACTCGCGGGCCCGCCATCGCAAGGATCCGTCGCACGTCTGGCGGCTGAGCATAGCCTCCAGTCGATATCTCGACCGCAAGAGGATTGGTGTCATGGCCAGGAATACCAGCGATTTTTGGCGGCGAGGGGCACACTGTCGGGCGTGATCCAGACGAAGCGGGACGAACAGCGGCGCGAGCGTGTGCGCGAGTACGAGGCGGCGCTCACCGATGCACGGTCACCGGTTGAGGTGCTGGTGTTGTTCGCGAAGGTGCGAGAGGACCGGGCCGTCGACGAACGACTCGAGGAGGCGTTCGCGGCATCGATCACGGAGGGTGTCGACGACGCGGATCGACTTCCGGCCGCGGTGTGGGTGGCCCTTCGGCAGGGCGACGTCGACGCGGTGATACAGACACTGGTGCGGACGTCCAGCACCGAGTTGGTCCTGGCCGCGCACGAGCAACTCGACGCGGGCTACCGGCTCACCTCGGTCGAGGAGCGCCGGGCTTTGCCAGATGTCGGCCGTCTCGAGGCGCAGGTCGCCTCGTTCCTGCGCATTCCTTACGACGTTGTCGCCATGATCACGAGCTGGGGCCCGGACGACCCTCGCACGGCGGTGGAGATTGACGCACTTGTCGAGCAGCGGTTTGGCTCGCCGGCGCGCGCCACCAAGCCATCCCGGGCCCGCCGCGAACCGAGTGCTGGCACGACGACCCAAGCCGGTTCCAGCGGGCCCGGCATCAGCCTGTCCATGTCGAGTGAAGAGTTCACCGCGCTACTCAACTTGACGCCGGAGCAACGTGCGGTACTGATGACACTCGTCCGGCAGGCCACCATCACTATCGGCTGCGATTTGTAGTCGTGGCGTAATTCGCGGCCCGTGATCGTTATCTGCCTAACTCCAGGCTGCGCTGGGCGGAGGAATCATCGTCCCGGAACAAATAGAGGACCGGCACCGGGCAGTCGGGGCCGCAGTGGGCGAGCCGCGCGGCCTCGGGGACGGCATGCGCGCAGATGATGCCGTTGTTGTTACCAGCGGCGTCGAGCCGGAACGGCAACTGATACGGTCCCTGACTCGCAAGGAAGGCAAGGCTAAGGGGCGGAGTCCCGGTTGGGCAACCCGTCGCCACCGGTGTCTGCGAGACGTCCGCGGACGCGGTGGCCGCCGGTACCGCGACTGCGGCGACCGCGAGGGCAGCTGCCAGGGTGAGTGTCGATGCGAGTCGCTTGGCCATCTTCGTGCTCCGTTTCGCTCGTCGTGGGGTGCGGGCGGCTCTCGTTGTGGTGCTGTCAGCACGAACCCTGGACATGTCGCCTCCCGAGCGCCGCCTGTCTGTCGGTCGAACGGAGCGCAACACGAGGGGTTTGGAACACGCTCGCAGCGGCTTGGATGCGGCTTGGAACCGAATCCGTAATCAGGTCTGGACGGTGTATTCCTCGCATATCGACGTCCGGATACCGAACCTCGAGCGACGTTCGTCCTCGAGCGCCTGTGGTGGCCGGCTGCTGTGGTGTCACGGCTCGCTCGCGGCTACGAGCGAAACCAGTCGACGGTGGGTCAGGTCGCAGGTTTGCGCCAGGCCCCAGGTCGGCGCATCGCCAGCCCGGCTCCGCCGACGACGATAAGGATCAGGCCCGCCGTTATTCCTAACGTGACTGCCGCGCTGGTGTGCAGAACGAGCTCGGCCCCGAGCACGCCACCGCCGAGCATCGCGGCTACCGCCGCGAGCCGCCGCAGTAGCACCGTGAGATTGGTGCCGGAGCGGACGTCTGCGGCGATGCCGGTGAGTGTCATCGTCAGGACAGTGGTTGTCAGGTCCGGTACGGCGAGCCGGCGGGCGACGGCATTCTGAATTCCCATCCCGATCGCCAGCAGCGCGGCGGTGACATTGCGGACGGTATCGGTGAACGGTGTGCTCCCCACGGCTGTGATGACGCAGGCGGCGATGACGAGGACAAGCTCGAGCCCGGCGCCGCCGGCGAGCAGCAGCGCCCGATCGTTCCCGAGCCGCCCGATCAGCGACCCGCCGATCATTGCGCCGACCAGGAACCCGAACAGGGCGAACAGGGAGGCGCTCAGCGAAAATCCCGGCGCGCCCGCGATCGCAAAGCCGGTGAACACGACGTTGCCTGTCATGTTGGCCACGAAGACGCGGCCCAATTGCAGGATGCTCACCGCATCTACCAAGCCGGTCACCACGGTGAGTACCAGCAAGAGTGGGGGCAGCGGGCCGTGACGCGGGTCGCCTCCGGCAAACTGCCTTATCCCGGATCGAGCCGGGTGACTATCAACGTTCACGAACGCCAATCATGAGGATCTAACCGCGTCCCGGGTAGTAGCAGTCGAGCGATCAGTCGGCGGTCACCGACGCCGGCTCACTGGGCCCGCGCGACACATTCGACATCGATCTCACCGAGCCGCCGCCGAACCTCCCGATTGAGACTGCTAGCAGCCGCATACGCTGATCCGGTGGCGCGCCGCGCTCGGGTCGAGGACATCCACGCTCTCGCGATGGCGATGCCTCACGTCACGGTCATCCAGGGATCGCAGGAGAACCCGATCTACCAGGTCGGAAGCAAGTCATTCATCTTCTTTCGAACGCCTCGGCCGGACGCGATCGACCCGAACACGGGTGAGCGATACCCCGATGTCATCGTTTTCTGGGTCGCTTCGGAAGCCGACAAGCAGGCGTTGGTCCAAGATCGATCCACGCCCTTCTTCACAACGGCTCACTTCGATGGACATGCCTCAGTACTGATTCGCGCCACCCGGATCCATGAGCTATCCCGGGCCGAATTGGCAGAGCATGTTCAAGACGCCTGGCTGGCCCGAGCGTCGCCCAGCCGAGCCGCAGCGTGGTTACGTGACCACGGCATGCGCTAGCGCGTGGGATGGCTACCTTGGCGGCGCGACAACCAGTCCAGTCTGGCGAGTATCTTGGCGATGCCGCGGATGCGCGGCGCCATGGTGTAGGCGGGTCAGGCGGTTCGGCCCGACGGATTGTCGACGGTTGACGCGGGAGGCCGGTGAGGATTCCGACCCATGGCTTCTCCATTCGACGACGTCTTGCAGGCTAACCAGGCTTTTGCGTCTAGCTATGCCGATCCGCAGCTGCCGGGACGCGCTGCCCGCGGGCTGGCCATCGTTACCTGCATGGACTCGCGCATCGACCCGCTCGCGATGGTTGGCCTACGACGCGGAGACGCCAAGATTCTCCGCAATGCGGGGGCGCGCGTTACGGACGATGTGTTACGGACGCTGGTCCTTGCCGTCCACTTGCTGGGCGTCGAACGGATCATGATCGTCGCACATACCGATTGCCGAATGGCAATGCAGACTGAAGAAAAGCTGCACGCGGCCATACTGGCGAGCTCTGGCCTGGACACGCGGAGCATCGAGTTCAGGATCGTCGAAGACCAATACGCGGTCTTGACGCGAGACGTGCAGCGCGTTCGTAGCTCGCCATATCTGCCGCCTGAGTTTCCCGTGATCGGATGCCGCTACGACCTGGCCACTGGCTTACTTGATGTGCTGGTGAGCGAATCCGACACCACCAGGCCGTAGCTGCGTGAGCACGTGGCTGGGTCGCCAAAGGAGGATGCGACCGTGACCGATCGCATCGAAGAGCTGCAACGGCTGGATGCCCGGCATGTGTGGCATCCGTACGCGCCGATCCCGCCAGCTTCGCCACCGTATCTGGTGGACAGTGCGCGCGGTGCGCGACTGCAGCTGGCGGACGGCCGACAGCTGGTGGATGGCATGTCGAGCTGGTGGGCCGCCATACACGGCTATAGGCATCCGGCGCTCGATGCTGCCTTGGCCGACCAGCTTGGCCGAATGGCCCACGTCATGCTCGGGGGTCTCACCCACGAGCCGGCGGTTCGCCTCGCTGAGCGGCTGGTCGCCATTACGCCGGCCGGTCTGGAGCACGTCTTCTTCTGCGACTCCGGATCGGTGGCGGTCGAGGTTGCGGTCAAGATGGCCGTCCAATACTGGCAGGCCGTTGGTCGGCCTGCGAAGAGCCGGCTGCTCGCTGTGCGCGGCGGCTACCACGGTGACACGTTCATGGCGATGTCCGTCTGCGATCCCGTCGGCGGAATGCACCACTTGTTCAGCGAGGTCCTTCCGGAGCAGGTATTCGCGAACCGCCCTCCGCCAGGTGTCGACAGTCCAGTTGACGAGGCTTGGGTCGCGGACGCCGAGCCGCTGGTGAAACAACACGCCGACGAGCTGGCCGCACTGATCGTTGAGCCCGTAGTGCAAGGGGCCGGCGGCATGCACATCTACAACCCGAGTTACGTCAAGGTCCTTCACGACCTGTGCCAGCGCCACGGCGTGTTGCTGTTGCTCGACGAGATCGCCACCGGTTTCGGTCGTACCGGCAGCCTGTTTGCCGCTGATCTTGCCGAGGTTCAGCCGGATCTGCTGTGCGTCGGCAAGGCGCTGACCGGTGGCTATCTTCCGATGGCCGCGACGCTGTGTACCTCCCGAATCGCGGACGCGATCAGCAACGGCCCGGGGGGCGCGCTAATGCACGGGCCGACCTTCATGGGCAACGCGGCTGCGGCAGCCGTCGCGTGCGCCAGCATCGATCTCCTACTCGGCCATAACTGGCAGGGTGAGGTCAACCGGATCCAGACCGGTCTACGCGAAGGCCTCCTCGGCCTGGCCAGCCGCCCAGGCGTGGCAGACGTACGGGTGCTCGGCGCGATCGGAGTCGTTCAGCTTGACCGCTCGGTCGACATTGCCCGGGCTACCGCTGCCGCAGTAGGAAAAGGGGTGTGGCTCCGGCCCTTCCGAGACCTTGTGTACACGATGCCGCCGTATATCTGCGCTGATGAGGACATCGCTCGAATCTGCATGGGCGTTACGGCGGCCGTCGACGCCGGCACCAGGCCATCCGACACCTGACGCACCTGTGGGCCGCTGCTGTCACCACCTCGATCGGCTGGCGCCGATGGCGATGTCATGCGGCTGATCGTCACCGGCACCGGAACCGGCGTCGGCAAGACCGTAGTCACGGCCGCATTGGCGGCCTGCGCCGCAGGCGAGGTCGCTGTGGTCAAGCCGGTACAGACCGGAGTCCGACCAGGAGAAGACGGTGACCTCGCTGAAATAGGTCGCCTGTCCGGGATTCACGATCTGCATGAATTCGCGCGCTACCCCGATCCGCTCTCACCCGAGCGCGCCGCCGCTCGCTCTGGGCTTCCGGCCCTTGCGCTGGACGATGCGGTGCAGCGGATTCTCGCGCTGGACCGTGAGCTGGTACTCATCGAAGGCGCCGGCGGCCTGCTTGTCCGATACGCCGACGACGGCTGGACGATTGCCGATCTGGCCGGCGTGTTGGGCGCGCCCGCGGTGGTGGTCAGCACGGCGACGCTGGGAACCCTGAACGCGACAGCGTTGACGCTCGAGGCGATGGCAAACCGTGGCATCGAACTGGCCGGGCTGATCATCGGGTCATGGCCCGCTGTCCCGGGTCTAGCCGAGCGATGCAACGTCGCGGACCTGGAAACAGTGGCCGGCGTCGCGCTATCGGGTGCCTTGCCGGAAGGTCTGCCGCGAATGCGAGACTTCGCTGATCGGGCCCGAGCCGGCCTCGCGCCACGGTTCGGCGGCACCTTTGAAAGGCTGGTAACGCACGCGGTGAGCTATTGCGATCGGTGTGGAGAGCCGGGCGTCCATGAGGCGTGCGTCGCGGCGCGAGCTCTGGAGCCACCTCGGTACTGTGCGCGATGCCGCCGACGGATGGTCGTGCAGGTAACGCCCGGCGGCTGGACCGCCCGTTGCGTTGAGCACGGCGAGCTGTCAGGTGGCTGAGCCGGACTGTGCGACAACCGCTGAATTCGCCAATGGCATGTCGACGGCCGCGATCTCCCTTGGCCGCCGATGGCGGTCACCCGGTGGCCGTCGGGTAGCAGCCGGACACTAGATTGTTGAGTATCAGCTACAACCCGGCGGAGTGCGCACGTCATGGTTCCAGCGATCGGCGAGCCGCTGGGCTTGGCAGCGCCGCAACGGCTGACCGATCAGCGTGCGCCCGATCCGGATCGTTTGTTGAGCGGTCGCACACTCGACAGCATCGCATCGACGAGGCGCGGGCATGAAGCAGCTCCCCGGCCTTGATCTCGATCGGCTTTCTGCCTATCTGGATGGGGTTCTTCGCCCCTTTCCGGGCGGACCGATCGACGGTGCCGTCATCCAGGGCGGTTTGTCGAACCTGACGTATGTCGTGTCCGACGGCGAGCACAGACTTGTGGTGCGTCGCCCTCCGCTCGGGCATGTCCTGCCGACCGCGCACGACATGGCCCGCGAGTATCGGATCCTCGCTGCACTGAACGGCTCGGCCGTGCCCGTACCTCGCGTCCGCCACCTCTGCGAAGATCCGTCGATTATCGGCGCGCCCTTCTACGTCATGGACTTCGTCGACGGGCAGGTGTACCGGTCAGCGGACGATCTTCTGCGGATTGGCCCCGTGCGAACGGCGACAGTCGGACGGCGCTTCGTAGAGGCCCTGGTGTCGATCCACGCCGTCGTGGCGGGAGACGTTGGCCTAGGTGACCTCGGCCGACCGGAGGGATTCCTTGCCCGACAGGTTCGCCGGTGGAAGAAACAGCTCGATGGGTCGTACAGCCGTCCCCTCGCGGGAGCCGATGAGCTGTACGAGAAGCTTGCGCAGAGCGTGCCAACGACCGACGCACCCGCAGCGATCGTCCATGGCGACTACCGGCTCGACAACTTGCTATTCGACGACGCTGATCAAGTCGCCGCGGTTGTGGACTGGGAGATGGCGACGCTGGGTGATCCCCTCACCGACGTTGGCCTGATCCTGGCTTATGAGCACCTCGCAAGCCTCGACGGCACCATTGGCAACGCTTGTGCCGCACCAGGCTTCCTCACCGGATGCGACCTTCTCGAAGCGTATTCGACCACCAGCGGACGGACGCTCGATCACATGGGGTTCTATGTCGGTCTGGCGAGCTACAAGCTGGCGACCGTGCTGGAGGGCATCCATTTCCGATATCTGCGCGGACAGACAACGGGGGAGGGCTTCAGCGGGGTAGGTTCGGCCGTCGAAGGGCTCATCGCGTTCGGCATCCAATCTCTGACGACGCGGTAAATAGGTCCGGGATATGCGAGCGAGGGGAGCGCCTGGTGAGCCTGGAGCGAGTTCGCCGGGCCGTCGCTGCGCGCGACGAGGCCGGCCTCCGGCGCACCCTGCGTCCTCGACTGCGGAGCGAGGCGACCCTCGATCTGGCCGGCAACGACTACCTCGGCCTTGCCCACGATCCCCGCGTGACGGAAGCGGCGGCCAACGCCGCTCGAATATGGGGTGCGGGCAGCACCGGCTCGCGTCTGGTGACCGGAACTACCGCATTGCACGAAGAACTCGAGGCCGAGTTGGCCGACTTCACGGGCGGCCCGGCCGCATTGGTGTTTTCCTCCGGCTACTTGGCTAATCTCGGCGCCCTGACGGCGCTCGGTGGCGAAGACGTCACGATCGTCTCCGACGCCGGAAATCACGCATCCATAATCGATGCTTGCCGGTTGTCCAGGTCGACGATAGTTGTGGTTCCGCATAGAGATGTGGACAAGTTCGACTCAGCGTTGGCTGCTCGCTCCACGAGCTATGCCGTCGTGGTTACCGATGCGGTCTTCTCCGTGGACGGTGATCTTGCTCCGTTGCGCGAGATCCACACGATTGCTCGACGGCACCGGGCATTGCTCGTTGTCGACGAGGCCCACGCTCTAGGTGTCGTCGGCAACCGGGGACGAGGTGCTGTCGCCGCGGCCGACTTGGCTGGTGAGGACGACATCGTCCGCACGGTGACCTTGTCCAAGTCGCTGGGCGCGCAGGGCGGTGCAGTAGTGGCAGCGCCTGATGTCATCGAGCTGATGATCAACGTGGCCAGGCCCTTTATCTTTGACACCGGACTCGCACCAGCGTCGGTTGGTGCAGCATTGGCAGCCCTGCGAATAGTGAGAAACGAACCGGGGCTGGCGTCAGCTGCCCGGTCAAACGCCCAAGTACTCGCCGCCATCGTTCGCCGCGTGGGCATCGAGACGGCGGAGCCGGCCGCGGCTGTCGTACCGGCCGTCGTAGGGGAGCCGCGTCGGGCCGTCAGGGTGGCAGCAGCGGCGTTGGCGAGCGGCGTTCGGGTGGGGTGCTTCCGACCACCTTCTGTCCCGCACGGCCGGTCGTGTCTGCGTCTGACGGCACGGGCCAACCTGACCAGCGCCGATCTCGAGCTTGCACACCGGGCGCTAACCGGCGCGCTGGGATCAAGTTCCCTCGACACCTCGCCAGCCGTGCGCGGACGAGATGAGGGAGCTGACCCGTGATTCTGGAGATCGCGCGCACGCAAGTACTCGAGGATGGCGTCGGCTTGACCAAGGAGCAGGCGGTCGAGTGCCTCCGCCTGCCTGACGAGCGGGTCGACGAATTGCTCGACCTGGCGCACGAAGTGCGCCTCGCGTGGTGCGGGGACGAGGTTGAGGTCGAGGGCATCGTCTCGGTGAAGACTGGCGGTTGCCCAGAGGATTGCCACTTCTGTTCGCAGTCGGGTGTTTTCGATTCGCCGGTCCGATCGGCCTGGCTGGATATTCCCGCGCTCGTCAAGGCGGCGAAAGAGACTGCCGCCCTAGGCGCGTCCGAGTTCTGCATCGTGGCCGCGGTTCGCGGCCCGGATGATCGGCTCATGGCCCAGATCCGAGATGGCGTTAGAGCGATCTTGGATGAAGTCGAGATCAATATCGCGTGCTCGCTCGGCATCCTCACTCAGGAACAAGTCGACGAACTTGTCGAGCTTGGCGTTCACCGCTACAACCACAACCTGGAAACTGCACGGTCTTTCTTTTCACACGTGGTAACTACACATTCCTATGACGAACGCCTCGACACCTGCCACATGGTCAGCAACGCCGGTATGGAGCTGTGCTGTGGTGGAATCGTAGGAATGGGGGAATCGCTCGAGCAGCGAGCAGAATTCGCCATCGAACTCGCCGTGTTGGAACCCGACGAAGTGCCCTTGAATTTCTTGAATCCGCGACCCGGGACGCCGTTCGGCGACCGTACGCCGATGTCGGCCGTCGACGCGTTGCGCGCCGTCGCCACATTTCGGCTCGTGATGCCTCGGACGATCCTGCGTTTCGCAGGCGGACGGGAGATCACCCTCGGCGATCTGGCCGAGCGAGGCGTCCGCGGCGGCATCAACGCGATGATTGTCGGAAACTACCTGACGACCCTCGGCCGGCCCGGCGTGGAGGACCTCACGATGCTCAAGGAGCTGAGGATGCCGATCAAGGCGCTCGCCAAGAATCTCTAGCCCAACGGTCGCCGAGCGGGTACCGGCACCGCCGGCGCAGGTTGCTTAGCCGGTAGCCCCATTGCGGTTGACGTCCAGGTAACTGTGGAGCACGCCTAACAGTGCGCTTCGTTGAGCCTGCGTTAGACGGGTATCGCCGCTGATGGCATCTTCGGTAGTCACCGGATCGTTCCGCATCGGGACGCCCGCTGCGTAAAGGATCAACTCATCTGGGCGGATTCCCAGACTGTCGGCCAATGCGCGTAACACGCTCAGACTTGGCTCGTGCCGACCGCGCTCGAGCTGACTGAGGTACGTATCTGACAGGTCCGCCAACCGGGCAAGTTCCCGTTGCGACAGCTGGTTGAGCGCGCGCTGCGCCTTGATGAACTCACCCAGCTGCCGCAGATGCTCCTGCCAGAATGGGTCGATCGTGTCGGTCACTTGCTACCGTCTCGCACGCGAAGTCCTTGATGCGTCCGCCGAGCCCACCAACCAGGCCAGGCCACGTTCGGCGACGGACGACGTGTGTCGCCCGCCGCGCTTCGACCAAGAGGGTTACTGCTCCGGTTGCTGCTCGGCGTTCTTGCTCGGTGCCGCAGCCGCCCACGCGTCTGCCAATGCCAGCGAGAACTTCTTGTTCTCTTCAAGCATTCGCGCCTGGAAGTCGTAGGAGTCCTCGATAAGCTGCTTGAGATCGGGCGGGCTTGCGACCTGCGGCCCGGTCCACGTCGGCGGCTCCGGCGCACTCTTTGCAAACGAGGCAACATAAGACTTAGTTGCGTCGAGGATGCTCTCGTGCATCGACGTCACCCACTCGAGGGTCCGCTGATTCGCGGCGCGCATGTTTTCTTGCAGATCCATGATCAAACCCTTCCAGTAAACTAAACTTTGATCAATGCGAATGATACTACGCGCATTGTGGTAGGCAAAATGCGCGGCAACGACTCCGCCGCCCGACGCGAGCCAAGGCGCCGTTCGAAGATCGTCGACTGGACCACCGACGCTCGGCTCGACCGCATCTCACTGTCCTCGCCTGGTTGACTCGGTTGCACCCGGCTGCCACAGCCGTGCTGCCGGTCACGCCGCGCGACCATCGGATCCGAGCATCGATGGCGGAGACAGCTTTTGCCGCAGACGTGACCCACGGAGTAACAGAGGTCGGCGATCGGCTGCCTGGTGGGCCCGCGACGCACTGGCGATGACCAACATCCGCGTTCGACATCGAGGGCGATCCTGGCGGCGGTCCGGCACTTGCCAACGAGGCGATGATGGGGATGTCGGCGCTGACGACCTGCCACCGCGGCCCGTGACCTGCGAGGGGGGACCTGATGCGGAACGACGTGCACCCGGCGATCACGGATCTTTACCGGCCGAAACGAAAGTAGGAGGCGGACGATGCCAGGATCAGTCATCGTCGGCGGCGCCAGAACGCCGATCGGCAAGTTGTCTGGTTCCCTCAAGGACATCCCGGCCGTCGACCTCGGCGGGATTGCCATCTCGGCTGCTCTGCAGAAGGCCGGCATCACGGGTGACGAGGTCGAATACGTGATCATGGGTCAAGTTATCCAGGCCGGTACCGGTCAGATCCCGGCCCGGCAAGCCGCAGTCAAGGGTGGCATCCCCATGACCGTCCCGGCCGTAACCCTCAACAAGGTCTGCCTGGCGGGGTTGAACGCGATCGCCGTGGCCGATCAGCTCATCGGCTACGGCGAGTTCGACGTCGTGGTCGCCGGAGGCATGGAGTCCATGACTCGAGGCCCGTACCTGCTGCCTGGGGCGCGGGCCGGGTACCGCTACGGCGACGCCACGATCGTCGACGCCACGTCGCAGGACGCGCTTTTCTGCGCGTT
>Ga0207693_10002496_pt1 | contig 16011 bp, 22 predicted proteins | sample LARL81metaG_FD_184347 | JGI IMG/M metagenome (GOLD analysis project Ga0207693, IMG submission 184347) | Corn, switchgrass and miscanthus rhizosphere microbial communities from Kellogg Biological Station, Michigan, USA - LAR L8-1 metaG... | ecosystem: Host-associated > Plants > Roots >...
AGTATGACTGGAGAACAAGGATTATCATTACAACTGTAAATGCCGTAAAAATGGAGCCGATTCCTATTGCCATCTTGGTGTTTCTGCTCATGTCTTTTTCTACTTTTTTCGCTAATTTAAGATATCTCATAAATTCCAGTATCAGAATTCAAACCTGATTATTTGATCAGATTTTAAATAAGGTGACAATAAATCTAGTCTTCATGAGCGAACAGCCACGACAATTTTTCAATTTTTCATTTTTCAAGGTAGACCCAAAATGGCGCTGGATGGCAGATCTTGCAAAAGAGGAATCGGCAAAAGAAGTAGAAATCGTTCTTAAAAATTCACAAATAAAGTACAGGACATATTCTACTCTGGGCCTACGAGATGATGCAGAGTTTCTGTTTTGGTTTGTATCTGATTCTGTTGAAAAAATTCAAGATGTCGTATCAAAACTATACCTTACAGTTTTCGGAAAATACATTGTACCAACTCATGTGTATTTATCCAGCACAAGACCGTCAATGTATGCCAATAATCCAACAACGCGTGGTTGGCTTGGTGGAGAGGATCAGAAAAAATACGTTGTAGTATATCCTTTCATAAAAACACGAGAGTGGTATCTGTTGCCTCTTGACAAAAGAAAAGAAATGATGGCAGAGCACATCCAGGTTGGACACAAGTATCCCGAAGTCTTGCTCAATACGACATACTCATTTGGAATACACGATGAGGATTTCATGCTTGCATTTGAGACTGATACCTTACACAAGTTTCAAGACCTGATAATGGACTTGAGGGAAACTCGAGTCAGTGGATACATTGCAGTTGACACGCCAATGATTGTTTGTGTCAAAAAAGACATTGTTCCTCTGATTAGGAGTCTTGGGTGATGAAGGCACTAAAAGAATGGGCCACTGTAATAACAGCACTTGAAAATGGAGACCAAACCGTTTTGCTTCGAAAGGGAGGCATACTTGAAACCAGCTCTGGGTTTAAGGTTGAGGACAAAAAATTTGCGCTCTTTCCTACATATGAACACCAGGACAATTCATCTTTAAAATCACAATTTTACAGGTATCTTGCAGATGTACGAGAACAAAAACCACGAGATGGTTTTAACAAAATCACGTCTTATGCTGAAGTGCTTGCAGAACATGATGTATCCTCAATGCAAAAAATAGAAGAGTTGTCAGACTTTCACATCTGGAGTGACTCGTATATGGTTGAGCGAATGAACTGGATGCCGCAAAAACCAATGACTGCAATATTTCTCAAGGTGTACAAGGTTGCACCAACAGAGATTCCAGTTCTTCCTGAATATCACGGTTGCAAATCTTGGATAGAATTAAATGTCAATACAGAACCTGGATCAGCTGTTTTAAATGAAGCAGAGCTTCAACAAAAATTGTCAGAGTTTAGGAGTATCGTAAATTGAAATATAGAAAACTAGGAAAGAGTGGAATTTCAGTATCTGAAATTGGATTTGGCGCATGGACGCTTGGATTAGATTGGTGGGGTAAAAAAATTGAAGACGATGAAGCCAAGAGGATGCTCAAGCGTGCATTTGATCTAGGAATTAATTATTTTGAGACAGGAGACATTTATGGAAGGGGAAAAAGTGAGAAGCTAATAGGCGAGGTCTTTTCTGGAATGAGAGACCAAGTTGTATTGTCTACAAAATATGGCTATGACATTTATTCAAACGAACAGATAGGTCACAAGGAACTTCCACAAAAGTTCACAACTGAATTTACAGATTTTGCATTAAAGCAAAGTCTTGAACGATTACAAACCGATTACGTTGATGTATATGGATTACACAACCCAAAAATACATACAATACGGGATAAGAAAATTTTTGAATTCCTAGACAAAAAGACAAAGGAAGGAATAATCAAAAGTTACCAAATTGCACTTGGTCCTGCCATAGGGTGGACCCAAGAGGGGCTTGAATCTATGAAAGTAACAAACACTGCAGCAGTCCAGACTGTCTACAACATTCTTGAGCAAAATCCTGGAAATACACTCATTGAAGAAGCAGAAAAGAACAACGTTGGAATCTTGGTCCGTGTTCCTGACGCATCTGGTATATTGACAGGTAAAGTCAACGCAGATACAAAGATCAGCGAAAAGGACCACCGTTCTGTACGAAGTGGTAACTGGGTACAAGAGGCGCTAAAGAAAGTAGACCAATTGATGCCTGTGGCAAAAAGAAACGGCTTGAACATTACTGAACTTGCAATCAAATTCATCTTATCCCAAGGACCGGTATCATCTGTATTGCCTACTGTTGTAAGTGAAGAAGAGATTGAGATGTTTGCCGCAATGTCTGATGGCAAGTATCTAAGCGATAGTGACAAAAACGAGATAATTGGACTCTTCAATCAATGGCCTTCATATGATCTAAAGGCCTCTGTACAAACTGCCTAGATTCCAATACTAGACAAAATAAAACAAATTATATTCAAAGAGGATCAACGTAGGTAGTGTCTCTTAATCAAAAAAAGACGTCAACGATGACGTTTCGAATAGATGAAGATGTGCTCAAAAAACTTCGCTCTGAATCCGAACATCGCGAAACCAGTCTCAATACATTTGTCAATCACATATTCAAAAGATACGTAGAGTGGGACATGTATGAAGCAAAGGTGGGGATGATTCCAATTGCAAAACCAATCATCCTGGAACTTTTTGGAAATATGACAAAGGAGCACACCATTGAAATGGCAACTCGTATTGGAAAAAACGTTGTACGGGATACGGCATTATTTATGCAAGGTGACTTTAACCTGAACTCGTTTATCACTTGGTTTGAAGCAAGAATGCGTGCATCATCAATTGAAATAAATCATAATATCAAAGATAATGTTCATACGTTTATCATAAAGCACGATCTTGGTGAGAACTGGTCCTTGTATCATACTACGGTGCTTGGCTTGATCTTCCGAGAAGTCTTGGAGAAAAAAGTTGATTTTGAGTATAACTCAGGCATGATGTCATTCAAGTTTTCTGAATGAATAATTGCAAATGATTGCATCTGCTTGCAAATGAATACAGTCTAATCGCTCTTGTTATATTTTATGCCTTGGTACTGTACCCATGCAAGTACTACAACAAGGCCGAATTCTTGAAAACAAAGATGCGGACAATATTTTAAAAATAATGGCAAACGACCAAGCCATGCAGATACTAAGGTCTACAATTGACGCCCCAAAATCAGCATATGATATCAGCGTAATGTCTGGGATTCCACTTACCCAGGTGTATAGGTGGGTTCGCAGGCTACACAATTCTGGACTTGTGCGTGTCTCAGGGGATACAAATTTGTCTGGAAAAAAGTTCTTCATGTACAAAAGCAAGATAATCTCAATCAAGGTAACACTAGCATCTGCTACAGAGTCACTAGTTGAGCTCTCCTAGGATTTTTATAAAATAACTATGCCGTAATTGGATCTTCGATGTTAAACTCGTGTTCTACAAAATATTCAACACGGGTCTTTTTGAATTCCCTAGAACTGAATAAAATCTTGTACTCGTTGACATTTACTTGTTTTTGAATCTCTTTTGCCATGTCTTCTGCTTCTGCAATTGATTTGCAGTGAACCATTGAAAATACACTGTATGGCCAATCCTGGTATACCGGTCTCTGATAACAGTGACTTATCTGTGGAAATGCGCCAAGCTTGGCACCAACTTCTTCAATTCTTTCGTCTGGAACTTTCCATACTATCATACCGTTTGCAGTAAAACCAACTTCTCTGTGTCTTAAGATGGCTGCAAATCTTCGCATTATTCCTGTCTCTTCATATTGTCTTATCTTTTCAAGAACTTGATCTTCAGTTATTCCAAGTTTCTGTGCAGATTTTAAAAATGGTCTTTCAACTATCTCTAGATCTTTTTGTAGTTCGCGTATGTAGTTTTTTTCCTCTTCTGTTGCAACAAACTTGGCATCTGTAATCTTTTTCTTCTCCTCTGATGGTTTAATGTCTGATTTTTTTTCTTCCACCATCTCAAGTTTTACTCCAATCTTGAAGAGCTTGATTGTTGGAAGCAGTCTTGTTTTTTGAATCCCTGATAACTTTGAAAACTTGTCAATCTCTGTCTTTAGGTCAGATCCTGGAGGTACTGCAAGAGTGAACCACAAGTTGTATTCATGATTTCTCTCATAATTGTGACTTACACCTGGGTGTCTGTTTACTTGATTTGCAACATCATCTAATTTGTCTGGGTCTATTGCCATTGCAACAAGTGCACTTTTGTATCCTAGTTTTCGTGTGTCAAATATTGCGCTAATCTGTCTGATTATACCTGCTTCTTTTAGTGATACGAGTCTTTTCATCAACTCTTCGTTAGACAGGCCAAACTTCTTTGCCATAACCTCATAGGGTTTTGGAGTCAAAGGAAAAGTCCACTGGATCTCATTTAGAATCTCTTTGTCCAGCTTGTCCATGTGACATGGAAAACCTATCTTACAATTAAAAACGTTACCTAGTTTGTCATAGAATCTATAAATATCATTTCTAGTCAGCGAAGATCCGTTGATAATTGATCTAAATCTTCGAGGAAATTTGGTTATTGTAGTAGGAGGAGGAAATGAGGGCCTCAAAAAAGTAAATACGTTACTGACCCAAGAGTGTGAGATTCTTCTTATCAGCGATTCAACCAACAGGCAAATCCAAAACTATGTCAAACAAAAAAAGATCTCCTTCAAAAAGATGAGGCTTGTCAACGCAAACTTTCTAAAAAAATACAAACCGTTCATGGTCTTGGCAACAACTGATGACAAGGAACTTAATCGTAAAATTGTAGAACAGGCAAAATCCATGCGATGCTATGCATATGCAGCGGACGATCCAGAGGTAAGTGACTTTGCATTTGGTTCTGTGATAAACATCGAGGATACTGTCCAAATTGCAGTATCTACAGGTGGACGAAGTCCTGCCATGGCAAGAAAACTAAAACTTCAGGCAGAAGAGATCTTTAAGAAAGTAATAAAAAAAGAGGACATTTACCACATAAAATTACAGGATTTTGCAAGAAAGGCAGTAAAGGACAAACTTCCTACGTTTCCCGAACGAAAAAAGTTCCTCTACAGTGTCATGAATGACAATCAGGTTAAACAATTAATACGAGACGGAAATCTAAAAAAAGCACAGAAGCGGGTTATGGCAATGTTAGGTGATCTAATATGACAAGTGATGTAATCAACGCTAGAGTTACTTTTAGAAAATCTCCAATTCACATGCTTGAAAGATTTACTTTTCCAGATCTAGATTCTGCCTATGAATCATTTCTAAAGCATTCGGGATTGCAAGAGTGTGTCATACTACAAACCTGTAATAGAGTGGAACTCTTTGGATGTACAAATTCTGCAGATCTTGCCAAAATAAAAAAAACATGGGCGTCTGTTGCAGGGCTTGAAGAAAATGCATTCAAGGAAAACCTTGAGATAAGTCAGGGAACTGATGCATACACTCATCTGCTCAAACTCACATCTGGTCTTGATTCTCTAGTAATTGGAGAGGAACAGATACTTGGCCAAGTAAAAGAATCAATCAGTACGGCAAAGGGACTAAAGGCATCTGGAGATAATCTCAATACGTTATTTGACAAGGCAATAAAAATTGGAACTCGTGTACGCCAGGCAACGGGCATCAGTAAGGGTAGCATATCGATTGGTTCCATGGCAGTAAATCTTGCAGAAGAAAACATTGACGACCTAAAATCAAAACATATCTTGTTGATTGGAACTGGAGAGGCAGCAAGTCTTGTTGCAAAATCACTTAAAAAAAGAGATATTGATTTTCTTGTAACCAGCAGAACATTTGAGCGCTCAAAGGCTTTTGCAGAGACTGCAGGTGGAAAACCAATGCAATTTGAACAAGCCACTGCAAATTTCAAATCAATAGATGTACTGTTTGTAGCTACGGTTGCACCATATTTTCTTGTTACGCATGAACGAGTACAAGAAGCGATGGAGTCTAGAAAAAATGGAATGCTCATAATGGATCTTTCCAATCCGCGAACTGTTGATGACAAGGTATCAACAATAGACAAAGTCAAGGTGATGAATCTTGATCAAATTGCAGAGATGGTCGAAAAGAACATGAAAAACAGAATGGGCGTAGTATCATCAGCAGAGCATATAATTAATGAAGAATTACCTGTAGTAGAAGCAGCAATGAAAAGACTTGAGGTAGAGCCAATCGTAACTAATGTCTTCAAGGAGATAGACCAAGCACGAGTAAAGGAACTCAAAAAGGCACTCTCAATGTTGGGAGAAAAAGACGAACAAAGAATACGAATTATTGATCAACTCACACAAGCAATTGTTGAAGATATAATGTCCATTCCTATGAATAATCTACGCAAGGCCTCTGAACAAGGGGATTCTGAAATCCTAAAAACTGTCACAAGACTCTTTGATTATAAGACAAGAGAGTAACAAATTATATTGCTAAAATAGGGTGTTTTGTGTATAATGTCTTTTCCTAATTTGAGACTACGACGTTTGAGAAAGACTGGTAAAATTAGGGAACTTTTAGAAGAAGTACGATTATCTCCAAGAGACCTAATCTGTCCAATATTTGTACAAGAAGATCTCAAATCAAGAATTCAGGGAAGCTCAATGCCCGGAATGGAAAGACTTCCACTTGCTGATGTGGTAACCGAAGTACACTCTATTGCAGAATTAAAAATTCCCGCAGTGATGGTATTTGGAATACCTTCGCATAAAGATGAACATGGTACATCTGCTTTTACTCAAAATGGAATTGTGCAAAAAACAATTTCTGAAATAAGAAAAAATCTCGGAAATGATATTGCAATAATGGCAGATGTGTGTCTCTGTCAGTATACAAGTTCTGGTCATTGTGGACTGGTCAAGGGAGATAAAATTGATAACGATTCAAGTCTTGAAACTCTTGCAAAGGTTGCAGTAAGCCAAGCCCAAGCAGGAGTTGATGTTGTATCGCCTTCTGCAATGATGGACGGACAAGTAAAGGCAATACGACAAGGACTCGACGATGCGGGATTCCATGATGTTGCAATAATGTCCCACTCTGCAAAACACAGATCCTCATTATATTCACCATTCAAGGACATGGCCCACTCTGCCCCTCAGTTTGGGGATAGAAAGACCTACCAATTACCGTATACCAATCCAAAAGAAGCAATGAGAGAGGTAGAGACTGACATACAAGAAGGAGTTGACATTGTCATGATAAAACCTGCACTTGCCTATCTAGACCTGATCTCAATGACTAGGGAGAAGTTCAATGTACCAATTGCGGCATACAGTGTATCGGGTGAATATGCCCTTGTCAAGGCAGCAGCCATGGCAGGATACATTGATGAAAAAGAGGTTACATTGGAAATTCTTACTGCCATAAAACGTGCTGGCGCAGACATGATAGTAACATATTTCTCAAAGGGTGCGGCAAAAACACTCAACGAGAGATGAGAGAAGACCTAACATTTGAGATAACACGTGCATATGACTTGCTGCCACATGTAGTGGGTGCAAGTTGGGCATCAGTGTGGTTTCGCATGAATAGAATACACAGACCTACAAAAGAACAATTTCGAGAAAAAGTTGCAGAATATTTCAAAATGATAGAACCTATCACCAATGCATTTCCAGCAAATGAAAATTTTACAGAGATGACTGCTTACATCAAGGATAAACATGCAGATGAAATCAGAAGAATTTTGACTGGCAATAATTCTGAGATTGAAAAAAGATACAAGCGATACATAGATTACGGCTAGATCTCTTTTTTTAGTTCATCAAGAAACTTTTTCATCATCTTAATTCTCTTTCTTGCCTCAATTTTTCCAGTCTTGGTGTTCATTGTTTTTTCAATCAACAAGAGCTTTTTGTAAAAATGATCCAAGGTCCAACTCTTGTCATCTGGGACACGTTTACTACAAAATGGATCATCAGTATTGTAAAATGGCCTTTTTTCTGCACCGCTAACTGAGAATGTTCTTGCTATTCCTATTGCACCAAGTGCATCTAACCTGTCTGCATCTTGGAGTATCTTTCCTTCTAGTGTCTTTGGTGTGATACCTCTTGAAAAACTATGGTCTCTTATTGCATCAGATATGGTATCAATCTGTCCTTGATTGAAATTATATTTTTTTAAAATTTTTCTTGCTTCTTGTGCACTTTCTACTGCAGAATTTTTCGAGCGAGGATCAGATTTTGGATATGAAACGACATCATGTAATAATACCGCAGCTGTTATGACTCTAATGTTTGCTTTTTCCTTTCTTGCAAGCATTGTTGCATTCTTGAGTACTCTCATAATATGTTCAAAATCATGAGCCACGTCGTTTTTTTCAAGTCTCTTTCTGACCTGCTCTTTTAATTTTTCAAACTCCAATTTGGTCACTGATGTGAATTGATTTTATAAATTAAGGTCATGAGGGTCAGTTCTGATTCATGCCTTGATGAAAAATCCTTCAAATGTGATTCAAAAGAGCAAATAATTCCAAACATTTCGATCCCAGGTCCCAGTTATACAAAAAATGTCAACCAAGTACAATATATTTATAAATTAAAATCACGTATAAATCCTGTGAGCACCAAAGCGTGGAAATGTTATCGCTGCAATCTGACCTTTACAGATGAATCCCACGCTGCCTTGCATGAAGATCTATCAAAACATAATGTAAGAGAGATCCAAATAGTAAAAGTATAGAAACTAAAACTAGATGGAAAAATTTTCTAATAATCGCCAGTATGGATTACTATGGGAGAAAACCACCGCGGTTTTGATGAACCAAATCGTAAACAAAGACAAAGACGAGAGAAAAAGAAGAGAAAGATGCAGAGGGTGGGATTTGAACCCACGAACCCCTAAGGGAAGGGATGTCTTACGAAAGATCTTGAGTCCCTCTCGGTTGACCGGGCTTCGGTACCTCTGCAACGAGAGATCCCTATACTGAATATATAACTGAAACCGTGTACGTCTTAATTTTTGAATGTCTCTTACTGTTCACTAACGATCTTTTCTGACATTGCAGGCATGGTATAGAAAAACTCGTCTTCAAAACCAAAGTCCTGCTTTCCAGTCTTTCTTAATGCTTCAAAGTATTGCATACAGTTTGTGTAAAACTCGTTTGATTTTGGTTGATTGTCTATTTGCATGTATACTGGTTAAAAAAATTGGGTTTGTATACCGATGTAAGAAACTTTAGACACTGTTATTGTCTTTTTTTTATTACTTGTGAGGGCCTGAGAAAAGATTATTTCGAATCTGAGGTATGCCGGCCGTTTTTAATACTGAGTTTCTAAAATTGCTTAAAATGTAAGTTCTTTATTGTGTAGTCTCTTGAATTCCAAGCCATGCATAGCCTTTCTGTTCTAGTTCATCTGCAAGCTCTTTTGGACCTTCTTTGATCATCTTTCCTTGTGCCATCACATGTACATAATCAAGCTTGTCCAAGAACTTGAGAATTCTTGCATAGTGAGTGATTACAATAACTGTGGCATCCTTTCTTGAGACTGCACTAATTGCCTTTGCTACAGCTTGTACTGCATCAATATCCAAACCCGAGTCTGGTTCATCAAGAATTGATATCCTTGGCTGCAATACTGCCATCTGTAAAACCTCAGATCTTTTCTTTTCTCCGCCTGAGAATCCTTCGTTTAGGTATCTTGATAAAAAGTCGTGCTTTAAACCGACTTCATCAAGGTTCTTTTTTAGGTAATTCTGAAACTCTCTTACTGTGAGGAAGACTTCTCTTTTTTCATCTGCAAGTGATTTGCTTAGTGCATTATATGCAGTTCTAAGAAAATGTGAATAACCTACACCGGCAACCTCCGTTGGATATTGAAATGCCAAAAACAATCCCTTCTTTGATCTTTCATCAGGTGAAAGACCAAGGATGCTTTCTCCGTCTAGTAAAATGTCTCCTTTTGTAACTTCGTATTTTGGATGACCTAAAATTGTATATGATAATGTACTTTTGCCAGATCCGTTTGGACCCATGATTGCATGAACTTCTCCAGGACCTGTCTTGAGATTTACTCCTTTGAGAATTTCTTTACCATCTCTTTGCACATGCAGGTCTTTAATCTCAAGTATTGCCATTAGGAGTAGGGATTACTTTTGGCTATATAATCTAACAAAAAATTAGCTCTGTCTAACTGAACTCCTTGTAAATCAAAAGATGTTCCAAGGATTTGGAATCATGAGGGATTGTATTTGGTGACAATGATCTTAGTCAAAATTTCCACCCATTGTGTACACATGTAGTATTACTAGAACTATGAGTAGAACAGCAAGTATGACCTGTCCATGAGCAAACCTTCCAAAGAGCTTAAAGTTTCTCCCAGATGCATATCTTAGAACCAGTCCACTTATCATTGAAAATGTCATTATTATTGCAAGAGAAAATGAGATGTAGTCTAATCCTCTAATCAACATGAATCCATGTAACATGCCGGCAAAGAATCCAACCGAGTTTAACATTATGTGCAAGTCTAGTACTGGTTTGTAAAAAGGGGTAAGATTTGAAGTCGATTCGTATCCTCCGACTAGTTTTATAATTGGGAGTTTTTTTATCATTTTAAAAATTACAAGAGAAAGATTTGCAACAATGCCTACGCTTATCGAGATCCACCCAAGAGTCACTGCAGTGTTGGCTCTTTCTCCTCCATCTGCATATGCTGTGATCGGGATGAAAAATAGTAATACAACTGTTGTAATGATTAATTTTAGTTTATGAGAAAAAATATGCATAAGCTTACACCAATGCTTTTGATGCAGCTTTTCTTTGTATTTTGTACACTTTCCATCCTGAATATCCTATAACACCAGCTATTGCAGATGCTGTGGCAAATAATATCAGGTTAGAGTCTGTAGAACCTGTGGAATGTTCCACTCCTTCTTGTTCTGTATTGGTTTGTTTTGATCCGATGTTGTTTGTTGCCTCGTTTGCTTCGTTTTCTGTTTCTGCAAAAACTAATGCTGGTGTGCAAATTCCAAGTATGGCAAGTACAATCAACCCATGGAGAGCAATTCTCATTATTGTATTATTGTGTAATTTGTAATAAAATGAATTCTACCGTTTTCACTAATGGGAATGGTAGTTAGATATTAAATGCCTTAATCTCTACTTTATGAAAATTCTGGATTATAATTAATTTTGGTTGTAGTAATTCTTGTACCTGACACCGCTTGTTATTGGTACTTCAAAATGAAAATATGGTCAACAGTTGCAAGATTCGAATAAAGTTCTTTAACTATGGCAAATACTACTCTTCGCCAAGTTCCTTGTCTACTTTGTCTTTTAGTGCCCGATATTTAGTAAATCTCTTGTTCCAATGTGAAAAGAAGCGATATTCCTTTATTGCAATGAATAACAATATTGCAGCAAACACTATTGAAATTACAATGAATACTCGCAGTCCGAAAAATATTGGTCCTATGTGAGACCTATCCATTCCGGGCGGAGGCATCATTGGTAATTCCCTTATCACTTTACCGTTTTGATCTACAACCTGAAGATGTATTCCAGCTGTATGATACGTATCTGTAAAATTATATCCGCCTTGTTCCAAATGTCTTATGTTGTAATCTGGATGTTCAAGCAAAACTCCGCCCAATACCAATGCAACGGGTCCAAAAAATAACGCACTTGCAATAAAAATCAGAAATAAACGACGTGAATTGTTAGTGTGTGATAAGAGTTCATCTAAAATTTCAAGAATATTTTCAGATTCCTTTTTCTCGGCTTTGTCATCTGCTGCCCCATTCTTTCCTGGTGGATTGTCCTCTGGTTCTGGCATTTACTAGAAACACTCCAGTTGCATTAAAAATGCTTCGCTAACTTTGTTCTCTATCATGTTTTTCACTCCTTGGAAATATGTCCTCGTATGGTTCTAGAATTAATCTGCAAAACTCTCGCCCCTTTTGTGTTACTGCGTATTTTATTATTTTTTTATTTCCCCATGCCTGCTCTGTTCTACTTATGAATCCCTTTCTCTCCAGACTCTCAAGAATATCTTTGTGTTTCATTAAATTCAAACCGCAAAAACTGAGAAGCGATGTTTGATTAAGTTCCCCATGTTCTGTCAATTTTAATATGATATCTTTTCTAATGTATACTCGGTCTCTGTATTCGTGCGACAAGATTATTGTTCTGCCGTATAAATAACGTATTAAGCTTTTTACCTTGATTTCTCACAAAAACTGAAATTAACATTGCTAATACTTTTACCTTTCAGTAACAATGTTCACTGACATAGTTGCACAATTTTTTATTAACTAAATGTGATATTCATACTCAATGAATACAAAAGACCTCTTCAAGAACCACAAAATGCTTGCCATCATAATCGGTGTAGCAATAATTGCTACAGTGGGAGTGTCAGCAGCATCTGCACAAGTTCAAGGAACACAAACTACACAACCTCCAACAATACAAGGCACCATCAACCTACCGCAAACAATACTGTCTGGAGTACAGACAAAGTTTTCTGCAGCATCTGATACTGCAGCATCAGCAGTAACAAATGGAAAGACAATAGGTGGAAGCCTGACTGTTGTACAGGGATATGTCGTATACAGTTTCCAAGTAGTCGATGACAAGAACATGGTATATTCCGTGATTGTCGATCCAGCAAATGATAAAGTGCTGTATACCTCTACAGGCCATCAATTTGGAATGGGAGGTTTTGGCATGGGTGGCCAGCATGGAATGATGATGAAACATAAATTCCACATGGGCGGTTATCCTCAAAACTCAGCTCCAACTACACCTGGAACTACAACAACTCCATCCAGCGGATCATCATCCTGATCCAAAATTTTTTTCATTTTTATTATGTGTATATTTGAAAAATATCTTCCTTGGATAACATTGTTCATTAACAATGTTTGATAAGCGTTTTATTCGAAACGACTGGTAAAAAATTATGGAGTCTGAACTAGATGCAATTCCAACTTTTGAACGTAAAATACCATCACAAGAGACACTAGAATCTATTTGTGAGATGATCCTAGATCTGGATCCTGATATACGATTTGCTGGGGTGATAAACAATAAAGGCAGACTTCTTACTGGACATACAAAGAAGGGAATTCGGGCTTTTACAACTCGGAAAGATCAAGAAATGTTACACATGGAGACTGCATTGGGGATAAGGATGCGAAAAGAACATAATTCACACTTGGGGCCTGTAATTTTTACCGTTTCTTATGGAAGTAAAATAATATCGATGAATTTTCCTTTAGATGATGAAATACTATGTGTCTCTGCTGAAAAAAAGATCAATCTTATGACTGTGCCGTTTCTAATCTTGAGATTTTTGGAAACAAACTTGGGTAAAAAAGATGTATTGTGACAAAAGGCTGTGACAAATAAAACATGTTTGATAAGAAAAAGGAATTCAAATGCAAGGAATGTAATATGATATTTAGTGATCCTAAAAGGTTAGAGATACACTTCAAGGCAGCACATCCTGCAAAACATGATGGATTTAGACAGAAATGGTATTGGGATAATTAACAAGTTGCACCACATGATTTTTTGGCAAAATTCAAGTCAAGATAAAAATTTACAAAACAACACGCGACGAATTTTATAGAAATGGATTTCACATGATGCAAATTAGATTAGAACCAAGGGATATTGCAAGATTAATCTCTAATGACAACAATGTATGTAGAAAATGTACTATAAGATTGATTGAAGGAGATGTGGTAGTGAGAATTGGTGCAAGACCTCCAAAATATTATCACAAGGAATGCTTCAAGATGTATTGATTAGAGGTGTGCCATGGAACACCTGTCATACTTTTTCTTCAAACAGGCGATTCTTACGCCATCATTAACAATGTTCCTGAACAAGGTTTGATAATCGTTTTATTCTAAAAATTAACAATAGAGTCAATGACATCTTTCTTGTGCCTACATGATTCGCATAGTGATCTCTTTTATGCACTTGAAATCCAGATAGATGAGTTCTAAAAGGGGATTGATTTTGAAAAGCATGACAAAAGATTTGGTAGTTGAAAAAAGCATACAAAATGAAACTGTTGATAATAATTCCTTTGCTCTGAGAGTGGAAAATCTTTCTAAAATTTATGACTCTGCAGCAGGGCGTGTTGTTGCATTAGATAAAATCAGTTTTTCTATAAAAAAGGGCGAGTTTGTATCAATTGTGGGACCGTCGGGCAGTGGAAAATCTACTGTCTTGAACATGGTTGGGGCACTTGATAGGCCTACAAGTGGCAAAATCTACATTGATGGCATAGACATATTCTCTCTTAACGATTCTGAAATTGCCACGATGAGAAATAGACGCATTGGTTTTATCTTCCAGTCATTTAATCTGATTAATAGAACTACAGTACACAAAAATGTAAAACTGCCTGGAATAATTGCTGGCATGTCTAATAGTGATGCAAATTATAGAGCACTGAAAATCTTGGAATCACTTGGTATTGCTGACAAGAAAAACCAAAAGCCAGTAAATCTTAGTGGTGGACAACAACAAAGAGTTGCAATTGCTCGTTCCTTGATAAATAATCCATCTATAATTTTGGCTGATGAACCTACTGGTAACCTGGATACAAAGACAGGTGAGGATGTATTTGACATGTTAAAGATGCTTTCACATAAATTCAAACGTACAATAATTATGGTAACACACAATCCAGAACTTGCTGAATCTACGGATAGATCCATATTACTAAAAGATGGGAGGATAGAAAAAGATGTCTTCAACTAGATTGCCAAAGTTCTCCACCAAAAAACTTGGAGTAAAATTTATGGTTCCAATTTTAATTGTAATGTTGATTGTACCAACTGTACTTTCAACTTTTACTGCATACGGTCAAGTACAGACACAAGATTGTTTTGCACCTCTTACTACTATTCTTGATGCCACTTATGCTGGTCCTGTGGTTGTTGACGCGTATTGGGTTGATCAGGGAACATCCTCTGCAAATGATGTTACAAGTAACCCTGTGAAAAAAGAAATTGGTCCAGGAGAAGGACCATCTGTTTTTGCAGTAGTCTTTAACAATAGAAATTCAGCTTTTCCAATAACTTCGATTACTGCATTTCTTAATCTCCCGCCGGGATTCACACCTACTGGAGAGAGCGCAAATCCTCAATTGCTTCAGCATTACAACCAAGCATCAAGAGTTGCAACTAATCCTGCAGTGGGAAACTATTATGGTCAAGTAGCAGCTGGCGCGTCATTTACTATCTATTTTAACATAAACGTACTACCAAGTGCAAAAGTAGGTACTTTTGCTACTACCGTTGTTGCAAATTATGTTCAAGTGGGAGTAGTTGGACAACAATGTACTTCGGCACTACTCAATGTTCCATTTGTTCTTCCCGGAAAAGTGATATTGGATGCATCAACTGCAACTTCTAATCTTACTCCTCAAACTAATAACCCAATCTCAATTACAATTGAAAACAAGGGTTCTGCTGATGCAACCGGAGTGGTGGCGACCATTGTAAACCTTGGAAGTTCTAAGGGTGGTACTGGTAGCAGCGGCAGTGGAGGATCTCTTGTACTACAATCTGCTACCACACAGATAGTCAATCTTGGACCTAATACTTTCAATTTGGGTACAATACCTGCAAAATCAAAAGCTGTGATAAGCACAACCGTTTATCCAAGTACTGCAACAGCTGGCACTACGCAAGAAGTACAACTTCAGATAAACTATCAAAATGCCTGGGGAAAACTTTCAACTGATTCTGTCAGTACTGGACTTGTAATTGAACCAAATCCCCCGCAATCTCTCAGCTTGTCATATCTTGGTAATGCATCAACTCCTGTAATCACTGCAGCTACATTGGATGATCTTGATTTTGCTGTTGCAAATAACAGTACTAATCCAATGTCAAATGTTTTAATCTCACTTGTACCACAATCAGCTTCGGTTTCTGTAGTTGGTCCATCTACTTGGACAATACCAGACCTAGAACCAGGAGACAGACAAATACTCACAACCAAAGTTTATGCTGCAAATACTCTGATCAATAGTCC
>Ga0207693_10002497_pt1 | contig 16009 bp, 16 predicted proteins | sample LARL81metaG_FD_184347 | JGI IMG/M metagenome (GOLD analysis project Ga0207693, IMG submission 184347) | Corn, switchgrass and miscanthus rhizosphere microbial communities from Kellogg Biological Station, Michigan, USA - LAR L8-1 metaG... | ecosystem: Host-associated > Plants > Roots >...
GAAAGCCAGAAGCGCGGCCCTGATACAGCTGAAGCCGTTACCAAAGAACCGATTCATTACGTGTCTGATTCATCAGCGGCACCGACAGAATCGAGCACGCCGTGATCGTACGCGAGATCTCAACAGTTACGGATCAAGCGGAATCATAGCTCCGCCTCTCGTCGCTAATGTCCTGACGGTCGTGCCCGTCTGCTGCTTTACGATGATAAACCAGCGGGAGAAACGCGCAGAGGAGGGACGCCTCACGCATATATGGCTAATAGTGATTGTCTTTTTTTTGATGCTTTACGGCCTCTACACCTGGGGTATTTATCCCTTCAAAAGGTAAGGCAAATTGAGCGCGCCATCACAGCCAAATAAGAGTCGCGATGTATGAGATCATAGGAGACGACGCACTGAAACAGCCGAATTCGTCAGGAACGATCGAGTTGTAAATCGAGGGTAAGGTGAATCACGCTTCCCTCACGCTGCTGCCTCATGGGTAAACCGCTCCGCCGGAACACCGCAAGCATTGGGTGATTATCAGCAAGAACATCCGCCTCGAGCCGCGAGATCCCTGCTTTCTGCGCGAGCCGGATTAGATGCCTTAGAAGTAGGCCTGCGATGCCGCGCCCTCGATAAGCTTCGTCGGTAAGAAAGGCCAGCTCAGCAGCTTGGGAAGTCTCAGGGTTTTCAACAGCATAGCGGCCGCCAGCAATAAGCGTCTCACCTTTACCTGTCTTGGTGGTGACTACGAGAGCAACGACCTGGCTAAAATCGACGTCGGTCAGCTGTTTGACCTCGGCGTCGCTCAGCTCCTTTTTCAGGCTGAAGAAGCGTCGATAAATCGCGTCGCGATCGAGCTTCTCGAAGCTCTCTAAGACGCCGGTACTGTCCTCTGGCTGAATGGCGCGAATAGTAACCTCAGTGCCATCCTTGAGAGTCTCCTTGGCGAGGTAGGTGCTGGGATCAATCACCGGTCGATGCTCAGTCGATGATGTGATAGCCGCCATCGATATAGAGCGTCTCGCCGGTGATAAGCTTTGCTCCATTCATGGAGAGAAATGCGACGGCTACGCCGACGTCGTCGATCGACACCAGACTACGCGCCGGAGCTTTTGATTGCGCCTTCTGAATAAGCTCGTCGAAATCGGTGATACCCGATGCCGCCCTCGTCTTGAGTGGGCCGGGCGAGATGGCATGCACCCTTATCCTCTTAGGGCCAAGCTCGGCAGCCAGATAGCGTGTCGCCGATTCGAGCGCAGCCTTGACCGGCCCCATCATATTGTAGTTTTCGACCACCATTTGCGATCCATAATAGGTCATCGTGGAGAGAGTGCCGCCGTCCTTCATGAGCGGCTCCGCAAGCTTCGCCATGCGGATAAACGACCAGCAGGAAATCTCCATGGCGGTCAAAAAACCCGCTTTAGAGCAGTCGACCACACGTCCCTGCAGGTCATCTTTCGGAGCGAACGCAATCGAGTGGAGACAAATGTCGAGCTTGCCCCACTTGCCTTTGATAGCGTCAAAGACTGCCTCCAGCTGGCCCTCGACCTGGAGGTTTAATGGCATGAAAATTGAGGCCTCGACCTCTTTGGCTAGAGGCTCGACGTAAGGCTTGGCCTTTTCGTTTAGATAAGTGATTGCAAGGTCTGCGCCGAATGTGCGAAAGGCCTTGGCGCACCCCCAAGCGATGGACTGATCGTTGGCGATGCCGGTGACAAGCGCCTTTTGGCCCTTCAGCAGCGGCAAGGTTGAAAGATCGATCATGCATGCCTCTCCTCAGGCGGCGTTTGCGCGCTGCGCTTGCAGGACGGAGAGCGTGTGGCGGGCTATCATAAGCTCCTCGTCGGTGGGAATGACGTAGCAGGCGACGCGCGATCCTTCGCGCGAGATGCGCGCTTCGCCATCGGCATTAGCCTTGAGATCAAGATCGAGGCCAAGCCACGCTAGGCGTTTCGCCACCGCTTCGCGGATGGCAGACGCGTTTTCTCCAATACCCGCGGTAAACACCATGCCGTCGATACCGCCCATTGCCCCTGCAAGCATCCCCGCAAAAAGTGAAATGCGATAAACGAAATGGTCCAGCGCAAGTTTAGCGCGCGGGTCTGGGCTCGCGAGTAAGTCACGCACGTCGTTGCTGATCCCCGAGAGACCCTTGAGACCGGACTCGTGATAGAGGAGGCGCTCAATCTCCTTTGCGCTCATCCGCTTCTCGCTCATGAGATAAAGCATAATGCCCGGATCGAGCTGGCCCGGCCGCGTTCCCATCGGCAAACCGTCAAGCGCCGTAAAGCCCAACGTGCTCTCCACGCTCTTGCCGGCAGACAAGGCGCACATAGAGGCGCCGCTGCCGAGATGAGCGACAATGACCCGCCCGCGAGCGATGTCTGGCGCAATCTCGGGGAGCCTCCCCGCGATATATTCGTAGGAGAGACCATGGAAGCCATAGCGGCGGACTCCCTCCGCATAGAATTGCTCAGGAAGCGCATAGCGGTCGGCAATCTCAGGATGATTTCGATGAAAGGCCGTGTCGAAACAGGCGACCTGCAGCAATTGCTGCTGCCGCGCTCTGACTGCACGGATCGGTGCCAGATTATTGGGCTGGTGAAGCGGGGCAAGCGGCGTAAATTTCTCGAGCCGCTCAATCACGCCATCATCGATCACCGTTGGGTCGCTATAGTCTGGGCCTCCATGCACTACGCGATGACCGATTGCGACAGGCAGGGTTCCTAGCCGCTCGCGAAGAAATGCCACGAGCTTATCGAGAGCTTGGGGCACGGTAGCCACCTCCGACACCGGCCACTCCTCCTCAATGGGCGCTTCTCCTTCGGTGTTTTTAGCAATCAGCCGGGGTCGAACGCCAATTCCTTCGATCTGACCCCTCAACGCCCGTCGCACCTCATTCTGTGCAGCCACTAAAAAGAGCTGAAACTTTATGCTGGAACTGCCAGCGTTGATGACCAGGATGGTTTCGGTCACGGCTCAGGCCTGGATTGGCTGTTTCGCAATTTGGCTTTGACGAAAAAGCGTTGCCACGGCGCAGGAAGCCATGCGTGTCATGACATTGTCGGCGCGCGAGGTCAGTATGATCGGAACTCGCGCGCCGAGCACGATACCGGCGGCATCGGCGCGTGAAAGAAAACTCAGATTCTTTGCCAGCATATTGCCCGCTTCGAGGTCGGGTACAACGAGGATTTGGGCTTGTCCGGCGACTGGCGATTTGATGCCCTTGATGCGCGCTGCCTCGGGACTGATCGCGTTGTCGAAGGCGAGCGGCCCATCAAGCTCACCGCCGGTGATTTGACCGCGGTCGCTCATCTTACAGAGCGCCGCCGCCTCGATGGTCGACGGAATGCTTGTCGTTACAGTTTCGACTGCAGAAAGAATGGCGACCTTCGGCACGCCGAGTCCGAGTCCGGCGAACAGGTCGATTGCATTCTGAATTATGTCGCGCTTCGCGTCCAGGTCGGGTGCTATGTTCACCGCAGCGTCGGTGATGAACAAGGTGTGCGAATGGCCTGGCACATCCATGACGAAGACGTGGCTGATACGACGCCCAGTCCGAATTCCTGTTTCTCGTTTTACGACTTCGGCCAGCAATTCATCGGTGTGAAGACTACCTTTCATGAGCAGCTCGGCTTTGCCGGTGCGCACGAGCTCAACCGCCTTCTCAGCGGCCGCATGACTATGCGGCGCATCAACGATTTCAGCCTCGGCAAGATCGAGTGATGAGGTTTGCGCGACTCCCTCGATTTTGTTCTTGGGGCCGACCAGAATTGGGCTGATTAAGCCCGCCTCGGCCGCCTCCAACGCTCCTCTGAGCGAAGTCTCATCACAAGGATGCGCAACGGCAGTGGCGAGGGGCGGAACATTCTTAGCGGCTGCAATTAAGCGATTATATTTCTCGTGCTGCCGCGAGGGCGTGATCTGAGTCATGATTCACTCCTGCACTCGTGCCCGTAAACTGCGGTACACCGATTGCGTTAGTCTACATTCCCGCTGGCTCTTCGACGCGGAATAGGCTGGGACTGTCCGCTAGCGTTCCGAGCTGCGCGCGCCGCCTTCAGATCGTGAGTTGAACTCGGCCTTTCGCTCAAAAGCTTCTCTACCTCGCGCAGCCGCGCTTTCGCTGTCGTGCTTTCGACTCCGACGACCTCAATTAGACGTCCCAGCACTGAGGTCATTCGTTTTGCGAGCTCGGGATCCTTCGCCAGCATGTGTGGAATCGCCTCTACAGCACGACGTTCATCGAGCATCAAGGTGAAGAACTGATCTCGTACAACCTTCTTGAAATCTGCCAAGCTGAGCCCCGAGCCAGCCTCCTCCCGCAAACGCTGGAGCAATCGGAACCCGCGCTCGTCTGCTACTCCTTCGGCCATGCGGATATAAAGCGCGGCTCTAATCGCAGCCTCGCGGGGTCCACCTTCGCTTGTCCTATTTCTTAAATCCTCGACTTTCTGAGCAACGAAGGCCCTGTAGGTAGAGTCGGTACCAGGGCAACGACGGGGAGTTTGATCGGATCCCTTAAGCCCAACAAGCGCTTGAAGCGCGGTGGAACCGTAGACGCTATGGAACAGAGTCTCAAACCACTGATCGCGTGTGTCACGGTAAATGTTCAATGAGGTCTCGATCCAATCCGAGGTCCATTGCTGCGCCTGCCAGAACACATTGTTTGGTGTAACTGGCTTACGATGCTCTCGCACCCTGTCAGCGGCATGTCGCACATAGCTCATGAAGGGATTGGCGCGAGAAAACACGTCAGACTGCAAGCGTAGTGGATGCATCCGCCTCATCCATTCGGCAACTCCCTCACCGGCCCACAACCGAATCCAGGGCTCGGCAAACGTGCGGTAAAGGCCGAGATTGATTTCCGAAACGCGTGCCGCAGTGGCAAAACGCCGCTCATCTTCTTCGCTATTGCCGCCTAGAGCCCGGATATCGTCGAGTGTGCGCGCCTCGAAGCGAACGAGGTAATCGCCTGTCACGAGGTCGGCGGCTTGATCGCTGGACTGCTTGGGTGTCATCACGGCCTCGTAAAGCCCTGGCGGAAGCACGTCGATTAAGTCGATGTTGCTTGCAAACTCATCGTGCTCTTTTTTGGCAACCGAGCCGGAAACGAAGATGCCGAGATGGCCCGCCGAAGGGTGAACGGCATAGATGATTGTTTGTCCATGCGTGCGGATGTCATCTACACTTTCATAAAGATCAAGAATCCAGTCCAGCGCCTGAGGGGGCGGGGTAATGTTGTCGGCCTGCGAACAGAAAACCACAATGGGTGTCCGAATGTTGCGCAAGTCTATGGTCGTGCCATCGGACGAAACGATCTCGGCTGTTGCGAGCTTGTTGCCAACGAATAGTTGGTCGGCAATCGCTTGCATCTCCGCGGCATTGAGCATCACATGGGCGCCCCACCACTCCTCGAATTCGAGATAGCGCGGCGTTTCGGTATCGATCTTGGAATAAAGATTGTAGGACTTAGTCCAATAGGTGTTGGTGGGGTTGAGATTTTCGAAGTTGCTAACCAGCCATGCGCCGTCGAATTTACCATTTCCAAGATCACCCATCATAGCGGTCAACCAGCTGCCGCCGAGCAACCCGCCGGTGTAGCGCATGGGGTTCTCTCCACGCACCCCAGCCCAGTAGGATAGAGGCGAGCCTGCAACGACAATTGGACCAAACAGCTCGGGCCTTTTGGCTGCCACCATCATGACCGCCCAGCCTGCTTGGCAGTTGCCGATTACCGCTGGCTTTCCATCGGCTTGGGGGTGGAGCGCAATTACGCGCTCCAGAAACGCAGCCTCGGCTGACGCAATGTGCTCGATGGTTTGGCCTGCAACCGGCTCGGGCAAAAAGCCGATAAAGTAGCAGGGATGGCCGGCGTGAAGCGCCACGCCGATCTCGCTTTGGGCTTTGAAGCCGCCTATCCCAGGCCCATGACCTGCGCGGGGATCGACGACAACGAACGGGCGTTTTCGCTGATCAATTTCGACGCCAGAGGGTGGGATGATCCTGACGAGTAAATAATTCACGGGGTGCGGAAGCTTGCGCCCATCCACGCACAACTCGCAGTCAAACTTCAGCACGTGGGGGGCTTCTTTTGCCGCATGCTGTTCAGATGCTTCCGTGCGCTGCGCCATGACATCAAAAAAGAGTATTTGGCGTTGAACAGCATCTAATCCGTACGCCCAGGCTTCACGGACGAAGTCCATTGGCCAAGTTGCAGACGCTGTGGCTGGTGAGATATCCACTTGCTTACTCATGAGCACTTCTCCTGACGAGAGTTTAGCGCCTTTCACGCCTCAGCGTGGTAACCGACCTCGGCGCATTTTTGCAGCAGCACGTTGCGGTATTTTGACAAAAGTCTCTCACCACCTGCTCAGGCCCATTTCAATGTGATCCCGACGTCGCCCGGCAGTCCGTCTGGCCAGTCTATGATCTGAAATCTTAGCTTGTATCCCAGCGGGCGAAGTTGCCGATTCCAGAACTCATACATCTCCTTGGGTAAACCGGTCAGGGTCTTTTCCCAACCTGCCTCCTGCTGATTAATGGCTCGACCGTGGTCTGTGCAAAGCTGGTTGGGGAACCGGTAAACTTGAACCTCGGTCTGTCCATTCGACACCGCCCGCTGGATGATCACGGCCACACGTTGCATCGCTTCTTCGTCCGACACGCCCGATGGCTTGGTGATCTTCTCCAACAGAAGCTTCTTTTCGGCTTCCGCCTCGGCTTGCCTTCGACTTGCGGCCTCTGCCTTCTCTGCCTCAGCGAGGGCAAGCTTCTCCATCATCTCCTTCGCGCTAGGCAGAACTTTTGACAGCTTTTCTTTACTCATTGACATAGTCTTCTCCTAACGGAACATCCACGTGCGGACGGTCCTTCACAGGCTGACAGGATCGTAATCGATGGAGAGGTCACGCCAAGCCGGGAGTAACGCCAACACTTAGAGCACATTGCGAGGCCACTCGTATAACGTGTAGCAACAACATTACCCGAGATAAGGAAGGATTGCGCCGCTGTATTGGGGCAAAAAAGTCAGCCCCAAGGTGTCGCTTGCAGATCGCTCTAAAGTGCTATTGCCGCTTCTGACCTTCTTGAGGACATCGAGAACAGCAAGCCAATCCGTCTCGTCCACTCTCGTAGGTGTCGTTAGAATGCCTCGAAACGGGTAGATAAGGCAACCATGAAGACTATTGCGCTCAAAGATGCAGCTGCGATGATTCCCGACGGAGCGAGTCTATTGATCGGGGGGTTCATGGCGGTTGGTACCCCCGAGCGTCTCGTTGACGAACTCGTGCGTCAGGGCAAGCGTAACCTCACCGTCATCGCCAACGACACCGCGATGCCTGGCCGCGGAATTGGCAAGCTCGTGAGCGCTGGCCTTATTGCGAGGACGATAGCAAGTCACATAGGGCTCAACCCCGAAACGCAACAGCAGATGATCGCGGGAAAAATGGCCGTCGATCTGGTGCCGCAGGGTACGCTCGTCGAGCGTATCCGTGCTGGTGGTTTTGGTCTTGGCGGTATTCTAACGCCGACGGGGGTTGGCACCGTGGTAGAGGAAGGAAAGCGCAGGATGGAGATAGATGGGAGGAGCTATCTTGTCGAGACTGCCTTGCGCGCGGACTTTGCGCTTGTGCACGCGTTCCTCGCCGACTACGACGGCAACCTCTCCTATGCCTTGACAGCGCGTAATTTCAATCCCGTGATGGCCACGGCGGCGGATACAGTCATTGTCACTGCCGAGCACATCGTGCCGGTGGGAGTGATTGCGCCCGATCACGTAGTAACTCCTGCGCCGCTGGTCGATTATCTCGTAACCAACGAGTAGATCGAATGGATGCTCAAACTATTATCGCGAAACGTATCGCTCACGAGTTGCGCTCAGGGATGCTCGTTAACCTTGGAATCGGTATTCCCACCCTGGTCGCGAGCCACGTCCCAAAAACCGTTAGGGTCTTCTTCCAGTCTGAAAATGGGCTAATCGGCACGGGTCCTATACCTGAAGAGGGCATGGCTCATCCAACGCTCACGGATGCAGCCGGGAATCCGGTGAGCGCTCTGCCGGGAGCAAGTACGTTCGACAGCGCTGTCTCCTTCGGTCTCATTCGTGGCGGCCATGTCGATATGACGGTGCTTGGGGGTCTGCAAGTAGACTCGCAAGGACACCTCGCGAACTGGATGATACCCGGCAAGATGGTTCCAGGCATGGGCGGGGCGATGGACCTGGTAACGGGTGCAAAGCGCGTCGTGGTAGCCATGCAGCATACCGCTAAAGGCAAACCCAAGATTGTAAAACAATGCACGCTTCCGCTCACCTCGCTGCGACAGGTTGATCTGGTCGTCACTGATCTCGCAGTCATCGCGTTTCCAAATAGCCGTGCAACCTTGATTGAGACGGCACCAGGCATCACAGCGGAAGAGGTGATCGCGGCAACCGAAGCCGAGCTCGTCCTGCCGGACCATGTGCAGCAAATGACCCTTTAGACCAAGGATCTTTTGGAGGTAGCTTCTTGAATGCTGATCTTCGTCGCCTGACGAAGGCTTTACTTTTCGCCGCGGAGCAACACCGCAACCAGCGGCGCAAAGGTGCCGCGCAGGAGCCATACCTTAATCATTTGGTAGAGGTGCTTGATCTCGTAGTTCAGGCGTCGGAGGGTACCGACACGGACTTGCTAATAGCTGCCATTCTTCACGACGTAGTTGAAGATACACCAACGAGCTATGAAAACATCGCTGCGAAATTTGGTGAGCGTGTCGCTCAAATAGTGCGGGAAAACTCTGATGATATGTCATTGCCTAAGGCGGAGCGCCGACGGGCGCGGATTGCCGACATGCCACTCAAATCAAAAGAAGCGCGCCTCGTAAAAATGGCGGATGTTATCTCCAACCTCCGCGCTATAGCGGTCTCGCCACCTGCCGGATGGCCTCCAGAGCGCAAACTTAGCTATCTAGAAGGTTGCAGACAATTAATCGACGCTGGGCGGGGGACGGATGCCGCGATGGAGCGAATTTTTGACCAAACCGCCGCTGATGTGGAGCGTACCATCCGCGATCAGGCGCCATTCTCGATCGACGGACGCGAAGTGGCGGCACGTCATCTCGAAAACGCGATAGGCCAAGCTGTACATCTGATTTATCTGCCAAATACAGAAAACCAGAGTTTCGGAGTGTTGGAGGTCGATCGTCTCTGTGAACTAATCGGGCGTAGCTTTCCGTCGGCCACAGTGCAACCCGCAGAAGCACTTTATGAGGGAAAGAGACGGTCTCTCCTCATGGTCCGCATCAGGACCGATAGCACAGACGCGGTGGTCGATCTTGCTCAACGGTTATGTCTTGCATTTCAACAACGATTTGTCGGGGTTGAGGTGGGCGGTCGCTACATTCGAATTTATGGGGACGACACTGAATAGGTCGAGTCAAGGTCGCATTATCTTGAATCATCAGGTGCCAATGCAAATTGTTAGCGAAATCCGCACCGTAGCGGAGATGCCTTTCAACTAAGCCATGCTGCGAACCGGCTATCTCATTTTGTTATTCGGCTTGGCCATTCCTGCTTCCGCTTCGGCGAATTGGTTTAATAAATCGGAACAATATCTCGCCGTTTGTGGAAATGAGGCAGCCCATCGCTTTCATAAGGATATTTCGAGCGAGGATGGGCGGCGGCATATCCATCTCTGCATGATCGCTCATGGGTACGCGTTCAAGGAATCCTGCGGCGAAGAGGGCTGGGTAAAACCCGATTGCTATCGCTTGAAATATAAGACAGAAGGCCGTTAATTGCTGCTCCCCACGATGATTTGGGTGGCGAAAGTGAAACCGATCATCAGTGCGAGGAGGCCGAGTTACTGCACCGTCGAGTGTAAGAACATTTTTTTCACCGCGGGTGCCGGGGCGCACGCCAAGCCAGCGTCCCACCTCGCTAGCAACAACAATAACAATGAGGCTCAATCATTCAAATTCATACTCATGAGTTCTGAAACCAGAATCAATAAGGAGAACCGAGAAGGATAGCCTAGGACGCTACTGCGGTAGGTACGCTCGGAGCAGCCGGACTAGAAGCACAATGATGCCAAGAAATGCTGCGCTCGCGGCAATTCGCGGCACGTATCGAATAACGGCGGCAGGATCGCGCTGGTGATACCAGGGTACGAACCAAGCAGTAAATAATGCCATCACGACGAATATAACGATGGCGAGCGTGCATTCCTGCTCCTATGAGTTGGCGTACTTGTCGCACTTTGGTTATATCATGATAGTGTCAGCTTGCCGATCAGGATGAGCAATTGGTGATGCGTGCGGAGGTTGTGATGGCGAACAAACAGAGTTTCACGCCAGAAGAGTGGACCAAGGTTTTGGAAAGCACGATGCTGGCCGGAATGGCAGTTTCAGCGGCGGAGCCAAGTGGCTTGTGGGGCTTGGTCAAAGAAGGTTTCGCGAGCAGTTCTGCGTTAGCCGCTGCCAAGTCTGATGCCGGTTCAAGTGAGCTTATAAAGGGCGTCGTCGCAGAGTACGAGACGTCAGAAGGACGATCCTCCGTCCAGGACGCAATGCGCAAACGGTTTGCCGGGGCCAAGCCGGGTGACGCCGTTCAACGCTCACTCGACAGTCTACGCGAGGTCTCAACAATCCTCGATGCCAAAGCACCGAACGACGCGCCAGCTTTTAAAGCGTGGCTACGCAGCATAAGCCAGAAAGTGGCCGAGGCCTCGTCGGAAGGTGGTTTTCTCGGTATCGGAGGAGTGCAGGTAAGCGACAAAGAGAAGGCTACTCTCGCCGAGATTTCTAAGGCACTCGGAACGAGTGTTTAGCACGATCGCTTCGAGATCGATTTTCGCTACGACCTAAACCAAGAAGATCTGCACTTCAGAAAACGCGCTCGCTGGTTAATTGATAGGGCTTTGCGGGACCGAACTTGACGTGGAAGCTTGTGCTTTGGTTTGATCTGGATACTTTCACATAAGCGAGGATCCACGAAATGGCAGTTCAAACCAGGCGCGTCCAAGCCGCCATTTCCGAGAATAGGACCTGGTTCATCACCCTCGGAATTCTACTAATCATTCTTGGCGTTGCGGCTATAGCGTTTCCGCTGCTAACGACTATTGCGGCTAAGATAGCCCTAGGCTGGCTCTTTCTGATTGGTGGAGTCGTCCAGATCGCCCATGCCTTCTCCACCCGCCAATGGAGCGAGTTCTTTTTCGATCTTCTAGTTGGCCTGCTTTATCTAATCGCGGGCGGCTGGCTGGCGCTCTTTCCACTAACTGGCATAGTGACGCTTACGGTGCTCTTGGCAGCCCTCTTTATAGCTCAAGGTGTCCTTGAAGGTTTGATGGCCTTTCGTATGCGGCCTGCCGCAGGATGGCTTTGGATGCTGATCGCGGCTATCGCCGCGTTCGCCGTTGGAGTGCTGATTATCGCCCACCTTCCAAGCTCGGCAGCTTGGGCCATTGGACTACTGGTCGGGATCAAACTAATTATGTCCGGCTGGGCCTATCTGTTTCTAACGATGGCGGCAACCAAGAGGGCTTAAACAAACTTCTCAGTCGCTTGCTATCCCTTTGTCGACGAGTTCCAAACCGCACCAATCACTGCTGACATCTCGAAGTTGGCTGAGAGGGAGGAGCAGTTGACGCTGGGCAGGTCTTTTCATAAAGCCATTTCTCGAAGAGGTGCTTCAGCAGAACCTACGGCCTCGCAAAGGGGTACTGGCCTCACCAAATATCGGTATTGCATCCTCGATGCATCACTACGAAGCCCCGAGGAGGTGGCAGCCCAGGAAGCAATTTCAAACCGGCGTTTCAGAACAAACCACGTCTCTGTGCGAAGATATATAGCAGGGCTATGCCGAATCCGAGCGCAAGCCAGATCATGATGTCGCGGAGCAGGGCGCTCCTTTGCCCTCTGTAGCTTCCGACCATACCTCCGCTGAGATAGACGATGATCGCCGAGAAGATCGCCACATAGCCGAACGTCGCGGTTTCAAGCCCGGCGATCACGCCCGACTCGTTCAAGATCAGGAGCATGACCCCGAGCGCGAGTATGATGAGGGCAATCCACGTCGTCACGTCTAACCTTCCACTCTTGTGCTGGCTAAGTCTGGTGAATCCCGGCCAGCGGGCGAACTGATCGAGGCTTCCTGTCACCAAAGACGGAGTCCGGCGACAAACATTCCCGCGAAAGAACTTCGCATTTGGGCCTCCATCAACACGACGACGTAATGCCGCCCTCTATAACAATATAACCGGACACGCCACAAAACAGAATTACCCTGGTGCGCGACAAAGTAGAACTACGCTGCTGTCGATCGGGCAGGTCAAAACGAGAAAAGCGGGAGCCGCGTCGACAGTTCAACGTGTGATCTTGTTGCCTGCGCCTCTGGCGCCAAGCCAGTCCGGGCGAACGCGCCAGAGAACGATAACTCCTTAGCGCACTGGCGACCTTTTCAACGGCTCCCCTGAAACACGGGCTTGCTTCACTCGCGCCGCGAAGGCGGGCGCGATATTGTTCCGTGTTACGTGCGTCTCTTAGGTGTTGTTACTGCTGGTCAAGACATCGTTGGGGGTCACTATCCGCAGGACTCCGGTTAGAAAACGACAACAAAGAAGGCGACCCTTTTCAAAAAGCGGCCTTAGTTCAACGCCTGAGGGCGCTTCCTTTCGCTCTAGAAACGGTGCAATCTATCGCTGCCAGCAGTCATCAGGGGGGTTGAAACATGCTGAGCTTTCTCTGGACCATAATCATTGGCTTCATTGCTGGAGTAATCGCGAAACTGGTTACGCCGGGCAGTGAATACGAGCCTAAGGGCTTTATTCTCACCACGATCCTTGGAATGGTCGGTGCCTTGGTAGCGACCTATCTCGGTCAGGCTGTTGGCTGGTATCAGGCTGGCCAGGGAGCTGGCTTCATCGGTGCCATCGTGGGTGCGGTGCTCATCTTGTTCGTATGGGGATTTATCCAACGTCGCCGCAGCGCGTAATCTCTTTTGCGATTTGCCATGCCGTGTATTTGCGCATCATCGGGCTGGCATTGCTGGCGAAGGGGTTATGCTCTGCACGGGTTAGGAACTGGGGCGTTTAGCAAGTCGACGGAAGCCGGCAGCCTCTCGCGACAGCCATCGCACTAAAAAATTTGCGGTTGCGGTTCTAAACCTTTGTGAGTGTATCCAGCTTGGCTCGAATGGCGTCCACCGTGGGCTTGATGATGGCCGCGGCTCCCGGAATAGCGAGCGCCTTATCAAGGAGCTGATCGAGATTAGGCCTAATGGAAGCCAACAGGTCCGCTAACATCTTGCGGTTTTCGGGCGAGAGTTGATTGAGCACGCCGGTTAGCTGATCAAACTCCGATGAGGCTTTGGTTAGTCCGGGCATCGAGCTCTGCGCGGTAGTTTCGTCTTTGATGCCTTGGATCGATGAGTACAAATCGTTGACTGCAGTTGTGGCGAGCTCGCCAACGTCAACATCGCCTACCTTGACGCCCTTCAGCTTTGCGAACAAACCGGCGTAAGGCGCTTCGCCTGAGGGACTCGCCTTCTCTTCAATTTTTGGACTTCCCGTCTCGGCCACCTGCTTGTGGCGTCCCTGTAAGAGGTGCCAAGCCAAGGCGCCAAGTGCCAACAGGACGAGCGCACCCAACAGCCAAGGCAATATCGAAGGAGGCGAGCTTACTGGCGCGCGAGAGGTAACCGTGGGCCGCGATGCAATTACATCATCAGAAATTCCAGCTTCGGTAAGGTACCTTGAGAAGCCAGAAGGCAATGCAGCGCTGACGTTGTTCTTTTGCGAGATGAGAAGGTTGGCGAGGCCTGACGCATCGAGCCCTCGAGCACGCTGCTCCTTTCCAAGCACGCCCAGCGCCACTGGTCCAAGAAGTCCCAACAAGCTCTTAGAACCGCCTTGGCCGATGCCGGCGTATTGTCCAACTGCCTGGCTGAGACCTGAGAATGTCTTACCGCCAAATAGTGACGTGAGGACGCTGGCGCCCTGATCAATTAAAGCCTTTTGGCCTGGCTCACCGATGACGTTTGCCAAGCTGCTGAGCATTCCTGGCTCTTGCTTCCTCACAACTTCATTTAGCTTGTTTGCGCCTTGAGCTTTAGAAACATAGGAGATGAGGGCACCGATGAGCACCGGTGCAGCTACAACAATTGCCTTCTGAACAGCTGCTGGATCGAGTCCCAGAGCAGAAGCAATGCGCGATGAGATAGTCGGGGATACAACTTCGACAATTTCTGAAACCAGATCGGTCGCCATCCTAGATACTCCTGGCTGAAGTTGATCCGCCAATTTACCAGGACACCACCACCCTGCTTGTCATCTTTGCCACTATCGTTAACCGTAACCGTTCGGGGGGCGAATGGTCTGGACGCGCTTGCGTTGAGTGGCATTATTACTGAGACGCCCAAATGGACGCTCAGTGTAATAAGATCTTCATATCAGCGGCACGTTTATCGTACAATTCTTGGTGGAGGTACATCTCAACATCGCTAGTGCCCCCATCTAGCCGAAGATGCGGCCTCCTCGGTGCCGGTTTCCCTCCCGGCACGCGCGCGAAAGCGCTTCTAAGGCGTTCGGTCACCCCAAACTGATCGAACGCCTTTTTTTGGCAAGGTCAATTTGCGGACCATCGAGTTGGCATGCGTTGCGGTGGGGTTATGCATAGCTCAGAGCGTGCCAGCGTCGGCAGCTTGTGTTGTTCTGGCTGGAACCGCCGATGGATTCGACAAGGATACGGCGGTAAGCCGTGCGCAATTAGCGCTGGACGATTATATCAAGCAGTACAAGGCTGAGAACCATCTGGGCGCGGTCACCGTCAGCGCCATGCGCGCAGCCCCGCAGCCTTATTGGCGCGGCAGGGTGAGCGAGAACATGATGTACCACCCCGACATCGTAACTGAGAAATCCTACACGGTTTGTTGGCAGGGCGTGGTCTCGACTTATGTCTGCACTTCAGGTGCGCAGGTTTGCTGGTAGCGTTTCTATCAAAACGAGGCAGTTGACGGGTTCAGTGGGACGCCAGCCGGTCATTCATTTGGCTTCTGAGCGTCTTTCCAAGCAGTTGTCGCAGCGTCCATCATCTTCTGATAGCTGTCGTTGGTCGTGAGTTCCGTGATCCCTTGCCCGAACTTCCCGGCCAGAGACTTGCAAGGTGACTTCTTTGAGAAAGCCACGAACATCTCTTGGCTAAGGAGCGCCTGCTCCAGCGGACCTACCTTATCCTTGACCCCCTCTCGGGCTGCCTCGGCGAGCCCCGGGTAGTAGCCGGCAATCAAATAGTCTGCCTTCCCGTCCAGGAGGTCCCTGAATGCCCCGTCGATACCGTTGGCGCGAGCGACATCGAGCTTTTCCTTCATAAAGGCATCGAACTCGTTGCCATAGCTTTCGCCCCGGTTCGTGACTCCCTTTTTGCCGATCAAGTCATTCTTGTCGTTAAATGGAAACTCCTTGCCCTTGATGACGAAGATCGCCACGTCGTCGAAAGTGAAGGCCGGCTGGACATAGTCGAGATAGGTCGCCCGCTCGTCGTTGTAATAAAGACCGAAAATCATGTCGGCTTTGCCGTCGCGCACTGCAGCTTGAGCTTCCTCCCACGTCCCCATGTATTTTGAGTCGAGAGGCACATTGATTTGCTTTGCTATGGTCTCGACCAGCGTCGGGGCGGCACCAACGATCTTGTCGCCGTCTCTATACGCGATAACCGGATAGTAACGGTGGCCCGTCGCCGTGATCTTGGTGCACTCGTCTGCGGCGAAGGCGGGATTGCCCGCAAGCGTCAGCGCCACGAACATGCTCAAGAAGAGACATCTTTTCATGATCGAGGATCCTTGTTCCTTAGCGGAGCGGAGTGTGCGGAAGCAGCGTTGCCACGGAGAAAGAAGCTACAGGTGCTATCAGCTACCGCCCTTTTTCATCTGCGCCTTGACGCGATCGACCTCGGCTTGCGAAACCTTCCCGGCTTGAACCAGCGCCCGCACGCAAGCCGGCGACAATTTGGCTCCTGCCTTCCTCATACAGAGGTTGAGGGCTGAACTTTG
>Ga0207693_10002498_pt1 | contig 16007 bp, 13 predicted proteins | sample LARL81metaG_FD_184347 | JGI IMG/M metagenome (GOLD analysis project Ga0207693, IMG submission 184347) | Corn, switchgrass and miscanthus rhizosphere microbial communities from Kellogg Biological Station, Michigan, USA - LAR L8-1 metaG... | ecosystem: Host-associated > Plants > Roots >...
TGGCGGCCTCCGCTAACGGGATTTAGCCGGCCGCACCGGCAAAGCCGGCACGGCCTTTCATCGGCATCGCAAGCGACGCCTCTGTCGCGGGACGACGAGATTTAGTTCGGCTTACGAAGCCTCGCGCTCGCGGCCGTCAAGCCGAGCTTCGAAGCTCTGACGTAGCTCTTCGCCGGTGCGAAGGATCGCCAGGTAGCGGGGCCGCCGCGGTGGGAGCCGGACGAGCTTGACGTCGCTGCCGCGGTCGCCGTGACAGCGGGCGTATGCCTCCGCTTCTTGAAGCGGCCGTGCCCGCCATCGCCGGCGGCGGACGCGCAAGAGGATCATCTGCCTTGCGACTCTAGTGGATAGCCTCGCTTTCTCCATGCCCGGGCTTCTCGCGATCGACGTCGGAAATACGCAAACAGCGCTCGGGCTGTACGAGGGCGGCGAGCTCACGCGGCACTGGCGGCTGGCGACGGAGCCGCAACGAACCGGGGACGAGCTAGGCCTGTTCCTGGGCGGACTGCTCGATCTAGGCTCGCTCGACGGAATCTCTCTCGCTTCCACGGTCCCGGCGCTGATTCGCTCCTACACAGAGCTTGCAGTGGGCGTTCCGGTGTCTCTCCTCGTCCTCGGCCCTGGGACGCGGACCGGAATCCCGGTTCGCTACGACGACCCGCGCGAGGTCGGCCCGGACCGCATCGCCAACGCGGTCGCGGCACGGGAGCGGTACGGCGCTCCCTCGATCGTGGTGGACTTCGGCACCTCGACGAACTTCGACGTCGTTTCGGCGGAGGGCGAATACGTAGGCGGGGTTCTCGCTCCTGGAATCGAGGTCTCGATGGATGCGTTGTTCGAGCGTGCGGCCCGGCTCGTCAAGGTCGACTTCGTGGCGCCCGAGACCGCGATCGGCAAGACGACCGAGTCCGCGCTCCGCTCAGGCTTGGTCTACGGCTTCGCCGGCCAGGTCGACGGCATCGTCGAACGGATCCGTGCTGAGCTCGGCGACGAGTCAACGCCTGTGATAGCCACCGGCGGGCTGGCCGAGCTGATCGCGCCGCATGCGAAGACGATCGGCAAGGTCGACCCGTTCCTCACGCTCGAGGGCCTACGCCTGGTCTGGGAGCTAAACGAGCCCGGATGAACTCGCAGCTGAGCCGGGCTTTGCCCGTCTCAGCTCACATTTGCTCGCGAGTTTCGCCGGATATCGCTTCAAGTCGTCACGGCCCGGCGTGAGCCGGTGCCGGACTTGAAGCGTTAACCGCCGCCGTAGATCGAGATCGGCAGATCGAGCAGGACTTCGTCGCCGTGCTGCAACTCTTCTTCGAGGCGGGCGAGGACGAAGCGCGCGCCGGGTACCGCACCGAGGAGACGGGTCTCCACCTCTGCGATCGTCGGCAGCTGAGTCAGCTCTGCCTTGAAGGCGCGCGGGAACCGGCCGTGACCCAGATACCAGCCGTAGAACTTCTTCAGGAAGCCGGTGGCCCGGTGCTCGCCCAGTTCGCGCACGGTCTCGCGCATGAACAGGACCAGCTCCGCGACCACTTCCTCGCGCGAGGGGCCATCGCCGTCGCCTTCGAGGATTTCCTGTAGCGCCCAGGGGTTGCCCTGGGCAGCCCGGCCGACCATCACGGCAGCTGCACCCGTGGACGCGAGCACGGCCTGGGCGCGAGCGCGCGAAACGATGTCGCCCGACGCGACCACGGGCACGGTCACCAGGGAGACGAGCTCCGCCGTGAGCGAATGGTCAGCCGTTCCGGTGTACATCTGCTTGGCCGATCGCGGATGCAGGGTGAGGGACGCGGCGCCTGCTTCGACGAGCCGCGGGCCGATCGACAGGCAGGCGCGCGAGCCGTTCTCGAGGCCGCGGCGCAGCTTGACCGTCACGGGGACCGAGACCGCTGAGGCGACGGCCTCCACGACGCGGCACGCCCGCTCAGGGTCGTCGAGCATGGTTGCACCGGCGCCGGTCTTCGTCACCTTCTTGACCGGGCAGCCGAAGTTGATGTCGACGATGTCCGCGCCTGCCTCCTCGACCATCCGGGCTGCGCCGGCCATCACAGCCGGCTCGGAGCCGAAGATCTGCACGGCGAGCGGGCGTTCGTCCGAGGCGATGCGCAAGTAGCCCAGGGTGCGCTCGTTTCCGTGCTGTAGCCCGGCGCACGACACCATCTCGGAACACACGAGCCCGGCCCCGAATCGCTTGCCCTGGCGCCGAAACGCCTGCACGCTGACGCCTGCCATGGGGGCGAGAACGAGGCGGCTGGGGATCTCAACCGGCCCGATGTGCCAGGTCTCGTGAAGATTTACCTGCATAGAGCGAGAATCGTAGACGTCACTGCAGTTGCGACGGCCTGACTGTATCGCTACTATTCGCGCCCGCGACGGCGCGCAAGCGCCGCGCTTTTCTTTCGGAAAGGGCAAGTTGTGAAGGAAGTAATCCTTACTCCAGAGGGATACAAGAAGCTCCAGCAGGAGATCGAGTACCTCTCGAACGACAAACGACGCGAGGTCGCGGACCGGATCCGCATCGCGCGTGAATTCGGCGATATCTCCGAGAACGCCGAATACGACGACGCGAAGAACGAGCAGGCGCTGCTCGAACACCGCATCGCGACGCTCGAAGAGCGGCTCCGCGACGCGCGCGTGATCAACAAGAAGGACGTCGCGAAGGACGTCGTCTCCGTGGGTTCGAAGGTCAAGCTGCGAGACGTTGCCGCCAAGCAGACGGTCGAGTACTACATCGTCGGCTCTGCCGAGGCGAATCCGTCGCAAAACAAGCTCTCGAACGAATCCCCGGTCGGCAAGGCGATCATCGGCCACAAGAAGGGTGAGACGGTCGAGGTGACCGCCCCCCGCGGCTCGATGAAGTACAAGATTCTGGAAATCAAAGCCGCTTAGCCGAAGAAAGTCCGGCCGCGCTGCGCTGACGGCTTTCTTCGGCAATGCCCTATGAGGGGATCAGGCTTTCCAGGTCTCGTTGAGGACGCGTAGCCAGTTGCCGTGAGCGAGCTTTGCAATGTCCCCTTCGCTGTGGCCACGTTCACATAGCGCTTCGACAACGCGCGGCAGGCCCGCGGCGTCGCCAAGCTCGTCCGGCACAGTGGCGCCGTCGAAGTCCGATCCGAAGCCCACGTGATCGATTCCGATCCGGTTGGCGACGTGATCGACGTGGTCGATCACCCGGGCGAGCGGGGTGCTCGGGTCCACACCTCCCGCTTCGGTGAGCATCCCGGCGTGAAACGTGATCCCGACGATGCCCCCCGAGCGGCCGATCTCGTCGAGTTGCGGGTCGGTCAGGTTGCGAGAGTTCGGCGACAGCGCGTGGGCGTTCGAATGGCTGGCGACAAGGGGCGCCGCGGAAAGCTGCGCGACGTCCCAGAAGCCGCGCTCGTTCAGGTGTGCAAGATCGATCAGGATGCCTAGCCTGTTGCATTCGGCGACGAGCCGGCGGCCGGCTTCAGTCAGTCCACCGCCGATGTCGGGCGTCGACGGGAACCGGAAAGGGACGCCTTCGGCGAACGCGTTGGGTCGGCTCCAGACCGGGCCGAGCGAGCGCAGCCCCCGTTCGTAGAAGCCCCCGAGATTCTCGAGCCCCGGCTCGATCGGCTCGGCACCTTCGAAGTGCAGGATCGCCGCGAGCGGGCCGCCGTTCAGCGCCGCCTCGACCCCGTTGGCGGAGCGTGCAACACGGACCTCGCCGCTTGACGAAAGCTCGTCCAGCAGGTCGATGAGCTCGCCGGCCTCGCGAGCCGCGTATGCGGTGGGCACCGCAGCGGCGAGGGGCTGCGAATACGGTGGCTCGCGGTCCGGGAGGCGCGTTGCCGCGCGGTCGTCATCGGTCTCCGGCAGGACGAAGACGGCGAAGAAACCCGCAGCGAATCCGCCTTTGCGCGCACGCGCGAGGTCGAGATGCCCGTCCGAACGGCCGGCGAGGAAAGCCCCAGCCCCGTCGCCGTTGAGGTGTAGCGCGAGCAGGACGTCGTTGTGACCGTCGATGAAGGGGATCGGCCCGGACGCCATGCCCGACCGACGCTAATTCATGCCGGACGCTGATGGTTCACGCGCGACAACCAGGGTTCCCACCGCCCCCGCCCACCAACGAGCTTACTTCGAATACCGTCGCGTATCGGAGACGGGGCTGTGACAAAACCGTCATGCCTGAAGGCTCGTTAGGCTCGCGCGGCGATGACCTTGCCGAAGCGTTTCCCCGACCGGGACGACATCGCCACCGTCCGGGCCGAGGCCGGAAAGCTCGAGCCGGGCGGCGAGGCTGACGACAAGCGCCGCCTCGCGGGGCGAGTGATGGCGCGCCGGGGGATGGGGAAGCTCGTGTTCCTAGATCTTGTCGACCGCTCGGGCCGGATCCAGCTCCTCTGCGACACGAGCCGCACCGGACCGATCGACGTCGACCTCGGGGACATCGTCGGCGTCACGGGCTCCCCCGCGCGCGCCAAACGCGGAGAGCCCTCGATGGCGGTCGATGAGCTGGAGCTGCTCGCCAAGATTCGGCGGCCTTTGCCGGACACGTTCCATGGCCTCAAGGATGTCGAGCAGCGCTACCGGCGCCGCTACCTCGACCTGTTGATGAACGAGGAATCCCGCCACCTCGCTCTGCTGCGGGCGAAGATGATCACCGAGATCCGGGCGTACCTCGACGGCGAGGGGTTCGTCGAGGTCGAGACGCCCATCCTCCAGCCGCGCTACGGCGGCGGGTTCGCGGAGCCGTTCGTTACTCATTCGAAGGAGCTCGACCAGGATCTTTACCTCCGAATCGCCGACGAGCTCTATCTGAAGCGCCTGATCGTCGGCGGACTCGAAAGGGTGTACGAGCTCTCGAAGGACTTTCGCAACGAAAGCACTTCCTACAAGCACTCGCCCGAGTTCACGCAGCTCGAATGGTACGAGGCATACGCTGACTATCGGGACGTCATGGACCGTGCCGAGACCCTCGTCGAAAGAACGGCGCTGGCGGTGATCGGGACGACGAAGCTCACGTTCCGCGGGTATGAGGTCGACCTTGCCAAGCCGTGGCGGCGCGTCAAGTTCGTCGAAGCCCTCGAGGCGCATGCCGTCTGGTCGCGGGACTACGACGAGCTACGCACGAAGCTCGAGGCCGCCGGCGTCGACACGACTCAGGACCGCACCTGGTCGCAGCTCGTCGACCATGCGTACTCCCACTTCGTGGAGCCGGAGCTCATTCAGCCGACAATCGTCTACGACTGGCCAATCGAGCTCTCGCCGTTTGCCCGAACGACTGACGACGATCGCTCTATCGTCGAGCGGTTCGAGACCGTGGTCGGGGGAATGGAGTTCGCGAACGCCTTCAGCGAGTTGAACGACAGCGAAGAGCAACAGGAGCGCTTCGTGATGCAGGAGGCCGAGCGCGCCGCGGGCGACCCGGAGGCCGAGCCGGGCGACCCGGACTTCGTCGAAGCGCTTGCTTACGGAATGCCGCCGACTGGCGGAATTGGGCTTGGTATCGACCGGTTGGCGATGGTCCTGGCCGGCCGCGACAACATCCGCGACGTGGTGCTTTTTCCCGCCCTACGTCCGCGGGACTAGGAGGAGGCCGGTACCTCGGACCCCGGGGCTGCGCGGACGTGGTCGATCACGTCGCTGAGGATTCGGTCCAGGTTGCAGGTCGGCTGCCAGCCGATCGCCTGTCCGATCTTCTCGATCGACGGCTCGCGGTGGAGCGTGTCCTCGATCCCGAGGCCGTAGACCTCACCGTAGGGCACGAAGACGATCTCCGAGTTAGATTCCGTCAGCTCGATGATCCTGGTAGCCAGATCGAGGATCCGAATCCGCTCGGTCGCGCCGACGTTGAGAATCTCTCCCGAGACGCCGTCCGCCTCCATGAGCCTCACGAGCGCGCGCGTAGTGTCGTTGACATGGCAGAACGATCGCGTCTGGCTTCCGTCGCCGTGAACCTCGAGCGGCGCACCTGCTAGCGCGCGCTCGACGAAGCGCGGGATCACCATTCCGTACTGGCCGCTCTGACGCGGGCCGACAGTGTTGAAGAGCCGCGCGATCACGCAGTCCAGTTCGCGAGCCTGGTGGTAGGCAAGGGCAAGGTGCTCGTCCATCGCTTTCGAATCGGCGTACAGCCAGCGCTTCTCCGTCGTTGGGCCGTAGACGCGTCGATCGTTCTCCGACAGCGGCTGCTCGGTGCGGTGATCGCCGTAAACCTCGGAGCTCGAGGCGATGAGCACGCGTTTGCCGAAGCGGTTGCAGTATTCGAGCACCGTCTCGGTGCCCTGGACGTTCGTCACCATCGTGTGGACCGGCTGCTCGACGATCAGCCGGACGCCGACGGCAGCGGCGAGATGGAAGACCACATCACACCGATGGGTGAGCTCGCTGACGACAGAGTGCGAGAGGACGGAGTCGACGACGAGATGAAAGTCGGGCCGGTCCCGGAGCTGGGCAATGTTCGATTCGTTACCCGTCGAGAGGTCGTCCAGCGCGTAAACCGCCCAGTCAGCCTCGAGCAGGAGCTCCGCGAGGTGCGAGCCGATGAAGCCGGCCCCGCCGGTGATCAGAGCCGTCCGCCTTTCCGTGTCTTTCATGCCGCAGAGACTACGGGTGCCCGCCGTTCGCCGAGCGCCCGTCCCCTCCGGGCAGGGGCCTCCGATGTGGTCGAAGAGGGCTCTCGTTCGGGCCTCTCTCCGGCCCTGGTAACGGATCCGTAAAGCCTCTCCACTAGCCCCTCGGGGCCCCCCGACGCGTTCGCTACAGTGGGCAAGCGCTAAGGCGTAGGGTCCTGGAAGCCGAGAGAGGAAGTACGTGTTCGAACGCTTCACCGAACGAGCCCGCCAAGTGGTCGTTTTGGCCCAGGATGAGGCGCGCGCGCTCAAGCACAACTACATCGGTACCGAGCACATCCTGCTCGGGCTGTTGCGCGAGGAGGAAGGCCTTGCGGCCCGAGTCCTCGAGTCCCTCGACATCACCGTCGAGGAGGTCCGCGCGCAGGTCGCCCGGATCGTCGGCCAGGGCGACGAAGTCACGACCGGCCAGATCCCGTTCACCCCGCGCGCGAAGAAGGTTCTCGAGCTGGCGCTCCGTGAAGCGCTGTCGCTGGGCCACAACTACATCGGCACCGAGCACATCTTGCTCGGCCTCGTGCGCGAGAACGAAGGCGTCGCTGCCAGGATCCTGCTCGACTTCGACGCCGATGCCGAGAAGATTCGCAACGAGATCATTCGCATGCTCTCCGGGCCTGGGAGGCGCCAGCAGGGGGGCACCGGCGGCGCCCCGGGCGAGAAGTCGAAGAGCTCGAAGCTGCTGGACCAGTTCGGCCGCAACCTGACGAAGCTCGCCGCCGAGGGGAAGCTGGACCCGGTCGTCGGGCGCCAGACGGAGATCGAGCGCGTGATGCAAATCCTCTCGCGCCGCACGAAGAACAACCCCGTCCTGATCGGCGAGCCAGGCGTGGGCAAGACCGCCGTCGTCGAGGGTCTCGCAGCACGCATCTCGGGCAACGAGGTGCCCGAGTTGCTGAAGGGCAAGCAGATCTACACGCTCGACCTCGCGGCGCTGGTTGCCGGGTCCAAGTACCGCGGTGAGTTCGAGGAGCGACTCAAGAAGGTGATGAAGGAGATCACCCAGCGCGGCGACATCATCCTGTTCATCGACGAGCTTCATAACCTCGTCGGCGCCGGTGCCGCCGAGGGCGCGATCGACGCCGCTTCGATTCTCAAGCCGGCTCTCGCGCGCGGCGAGCTGCAGACGATCGGCGCAACCACGCTCGACGAGTACCGCAAGTACCTGGAGCGCGACGCGGCGCTCGAGCGCCGCTTCCAGCAGATCCGGGTCGACGAGCCTTCGGTCGACGACACGGTTCAGATCCTGCGTGGCCTGCGCGACCGCTACGAGGCCCACCACCGCTGCAAGATCACCGACGAAGCGCTGCGCGCGTCCGCGACGCTCGCCGACCGCTACATCCAGGATCGCCACCTCCCGGACAAGGCAATCGACCTGATCGACGAAGCCGCTTCCCGGATGCGGATCAAGACGATGAGCGCCCCGCCGCGCTATCGCGAGCTCGAGGACGAGATCGAGAAGGTCCGTAAGGACAAGGAAGAGGCGATCGAGGCCCAGGAGTTCGAGAAGGCTGCGTCCCTGCGCGACAAGGAGCGCAAGCTGACGCAGAAGAAGCGTGAGCTCGAAGACGACTGGCGCAACTCCGAGGGAACCGAAGAGCAGCCCGAGATCGGCGAGGAGGAAATCGCCGACATCGTCTCGATGTGGACCGGAATCCCGGTCTTCAAGCTGACCGAGGCCGAGTCGCAGAAGCTGATCCGGATGGAGGACGAGCTTCACAAGCGCGTGATCGGCCAGGAGGAGGCGATCATCGCGGTCTCCAAGTCGATCCGCCGCGCGCGGGCCGGAATCAAGGATCCCAAGCGTCCGACGGGCTCGTTCATCTTCCTCGGGCCGTCAGGTGTCGGGAAGACCGAGCTTGCGCGCACTCTTGCCGAGTTCCTCTTCGGAGACGAGGACGCGATGATTCAGGTCGACATGTCGGAGTACATGGAGAAGCACTCCGTGTCCCGGCTCGTCGGTTCCCCGCCCGGCTACATCGGCTACGACGAAGGCGGCCAGCTCACGGAGGCCGTTCGTCGCAAGCCGTACTCGGTCGTCCTGCTCGACGAGATCGAGAAGGCACATCCCGACGTCTTCAACATCCTGCTCCAGATTCTGGAAGACGGGAGGCTGACCGACGCCCAGGGCCGGAAGGTCGACTTCCGGAACACGATCGTGATCATGACCTCGAACATCGGCGCAGGCACGATCTCGAAGAACCAGACCCTCGGCTTCTCGATCGGCGACGAAAGCGGCTTGTCCTACGAGGACATGAAGGAGCGGGTGCTCGGAGAGCTCAAGAAAGTCTTCCGCCCCGAGCTGCTGAACCGCATCGACGAGGTAATCGTCTTCCACAAGCTGACCAAGGAAGAAATCACGACGATCGTCGACCTGGTGCTGCGCCGCCTACGCGAGCAGATGGGCGAGCACGAGGTTGCGATCGAGCTCACCGACGAGGCGAAGGAACTGCTCGTCGAGAAGGGCTACGACCCCGCGATGGGCGCCCGCCCGCTGCGCCGCGCGATTCAGCGCTACATCGAGGATCCGCTCGCCGACTTCGTTCTCGGTCGCTCCCTCGAGCCCGGCTCGACGATCCTGGTCGAGCGCAAGGACGAGGACGAGGTCGACATCACGGTCATCCCCGGCGAGATCACGCCGGAGAAGGTCACCGTGCCGCCCGAGGAGCCCAGCGACTCGGCGGACGAAGAAGAAGAGTCGGACTAGTCCGCAGCCGGCCTCGGCCCGGCCGCCGATGTCAAGCCTGAACGAGTAGCGAAACGACGGCTTGAAGCCGTCGTTTCGCTTTCCCTGGGGAGGGACTTCAGGCGGTCAGCCGCGCACGTAGAGCCAGTTGTTGATCGTGAAGTAGCCGTGGCGGTAATCGCCGCTTTTGCCGTGCCAGCCGTCGTGCACGAGCCGCAGGTCGCTCGGATTGCCGGCACGTGAGACCTTGATGCAGCCGTTCGAGTAGTAGTCGGATGGCCCGTCCCAGCAGTAGGGATCGTCGCCGGCCGTGGGGCAGTACTGGCCCTGATCGGCCGTTTCCTCCGAGTGGATGAAGAGCTGGGTCCGCCACGTCCCGTTCCAGCACGTCTTGTCCTGGAGATAGAAGACGCGCCCTCTGATCGTCCCGTTGTAGTTGTCCCAATGGCCCTTGAGGTCGTAGTAGCCGGTTGGCAACCAGCCATGGCCGACCCAACAGGCGTCGGTCGAGACGCCTGAGCCCGCACGCCAGGTCTGCGTGCCGTAGAAACCGGGCCCGTACTGCCAGGCCATCGTCAGGGGGGAGGAGCTGTTCGACTGGCGTGTGAACTCGAACCAGGTCAGGTACGCGAACGCGTTCGCGGGAATCGACAGGGCGGCCGCCAGAACTGTCGCCGCGACCAGAGCTCGGATCTTCATCAGTGACCTCCTTCGCCGGACGTGGCCGATTCGTCGACTTGGCGGAGCCACTCATTCGCCGGTGCGGGCGCTCCACGGTCGCAGGTCCTGGCGATGCGGTCGCACTGCAGGAGAAACGAGACCCCTGCTCGTCCATTTGCGGGCGGGATGTCGGCCGTCGCCGCGATCTCGTTGCCGGCGGCGTCGGTGAAGCGCGGCTGTTGAACGCCGGCCGGGAACTCCGATTGGTCGAGGCTGAGGACCTGCTCGAGCTCGAGCGACCCTGAGCTGACGTGGAGAACGGCGAGACCCGCGCTCGCGGGGGCGACGATGTGGTCTCCCACCCACGAGCCGGAATACGCGAGCCACTTCAGTGGCGGCGTAGCCGTCGTGACATCGAGCCAGGACAGCTCGCTTCCGCTCGCGACCTCGAGCACGCGCACGTTCGTGGCGTCCTCGCTGAGGACGGCGACCCGGGTTGCGTCCGGGCTGACCGCGATCGCGCTGCCGTCGGCGAGTGGGCGAAGCTTGCCGGGCCCGTCGGCGACGAACAGCTCCAGCTTCTCGCCAAGGCCGACGTGATAGAAGAGCAGCCGGTCGCCCGCCCAGGCATAGACCACGTAGTGAGCAGGCTCCGTCGTCCAGGCCACGTCATGGCCGTGGACGCCGCGCCGAACGACGATCTGCGCGTTATAGGTCCGACCGGCTCGAAACTCCGGATAGACACCCTTGGCGAATGCCAGGGCGCCGTCCTGACTCCACGCAGCCGAGTACGCACCCCGAGCAACGAGTACGTCGTTGCCTGCGTCATCGTGCACTCTCAGAGAAGGAATGCCGAGTGCGTCTCCGTCGCGGATCGCCTGCTCCGAGAAGGACCGCTCGTCGTCGACCGGCCGCAGTTTCTGCCAGGTGTTATAGGCGACGAGCTTGCCGTCACTCGAACGGACGGCAACGGGCGAGAGCGGACCGATGATGGCGCCGGAGACGGCTGCGCCGAGCTGGCTCCGACCAGACTTGCTCGTGAAGAGGCCGTCTCCGCGCACGAAAGACACCGGCGGGCTCTTCAGTCCGGTGCGGACGCTCAGCGGCCCCGTTCTCGGCACCGCACCGTGCGCGCCGAACACGCCGAAGATCGCCAGCGCGGCGGCGACGCCCGCTCCAATCGTCAGCGCCGCGACGGTTGCGCGCGCTCCGAAAACTCGTTTCATGCGTCCCTCCTTTCTCGACTGCCGCCGAACGTAGAGGGCCGCTCCCGGCGCGTCAGTTGTCCGTTACGCCAACGGCACGGATTTGTCGCAATCTCGTTGCGTTCGGCGTCGGACCGCGTCCGTAGACTCGAACTCGTGGCGAAAGCGGCTGTTCACCATGCGTGCACGGAGTGCGGTTACAGCGCAGGCCGCTGGTTCGGTAAGTGCCCCGGCTGTGGAGCCTTCGGGACGCTCATCGAAGAATCGTCCGGCCGCAGCGAAATCGCTGCGGCCAGGCCGCTGCTACGGCTCGTCGACGTTGAGGCCGACGAGGCCGAGCGCATCCTCACGGGAATCCCGGAGCTCGACCGCGTGCTCGGCGGAGGGCTTGTCCCCGCCTCGCTCGTGCTCGTGGGCGGCGAGCCGGGCGTGGGCAAGTCGACGCTCCTGCTGTCCGCGCTCGCTGCCATCTCGAAAGATCGCCGGGCACTCCTGGTGACGGGCGAGGAGTCGACTGCCCAGGTGAAGCTCAGAGCCGCGCGGCTCGGCGGCGCGGAGAAGGTCGAGATCCTGGCGGAAACCGAGCTCGAGACAGTCTGTGCGACGCTCGAGCGCGAGCGTCCCGACGTCTGCGTGATCGACTCGGTGCAGACGCTTTACTCGTCCGAGGTCGGCTCGGCGCCCGGTTCGGTCTCCCAGGTGCGCGAGGCAGCCGCCCGGCTCCTGCGCGTCGCGAAGCAATCGCACGTCGCCACGTTCCTCGTCGGACACGTGACGAAAGACGGCGCCGTCGCGGGCCCGCGTGTGCTCGAGCACCTCGTCGACTGCGTGTTGCAGTTCGAGGGTGACCGCTACCACGCCCATCGTGTTCTACGCGCGGCGAAGAACCGCTTCGGGTCGACGAACGAGCTGGGCGTGTTCGAGATGACCGGGGCCGGCCTAGTCGGCGTGCCCGAGCCGTCGGAGCTGTTCGGACGGGGTGCCGAAGGTGAGATCGGCGCGGCTGTCGCGTGCGCTCTAGAAGGGACCAGGCCGATCCTGCTCGAGATCCAGGCTCTCGTGGCTCCGACGGACCTGGCGATGCCGCGGCGTGTCGCGACCGGCGTCGATCCGAAGCGCCTCGCGATGATCGTCGCCGTTCTCTCCCGTCACGCGCGTGTGGCCCTCGGCGCCGCCGACGTCTTCGTGAACGTCGCCGGTGGCGTCAGGGTCGACGAGCCGGGGGCCGATGTCGCCGTCGCGCTGGCAATCGCCTCTGCTGCCCGCGGCGTAGCGATCAAGGAGCGAACGGCCGCATTCGGAGAGATCGGCCTCACCGGGCGGCTGCGCGCCGCGACCCAGGCCGAGCGGCGCCTGGAAGAGTGCGCGAAGTTCGGCATCCAGCGCGTTGTCGCTCCCGCCGGAACGTCTAGTGTCAAACTAAGCATTCTCGAAGCAGAGACGCTGCAGAGCGCGATAGGGGCGGGGCTCGATGGCAATGGATCCGAGGGCAGATAGGCAGGAACGACGACCGGCCGCGCCGCTCGGCTTCCCTCGGAGCGCCGCAGAGCTCGATCCGCGGATCGAGCCCAGCATCCTCACCGCCATTTCGAGGATCGCGCCCGGCACGCAGCTACGACAGGGGATCGACGACATCATCCGTGCCCGCGAGGGAGCCCTGATCGTGGTCGGTGAGCCCTCGGAGCTCTCGTTCATGTTCTCCGGCGGCATCCGACTCGACCAGAGTTTCACGCCGCAGCTTCTGTACGAGCTGGCGAAGATGGACGGAGCGATCATCGTCAACTCGGCGATCGCGAAGATCGCTCAGGCAAACGTCCAGCTGATGCCTGATCCGACGATCCCGTCGAACGAGACAGGGACGCGCCACCGGACGGCGGAGCGCGTCGCGAAACAGACCGAGGCGCTCGTGGTCTCGATCTCGCAACAGCGTGAGACGGTGACCGTCTTCGTCGGGCAGAGCCGCTACCAGCTCGACCCGATCGCCGACGTGCTCGCCAAGACGAACCAGGCGGTGGCGACCCTGGAGACCTATCGGCAGCGGCTCGACCAGGTGCTCACTCGGCTGACCGCGCTCGAGTTCCAGAACGCCGTGATGCTCGACGACGTGCTCGTCGTCCTGCAGCGGGCCGAGCTGACGACGCGCATGGCCGACTACATCGAGCGCGCGTGCACGGAGCTCGGCTCCGAAGGGCGCTTGATTCGCATGCAGCTCGAGGAGCAGGTGAGCGAGGTGCCGGCCGAGAAGGCCGCGATCGTCTACGACTACCATGCCGACGGCGGTGCGGAGCGCGTTCGCGAGGGTTTGGTGGCGCTCGCGCAACTGCCGTACCAGGAATTGCTCGAGTTCGAGTTGCTGGCCGTGCTCGGCTATCCGGCGACGACGAATCCTCTCGACTACGCCGTGACGCCCCGTGGCTTCCGCGTGCTCACGCACATCCCGCGCCTTCCCGAAAACGTGATCCAACGGCTCGTTTCGAAGCTCGGCGGCCTCGAGGGAATCGTCCGGGCATCACAGCGCGACCTCGAGGCCGTGGACGGCGTGGGCGCGGTCCGTGCCCGTGAGATTCGCGAAGGTCTTCGCCGCCTGCAGGAGCACAACCTCGTCGATCGGTACCTCCAACTGTGACGCTTTCTTCCTGTGGCGGGAGGTCGCTCTGAGCAGGGCTTTTTCTCCGCAAGGCGAAAATCCCTGGAAATAGTGGCCTTTTCGCGCAACTTTCGGTATACTGGCTGACACGCGCCGACGGGCTCGACTCCGTCGGCGTTCTGGCGATGTAAGCGACGAAAGGGGAGGCTCGGCTTGTACAAGGTCGGCGACAAAGTGGTGTATCCACACCACGGAGCAGGCACCGTTGTGAAGAAGGAGTCCCGCACAGTCCTCGGTCAGAAGCGGGAATACATGACGATCAAGATCCTGCATAACGACATGACGGTGAACGTCCCGACCGAGAACGCCGACGCCGTCGGCTTACGGAAAGTGATCGACGAGCAGATGGTCAACAAGGTGCTGAAGGCCCTCACCGGCGGCGGCACGCAGATGCCGAAGAACTGGAACCGGCGCTTCAAGCACAACCGCGACAAGATGAAGACCGGCGACATTTTCGAGCTCGCCGAGGTCGTCCGGAACCTTTCGCTTCGCGACCACGAGAAAGGCCTCTCGACCGGCGAAAAGCAGATGTTCGTGAAGGCGAAGAAGATCCTCGCCAGCGAATTGATGTACGCCAAGGAGATGGACGAGGACGAAGCCGCCGAATGGCTCGACGGCGTTCTCGCCAACGGCGGCCCGAAGAAGAAGACGACCAAGGTCGCGGCGACCGCCTAGAGGCGTCGCTTGCGATGCCGATTAGCGGCCGTGGCGGCTTTGCCGGCGCGGCCGTCTGATCCGGCCGGATGGAAAATCCCACGGACTGACGGCGATCTCGCAAGGAGCTAATTCATTGTCCGTCTGGGCGGTTCTGGCCGCCGCCGGCCGCGGGGAACGACTCGGCGGCAGCCGCCCAAAGGCATTCGCGAAGCTTCACGACCGGCCGTTGCTCGCCGAGAGCCTCGAGCGCCTCGAGTCCTCGGCTTGGATCGACGCGATCGTGATCGTCGCGCCCCCTGGCTGGGAGGAGCCGTCGATTCTCGTCGCCGAGGAGCTTGCCTGCACCAAGGTCGTGGCCTGCGCGTCAGGGGGTGAGACACGGGCGGAGTCGGTGCGTGCCGGGGTCGCCGAGGTTGGCGGCGACGCTGCGGTGATCGCCGTCCACGATGCGGCGCGTCCCATCCTTCCGGGCGAGGTGCTGGAACGCGTGCTGACGGCGCTGAACGAGGGCTGGGACGGTGTGGTGCCCGCCTTGCCGCTCCCCGACACGATCAAGCGCGTCCAGGGCGGACGGATCGTCGAGACGCTGCCGCGCGTAGAGCTCGTCGCGGCGCAGACGCCTCAGGCATTTCTTGCGCCAGTTCTCCGCGAGGCACTCGCCGGCGATCTTGCGGAGGCGACTGACTGCTCGGGCCTTGTGGAAGCGCGGGGTGGCCGGATCACGACCGTTCCCGGCGACCGGCGGCTCTTGAAGGTCACCGACCAGGCCGATCTCGAGCTCGTTGCGTCGTTTTCGTGATCGTCGACTACCACATGCACCTTCGCGATTCCGACGAGCGGATCGATTACTCGGTGGAGGCAGCGGAGAAGTTCGTTGAGACCGCCGCCGAACGCGGCGTCGACGAGATCGGTTTCACCGAGCACGTCTACTACTTCGAGCAGACCCGGTCCCTTTGGGACCAGCAGTACATGCTCGAGCGGTGTATCTACGATCTCGACACGTACGTAGGCGCCGTGGTGGAGGCGAAGGAGCGCGGCTTGCCGGTCAAGCTCGGTCTCGAGGTCGACTACTTCCCTGGTACCGAGGCCGACCTCCGCGACACCGTCTCGCCGTATCCGTGGGACTACCTGCTCGGCTCGGTCCACTTCGTCGACGGGTTTCCTGTCGATCAGGAGCCGGGGCTGGTCGAGAAGCTCGGCCCTCACGAGGCGTGGCGGCGCTACTTCGTCTGGTTGCGTAACGCCGCCCGGAGCGGGCTGTTCGACTCGCTCTCGCACCCCGACCTCGTCAGACACCATGGCGGACGCCCGGACGCGGAGACGGTCCAGTGGCTGCACGAGGAAACGGCTGACGCGATCGAGGCGGCCGGCGTCTGCGTCGAGGTCTCGTCTGCCGGTCTGCACAAGCCCGTCGGCGAGCTCTACCCCGACCCGCGGCTCCTCGAGGCTTGTCAGGCACGCGGGGTGCCGATCACGCTCGCGTCGGACGCCCACGCGCCTCAGAACGTCGGCCGCGACCTCGATCGCGCGATCGACCTCGCCCGCGCCGCCGGCTACGAGACCCT
>Ga0207693_10002499_pt1 | contig 16002 bp, 16 predicted proteins | sample LARL81metaG_FD_184347 | JGI IMG/M metagenome (GOLD analysis project Ga0207693, IMG submission 184347) | Corn, switchgrass and miscanthus rhizosphere microbial communities from Kellogg Biological Station, Michigan, USA - LAR L8-1 metaG... | ecosystem: Host-associated > Plants > Roots >...
AGAGGTTGTGTCATCGGCCGGTACGTGCCGAGAATCGGACGCGAATTTCCTGGAGACGAATCGCTTTGCCAGAACCCCCGCTGCAATGCGGCGCGCCGAACAATGCTAGGCTTGCGCCATGCTGATCCTCGCCATCGATACCGCACTGGACGCGTGTGCGGCCGCGCTGCTCGACACCGACGCAGGCAATGTCATCGCGCATGAATCGCAACCGATGAAGCGCGGACATGCCGAAGCGCTGATGCCGCTGATCGGACGCGTGATGGGTCAATCCGGACTGGCATTCGCAGCACTTGATCGGATCGCGGTAACGACGGGTCCTGGCAGTTTCACCGGATTGCGCGTCGGGCTGTCGGCCGCGCGCGGCATTGCGCTCGCTGCGAAAAAGCCTGTCGTCGGACTGACCACGTTATCCGCTTACGCCGCTCCCCTGATCGGCGAGAACAGTGAGCATCCCATCATCTCCGCGATCGACGCGCGGCACGACCATGTGTACTTCCAAGTCGTCAGTGGCGTCGGCGACGCGTTGGTTTCTCCGCGTGTCGTACCGATCGAAGAGGCGCTCGAAGCATCGCGGTTCGGCGCACCCTATCTCGTCGGCAACGCCGCGCTGCTTCTTGCCGAGCGATGGCCGACGCACACGCCGCCGTTCAGCGTAGATGCTCAGCCCGCCCCCGACATTGCCTGGGTGGCGTGGCTGGGCGCCGCTGCCGATCCCGACGTGGCGCCGCCCCGGCCCTTTTATCTGCGGCCGCCCGACGCGAAACCCAGTCAGCAGCAGCCGGCTCAACCCGCGCGGTCGGCCGCTTCCTCATGATGACATGGTTTTCCGATCTTTGGAGCGGCGGCAAGGTGGCCGTCGAACCGGCGACGCTGCGCGACGCCGCCCGGCTCGCCGAGTTGCACGGCGCCTCGTTCCATCGCGGCTGGGGTGAAGCTGAATTCGAGAGTATGCTTGCCGAGCGTAACACGCTGGTGCACCGGCTTCGGCGCGGGCGAAAGACAATCGGCTTTGCGGCGTCGAGAATGGGAGCCGACGAGGCTGAAATCCTCTCCGTCGCCATCGATCCCCGCCATCGCGGCAAGGGGCTTTCGCGCGAACTGTTGCTGACACATCTTGGCCATCTGGCCGGCCGCGGCGTGCGCAGCATATTTCTCGAGGTCGAAGAAAATAACCGGCCGGCACGGCGGCTTTACGAACGGACGGGATTTACCGTCGTCGGACGCCGCGAACGCTACTATCGTCAACCCGACGGCGAACAATTGAATGCCCTTCTGATGCGACGCGAGTTGTCGTAAGATGCGCGGTGGCAGAAGGCGTTCCCTCAAGGCAAGAATCCATGACCGCATTGAAATCCCCATCCGCGCCGACCGGCATCGAGGCGCGCTGCGCGGCGACCGGCATGCGCATGACGGAGCAACGCCGCGTCATTGCGCGCGTGCTGGCGGAGGCCGCGGATCACCCTGACGTGGAAGAGCTCTACCGCCGCTGCGTGGCAGTGGACGACAAGATCTCGATCTCAACCGTCTACCGCACAGTCAAGCTGTTCGAGGATGCGGGAATCATCGAGCGGCACGATTTTCGCGAGGGCCGCGCCCGCTATGAGCAGATGCGCGACAGCCATCACGACCATCTGATCAATCTACGCGACGGCAAGGTGATCGAATTCACCAGCGAGGAAATCGAAAAGCTGCAGGCGGAAATTGCCCGCAAACTCGGCTACAAGCTGGTCGATCACCGGCTGGAGCTTTATTGCGTGCCGCTGGACGATGACAACGCCTGACACGGACCAATTGACCATCGTTTTGACCATTCTTTTGATCATTCTTGCGCCAATCGATCGCAACTTTCCGGGACGGGACAAACGTGTCGTTTGATCTCGTTATCTTCGATTGCGACGGCGTTCTCGTCGACAGCGAGGTCATTTCCTGCCGCGCGCACGCGGTTGTCCTGTCCCGTCATGGCTATTCGATCACTGCCGAGCAGGTATTCCACCGCTTCCTCGGCCGATCGACGCGCCAGGCCAATCTCGAAGTCGAAGCGGAGCTTGGACGCAAGCTGCCCGACGCGTTCCATACCGACTTGCAGGATGAACTGTACGGCTCGTTCACAACCGACCTGGAAGCGATTCCCCATATCGTCGCTGTGCTCGACAGCATCGCGCAACCCGTTTGCGTCGCATCGAGCGGCTCGCACGAACGGATGCGGGTGAGCCTCGGTCGCGCCGGGCTCTACGGGAGATTTGCTCCCAACATCTTTTCCTCTTCACAGGTTCGCAACGGCAAGCCGGCACCGGACCTGTTCCTGTTCGCAGCAGAGCGGATGAAGGTCTCGCCGGCGCAGTGCCTCGTCATCGAAGACAGCGTGCCCGGCGTAACCGGCGCCCGCGCCGGAGGAATGACGGTGTTCGGCTTCCATGGCGGAAGCCATTGCAAGGCAGGCCATGCGGAGACGCTCCGTGCCGCAGGGGCGGTCGAAACGTTCGACGACATGCGGCAATTGCCCGCGTTGATCGCGCAAGGCCATGCAAAGGCGATGGCGTAGCGCGCCACCCGAGCTGGAACCGCCGGTTACAGGTCAAATGACAGGATTGACACACCGGCCCAGCCGGAATCACGGTCCGGCTGGATTTTCAGCCGCTTAATCTATATTTGAGCGCCGTGCGCCCGGTTGGCGCCGCCCACGACCGACAAGCAAGGGTCCATGACGCCGCCGCGCAAGCTGCACATCAAGTCTTATGGCTGCCAGATGAATGTCTACGATGCCCAGCGCATGGTGGACACACTGGCCGGCGAAGGCTTCGTCGAGACTGCCAGCGCCGATGACGCGGACCTGGTGATCCTCAACACCTGCCATATCCGCGAGAAGGCGTCCGAGAAAGTCTATTCGGAACTGGGGCGGCTACGCGCCGCCAAGGAAGAAGCAGCGCGCAGTGGCCGCGAGATGAAGATCGCAGTGGCGGGCTGCGTTGCGCAGGCCGAGGGCGAAGAGATCATCCGCCGTGCGCCTGCGGTCGACGTCGTCGTCGGGCCGCAGAGCTATCATCACCTGCCCGAGTTGCTGCGGCGCGCGACGATTGACGGGCGCGCGATCGAGACCGAATTTCCGGCTGAAGACAAATTCGGCTTCCTGCCGCAGCCCAAGCGAGAGGCGATCCGCGCGCGCGGCATTTCCGCTTTCGTCACGGTGCAGGAAGGCTGCGACAAATTCTGCACCTTCTGCGTGGTGCCCTATACGCGCGGCGCGGAGGTGTCGCGGCCCGTCGCGAAGATCGTCGATGACGTGATGCGGCTTGCCGACAATGGCGTGCGCGAGATCACCCTCATCGGACAGAACGTCAACGCCTATCACGGCGAAGGCGCAGACGGGCGAAGCTGGCCGCTCGGCAAGCTGCTGCACCGTCTCGCCGACATTCCCGGCGTCGGGCGCCTGCGCTACTCGACCAGCCACCCGAACGACGTCGATGACTCGCTGATATCAGCGCATCGCGATCTGCCGGCGCTGATGCCCTTCGTGCACCTGCCGGTGCAGTCCGGCTCGGACCGGATCCTTGCTGCAATGAACCGCAAACATACCGCTTGTGATTACCGGAAGGTGATCGACCGGTTCCGTGCGGTCCGTCAAGATATTGCATTTTCATCAGATTTTATCGTCGGCTTCCCCGGCGAGAGTGAGGAAGATTTTTCCGCCACCCTCGCGCTTGTCACGCAAATCGGGTACGCTGGCGCTTATTCGTTCAAATATTCGCCGCGGCCGGGAACGCCTGCGGCGGAGATGCGGGAGACGGTTTCAGCGGCTGACATGGACGAGCGTTTGGAGCGACTCCAGGGATTGATCGACAGCCAGCAATCGGCCTTCAACAAGGCTGCGATTGGCACGACCGTCGATGTGCTGTTCGAGCGGGCTGCGCGCAATGCCGGCCAGATTGTCGGCCGCACTGCTTACCTGCAGCCGGCGCATGTGATGGCGCCGCCGGACATCATCGGACAGGTGCTGCCGGTCAGGATCGAGAGCCTCGAGCGTTACAGCCTGCTCGGCGAGCTCGCGGCGCCCCGCGACGCGCATAAGAAACGGCCCGAACCTTCCCACATCACCATTGGAGCCTGAAGCCCTTGCCAAAAAGCGCATCGGATTCGCCTTCGCTCGCTCCCCGCAAATTTGACCGCGACATGCAAATCCCGCCTGAGACGCAAGTCGTCATCGATTTCGATGACAATCGCGCGGCCTCGGCGCTGGTTGGCCCTTACGGACAAAACCTGGCACAGATCGAGCGTCGGCTCGGCATCGTCGTCGACTCTCGCGGCAACCACATCACCATCGCCGGCTCGCGGGACGGCTGCGACGCCGGCCGCAGGGTGCTGGAAGCGCTCTATGCCCAGGCGGTCCAGGGGCACGAGGTCGCGCAGGGCGACGTCGAGGGCGCGATCCGCGCGGTCATCTCGCAGGGCTCGCTGTTCGAATACGATGCCAAGGCGGCGAAATCGGCCTTCGAGCTGATCAACCTGCGCAAGCGTCCGGTGCGGGCCCGCACCGCCGCGCAGGATTCCTATATCCGCGCGCTGAAGCGCCATGAGCTGGTGTTCGGCGTCGGCCCCGCCGGCACGGGCAAGACCTGGCTCGCGGTCGCGCATGCGGCGCAGTTATTCGAACGCAAGGAGGTCGATCGCATCATCCTGTCGCGACCGGCGGTCGAGGCCGGCGAGCGGCTCGGCTTCCTGCCCGGCGATCTGCGCGAGAAGGTCGATCCCTATCTCCGGCCGATCTACGACGCGCTGTACGACCTGATGGATGCACGGATTGTCGAGCGCGCGCTGCAGACCGGCGAAATCGAGATCGCGCCGCTCGCCTTCATGCGTGGCCGCACCCTCACCAATGCCGTCATCATCCTGGACGAGGCACAGAACACCACCGCCATGCAGATGAAGATGTTCCTGACCCGGCTTGGCGAAAACAGCCGCATGATCGTGACCGGCGACCCCTCGCAGGTCGACCTGCCGAACGGCCAGACGTCCGGGCTGGCGGAGGCCTCGCGGCTGCTCGACGGCGTCGAGGGGATTGCGCAGGTCAAGTTTACGGCCGAAGACGTGATCCGCCACGAGTTGGTCGCAAGGATCGTCGCAGCCTACGAAGACGCGGCGCAACGCTGATGCACAAGCCCTTGCGCGCCGCGGGCGCGCCTGAGACGCGATTTCGGATCGCACGATACATTTTGCAATGATGCCGCATTCAATTCTTCCCATGACCGAGGTTCTTGTCGTCGCCGATTGTTGGCAGCACGAACCGGACGCTGAAGCCGTGATTCAGCGCGCGATCGCCGCGGCCGCCGAGACCGTCGATGCCGATGTCGGAGACGCCGAGCTTGCGGTCATGCTGACCGACGATTCCGGCATCCGCACGCTAAACAGCAATTGGCGCGGCATCGACAAGCCGACAAATGTGCTGTCGTTCCCGGCACTGCAGCCCACGGGGCCGCGCAGCGACGACGATGCCCCGCGCATGCTCGGCGACATTGCGATCGCCTATGAGACGATGCGCAAGGAGGCCGACGAGCAACAGAAACCATTCGATCATCATCTGAGCCATCTTGCCGTGCACGGCTTCCTGCACCTGCTCGGCTACGATCATGAACAGGATGGCGACGCCGAAGCGATGGAGGCGCTGGAGCAGGAGATCCTGGTGCAGCTCGGGATTCCCGATCCCTATGCAGATCGCGATCGGGTGAACTGATATGCCGGACTCCGAACCAACCCATGACAATCCGCGCAATCCGCTCAACCTTCCGGCCGTTGTGCCGGCGGGCGAGATTGCCCGCCCGGCGACCGATCATTGGCTGCTGCGAGCGATCCGCACGCTGTTCGGCTGGAAGGCGGGCTCGGTACGCGACGACCTTCAGGTCGTGCTCGACGCATCGACGCCCGACGACGTCGGCTTCTCCGCGGTCGAGCGCACCATGCTGCGCAACATTCTCGGCCTGCATGAGCGGCGGCTCGCCGACGTCATGGTCCACCGTGCCGACATCGTCGCCGTCAAGCGGGATATCCAGTTGGGCGAGCTGCTGGATTTGTACGAGAGCGCGGCGCATTCGCGCCTTGTTGTCTACAACGAAACGCTCGACGATCCCGAGGGCATGGTTCACATCCGCGATCTCCTGGCCTTCATGACCGCCAAGGCGCGGGTGTCCGAAAGCACGAAGGCGAAACGGAAGAAACCGTTTCCAGCGGGGCTCGACCTGCGCGCCGTCGATCTGTCGCTGCCACTCGCCGACGCCAACATCATCCGCAAGCTGCTCTACGTGCCGCCTTCGATGCGCGCCATCGATCTCCTGGTGCAAATGCAGGCGTCGCGCATCCATCTCGCACTCGTCGTGGACGAATATGGCGGGACCGACGGCCTCGTTTCGATCGAGGACCTCGTCGAACAGATTGTCGGCGACATCGATGATGAGCACGACAGCGACGAGCCGCCGGCGATCGTGCGGCAGCCCGACAACTCCTTCATCGCCGACGCGCGCGCCAGCCTCGAAGACGTTCGCACAGTGATCGGCGAAGAGTTCGTGACCGGTGAGGCCGGCGAGGAAGTTCAGACGCTGGGCGGCTATCTCGTGAGCCATGTCGGCCGCCTGCCGGTGCGTGGCGAGGTCATTTCCGGTCCCGGCAATTTCGAGGTGGAAGTGCTCGACGCCGACCCGCGGCGGGTCAAGCGGCTTCGGATCGCCACCCGCAAGGAGCGCCCGGCGCCGCGTAGCCAACGCGAAAGCCGGCGCCGCGAAGCGCCCCCCGAGCCCGGTCAACAGGGCCAAGCGCAAGCCAACGACAACGCACCGCCGTCGTCATCCGGCGAGGGAGCCGGCCCGCAGTGACCATTGCCGATCGACTGCGCGCGGCCTGCCTCGCAATCATCCTGGCCTGGGGCTGGAAGCGTGCCTGCATTGCCTTTTCGGCCGGCGCACTCTCCGTGCTGGCGATGGCACCGTTCGATGCATGGCCGGTGCTGTTTCTGACTTTTCCGGTCGTGGTGTTCCTGATCGACGGCGCGGGCGCCGGCCGATTGCGCGGCGTGCCGGCCGCGGCCATGGCCGGCTTCTGGTTCGGGCTCGGCTATTTCGTGCTGGGACTTTACTGGATCGGTTATGCATTCCTGGTCGATGCGGACACTTTCGCCTGGCTGTTGCCGTTCGCCATCCTGGGCCTGCCTGCCTACCTTTCCTTGTTCACTGCCTTCGGTTTTGCTCTAGCTCGCCTGCTCTGGACACGCGACGCCTCACGGGTGATCGCACTCGCCATCAGTCTCACGATCAGCGAATGGCTTCGTGGCCATTTGCTCACCGGCTTTCCCTGGAACGCGTTCGGCTACGCGCTGTCGGAGCCGCTGGCGCTAGCACAGATTGCTTCGGTGGTCGGCATCTGGGGAATGACTTTTCTTAGCGTCGCAATCTTCGCCAGTCCCGCAGCACTGATCGCCAGCCGGTCCCGCGGGCAAAGACCCTGGATCGCGCCGGTCGCAGCGCTTGCGGTTCTGATTGCGATGGCAGTCTTCGGCACGGTTCGGCTCTCTCGAGAGCCGACCCGAACGGTCGCCAACGTCAAGCTGCGCATCATGCAGCCGAACCTGCGGCAGGACGTTAAATTCAACTACGCCGCCAAGGCGGACGTGATGTCCAAATATTTGACACTGTCGGATCGGGCATCCGGACCGGAGTCGACCGGCGTGCGCGACGCCAACATCCTGATCTGGCCGGAGTCTGCGTTTCCGTTCTTCCTCACGCGCGAAGCTGACGCGATGGCGCAGATCGCCGATTTCCTGCCGAAAGGCACAGTGCTGATCACCGGCGCCGTCCGGGCACCCGATTTTCCTGCCGGTATCCGCATAACTCGCGCTTATAACTCCATTTATGTCATCGACCATGAAGGCAGTGTGCTGTCCATCTACGACAAGCTTCACCTCGTGCCGTTCGGCGAGTACCTGCCGCTCCAGCAGTCGCTGGAAGCGCTCGGCCTCGAGCAACTCACCAGAATTCAAGGCGGATTCATCGCAGGCACGGTGCGCCGGACAATGCAGATTCCAGGCGCACCGGCCGCTCTGCCGCTGATCTGCTACGAAGCCATTTTTCCCAGCGATGCCGCAGCACGCGACGAAAGGCCCGGCTGGATCGTTAACCTGACGAACGATGGGTGGTTCGGAATTTCGACGGGTCCGTATCAGCATCTGCAGCAGGCGCGGCTGCGTGCGGTCGAACAAGGCCTGCCTGTCGTACGCGCTGCAAATACAGGGATTTCCGCAGTGATCGACCCCTTGGGACGAATCGTCGCGCAACTCGGTCTCGGCGTCGAAGGTGTGCTTGATTCGAGCCTGCCGTCACCCATCCGGTTGACTGTCTATGCTCGCGTCGGCGACATTCCGCTGGCCATCACTGTTGCAGTCGCCTTGATATTCGTCATTCGTCGCCGCATCGCGAAGCCAATTGTGTGACGTCTGCAATATTGCGGTTGCAAATTCATGTTCAGTTTTCGAATTTCACTAGAAATCCTCTACCGGCGAAAATCGAAGAGTTGACAGACGGACGTTGCCATTCGCATTGTGTCGCCCGCCAGCCCGGCCCGATCAGTTCGTTGCTCAGTGTCCGTAAACTTCCCCAATCTCCGAGCAAGATTTGACGGTGTAGGCGTCGAGAGCTTAATCAACTTCGTTCGCCTCTTTCCCCGCCTGGTCGCAAGGAGAGTTGGAGATGTCGACTAAAGCACCGAACCCTGTTGACAAATATGTCGGCAGTCGGGTGCGGATGCGCCGCATTATGCTTGGAATGAGCCAAGAAAAGCTCGGCGAAGCACTTGGACTTACGTTTCAGCAGATCCAAAAATACGAGAAGGGCACCAACCGGGTCGGCGCCAGCCGAATCCAGCAGATTTCTGAAATTCTGCAGGTCCCGGTGTCCTTCTTGTTCGAGGGCGGGCCAACCGGCTCTCCAAACGCCGAGGGATTCAGCGAAGGCACTTCGCCGGCCTACGTTTCTGATTTCCTCGCGACTGCAGAAGGCTTAGCGCTCACGCGCGCGTTTACCCGCATCACCGATGCCAAGCTTCGGCGCAGCATCGTCGATCTGGTCGAACAGATCGCGGCCCGCGAGGCGCCGGAAAAAGCCTGAGATCATGACTTTCGCGCATGATCCACGCGCGAAAGCGATCTCCATCTGATAGTCTGGGCTCTCATTCGCCCCTAGCGTGGCGCAACCGGGGATGTAACGTTACATCCTCTGGATGAGAGATGACGACTGCCGAAATTCTTTATCAGGTAACAACCAGGCCGATGACCGCAAGCAATCCCTTCGATTCGAAAACCATCCTTGAGGGCATCCGCCAGTGGGTTGAAATTGAGACGCCGACGGAAGCGCCCGCGCAGGTGAACCGGCTGGCGACGCTGGTGGCCGACGGCTATCGCGATCTGCCTGCCACCATCGAACGCGTCGCGGGGCGGGACGGCTGCGGCGATCATCTGGTCGTGCGCTCTTCGTGGGGGCAGGATGCACCGGGGATTCTTGTGCTGAGCCATCTCGACACCGTTCATCCGCTGGGATTCATCCAGCGCCTGCCGTTTCGGATCGAGGGCAACAGCGCCTTCGGTCCCGGCATCTACGACATGAAAGGCGGCGCCTATCTCGCCTACCACGCCTTCCGGCAACTCTGCGCGAGCGCCGCACGTTCGCCGTTGGGAATCACGCAGCTCTACGTCTCCGATGAAGAGATCGGCAGCCCGACATCGCGTGCGCTGATCGAGGCCGAGGGGCAGCGGGCCAAATATGTGCTGGTGACCGAGCCCGCCCGCGACGGCGGCAAGATCGTGACCGGGCGGAAAGGCGTCGGCCGTTTCGAGGTCTTCATCAAGGGCGTCCCCGCCCACTCCGGCAGCAGGCCGCAGGATGGCCGCAGTGCCGTTCGCGAGCTCGCCAACGTCATTGCGACGCTTGATGCGATGAATGATCCGGCGCGCGGCGTCACCGTCAATGTCGGCGTCGTCAGAGGCGGCACGCGTCCGAATGTGATCGCGGAGGACGCCTATGCGGAAGTCGACCTCCGCATTCCCAGCGTCGCCGATGCCGAGGACGTCGCGACCCGAATCCTGAATTTGAAATCGCAAAGCGAAGGCGTCACGGTCACTGTGACCGGAGGTCTGAACCGGCCGCCTTATGAGAAGAGCAATGCCGGTGCCGCGCTATTCGAACATGCCAGGACGCTTGCGACCGAAATCGGCTTCGAACTGGTGGACACCTCGACCGGCGGCGGCTCCGATGGCAACTTCACCGCGGCACATACCGCGACGCTTGACGGCCTGGGCGTCGACGGCAAGGGCGCGCATACCCACTACGAGCAACTCTACATTTCGTCGATCGAGCCGCGGGCGCGGCTCCTGCATCGACTGTATCAGACGCTGAGATGAGCGCGCCTTCCGGCGACTCCTCCAAACGCGAGGCTGACGATCGGCATGCGCAACGCTCGCAAGGTTCGTTCTTCGGCCGCCGCAAGGGTCACAAGCTTCGTGCGCATCAGGCCGACCTGATCGAACACCTGCTGCCAAGGCTGACCCTGAACATCGCAGACCCTGCAACGGCCGATCCAGGCGGCTTGTTCGATTCCTCCGCAAGCGAGATCAGGCTCGAGATCGGCTTCGGCGGCGGTGAGCATCTGATAGCGGAGGCGCAGGCATATTCTGACCACGGCTTCATCGGCTGCGAGCCCTACGTCAACGGCATGGCGAAGATTCTGGCCCAGATCGAGGCCGGCAACGTCAGCAATATCCGTCTGTTCGCCGGCGACGCCGCTGAATTGCTGGCCTGGCTGCCGCAGCGATCGCTCGCGCGCATCGACCTGATCCATCCGGACCCCTGGCCGAAGCGACGCCATTGGAAACGGCGTTTCGTTCAGGACGTGACCGTAGCCGCAATGGCGCGCGTGCTGAAACCGAAGGGAGAGTTCAGGTTCGTCAGCGATATCGACGATTATTGCGCATGGACACTGGCGCATCTCATGCGTTCGCGCGATTTCGCCTGGGCCGCGGAGCGATCCGTCGACTGGCTGGAGCCGTGGGACGGCTACACGATGACGCGCTACGGCCGCAAAGCCGAGCGCGAAGGACGCAAAGCGACATATCTGCGGTTTCTGCGTATTGACTAAGAGGGACTGGAAGCCGTGCCGGCGCGCGATCACACCGCCAGTTGGCGGGCCATCCAGAAGCCCACCACGCGCTCGGCAGTCGATGGCATCAGCCGCGCAAAGTTCACCCGCGAGCTTTCGATGTCTTCAGGTGCGACAATACGATTGGGGCCGAGGCGCATCAGGATCAGAGCACGCACCGTGGCCCATTCAAGCCCGAGCTTTTTCCCGATGATCAGGATCGGATCGTAACGGTCGCCTGAAATCAAGCGGTCGAGTGTCGCGATCTTGACGCCTGACATCGCGGCCAGTGCGGCGATGGCTTCTTCGTAGCGATGCTTCTTGGCGAAGGCGAACAGCGCGGCTTCGTTGAGTTCACCGGCAGCATGCAGCGCGAGGATCGCACGCTGCGCCGGCGCGAAATCGCGCTTGCCTTGGACAGGCTCGTCGAGGCCCGCGAGTTCGATCATCGCCTGCGTGATTGCCGCATGCCGCTCCGGCTTGACCACATCGAGCAGGCGCCGGCGCACCACGTCGAGCGAACCGGCCAACAGATCTTTCAATTGCGGATCGGAAAGATCCGCGCGCTGTCCGACGACAAGCGTCAGCAAGCCGTCCCGGCCGGAGCGCTTGATCAATTCCGAGTAGCCTCTGTCCGAGAACACCGCCCCGGCATTGCCGGCCGCACGCCGAACCACATTGCGGTCGCCGCGCCGAACAATGACGTCGGTCAGATCGGAGGACAGCTTCGGCCGCTCCGACATCGCCAGCAGATGACCCTGCCCCTTGAGCTGCGCGATCTCGAGCAGGACGCCTTCTTCGAGCACGGGCGACCGGCGCAGGATCGGCGCGGCTACCAGTATCTCGTTCTCGCGCGCGAGCTGGCCGACGAGCGTGCGCGGCGCATTCGCGAGAAACGACAGCCGCTCGGCCAATTCGGCCCTCGCGATCGTCTCCGTGAAGGGGACAAGATCGATCAAAAGCCCGTCGAACAGTTCGACATGGCTGGGCCGCAGCTTCCCAGCCCCTTCGAAAAACAGCTCCGCGATGCGGTGAGCAGCCTCGGCGCGGCGAGACGGGTCGCCATGCGCGATGATTTCATCAAGGCCGGGGATCAGCGACGTGGCGGCTGTCATCAAACCCACTCAAAACGCAACACGACTTGAAGCAACGCCCACCCCTCGATCCCCCGAGGTTGATCGAACGTCCTGCAATCTAGGCGGGTTTGGTGAATGAAGGGTTAGACCCCCAAAAATACCGGCGGGGCGGCGTCGCAAATCCGCTGCAGTCCGGCATGGCGGGCCTTGCTGGAATGGCGTAAAAGCGCTATATGGAGCCCAACTTACTGTCTCATACGATCGCGTATTGAGAGTGGGCCCTCCGGGACCCGCTCTTTTTTATTATCTGGATCTGCCCGAAGCCGATCGCGGCCGAGGTTGATCCGGATAGCACGCAGCCGGGCGGATGTGATGTCCGACCGACCAATGCTGATGCGGGCAACACGAAACGAACAATACGAAACGAGCAAGACGAAACGAGCAAGACCTGGCCACGAGCACGTTAAGAGCGACTTTGACGCTGGACATGACCGACCCAACACCCGGTTCCGTTGATGCCGACCTCCTGGCCGAGCCGCGCCTGGTTGTCGAGCCGGGCGTTGCTGCGCGCGTCTCTGCGGTGGCTGCGCCCGTGCTCCAGCAGATGGGCTACCGCCTGGTCCGGATCAGGATTTCGGGCGAGGCGGGCTGCACGGTCCAGATCATGGCGGAACGGCCGGACGGGTCGATGCAGATCGACGATTGCGAGGCGATTTCGCGGGCACTGTCGCCGGTCCTCGACATCGCCGATCCGATCGAGCGCGCCTACAGACTAGAGATTTCCTCGCCCGGCATCGATCGGCCGCTGGTGCGTCGCTCGGATTTCGAGCGCTATGCCGGCCATCTGGTCAAAATCGAGATGGCGGTCGTCAGCCACGGCCGCAAGCGGTTCCGCGGAACCCTCACGGGCGTCGAAGGCGGCGCCATCAGGCTGCATCGCGACGATGTTTCAGAGGGTGACGACGCCGATGTTCTCCTGACCATGGAAGACATCGCCGACGCAAGGCTGGTGCTGACCGATGAGCTGATCGCCGAATCGATGCGGCGCGGCAAGGCGGCCGAACGCGAATTGAAGCGGGATCTCGGGCTTGCCCCGCCACCGGCGCCGCACGCCAATCGTTCGCCGAAGTCCAAGCCGGGCAAGATGCCGGCCAAGAAACCGGTCCCGAAGAATACCAAACAACATCGTCTCGCCGCCACGAAGGCGCGCAAAGGCGAAATCGATCCTACCGAAGGAGACTAACCATGGCAGTCAGCGCAAATCGACTTGAACTGCTGCAAATCGCCGACGCCGTCGCGCGCGAGAAATCGATCGACCGCGGGATCGTGATCTCCGCGATGGAAGACGCGATCGCCAAGGCGGCGCGGGCGCGTTACGGCAGCGAGACCGACGTGCATGCCGAGATCGACCCCAAGAAGGGCGAGCTTCGGCTGTCGCGTCACATGCTGGTCGTCGAGAAGGTCGAGAACGCGTCGAACCAGATTTCGCTGGACGATGCGCGCCGCGCCAATCCCGGCGCACAGATCGGCGACACCATAGCCGATACGCTGCCGCCGCTGGAATATGGCCGCATCGCAGCTCAATCTGCCAAGCAGGTGATCGTGCAGAAGGTGCGCGAGGCCGAGCGCGACCGGCAATATCAGGAGTTCAAGGACCGCATCGGCGACATCGTCAACGGCGTCGTCAAACGTGTCGAATATGGCAGCGTCATCGTCGATCTCGGCCGCGGCGAGGCCATCATCCGCCGTGACGAGATGCTGCCGCGCGAAGTGTTCCGCAACGGCGACCGTGTGCGCGCCTATATTTTCGACGTGCGGCGCGAGACGCGCGGCCCGCAGATCTTCCTCTCCCGCACCCATCCGCAATTCATGGCGAAACTGTTCGCCCAGGAGGTGCCGGAAATCTACGACGGCATTGTCGAGATCAAGGCGGTCGCCCGCGATCCCGGCTCGCGCGCGAAGATCGGTGTGATTTCGCGCGATTCCTCGGTCGATCCCGTCGGCGCCTGCGTCGGCATGCGCGGCTCGCGCGTGCAGGCCGTGGTCAACGAGCTGCAGGGCGAGAAGATCGATATCATCCCGTGGTCGCCCGACATCGCGACCTTCGTCGTCAACGCGCTGGCGCCGGCCGAGGTCGCCAAGGTCGTGATCGACGAAGACCGCGAGCGGATCGAGGTCGTGGTTCCCGACACCAACAATCAGCTCTCGCTGGCAATCGGCCGGCGTGGACAGAACGTGCGCCTCGCCTCGCAGCTGACCGGCTGGGACATCGACATTCTGACCGAGCAGGAGGAGTCCGAGCGCCGTCAGGCCGATTTCGAGAATTCGACACGGGTATTCATGGAAGCGCTCAATGTCGACGAGGTGGTCGGCCAGCTTTTGGCGTCGGAGGGCTTTACCTCGGTCGAGGAACTGGCGCTGGTGGACGTCAAGGAACTCGCCGGCATCGAAGGTTTCGACGAGGAGACCGCCACCGAACTGCAGAACCGCGCCAAGGAATATCTCGATCAGCTCGACGCCGAGCTCGAAAACAAGCGCAAGGAGCTTGGCGTGGAAGACGCCTTGAAGACGGTGCCGGGCGTAACCGCGAAAATGCTGGTGAAATTCGGCGAGAACGATGTCAAAACCATCGACGATCTGGCTGGCTGCGCCACCGACGATCTGGTCGGCTGGACCGAGCGCAAGGACGGCGGCGAGCAGACCAAGTACGCCGGCATTCTCGACGGGATCGAGATTTCCCGCGACGACGCAGAGGCGATGATCATGCAGGCGCGCGTCAGGGCCGGCTGGATCACCGAGGCGGAGCTCGCCAAGCAGAACGTGGAAGCCGAACCCGCTGAAGAGCACACGGCATAGCGCAGCGCATCTGGCAGGAATGGAGCCCGGCTTTGCGTAAGACCACGCACCAATGAACCAGGAGACGCCCAACGCATGCTCGCTATGGCCGACCCCGAACTCGACGACGGACCGCGGACAGGAAAGTCCGCGACCGTTCGTATGTGCGCGGTCAGCCGCGAGGTGCGGCCGATCGATGAGCTGATCCGCTTCGTCGTCGCGCCGTCGGGCGAGATCATCGCCGACCTGAAGCGCAAGCTCCCGGGACGGGGATTGTGGGTCTCGGCGTCGCGGAAGGCGGTTGAAGAAGCCGTTCGGCGTCACCATTTCGGCAGGGGGTTCAAGCGCGACGTTGGCGTGCCGCCCACCCTTGCTGCCGATACCGAAAAGTTGCTGGCCCGCGGTGCGGTCGAGGCCCTGGCCATGGCCGCCAAGGCGGGGCAGGTACTATCCGGCTTCGGCAAGGTTGAGGGTGCCCTTGGGGCGCGCCAGACCTCGATCGGGGCCGTGCTCCACGCCTCGGACGGTGCGGTGGACGGAATCCGGAAACTGGACGCACTGGCGCGGCAAAATCGAGGGAATACGGCCAAATCTCAGGAAATTCCGATCGTCACGGCGCTGACATCTGCAGAATTGGATTTGGCACTGGGGCGGTCAAATGTGGTACATGCTGCCCTGCTCGCGGGCCCGGCGAGCCGGACATTCCTGTCGCGCAGCCAGACCCTGGTCCGATACCGGTCGGCCGATGCTGACAAGAATGCCGGAACCGCGGCCGGGAACACGAAATAGCATTCGAAATAACGAACTTACATCAAATGACGGGTGCGCACGCGCACAACAAGATTAGGACTGCTGAATGGCCGATCAGAATACTCCTGGCGACAAGAAACTGAGTGTCCCGAGCAAGACCTTGACGCTCAAGCCG
>Ga0207693_10002500_pt1 | contig 16002 bp, 16 predicted proteins | sample LARL81metaG_FD_184347 | JGI IMG/M metagenome (GOLD analysis project Ga0207693, IMG submission 184347) | Corn, switchgrass and miscanthus rhizosphere microbial communities from Kellogg Biological Station, Michigan, USA - LAR L8-1 metaG... | ecosystem: Host-associated > Plants > Roots >...
GCGCTCGCAATTGCGGCGTGCCGTGTTCGCCAGCACGATCGGCACGACGATCGAGTGGTACGATTTCCTGCTCTACAGCACGGTAACCGGCCTCGTCTTTGCGAAACTCTACTTTCCGGCATCCGACCCGTTGATCGGGACGATGCAGGCCTATGCAATATTCTTCGTAGGCTTTGTCGCTCGACCGATCGGTGCCTTTGTGTTCGGCCATTACGGCGACCGGATCGGGCGCAAGGCGGCGCTGATAGCGACCTTGCTGTTGACCGGCTTGGCGACTTTTGCGGTTGCCCTGGTGCCCAGTTATGCGCAGATCGGCATCTGGGGCGCCATCATCATGATCCTGCTGCGCTTCGTTCAGGGCGTCGGGGTCGGCGGCGAATGGGGCGGCTCGGTATTGCTGGCGATGGAATGGGCGAAAACCAATGCCCATCGCGGCTTTGTCGCCTCCTGGCCGCAATTTGGCGCGCCGGCCGGGCTGTTTCTGGCAAATATTGCCGTGTTGTTCTTCAGCTGGCTTTCCGGCGACGAGTTCTTGAGCTGGGGATGGCGCATTCCGTTCTTCCTCAGCATCATCATGGTCGGGATCGGGTTGTATATCCGCCTCGGTATCTTCGAGACGCCAGTCTTCTCGCGCATCCTCGCCGAAGAGCGGGTGGCGCGCGCGCCGTCTATCGAGGTCTTCCGGCGCCAGCCGAAGGAAGTCTTCCTGACGGCCCTCGCCCGCATGGCAGAGCAAGCGCCGGGCTACGTCTACACGGCCTACATCTTCACCTTTGGCACCGTGGTGCTGGGAGCCTCGCGCGATTTCCTGCTGACCGCCCTGATCGTCTGCACCGGATTGGGGTTTCTCTGGGTCCCTATCGCCGGACATCTGTCCGATCGCATCGGCCGCCGGCGTATGTACATGATCGGCGCCTCTTTCAGCGGGTTGTTCGGTTTCTTTTATTTCTGGCTGCTCGGCACCGGCTCGCCCGGTCTGATCTTTCTCGCCATTGCCCTGTCGTTGCTGCCGATCATGACATTGTACGGCCCGCAAGCGGCACTGATCGCCGAATCTTTTGAGCCTCGCTTGCGTTACAGCGGGGCCGGGATCGGCTACCAGCTCGCCTCGATCATCGCCGGAGGTCCCGCGCCGTTCATCGCGGCCGCCTTGTTCGCTGCCTTTCACTCGGGCTACGCGATCGCTTTCTACATTCTCGGCTGCGGGGTCATCAGCATCATCGCCGCCCTGCTCCTCAAGGACCACACCAACAAGAACATCGACGAGGTCGACGTAAGCCCACTTTAGGCTTGGACTCGGGCGGAAGAACCTATTTTGCGTCGCAAGGTCCGAGGTAGCGGCCAGTTATCCGTCCCGGAGCGTCTACCGGCTTGCCGTTCGGGCCCGGGATGCGCGCTGTGAGCCTCGCCTCCATCGTCTCGCCGGCGTAACGCGCCGAGCCGGCAGATTGGACCTGGCCTTGCGGCGAGTTGCAGGTCATCGACCAGGTCACGTTGCCGCCACTCCGCTCCACATTGTCGAGCTTGCATTGCTGCTCCGCTGGGATCGGGTGAGCGGGGTCGATGCAGGCCGTACGCGTCATCGGCGGATTGCCGCCCGGTCGTGCTTGGGGGCCGGGCGGGGCCTGAGCCGTCGACGGCATCTGCATCTCCGTCGTGAACTGCCATTTGCCGCCCTTGATCTCCTCGGCGGCGCGCGCCCCGGATGTGATACCGGCGAGGAGCACGGTAAGCAGGATCCCTTGCGGTATTTGCTTCATTGCGGACTCCTAACGTTCCCATCCGACAAACAACGCTGCGGCAATCGCATTCCTGCCCAAGCGAAGACACCCTGGCAAATCCAGTCCAGGAACCGTAGCCTAGCCGGATGTTCACCGGCATCGTCACCGATCTCGGCCGGGTAAAGCGGTTGCGCCACCGCAATCTCGTCGATCTGACGATCGCGACGGCGTTCGACACCTCCGCTATCCCGATAGGCGCCTCGGTCGCGTGTTGCGGGGTGTGTTTGACGGTGGTCGCAACCGAGGAAGGGGAATTTTCGGTCCAAGCATCGGCTGAGACCAGGGCGTGCACGACGATAGGCGACTGGAAGGAGGGTACCCCGGTGAACCTTGAAAAATCGTTGCGGGTCGGCGACGAACTCGGCGGGCATCTCGTGTCGGGGCACGTCGACGGCATTGCGAGCATCGTCGATCGGCGACCCGAAGCCGAATCCGTTCGGTTCGTCTTCGAGGTACCCGATGGTCTGGAAAGGTTCGTCGCCGCCAAGGGTTCGGTCGCCCTCGACGGGGTGAGCCTCACCGTCAACGAAGTATCGGGAACTCTCTTTGGCGTGAACATCATTCCGCACACGCTGGCATGCACCAACTTTGGTGCGGCGCAGCTCGGCCAGCGGATGAACCTCGAAATCGATCTGATTGCGCGTTATGTCGCCCGACTTCTCGGGACACGCACGGAGTGGGTGCGATGAACCGACCGCCCCATATTCTTCTCGTGGAGGCCGCTTACTACACTCACATTGCCGACCATCTGCGAAAAGGGGCGGAGCGGGCACTGATAGCGGCCGGTGCCACCCACGAAGTCATTGCGGTGCCAGGTTCATTCGAAATACCGGCGGCCATCGGAATGGTCGCTCGGTCGACCGATCGGTTCGACGGCTTTGTCGCACTAGGCTGTGTGATCAGGGGCGAGACGACGCATTACGATCACATCTGCGCCGAGAGCGCGCGCGGGTTGCAGGATCTGGCGGTCCGCGACGGTCTCGCGATCGGGTATGGCATTTTGACAGTGGAGAACGAGGCGCAGGCACTCGCCCGCGCTTCGGCAGAGCGTAGGGACAAGGGCGGGGAAGCGGTGCACGCCTGCCTGGCATTAGTGGATCTGAAGCGCCGCCTGGCCGGGGAGAAGAATGAATACACCCATAGCGACGCCGCCCGGCAGTCCGCATCCGGAAGCAGCTGAGGCGGGGACTGCCGGTCTGGCCGGCGGTCGGCGGCGCAGCGTTGCCCGGCTCGCGGCGGTGCAAGCCCTCTATCAGCTGGAGTTGACTCGCGAGGTCGATCCGGAACCGGTTGTGCGCGAGTTCGCGCGGCACCGTCTCGGCCATGAAATCGATGGCGATCGGTATGGGGAGGCCGATCCCACGCTGTTCGCCGACGTAGTCCGGGGAGTAGCGGCTGACCTGGACCGCCTCGACGCGACGATCTCCGAGGCGCTCACCGAGGAATGGCCATTGCCGCGGCTCGATGCGGTGCTTCGCGCGATCCTGCGAGCCGGCGCCTACGAGCTGGCGCACCGGTGCGACGTTCCGCCACGCGTATCGATCAGCGAATATACGACCATCGCCCACGCTTTTTTTTCGGGCAAGGAGCCAGGGCTCGCGAACGGCGTCCTCGACAAGCTGGGTCGGACGCTGCGAGCGGCCGAGATGTAGCTGGCGATGGCTGCAGATGAGCTTGGCGAGTTCGAGCGCATCCGGCGTTTTTTCGCGCCTCTCGCCGGGCCGGGCGGGCTCGGGCTCGCCGACGATGCCGCGCTCGTCGACTGCAAGCCGGGGCAGCGCCTCGTCGTAACAACGGACGCGATTGTCGCCGGGGTGCATTATTTGCCGGACGATCCACCGGAGCTGGTCGCGAAAAAGCTGCTTCGCGTCAACCTGTCGGATCTCGCGGCGATGGGGGCGCAACCTCTTCATTACATCCTTACGACAGCCCTTCCGGCCGAACTCGGGCCGCAATGGCTTACCCGCTTTGCCGAGGGTCTTGCTGAAGATCAACGTCTCTTCGGCATCGACCTGCTGGGCGGCGATTCAGTCGGCATCCGTGGCCCCGCCGTCTTGTCCCTGACTGCAATCGGCGAGGTCGCGGCAGGTCAGGAAGTCCGACGCAGCGGCGCCAAGGCCGGCGATCTCGTTTGGGTTTCAGGCGCGATCGGCGACGCCTTCCTCGGGCTCAGTCTGTTGCGTGGCGCTTATCCCGATCTCGACCCGAAGCACCGCGATTACCTGATCCGTCGCTTCCGGGTTCCTGATCCGCGCACCGAGCTCGGTCCTCAACTTCGCGGCATCGCGCGGGCCATGATCGACATCTCCGACGGCCTCCTCGCGGATCTGGGTCACATTTGCGAGACTTCGCAAGTCGCGGCGGTCGTCGAATTAGGGTTGCTGCCGCTGTCGCCGGCGGCTCGAGCCGTAATCGAGGGCGATCCCGAAGTCCATCCGCGACTCGCTGCTGGGGGCGACGATTACGAACTGTTGTTCGCGGCGCCTGCCGAGGCAACCGAAACAATCGCCGCCTTGTCTTCCAGCCTCGGCGTCCCGGTTACCAGGATAGGCGGGATAGAGGCCGGAACGAGCGCGCGGCTCGTCGGTTTCGATAGACAGCCAATCCCGCTGGAGGTAACCGGCTACCGTCATTTCTAAGCGGCAGAGCGTTCAGCCGGTTCGAGTGGTAAACAGCTTCACCGTATTGTTGCCTGCCGACCCCCCATCTGGCATGTTCCGGAACTGACCTGCTTCCGCAGCGCCGGTCGTGGCGAGGGCAGGTGTTTTTATTTCTAGGGACTTCCGAATGTCATCCGCATACTTCCTGGTCGTCGCGTGCGGGGTGCTGGCCTTGGCCTATGGCTGGTTCACCAGCCGTCAAGTCTTGGCCGCCAATGCCGGCACTGCCCGAATGCAGGAAATCTCGGGCGCCGTGCAGGTAGGCGCCCGAGCCTATCTCAATCGCCAATACCGCACGATCGCAATCGTCGGGGTCGTCGTTCTGATCGTGCTTGGCCTCACTCTCGGGCTGCGCGTCGCAATCGGCTACCTGATCGGGGCGGTCTTGTCGGCAGCCGCCGGTTATGTCGGTATGAACGTCTCGGTCCGCGCCAATGTGAGAACCGCGCAAGCCGCCCGCAGCAGTCTGCAGGCGGGGCTGGCGATCGCGTTCAAAGCCGGCGCGATCACGGGTCTTCTGGTCGTCGGCCTTGGTCTACTCGGGGTTGGAATCTATTACTTCATCCTGCGCGCGACAACGCCCGGGGACGATTTGCGTCCTGTGCTCGAGGCCATGGTGGGATTGAGCTTTGGAGCATCGCTGATTTCGATTTTTGCTCGCCTCGGCGGCGGCATCTTCACTAAAGGAGCCGATGTTGGCGCCGACTTGGTCGGCAAAGTCGAGGCGGGAATCCCCGAAGACGATCCGCGCAATCCCGCCGTCATCGCCGACAATGTCGGCGACAATGTCGGTGACTGCGCCGGCATGGCCGCAGACCTGTTCGAAACCTACGCCGTGACGATCGTTGCGACGATGTTGCTCGCCGCCATCTTTTTTGCGCCGCCACTGCGCGACAAGATGCTGATGCTGCCGCTGGTCATCGGCGCGGTGTGCATTTTCACGTCGGTGATCGGCACCTTTTTTGTCCGGCTCGGCGCCGACAACGGCATCATGAAGGCGCTCTACAAGGGGCTGGTGGCCACGGGGACCCTGTCGATCGTCGCGATAGCGGTGTTGATCTATCTACTTCTCGGCTTTTCAGACCCGTTGCCCATGACCACGGGCATCGCGGTCACCGGGTTCGGGTTGTGGCTGTGCGCGATAGTGGGCCTGGCTGTTACCGGGTTCATCGTGTGGATTACCGAGTATTACACGGCGACGAATTATCGGCCGGTGCGGAGCATTGCGCGGAGTTCTACGACCGGCCACGGCACCAACGTAATCCAGGGCCTTGCCGTATCGATGGAAGCGACGGCGCTGCCGGTCATTGTGATCTGCGTCGGCATTATCGTCTCATTTCTGGTAGCCGGTCTTTTCGGGATCGCTATCGCAGCAACGACGATGCTGGCCCTCGCCGGCATGATCGTCGCGCTCGACGCTTACGGTCCGGTGACCGACAACGCCGGCGGGATCGCCGAGATGGCCGATCTGCCGCGTGAGGTACGCCGGACGACCGACGCGCTCGACGCGGTCGGCAACACCACCAAGGCCGTCACCAAGGGTTACGCAATCGGCTCTGCCGGACTCGCCTCGCTCGTGCTGTTCGCCGCCTATACCGAGGATCTGAGGCACTACTTTCCGAATCTCGACGTACGCTTCAATCTTCAGGACCCCTACGTCGTGATCGGGCTGTTTATCGGCGGATTGCTGCCCTACCTGTTTGGCTCCATGGGCATGACGGCTGTCGGCAGGGCAGCGGCGGCGGTTGTCATAGAGGTGCGGCGTCAGTTCCGCGAGATCCCCGGGATCATGCAGGGCAGCGCCAAACCCGATTACGGGCTCGCCGTCGACATGCTGACCCGAGCGGCGATACGCGAGATGATCGTGCCGTCTCTGCTGCCGGTAGTAGCGCCGATCACCCTTTGGGTGGTGGTCGCGATCATCGCCGGGCGCGCGGCGGCGTTCAGCGCGCTCGGCGCAATGTTGCTGGGAACCATCGTCACCGGGATCTTCGTCGCGATCTCGATGACCTCGGGGGGCGGCGCTTGGGACAACGCCAAGAAATACATCGAGGAAGGTCATCACGGCGGTAAGGGATCCGAGCCGCACAAGGCCGCGGTCACCGGCGACACGGTCGGTGACCCTTACAAGGATACTGCCGGCCCCGCGGTCAACCCGATGATCAAGATCACCAATATCGTCGCGTTGCTGCTGCTCGCGATACTTGCGAAATGGGCGGTCTGACCCGAATGGCAATCGCTAATGCGTCCCGCTGTCGGTCGGCTTAGGACCCTGGGTTCCGCCCCCGCCGCTACCACCGCCGCCACCGCTACCGGCGTTGAATTTTCCGAGGTTGCCGATCAGCTGCTCGAGAAACGACAGCTCGCGGCCGGGTGCCGGGGTGGCCCGGGCGACAGGCGTAATTTCCTTACCGTCCTCCAAGACCCGGTGGTCTACCGCCCGGACGATGCCCTGATCGTCGAAGTTGACGATGTAGACCTGCTGGTCGAGCACATCGGGATCGAAGAAAGCGGTCTGAGCAGTCCGCCGGCTTATGTAATACCAGGATTTATCGTTGCCGAAGACGCTGATGCTCGACGGCGTGCCGAGGATTTTGGCGACCTCATCCTTGGTGGTGCTGCCCGCACGAATCTCTGCAATCTTGTCCGGGTTGGGCAGATTGCCGCGCTGGTCGACAGATGGAGCGCAGCTCGCAACTGCTGCTGCCCCCAACATGCCGGCTAACAGAACAAAGAATCGCCGAATCGAAGTGCCGTGGGGAGCGAACATGGGATCACGCAATCGGAGTTCTGTTGAAACTGGTCGGGGCTACGCCCATTTGCAGGACGGACAGGTTTAACCGCGAGCCGTTGGTTGTCAACGCTTGCGGTGGTTGCGAGCGGCGCAGTGTTCTATTCATCCGGACGCGATCCGTCCCGTGAGGCGGTAGACCGCGCATATCGCCGTGTCGTCGAACAAGCCCGCCAGGCGGTGTTCTTCATCGATTATCGCGTGCCGGACACGCTGGACGGGCGTTTTGAACTGATTTGCCTGCATGCATTTCTGTATCTTCATCGCCTCAAGGACGATCGACCCCAGGCGAGCCGGTTCTGTCAAAGCCTCTTCGACACAATGTTCGCCGACTTCGACCGCTCGTTGCGCGAGATGGGGGTCGGTGACTTGAGTGTCGGCCCGCACGTGAAGCGCATGTCTCGCGCTTTCTATGGTCGCATCATAGCCTATGAAGCAGGCCTCGCCGGCGATGATTCGACACTTACTGCTGCCCTCGCCCGTAACATGTTCGGTACTACTTCTGTTCCGCAATCGGCAGTAGGCGCGATGGCGGCCTATGTCCGCGACGCAGTTGGCGGATTGCGCAGTCAACCCGCAGATGATCTTCTCGCCGGTCATGTCTCGTTCGCGGCACCATCGTACCTGACTCGAAAAACACGATGAGCGCCATGGCACCGGAATTCTCACGCCTCGTAGGAATTGCCCAGCTGGGTGCGGAACCATTCCGGCAGCGGATTGAAGCGACTACCGAGGAAAGGGGAAAGCTTTTGCGGCGCTTCGACCTGATTGCCCTCGACCGGCTCGTCGCCGAGGTGGAGCTCCGGCGTCAGAGCGCCGAGGTCGTCCGTCTGGAAGCTGATTTCGAGGCGGAGTTCGAGCAGTGCTGCGCGGTGACCCTCGAGCCGGTTCGGGGGACGGTTTCCGAGCGCTTCTCGCTGGTTTACGGGCCCGCACCTGAGGGTGAGCCGGAGATCGCGCTCGACGCTGATGAGCCAGCGTTTGAACCACTTAATGGGAATTCGATTGATATCGGGGAGGCCGTGGCGCAGGAACTCTCCTTGGCATTGCCCGTATTCCCCCGCCATCCCGAGGCGATGATCGACCAGGCGGCGGCAGAGCCGGTGCAAGGACCGTTCGCTATGCTGGCAGATTTGCGCAAGGATCCGGAATGCTGAGAACCGCTCTCGGTCATCCGCAGGTAGCGGGTTGCACCCTTTCGGGAGGCTGCATCATGGTTGCCGCCGTCCCTGTTTTTGGCTAATTACCGCGCTTTGGCGCCGCCCCATTCCCAATTACCGAGCTTCCCATGGCCGTTCCAAAAAAGAAGACTTCGCCATCGCGCCGCAATATGCGGCGGTCGCACCATGCGCTGAAGCCGTCGGCCTATGCCGAATGCCCGAATTGCGGCGAGTTGAAGCGTCCGCACCACCTGTGCGATTCCTGTGGATATTATGACGGGCGCGAGGTCACCAAGGCCACATCGGAGTCCGGCTGACAACAAGGCCTAGCGCAGAGGTGGCGCAGGTGAGCGACGGCGTCACGATCGCCCTCGACGCGATGGGCGGCGACCGCGCTCCGGGCATGGTCGTCAAGGGCGCCGAAATCGCGTTGCAGCGGCATCCCGATCTTCAATTCCTGATTTTCGGCGCAGAAGAAGAGGTTCGCCCGCTTCTCGCGAAACTCCCGCGGCTGACGAAGGCTGCCACCTTGCACCACACCAGCGAGGTGGTGGCCGGTGACGCACGACCCTCTCTAGCGCTGCGGACGGGGCAACGAACGAGCATGCGCTTGGCGATCGATGCGGTCGCCGACGGACGCGCCGATGGAGTGGTTTCCGCAGGTAATACGGGCGCCTTGATGGCTATCGCCAAATTTGTTCTCAAAATGCTGCCGGGCATCGATCGACCGGCGATCGCTTCCTTTTTTCCGACGCGCCGGGGCGAAAGCGTGATGCTGGACCTCGGCGCCAATGTCGAATGCGACGAGGAGAACCTGGTTCAATTCGCCCTGATGGGTGACGTCTTCGCCCGAACCGTTCTTGGTCTAGTGGAGCCGACGGTCGGGCTGCTCAATGTCGGTTCAGAGGATTTGAAGGGGAACGACGCCGTCCGCGCTGCAAGCGCCCGACTACGGGAAACCGTCACCCCGCTCCATTTCTACGGGTTCATCGAGGGGGACGATATCGCGGCTGGCACCGTCGATGTCGTCGTTACAGACGGGTTTACCGGCAATATCGCTGTTAAGACAGCAGAAGGCATGGCCAAGCTCTTCGGAGAATTTCTTGAGGCCTCGTTCCGTCATTCCGTGTCGGCACGGATCGGGTATTTATTTGCCCGCCGCGCGCTCCGGAAGCTTCGCATGCGTAGTGACCCACGCCGGTACAACGGCGCGATATTCCTCGGCTTGGGCGGCATTGCGGTCAAAAGCCACGGTTCGACCGATGCGTTCGGTTTTGCCAACGCCATTGGCGTCGTCGTTGACATGAAGGTCAACGGTGTTCTCGACAAGATTCGGATCGAGCTTGCGAGGCTCAGCCAAGCGCCCTCCGCGGCCCCGGAACCCGCGCTGTAAGCGCCTCGCAATGACCCTGCGATCCCAGGTTGCCGGGTGCGGCGCCTATCTCCCCGACCGCATAATCACCAATCGCGAGCTAGCCGATCGTCTGGACACCTCCGACGAGTGGATTCGCCAGCGTACCGGGATCGCCGAGCGGCGGGTCGCCGCCCACGGAGAGCTGACTTCCGATCTGGCTTTTCGCGCAGCGCAGCGGGCGCTGGAGAGCGCGGGGATGAGCGGGAGCGATCTCGATCTCCTCGTGCTGGCGACTGCAACGCCCGACAATACCTTTCCGGCGACAGCTGCCAGGGTGCAAGCCCGCCTCGGGATGACGCGGGGTTCCGCCTTCGACGTTCAGGCGGTGTGCGCGGGGTTCATCTTTGCGCTGTCGGTCGCCGACAATGCGCTGAGGCTCGGCCAGGCACGGACCGCGCTGGTGATCGGAGCGGAGACTTTTTCTCGCATCCTCGACTGGGAGGACCGCGGCACCTGCGTGCTGTTCGGCGACGGCGCCGGTGCCCTGGTGCTGAAGGCGGTCTCTGCCGAGGCGCCCGAAAGGAGGTTTGTCCTCTCCAACCATCTACACTCGGACGGTCGGCAATACGACATTCTCTATGTCGATGGCGGCCCATCGTCGACGCGGGGCACGGGCTTTCTGCGAATGCAAGGCCGCGAGGTTTTCCGCCAAGCGGTTCAGCACTTGAGCGAGGTCATCGACGAGGCGCTGCATGCCAATTGCCTTTCCGCGGCGGATATCGATTGGCTGGTTCCGCATCAGGCCAACAGCCGGATCATTGACGCGATGGGGCGAAAGCTCGGCTTGTCCCTCAACAAGATTGTTATGACCATCGAACAGCACGCCAACACTTCGGCTGCTTCGATCCCGCTCGCCCTTGAAGCGGCGGTAGACGACGGGCGGATCAAGCCCGGGCATCTGGTCTTGATGGAGGCGCTCGGCGGCGGGCTCAGCTGGGGAGCCAGCCTGGTGCGCTGGTAATAATTGCAGCGGTCAAGGCTTTGGAATTTGACGTGATTTTTCGGCGGGTTTAACCTTCCACCAAAGAATGGGAGGACTGCATGGGCGGAGAAACCATTACTCGCGCCAGGCTCAGCGAAGCGGTTTATCAAGAGGTCGGCTTGTCACGAAATGAGTCGGCCGAGCTCGTCGAATCTGTGATTTCGGAGATCTCGGGCGCGCTCGAGCGTGGAGAAATGGTCAAGATCTCTTCCTTCGGGAGCTTTGCGGTCCGGCAGAAGGGAAAACGCGTCGGCCGCAATCCCAAGACCGGCCAGGAAGTGCCGATCAGCCCGCGGCGCGTTCTCGTCTTTCGCGCCTCCCACGCCCTGAAGGATCAGATCAACCATGGTCTGGCACAACCGGTCAACAGCAAGAGGCCAAGGGGCGCAGCGGCAGCGAAGATGTCATCGGCCTGAAGACATCGGGCACCGGTTGCACGGCTTCGGGCGCATCATTATGATCGGTCTCGTCGGCAGAGCCGCCCGGTCGGAGCGTAGCGCAGCTTGGTAGCGCATCAGCATGGGGTGCTGAGGGTCGTGAGTTCGAATCTCACCGCTCCGACCAACCTCTCGCCTTCTCCGCCGGCGAAGCATCGACGTGGAGGAGGAAGAGATGAATGCCCCCGAGCGCGACCTCGAACCCTGGCAATGGCCTGAGGAACATTGGCGCAAGCTCGTCAACCGGGTGCGCGCCGGGCGCAAGCTGCGGCCGGCCGAATGGCCGGGCGGCGCGCGGTGCGCCGTCGCGCTGTCCTTCGACAGCGACCACGAGACAAGTGATCTGCGCGACGGCGGCAAGTCCATCGGGCGCTTGGCGTGGGGCCAATATGGCAATCGGGTAGGCGTGCCGCGAATTTTGAAGCTGTTGGAAAAGCATAGCGTCAAGGCGAGCTTCTATGTCCCCGCCGTCACCGCGTTGCTCCACCCCGACGAACAGCGCCGGGTCGTCGCCGAAGGCCACGAAATCGGCATTCACGGGTGGATCCATGAGTTGAATTCAGTGCTGCCGCAAGAGGCCGAGCGCGATCTGATGAATCGGTCGGCCGATACCCTCGAGCAGATCACCGGCATCCGGCCAGTCGGTCTGCGCACGCCTTCCTGGGATTTCAGCCAGCACACGCTCGAACTCGAGAAGGAAATGGGGCTGGCTTACGATTCCTCGCTGATGAGCGACGAGGATTGCTACGAACTCTTGCTCGACGGCGAGCCGACCGGGGTCATCGAACTTCCCGTCGAATGGGTCCGCGACGACGCGGTTTATTTCATGATGAACCGGTTCCAGTCGCTTCGCCCCTACACGCCGCCGAACGACGTCTTCGATATCTTCCGCCGCGAGTTCGATGCAGCGTACGCCGAGGGCGGCGTCTTTCAGTTGACCATGCACCCGCACATCATCGGCTACCGCTCGCGCATCTGGATTATCGACGAGATTATCCAGCACGCCAAATCGCGTGGGGCTGTCTGGTTCGGGACGCATGCCGAGGTCGTCGACTGGGCCAAACAACACGCCGCCTGACACGGTGGACGAAGCCGCGCCGGTGGCGACGCGGTGCGGCTATGTCGCGCTGATCGGGGCGCCGAATTCCGGCAAATCGACCCTGCTCAATCGGCTCGTCGGCCATAAGCTGGCGATCGTCACACCGAAGGCGCAGACAACCCGCAGCCGGCTGCTCGGCATCGCAATCGAGGGGGCGACGCAGATAATATACATGGATACACCCGGGATATTCGCGCCGCGACGCCGGCTCGACCGGGCGATGGTAGCGGCGGCATGGTCGGGTGCCGCGGATGCCGACGAAACCGTGTTGCTGGTCGACGCCTCCCGCGTCATCGACAAAGACGCCCATCGGATCCTCGACGCTCTGCGGGAGAATAACCGCCGATCGATCCTCGCGTTGAACAAAATCGATCTGGTCCGCCGCGACAGGCTGCTCGGCCTTGCCGAGGCGCTCTCGCGGCAAGGCCGCTTCGACCCTATATTTATGATTTCCGGGCTCAAGGGCGATGGCGTGAGTGATGTTAAACGGCATCTCGCCGCCAGCCTGCCGTCGGGGCCCTGGCTCTTTCCGGAGGATCAGCTCTCCGACGCTCCCGAGCGCCTGATTGCGGCAGAAGTAACGCGCGAGCAGGTCTTCCTGCAATTACATGACGAGATCCCCTATGCCTCGACGGTCGAGACCGAGCAATGGGAAGATCGGCCCGACGGCAGTGCACGGATCGAGCAGGTTATCTACGTGCAACGGCCGGGGCAGCGCGCAATTGTGCTCGGCGAAGGCGGGAAAAGGATCAAAGCCATCGGCGCGAGCGCCCGCGCCGAGCTCGAACGTATGCTGGAGCGACGCGTCCACCTGTTCCTGTTCGTTAAGGTTCGCCAGCGCTGGGTCGAGGATCGGGAGCGGTTCGAGGCGCTCGGGCTCGACTACGATACCTGATGGAATGGCATGATAGAGCCTTCGTCCTAGCGGTCCGCCGCCACGGCGAAAGCGGTGCGATCGTCGAGATCCTGACCAGCGAGCACGGGCTGCACGCGGGCCTCGTTCGCGGCGGGCAATCGCCGAAAATCCGGGCGGTGCTACAGCCCGGCAACGAGGTTGCCGCGGTGTGGCGCGGGCGCCTCAGCGAGCATCTCGGTACGATCGCCTGCGAACTGGTGCAGCCTCATGCTGCCGGGATCCTCGATGATCCCGACCGGCTGGCCGGGTTGGCAGCGGCGGCGGCATTGGTTGCGGCGGCTTTGCCTGAGCGGGAGCCGTGTCCGAATGTCTTCGCCTCGTTCGGCAGGCTGCTGCAGGCACTCGATTCGGTGCCCGAATGGCCGGCGCGTTATGTCGGCTGGGAGCGGGACCTGCTCGCCGCGCTGGGGTTTGGTCTGGATCTCGGCAGCTGCGCGGTCTCGGGGGTCACGACCGACCTCGCCTATGTTTCGCCCCGCACCGGACGCGCAGTATCGCGCGCGGCGGGTCTTCCCTATCAGGATAAGCTATTGATCCTCCCTGACTTTTTGTGGCGCGACGAGCCGGCTGATGCGCGCCAGATCGCGCTCGGCATGGCCTTGACCGAGCATTTCCTGGCCCGCCACGTATTCGTGCCGCAAGGCAGGAGTCTGCCGGCGGCGCGGTCGCGGTTGGCCGAACGCATGCGGCGCACGGCGACGGTATCCAGAAATGATACCCTCGCCCGCATTGCGGGAGAGGGGGGACCCAGCCCGTAGGGCTGGGTGGCTAACGGCTCCCCCGTCGGAGGCCTTCACCCGCCTCGCTGCGCTCGTCGCCCTCTCCCGCGGTGTGGAAGAGAGCGATGCTTGTCTTATCAAGATAGAGATTGATTTAATGGCCGTGACCACTCTTTCCGGCGAGATCCGGAATGTCGATTTTGCCGATGCGCTCGGCGAGCGCTATCTGTCCTATGCGCTGTCCACGATCATGTCGCGCTCCCTGCCGGATGTGCGCGATGGGCTAAAGCCAGTGCATCGCCGGATCCTGCACGCGATGCAGCAGCTTCGCCTGGACCCCGCGTCCGGGTACAAGAAATGCGCCCGCGTGGTCGGCGACGTCATTGGCAAATTCCACCCCCACGGGGAGCTTGCGGTTTACGACGCGCTGGTCCGTCTTGCGCAGGATTTTTCGCAGCGTTACCCGCTGGTCGACGGGCAGGGAAATTTCGGCAATATCGACGGCGACAACGCTGCGGCGATGCGCTACACGGAGAGTCGGCTCTCCGCCGTCGCACAGGCGATGCTCGACGGGATCGACGAGGATGCCGTCGATTTCCGGGCGACCTATGACGGCGAGGACCACGAGCCCATCATCCTTCCGGCCCGTTTTCCGAACCTGCTCGCCAACGGCGCATCGGGCATTGCGGTCGGTATGGCAACCAGCGTCCCGCCGCACAATGTCGGCGAGCTCTGCGCCGCGCTCTTGCATCTGATCGAACAACCCGCCTGCCCGGCGGCCGAGCTTCACACCCATGTTCCTGGACCCGATTTCCCGACCGGCGGCGTCTTGGTGGAGCCGCCGGAAAGCATTCGGCAAGGATATGAAACCGGCCGCGGCAGCTTCCGCCTGCGGGCCCGCTGGGCGACGGAGGCGCTGGGTCATGGCCTCTACCAGATCGTCGTCACCGAGGTGCCGTTTCAGGTGCAGAAGGCGCGGCTGATCGAGAAGATCGCAGCCCTGCTCGAGGAAAAGAAGCTGCCGCTGCTCGCCGACATCCGCGACGAGTCGACCGAGGACGTCCGGCTCGTTCTCGAGCCCAAGAACCGCAACGTCGAGGCCGAGATGCTGATGGAGCAGCTCTTCAGACTGACCGAGCTCGAAATCCGGGTGCCGCTCAACCTCAATGTGCTCGACCCGTTCGGCGTTCCGCGGGTGATGAACCTGAAGGAGGCGCTGCAGGCCTTTCTCGACCACCGCCGGGTGGTGCTGCAGCGGAAGAGCAGTCACCGCCTCGCGGCGGTCGCCCGCCGCATGGAGATCTTGCGCGGCCAGATCATCGTCTATGTCAATCTCGACGAGGTGATCCGTATCATCCGCGAAGGCGACGATCCCAAAGCCGAGATGATGGCCCGCTGGGAGCTGACCGAGGTGCAGGCTGAGGCGATCCTGAATATGCGGTTGCGGGCGTTGCGCCGGCTCGAGGAAATCGAGATCCGCAAGGAGATCGAGCAGCTCTCGGCCGAGGAAGGAAAGCTCACGGCACTCTTAGCGAGCGAGAAAAGGCAATGGCGGGTGATCGCCAATGAGGTCAAGGCGACCGCCGCCGAATTCGGTGTCGGGACGCCGCTGGGCCGCCGCCGTACCGAGATCGGCACTACTCCGGAGCCGATCGAGATCCCGGTCGCGGCCCTGGTCGAACGCGAGCCGGTGACGGTGCTGTGTTCGGCCAAGGGATGGATCCGCGCTGTCAAGGGGCACAACGGCTCGGCTGCGGAGCAGAAGTACAAGGAGGGCGACGCAGCGCGCTTTGCCGTGGCCGCGGAGACGACGGACCGGCTGATCATCTTCGGCACCAACGGACGTTTTTACACAATCGGGGTCGACCGGCTGCCTGGCGGCCGAGGGCATGGCGAACCGCTGCGACTCATGATCGACCTGTCGAACGAGCACGATATCGTCGCAATGTTCCCCTATCGGCCCGGCATGGAGTTGTTGGTTGTGGCCAACGACGGACGCGGCTTTGTCGTCGACGGTGAGGAGGCGGTCGCGCAGACCCGAGC
>Ga0207693_10002501_pt1 | contig 16001 bp, 17 predicted proteins | sample LARL81metaG_FD_184347 | JGI IMG/M metagenome (GOLD analysis project Ga0207693, IMG submission 184347) | Corn, switchgrass and miscanthus rhizosphere microbial communities from Kellogg Biological Station, Michigan, USA - LAR L8-1 metaG... | ecosystem: Host-associated > Plants > Roots >...
CAAGCTGCGAGCTGGTGCGCCGCCTGCTCGTCGCGGTTCTCCTGCACGAGGACCGGCGCGCGCTCGTGCGCGACCTCGACGAGGCGCTGCTGGGCGCCACCGGTGCGGTCGCAAGCCTCCAGCAGCGCGCCAGCTAGACGGCACAGACACGTCACTACTCGTCGCCTACCTTCGAGGCATGGAGGAAGCGCGAGCGGTGCTGGCCCGGCTGGAGCGAATCGAGGCTCTCGAGCGCGAGGGCGCCGGGGTGCCGTCGCTCCTCGCCGAGCTGCGGGAGCTGGTGCGCGAAGCGACGGAGTGGGCGGAGCGGGAGCGCGATCCGCGCGCCCGGGCGGCGGCGGCGGCGCTCGTCGAGAGTCACTCGTGAAGTCGGTTGTGGCCACGGTCGCCCTGATCGCAGGGCTGGCGTTGTTCCCCGCGGTGGCCCTCGCAGCGCCCTCGCCCGTCGGGGCCTGGTACGTCTACGGCTCGTCGGCTTCCGGGCTCTCGTCGTATGCCTACGCGCGCGGCTGTGACTTCGCGCTGAACCAGCCGGGCAACGGGCTCCGCCTGCTGCTGCTCGACTTCGGGGCGGCGCGGAAGCTGAGCTCGAGCACGTGGGGAGCGATCGACTTCAGCAACACGACCTTCTCGAACTCCGACATCCTGGCCGCCCTCAAGCGAGCCGCCGACGGGTACCACAACTGTCACCTCAGAGGCTCCGTGGACATCCTGTACGGCAACAGCAACTACCACATGTCCGAATCCGGCATGTCGAACACCGACGCCTGGTACGCGGGGTATCACCAGTCGGGCCGCTCCCACGATCTCTTCGACTACCAGACGTCGAAGGGCTACGACAGCCAGACGTCTGACGCCGCGTCCGACATGGAACCGAGCTGGGACGGCCAGCTGATCACGAAGCAGCTCGTGAACGGCGACGCGGCGCAGGGCTGGGCTCTGTACTACGACTTCGGCTCGGCCGACGGTTGCCCGCAGAGCGGGAGCAACGACGACCCGTGCAACAACGGCTGGCACGTGAGCGACGTCGGTTACGTGTCGTTTCACGGGCTGGCGATGTCCCTCCCGGAGATCTACTACACCGCCCTCGCGAACCAGTGGACCGTCGTGCGGAAGGTCTGGAACGGGAACGGCGCCTACTACTTCGCCGGCGTGACGGCCTCGACCGGCGTCGGGCTGACACCGACGGCGGCGTGGAACACCCTCAGCTCGCTGAACGGCGGCCTCGTCGACTCGGAGATCGCATGCTTCGGCTGCTGAGCATGAGGAAAGTTGCCGCTGCGCTCGCCGGCCTGGCGATGGCGGCGGGAGGCGGCCTGGCAGTGGCTGCTGCGATCGGCCGCGGCGCCGCCCCCTCCGACAAGGCTGCGGCGCTCGGGCGTCACGTCTCGGTCGCCACCACCGACTCGAACACCGAGGAGGTTGCGCCTCCCGAGTGGGCGCCGCGGCCGATCCCGGCCCGGATGCTCGATCCCGGTGTACCCGTCCCGATCCCTCCGTCGGTCCTGCAGATGCGGAACGGATGGCTCGTGAGCGACGGCACCACGCTCGTCGCGGTCTACGCCGGCGCCGCGGGCGACGATCCGTCGGCCGGGCGTCTCGTGATCGTTCGTCAAGACCTGGTCGCCGGGAGGCAGACTGTCAGCACGCTCGACGCGGGGACGACAGGCGCGCTCGCGATCACGGCGGCTCCCCTCGGCAGCTCGGTCGAGACGTCGGCGCAGACGGGGAGCCTCCACCTGACGACCCCCGTGGGCCGAGCGCTCCGCCTCGACCTCGCCACGGGGACTCTCGGCGGCGGATGACTCACCTGCGCTTACGCGACCCTCACGAATCGCGAGTACCGTGGCTCTCCTATGGCTTGCCCAATCGAGTGACTCAGCTTCGTACTCGTTCAGCCGATAGCACCGTTGCAACTGCGGTGATGAGGCTTCTCTCCAATCGGAAGATCCAGCTCGTCCTGAACGGCGGCTTCGGGCTCGTGCTGCTGGGCGTGGCGATCGTCAGCATTCGCCACTTCGTCGGCGCGGGGTGGCCGATCCACCACGCCGACCCCTTGCTCGTCTCCTGCGCCGCTCTCCTCTTCCTCTGCGCCTACGCCTTCAAGGCGTGGGGCTGGCAGCGCCTCTTCCACGTGAGCGAGCGGCCGACCGCCGACGCGCTCGCCTTCGCGGGCGGCGCCGCGTGCGTCGGCGGGATCGCACTTCCGGGCCGCGTTGACGACGCGGTTCGCATCGCGGTCGTGAAGCGCTATCCCGGTACGAAGGCGGGGATCGGGACCCTCGGCCTGAGCCTGCTCGTGCTCGGCATGCTCGACAACGCGGCGCTCACGCCGCTGGCGTCGGTGGCCGCAGCCGGCTCGACTCACTGGACGACCCGTGCCGGTTTCGCCGTCGTCGCCGCAGCAGGTGTCGCCGCAGCCGCGGTCGTGGCGTTCCTGCCTCGGATCGCCCGGCTCCCGTTCGTGACCCGCCGCCGGTTCGGTCGCTGGCTCGCCGAGCACACGCATTGCACGAAGGGGGCATGGGCGGCCTGGCTCCTCATCTCGGTCTCGTGGAGCCTCCGCGGACTCGCAGTCTTCCTGCTCCTCAACGCGCTCTCGATGCCCGGCTCCTACGTGCTTGCTCTCGCGTTCCTCGTCGCCTCCGCCGCTTCTGCAGCTCTCCCGATCGCCCCGGCGGGCGCGGCGACCCAGGCCGGCGCGGGGGCAGCGATCCTCGTGCTCGGCGGTATCGGCACGGCGGACGCCGTTGCGTTCTCGGTGGCCGTCCAGGCGCTCGTCATCGTGACCGGCGCCGCGGTGATGCTCCTCATCGGCTCCTGGCAGCTGGCGCTGCGACTGCGCGCCTCGCGCGTGGCACGCGCCGCAGCCGCCGCAGCCGCCGCGGCCTAGCCGGACGCGGCTGCGGCTTCCGCGCCGCTCTCGACGAAGTCCTGCTGCCGCACGAGCACGAAGGCCAGGATCGCGCCCGCGAAGAGGACGAACGCGGCGACGAACAGGATCGTGTTCAGGCCGCTGATGAACGCCGAGTGCGCAAGCGTCTCGGCGCGCGGCCGGAGCGGCGCAGGTACGGCGTCGAGGGCCTGCTGCGTGGCGCCCGATGAGATCCCCTTGGAAAACGGCTGCACGAACCGCTCCGGGATGGAGGACGCTTGAACCTCAGTCGTGATCCGGCTCTGGAAGATCGCGCCGAGCGCGGCGATGCCCGTGGCGATGCCGACCTGACGGAACGTGTTGTTGATGCCCGAGGCCATCCCGGCCCGCCGCGGCTCGACGACGCTGACCGACGTCGACGCGAGCGGTGCGTTGACGAGCCCAATCCCGATGCCGCCGACGATGAAGCCGGCGAGCAGCGTCGTCCAGGTCGAGCCGAGCGTGATCCCCTGCATGAGCAGCAGCGCGACGCCGATGACCGCGAGCCCCCCGCCGAGCAGGATTCTCACGGGGATCCGGGTCGAGAGCCTGCCGGCGATCGGCGCGACGACGAACGAGACCAGGGAGAGGGGCAGGAAGATCACGCCGGTCTTGACCGCCGAGTACCCGAGCACGTTCTCGAGGTAGAGCGGCAGGAACAGGAACTGCGCGAACATCCCCGAGGACATCGCGAAGGCCGTGATCTGCGCGCCGGTGAACGTGGGTACGCGGAACAGCCGGACGTCGAGCATCGGGGCCCGCGAGCGAAGCTCGATCGTGACGAAGGCCGCAAGGAGCACCGCCGCCGCGGTGAAGAGGGCGATGATACGACCGCTCGACCAGCCCCAGTCGGCGCCGCGGAAGAGCCCGAGCACGAGGGCGAACAGCGCACCGGTCCAGGTCACCAGCCCGGGCAGGTCGGCGCCTCCGTGCTCCTCGTTCCGCGACTCGTGCAACTCGCGTATGCCGGCCGCCACGCAGGCGACTCCGATCGGGATGTTGACGAAGAAGATCCAGCGCCAGCCGACGTACGTGGTCAGAGCGCCACCTACGAGCGGCCCGATCGCCACGGCCATCCCGACCGTCGCGCCCCAGATGCCGAAGGCTGTGCCGCGCTCGCGGCCGTGGAACTCCTGCGAGATGATCGCCAGCGAGACCGCGAACATCCCGGCGCCGCCGATGCCTTGCGCTCCGCGCGCCAGGATCAGCCAGAGCGGCGACTGTGCCGCGCCGCAGAGCGCCGAGGCGGCGGTGAAGAGCGCGATCGCCACCAGGAAGACCCGCTTGCGGCCGAGCAGGTCGCCGAGCGAGCCCGCGTTGAGCATCGTCGCCGCGAGCGTGAGCGCGTACGCGTCCACGACCCATTGCAGATCGGTGAAGGAGGTGTTCAGCTCCTTGTCGATCTCCGGCAGCGCGACGTTGACTACGGTGATGTCGAGGAGCAGCATGAACACCGCAACGCACACCACCGCCAACACGCGCCATTTCCGCTCCACTGGCAGGAAACTAATCGAGGAGGAGTCGTCTACGGCGGTACGAAAGGTCAGCAGGGATGGGGCTCACGCGGTTACTAGCCCGTCCGCAGGCGCGGACGGCCGATAACGGTCCGGCGATGGCCCGGGTAATCGCCTTTGCCAACCAGAAGGGTGGAGTCGCGAAGACGACGACGACCCTCAACCTCGGCGTGGCGCTCGCCGAGCAGGGCCGGCGCGTGCTCGCGATCGACCTCGACCCGCAGGGCAACCTGACGATGTCGCAGGGGTGGAACCCCGACGAGATCGACCGCTCGATGTTCGACGTGCTCTGCCACCGGCTGCCGATCAGCGAGATCGTGCGCACGAACGAGCTCGACGTCGCCGTCTCCTCGATCGACCTTGCCGGCGCCGAGCTCGCCCTCGCCTCGATGATCGGGCGCGAGCGCGCGCTCGAGAAGGCGCTGATGCCCATCCGCGAGAACTACGACTTCGTCCTGATCGACACGCCGCCGTCGCTCGGCCTGCTGACGATCAACGCGCTCGTCGCGGCGGACGGCGTGATCGTCCCCGTCCAGTGCGAGTACCTGTCGCTGCGGGGGCTCGTCCAGCTCGAGAACACGCTTTCGATGATCCGCGAGAACCTCAACCCCAACGTCGGGATCCAGGGGATCCTCGCGACGATGTTCGACCGGCGGCTCCTTCACTCGCGCGAGGCGGTCGAGATCCTGAAGGAGAACTTCGGCGACCTCGTCCTCAACACGAAGATCCGCAAGACGGTGCGCTATGCGGAGGCGCCGGTGAAGGGGCAGTCGATCTTCAAGTACGACTCCACCGGCGAAGCAGCCGGGATGTACCGTGACCTGGCGAAGGAGGTGCTCGATGGCGCGTCGGCGCGCCAGCATGCGTGAAGGCCCGCTAGCTGAGCTGTTCCGGGCGACCGAGGCAGCGCAGAAGCAGGCGGAGCAGAGCGGCGAGGCCGAGCAGCAGCCCGCCGAGGATGCCGCCACCGCCGCGCCGGAAGCGCCGGCCGAGCCGGACGAGCGCACGGTCGAGCACGTCCCGAGCTGGGAGGAGACGGGCGTCGAGACTCCGATTCCGGAGCCCCCGACTCCCTCACCCGACCCGCAGCCCGGACCGCCGCTGCCCGATCCGCAGCCTCCGGCTCCGACGCCTGATCCCGACCCGCTGCCCCCGGTCGAGCTGCCGCCGGCCTCGCGCTACCTCGAGCCGCTCCCGGAGTCGCCCGCGCGCTTGCACCGGACCGGCGCCGACACGGGCGCCTATCTCGCGGTGATCAAAGTCGTAGGCGTCGGCGGCGCCGGTCTCAACGCCGTCAACCGGATGATCGACGCCGGCATCAGCCAGGTCGAGTTCATCGCCGTCAACACCGACATCCAGCAGCTGCGCACGAGCGACGCTCCGGTCAAGATCCACATCGGCCGCGAGCTCACCCAGGGCCTCGGCTCCGGCGCCGACCCCGACGTCGGGCGCCGCGCGGCCGACGAGGCGTACGACGAGCTGAAGCAGGAGATGCGCGGCGCGGACATGGTCTTCGTCGCGGCCGGCGAGGGTGGAGGCACCGGCTCGGGAGCCGCACCCATCGTGGCGCGGATCGCGCGGGAGATCGGTGCGCTCACGGTCGGCATCGTCACCACGCCCTTCAAGTTCGAGGGGACGAAGCGCCGCAGCCAGGCCGAGCACGGGATCGCCGAGCTGCGTAGCGCCTGCGACACGACGATCGTGATCCCGAACGACAGGTTGCTCGAGGTGCTCGAGCGGTCGACGTCGATGCTCGACGCGTTCAAGGTCGCCGACGACGTCCTCCGCCAGGGCGTCCAGGGGATCTGCGACCTGATCACGATGCCCGGCCTGATCAACCTCGACTTCGCCGACGTGCGCACGATCATGTCCGACTCGGACACGGCGCTCATGGGCATCGGCTTCTCCTCTTCGACCGGCGACGGGCGGGCGAAAGAGGCTGCCGAGCGGGCGCTGCGCTCGCCGCTCATCGACGCCGAGATCACCGGCGCGCGGGGCATCCTCCTCTCGATCGCGGGAGGCGACGACCTGACGCTCGTCGAGGTGAACGACGCCGCCGAGGTGATCCGTGCCGCCGCGACCGACGACACGAACATCATCTTCGGCGCGACGATCGACGATCGCCTGAACGGCCAGGTCTGGGTGACGGTGGTCGCGACGGGCTTCGGCGCCCGCGGCCGCCGGCCGCGAGGCGACGCCTGGACGGCTCCGGCCGAGCAGCCGCGTCGGCCGCGGGGCGAGGGCGGCGATCTCGACGTGCCCGAGTTCCTGAAGAACTGACGCGGCGTCCGCCGGTGGACCCGTATCTCGCCATCGTCTCGAAGCGCGACGAGCGCGCCTACGCAGAAACGCCGATCCCGGAAGAGGTCCGGCAGCGGATTCTCGACTCGGGCCGCCTCTCGGGCAGCTCGAGGAACCGGCAGCTGTGGGAGTTCGTGGTCGTCTCGGGCGGGGAACGGGCCCGCCTCGCGGAGGCGGTCTATGCGCCGGAGAATGTCGCCTCGGCGGCGCTCGTCGTCGCGATCGTCGGCGAAGCAGGCGCCTTCGACACCGGTCGCTGCGTGCAGAACATGATGCTCGGGGCGTGGGGCGACGGCGTCGTCTCGTGCCCGAACGGGATCCGCGACGCCGCTGCGGCGGCGCAGATCTGCGGCGGCGACGTGCGCGCGATCGTCTCGTTCGGCTACCCGGCGCGGCCGCACGACCCGAACGGCCGCAGCGCGGAGGAGTGGTCGGCGCGGGCCAACCGCAAGCCGCTCTCCGAGCTCGTCCGCGAAGTCGGTTAGCTGCCGGGCGCTCTCGTAACAGTCTGTCTACGGGCAGGTGGGGGTCGTGCCGTCGAGGGCGTCGAACAGGCTGGTCGCGTCGACGTCGAATCCGATCCGCACCGTCGCCGGGCCGCCGGTTCGCAGCTGCAGGATCCCGCCGTCGGCGCGGGTGAGGCAGCCGGTTGACGCGTGCCAGTACGGCGACCAGCGGACCGCGACCCGATACGTCCCGCCCTGCGCGACCCGGATGACCAGCCGCGACTCGCGCAGCGCGAGCACCGCCGGTCGGCCCGGACCGGTCACGATCGGCTGCGGCCGTGGGACCGCGTAGATCGAGACCGAGGGCGTGGTGAAGACGCGCTGCAGCCCGGTCTCGCCGCTCCTCACGAGCCTCGCCTCGTGCCGCGAGCTGTGATCCGGCGGGGCGTCGGTCAGAACGACGTATGCGACGCCGAGTCGACGGAGCCACGTGACGTACCGCTCGGGAGTGAACCGGTGGTACAGGAGGCTGGCAACGGGATGGTCGTCCTGCCGGAACCAGCCGCGTACCAGCGGGATCTTCGCCTGGGCGAGATAGAGCGCCGGCCAGTGGTCGACCGTGTCCACAGCCTCCACGCGGTAGCCCGGCCGTAGGTGCGTCTGGAGATAGGAGACCGGAGCGGGCCAGACCTTCGCGTTCGCGGAGCGGTCTGCCGTGCTGCTCGCCCAGGCGCTCGCCAGCGGGAAGACGTTCCAGACGGCCGCGAGCCCGATCGCCACCAGCACGGGCGGCAGCGGGCGCCAGCGCCGAAGCGCCGCGACCAGCAGCGTGATCGGGAGGGCGACGAGGCGCACGCGTGCGATGTCGTGGCCGAGCCCCGTCGGGATCACGTAGATCGCGACGACGGCCACGAGATAGACGGCGAGGACTCCGCGCAGGCTCTGCGCGCGTTCGAGCCGCCACGTCAGCGCGAGCAGGAAGACGCAGAAGGCGACTGCCTGCACCGCCTCCGCCGCGGGAAATCCGAGGGTGCCCACCGGGAACAGATGCAGCGTGACCAACTCGGCCGCCGCCGCGACCGCCACGGCGGCCGCCGGCACTGCGGCGGCGCGCAGCTGCAGAACGCGAAGGCGACCGACTGCGATCCCGGCCAGCACGACGACGAGCAGGACGAATGCCACGGGGCTCGCCGCGAGCGTGAGGATGATCAACGCCGCGGCGGGCCAGCGCCGCCCGCCCTGCAACGCGAGCAGGCAGAGCAGCGCGAGCAGGACGCCGAGCGCGAGCGGAAGCTCGGCGGCCAAGATCACTCCCGGCCACAAGACGGCGAAGCAACGGCTCGCCCAACGCGCGGCAGAGCCCCATTCCCGTTCCAGCATGCGGGCGAAGGCACCGGCGGCGAGCGCGACCGAGAGCACGGACAGCAGTGCGAGCCCGAGGAGTGCGGCGAGCGGGTAGAAGAGGACGCTGTAGTTGACGAATGCGTAGCGCCCCGCGTACCAGAAGTTGTCCCAGAGCGTGAAGCCGTGCAGCAGGTAGAGGTGGCGCTGATACTCGTGAGCCGCGAGGTCGCCGCCCCGCGGGCCGAGCCACACGAGCAGTGACGCAGTGACTGCCGCGATTCCCGTACAGAGCACGGTCTCGCGCACGAACGGCAGCCGCAGCCGCCACGTCGTGCGTTCGTCGGCGGCGAACGACACGTCCCCCATGGCCGCAAAGCGTACGCTCGGTTCATGAGAGGCGCGTTGGCAGCCGGTCATCCGCTCACCGCCCAGGCCGGGGCGGATGCCCTGCTTGCGGGAGGAAACGCCGTCGACGCCTGCATCGCGGCGGCCGCAGTCTCCTGGGTGTGCGAGAGCCCGCTCACCGGACCGGGCGGCGGGGGGTTTCTGCTCGTGCATCACGCGGAACCGGCGCGCACGCAGCTGCTCGACTTCTTCGTCGCATTCCCGGAGCGGGCGGGCTCGTCGGACGAGCTCGTGGGGGTAATCGTGGACTACGGCGACTCGCAGCAGACGTTCTTCACCGGTCCGACGTCGGTCGCTGTGCCAGGGGTCATCCTCGGGCTCGGCGAGGCGCATTCGCGCTGGGGCTCCATGCCGTGGGCCGAGCTGTTCGCTCCGGCGGCTCGCCTTGCCCGGGAGGGTGTCGTCCTCAACGAGGTGCAGGCGTTCCTCCACCTGATCCTCGACGGGCTGCTGCGCTATTCGCCCGAGGGCGACGCGCTGTACGGTCCGGGCCGCCCGCTCGGGCTCGGGGAGCGCCTCGTCATGCCGGAGCTGGCGGACACGCTCGATCGGCTCGCGGTCGAGGGCGCGGACAGCTTCTATCGGGGCGAGCTCGCGGACCGGATCGCGGCGCACGTCCCGGTCACGCTCGGCGATCTCGCCCGCTACGAGGTCATCGAGCGCCGACCGCTCGAGGCGTCGTTCCGCGGCGCCGAGCTCCGGACGAATCCGCCGCCGTCGGGCGGCGGCCGCCTGGTCGTGGCCGGCCTCGAGGCGCTCGGGACCGCGGAGGCGAGCCCGCTCGGGATCGTGCGCGCGATGGAAGCACAGGATGCGATGAGGCGCGCGGAGGCGGTCGGCGGCACGACCCACATCAGTGCCGTCGACAGCAACGGGGACGCGGCGTCGCTTTCCTGCTCGCTCGGCTCGTCGGGCGGCGTCGTCGTTCCGGGCACCGGCATCCAGCTCAACAACATGCTCGGCGAGCTCCACCTCGTCGGCGAGCAGCGCCCGGGCGAGCGGCTGACGTCTCTGATGGCCCCGTCGCTGCTGTTCGGTGAGCGTGGACCGCGGCTCGTCCTCGGCTCTGCGGGGAGCACCCGGCTCCACGGCGCGATCCTGCAGGTGACGGCGAACGTCGCCGCGCGCGGGCTCGGCGTGGAGGAGGCGGTCGAGGCCCCTCGGATCCACTTCGAGCAGGGCGTCGCGCACTGCGAGGACCCGGCAGCCGCGGACGAGCTCGAGGCAGCCGGCTATCCGGTCGTCCGCTGGCGTGCGCGGAATCTGTTCTTCGGCGGCGTCTCGGCCGTCGAGATCCGGCACGACGGCTCGCTCGCGGGAGCAGGTGACCCACGGCGGGGGGGTGCGGCGGTAGTAGTGCAGGCGTGAGCTTCCAGATTCGCCACGCCGAGCCGTCCGACGCCGAGCAGTTGACGCGGCTCGCCGACGCGGTGAGCGCCGAGCCGGAGGGCTGGCTGATCAGCGTCGCCGGAGAATGGCGGAGCGCGGGCGACGAGCGCCGCTTCCTCAAGGCGCTGCGCCGGTATCCGCATGCGGCCGTCTTCGTCGCGGAGCGCGACGACGGGGCGCTCGTCGGCCGCCTCTCGGTCGGGCGAGACCCGCATCCGGCGAGCACCCATGTCGCCGACGTAGGCCTGATGGTCGCGCTCGACGCCCGCAGGCAGGGCGTGGGGACGGCCCTCATGCGGGCGGCGGTGGACTGGGCGCGCGAGACCGGCGTCCATAAGCTCGAGCTGCACGTCTTCCCCTGGAACGAGGCCGCGATCGCGCTCTACGAGGCGTTCGGCTTCGAGCGCGAGGGCTACCGCAAGCGGCACTACCGTCGCGGCGGCGAGCTGGTCGACGCGATCCTGATGGCCTACGAGGTGGTGGAGTAGGTGAAGTCCACCGGGACGCCGCCGGCGAGCGTCTGGCCGACGACGCAGTAGCGCTCCGTCAGCTCCAACAGCTTGTCGAGCTTCTCCCCGGGCTCGTCCGAAACGAGGTCGAAGCGGAGCCGGATCTCGGTGAAGCCCACCGCTGCCTCGCGGTCGACGCCGAGCGTGCCGCGGAAGTCGAGGTCGCCTTCCGCGTGGACGCTGCCCGTCACGGCGAGCTCCATCGATGTGGCCACCGAGCGAAGCGTGACGCCGGCGCAGGCGACGAGCGCCTCGAGCAGCATGTCGCCGGAGCACGCGAACGCGCCGGTGCCTCCGGTGGCGGGATGGAGCCCGGCCTCGACGAGCGCGCGGCCCGTGTCGACCTTGCAGGCGATCTTCTCCTCGTCGAGCTTTCCGTCGGCCCGGAGCGTGATGAGCGCGGCCGCGGGCTCCTCTCGGTACTGGTCCTTGAGCGGTTTCTGCACCGCCTGCAGCGCGGCCCTGTCCACGCCCGCATCCTAGAGGTGGCCGGAGATCGGCCGATGCCGCTTCGGTAGGTCGGAATCCGGCCGACAGCGGCCGCTCCGCAGGCGATACTGCGAGGGGATGCCGTCGAAGCGCCAGCTGACGGTCGCGGCGGGATACGTCGCGGCCGCCGCCGTCTACATCGCCGTCGGCGTCTGGTTCACGGACTTCCTGCTCTCCTTCTTCGTGGCCCTCGCGTACCTGCTGCTCGTCGTCTGGCTCGTCCCCGCCGGAGTGAGGAGGATCTTCTGAGCTGGGCGGCGCACGACCTCGAGCCGTACGCGATCCAGAAGCACACGCGCATCAAGATCGCGTTCGTGCCGCTCCTGCTCGGCTCGTACGCGCCGGACATGATGAGCAAGTGGTTCGTGTACGGCATCCACATCGGCGGCTGGGATCTGAAGGCGTCGGATCCGGTGCAGTTCCATCGCGGCTGGCCGGGCCTCGGCTTCACGCACTCCCTGCTCTACGGGGTCGTGATCGCGCTCCTGTTCTGGCGCGTGCTGGGGAGCAAGACGTGGGCGGTCAGTTTCCTGATCGGGGAATGGGCGCATGCGATCACCGACACCGGCGACACCGTCGGGACGATGCTGTTCTTCCCGTGGACCGTTCACATCCACTTCGGCGCCTGGGCCTACGCCGGCCAGACCGGCCGGATGACCGACGCAGCCGCCTACTTCAGCGGCCCGGGTGCCGTGTGGGACCTCGTCTGGATCGTGTTCGGGATCTTCAGCTGGCGCGTTCTCACGCGCTCGTACTTCGAGCAGCACGTATTCACCGCCGACGCGTTCTGGGGCCGGGCGAACCGGGTCGTCCCGATCGCCGTGCTCCTCATCGCGTACCGCGCCGCATTCTTCTACGGCACGTGCCGCTGGATCGCCTGGAGCCTCTGGGCGCACGTCGTTCACCACTACCCCTACGACATCTCGTGGGGCGGTCCGCACTGGGTGAACGCGGCGCACTCGCCGCCCCTGACCTGGCCTCAGCTCCTGGGAATCGGCGCGATCATCGGCGCCGGGCTGGCGATCGTCTTCACCTCCCGTCTCGAGTTCGGCAAGAAGAGCTGGGCCGCAATCCGATCGAAGACCTGACGGTCCTTGGCAGGCGTCAAGAAAGCGGGTCGACGCGCAGCGCCCGGCGGTGGAGAACCCCGCCTCCGGCCAGGAGCAGCAACATCACGCCGCCGAGTACGACGCCGGCCCACCAGAGCCCGGTTGGCGTAGCCGCCGTGCTTGCAGCGGCTACTCCGAGCGACTCGGCCAGCGGTTCGATCGTCAGCGGTGACGGGAAGCCGGGGAGGAAGGCCGTCGACTCCGCCGGCTTGGTCGCGCCGAGTAGGTGGCGGCTGAGGGAAGCGCTGACGATTCGCTTCGCGCCGACGTATCCGTCCGCCAACCTGGGCTCGCCGAGGCTGTCGATGCGGACGAACGAGCCCGTGTGCGGCGCGTCGATGATGTAGCCGTCGTCGACGTAGATCCCGACGTGGCCGGGCGACTTGCGCGTGCCGTCCGAGCCGACGAAGAAAACGAGGTCGCCCGGCTGGAGCCGGTCGGGCGCAACCCAGACGGCGTCGGGTGAATACCACTGCGACGCCGCATAGTGCGGCAGCGGGACGCCGAGCTTCCCGAACACGTACTTGACGAGGCCCGAGCAGTCGAAGCCCATCGCCGGGCTCGCGCCGCCCCACTGATAGGGGACGCCGAGGTACTTCAGCGCAATCGAGACGACGGGATTGTCGCGCGCGACGTGGGTGAAGCTGTCGACCGTGAGCGGGTAGGGCGACGCCGGGAAGTCCGGGGTCGGTCTCCCAGCCTGTTGCCCGGGCTTTCCCGGGTCACTTGTCGTTCCCGCCTGAGCCGAACGAGCTGAACCGTTCGCCTGCGCCGTCGGTGACTTCGGGACCGATCGTGCCGAAGCGCCGAACGCCACGACGACGGCTGTGCCTGCCGGCAGCGAGTCGTGGGCCTGGAGGAGACGGAGTACGAGGGGAGCCGTCACGCGCCCGAGGGTCGCGCCGAGCGTGAGCTGTCCCCAGCCGTCGACGAGCACCGTCTGCCCGGCGGTAGCGGTGACGGCCAACCCGTCGATCGCGAGCCCCGTTGCGCTCCCCCTGCCGTCCGTCGCCTGGACGCTGCTCGCGGTGACGACGCCGTCGAACAGCGAGACCGAGCTGAGCGAGACCGCTCCGGACCTGCAGGTCGATCCGCTCACGCCCGCGGAGTCGAAGGTCAGAACGGAACGGTACGCAGACGGTCCCAGGTTGGACGCCGGCGTCCCGAACGCGATTACACGCTGCGACGGCAACACGAGGGCGGCCGCGCCGGCGCCGACACATGCGGCGGGCAGCGAGGAGGACGCAAGCGGGGCGAACGACGGTGCGGCGGTCGTCGCGGTGGTAGTGGTGGGCGCCGTCGTCGTGGTGCTCGTCGTCGTCGCGGTGTCGTCTGCACGCGCCGACGCGACCGCGACGGCGGCGCCGACCAGGGCCAGAAGCACGAGCCATGCGACACGCCGCATCACGAAAGTGTGACGTAGTTTCCCGCCGGCGGCACCCCGGAACGTGTGGGCCGCTCCAACCCCTTTGACTACCGGCCCTCGAGCGCCTCCGCATCGGCAACGAGGACGAGAACGCCGGCGCGCCCGGTTGCCGGCGTGGCGCCCGACGCGCTGCGATTGGTCAGCGCACGGGATCGCAGAGGTCTAGTCACGTATCGGAATCAGTTGTACCGTCAAGCATGGGACGCAACAGACGAAGGGAGCAAATATGCGGTTTCGTATTCTCTGCGGCGCGGCCATGGTGGTGGCGTTGCTCGGTGCCACGGGTATCGCCAGCGCCGCCCCCTCCGGGGCACAGCCGTACACGTGCACGGGCGGCGACATCCCCTCGGGGAACTACGCCAGCATCACGGTCACGGGCTTCTGCGACGTGGTGCCTGATGCCGTGATCAACGTCGTCGGCAACCTGAACGTCGCCGACGGAGCATTGTTCGACGCGCAGAGCGCGCCGTCCACGATCACAGTCGGCCACAACGTCACCGCGGGCGCGGGCTCGCTGCTCGGCCTGGGCTGCCAGCCGTTCGGCTACGTCCCTCATGCGGCACACCCGTGCGCCGTGGAGGAGGACGGCCACTCCGTCATCACCGTCGACGGAAACCTCACCGCCACCGATGCGGACACAATCCTGTTGAACGGGATCACGGTCGACCGGAACGTCACGCTGACCGGCGGCGGCGGCGAGATCCCCTGGGCCTTGAAGAACAACACGGTCGGCGGCAACTTCACGGTCAGCGACGTCATGCCCGAATGGCTCGGAGTGCTGTTCAGTCACATCGGCGGCAACCTGACGCTGACGAACATCACGGCGACCGACCCGGAGGACGACGGCAACGCCGCGGTCAGCGTCGTCGTCAACACGATCGGAAAAAATCTCAACTGCGAGAACCTCGGCCCGCGCTTGACCGGAGGGGCCATCCCCGGCGAGTTCAACATCGTCGGTCACAACACGACCGGTCAATGCGTAGGTCTCTTGAGCGGCTTCTAGTCGCTCACTTCCTTCGCGCCCCGTCTGTCTGCCACCTGCGCTCCGGCGGGTGGCAGACGGGCGCGGGTGGCGCAAGCCACTGCGGTAGGGCTACTTCCAGAGCTGCGGAGGCCGGTCGCCGAACGCTTGGATCGATTGAACGCGACCGTTTCGGCCGATCGTGACGATCCAGCCCCCGCGCTTCTGATCAGAGGGCCAGTGGCCGTCCCGGGTCTTCACAAAGGGCCAGCGTTCCCGGAACGTGATGCGAGTGATGCCCTTGCTCTTCTCGACGAGCATGACGCACCCGCCAGGAATCGTTCTGCCGGAACGGCCGCGGGGGATGGCGCAGCGAATGGACGGGCTTGTGAAGTCGGGGAAGATCTCGAACAGAGGATTGGCGCTCTTCGCGTGGTCGATCGCGGCGAGCTGCGAGGCCGAGGTTGTCGAGAAGCCCTGCAAGTCCTTCGGATCGGACAGGCTGAAGTCCAGCCAGGCATAGGAGAAGCCGCGGCACGGGCCAAAGGAGCATTGCGGCTTGAAACGCCCCTGCATGGTGACCACCGCTTCGCGCGTACCGCCCGCGTCCTGCACGGTCTCGATCCGCAGCAGCTTCGGGTGTCCATCGCCCAGGAGTTGTTTGGCCTCCTGACGTGCGACCTGCTGGACGGACCCACCGCAGCCCGCGACCATCCCCCCGCCCATGACCAGCACGCACCCGAGGACCAAGGGGCGAATCATCCCCCTCCTCATACGCCCCCGCCGCCCTGATAGTCACCAGGGTCCTCGCCTGGGGCCAGTGTTCCGGAATGACCCCCGAATCTCGGGCGGTCGTACGACTTAGCTCGACATCGGTAGGCGCGTGTTCCAGATCGCCTCGGTGATGCGCCAGGCGCCGTCGGACTCTTTCCGCCAGACCTCCAGGAAGTCACCGTGATCCGAGATTGGGGCTGGAGCTCCGACCGGCCGGAGCGTGATCGCATAACGCCCGCGAACATATGCGATCCCGTCCACACCGTCGACGGTGTCCCGACTGAGCTCGTAGCTGCTTAGTTCCTCGATTCCGGAAAGCCAACTCTCGATCGCCTCGCGGCCCTCATGCGGCTCCTCGTTTGGAGGGATCCGCACCCCATCTTCGGAGAACGATTGAGCGACACGCGCCCAATCCGCTGC
>Ga0207693_10002502_pt1 | contig 16001 bp, 13 predicted proteins | sample LARL81metaG_FD_184347 | JGI IMG/M metagenome (GOLD analysis project Ga0207693, IMG submission 184347) | Corn, switchgrass and miscanthus rhizosphere microbial communities from Kellogg Biological Station, Michigan, USA - LAR L8-1 metaG... | ecosystem: Host-associated > Plants > Roots >...
GTGAGGCTCCATCCCGCCCCGCCGCTCGGCGCATCGCTCGCGAACACGTCGCGATGGGTCACAAGGGTATAGGCGAGGTTGGCGACATAGAGCACGAGCAGCACCACGGAGACCGAGAGGCTCAAATGCTCGTCGATCAGCGAGATTTGCGCCCCCGGCGCGGTCGTCCGTTCGGTGAGATCGAAAACGGCGGGCAGCAAAATTGCGACCACGACCAGGAACAGCAAGGTCGAGAGCAGACCTACACTCGCCTTGTCGAAGGTTTGCCTCGCCCGCCCGATGCCGCCGACCAATGCGGAAATTCCAAGGAACAGCAGCGTCGTCCCGATGATCGAGCCGGTGATCTGCGCCTGTACCACCCGGGTCTGCGCCTGGGAGAGGACGAAGAGCGCCAGCACCAATTCGGCGATGTTGCCGAAGCTGACGTTGAGGAGCCCGCCGACGGTGCTGCCGGCCCGTTGCGCCAGCTGCTCGGTGGCTCGACGCACCCAGTCGGCAAGGACGCCGATCGCGGCGGCCCCGGTGACGAAAACCCAGATCGGCACTGCATCGAACAGGTGGCGCAACGCAAGAGACAGCGGAACAAAGAGAAGGAGCGCATAGCTCATCGGATCACGGTCTCACCAGCCGGCTTGCCCCAAGCAGCCGGTCGCGGCACGCTGACCCTATGATCGACACCATCGGGCAGAACCCTTCCCAAAATGGATGTGAGCGACAGGAGCGCTTATTGGATGAACGCCGCAATGCGTTCGGAGACAATCACCCCGAGACGCTCACTGCCATGCTCGACCTCGCCGACTGCCGATGGGCGCAGGGGCGGCTGATCACCGCCCGGAAGCTGGAAGAACAAGTCGTGGAGGGGCGGCAACGGCTCCTCGGAGAGCAGCACCCGGACACGCTGAAGGCGATCGGCAAATTGGCCGTGAGCTTGGCAGCACAGGGTAATCTGGAAGAGGCGCGGCAGCTGCAGGAGCAAGTGGTGAGCGGACGTCGCGCGCTGTTCGGCGACACCGATCTCGAAACATTGCGGGCCATCAACAACCTGGCCGGAACCGTCGCATCGCAAGGTGATTTCACCCGAGCGCGGGAGCTGCTCGCATCGGTGCTCGCGACCACCTGCCGTGAATTCGGCGAGCAGCACCCCGACAGCCTGACGACAATGAGCAATCTCGCCGCGATCCTGTGGCAGGAAGGAGAAAGAGCCGAGGCCTACGCCCTGCAGCAGCAGGTTCTCAGCATCCGGCGTCGAGTGCACGGCGACGAGGACGAAGCCACAGTCGCGGCGGCAGCCGTACTGAGGACGATGGAGCGCGACGTTACGTTTCTAGCGCAACGTCGAGAGTGTTAGCATCAGCGCTCGATCGAGCCTTGGGATCAGCTTGGCCGATTTGTTCGATATGCGATAGCGGATCCGCCGCGCAAAGTGATGAGCTCTTAAGAAGCTTCTGTGCCCGGGGAAAATGCAAATCGAAAATCTTGGCTCGCTGCACGCAGATAGTCCGATCGAGACGGATCTTGTCATAATTGGTGGTGGTCCGGCCGGGCTGACGATCGCGCGCGAGTTCTTCCAGACCGCGACCCGCGTTTTGATCCTTGAAAGTGGAGAGCTGAAAGAGGAAGCCCATTTTTCCGAGCTTAACACCGTGGAGAGCATAGGAGAGCCACGACACCCGGCTCAAGTTCGAAAGCGCATCGAGATCGTCGGGACAACTTGCCCATCGTGGTCGAACGAGGCCCAAAGGTTTGGAATCCGCTGTCGCGTTTTTGGAGGTTCGTCGCATGCATGGCTGGGCAAGTCCACCGTGTTCGACGACATCGATTTCGCCGAGCGTCACTGGGTTCCCTACTCAGGGTGGCCGTTCGGGCGCGAGAGCCTCGCTTCCTATTTCGATCGCGCCGCCCAGGTGCTCAATCTCGGCCCGAATTGCTATGATGACGGGGTATGGGATCTAGTCGGGATGGCTAGACCCACCACGGGCCTCGATGCCCGAATACTCAAATCGTGGTTCTGGCAGTTCGCCCGTTCGCGCCTAAATCACAGGGACTTTATGCGCTTCGGCCCTGAGTTCATCACGTTTTGCGCTCCTAATGTGCGTGTCCTCTTGAATGCTACCGTCACTCGGATTGACACCGATGAGACGGGCGCGGCCTTTAGGGAACTCGAAGCATCGAATATCCATGGAAATCGTGTGAGGATTCGGGCAAGAGCCGCGGTTTTGGCAGCGAGCGCAATCGAAAATCCTCGCCTATTGCTGCTCTCAGCAAATAGCGTGCATCCGAACGGCGTAGGAAACCGGAACGACCTCGTTGGCCGATTCCTAATGGATCATCCAAGCGGTACGATCGGCCATTTCAAAGCCGAAGACGCCGCCGCAATCATCGATCGCTTCGGATTTTATGGCGTCAGATATCGGGGCGATGCGCATATCTACACTCACGGTCTCGTGCCGAGCGGAGAGCTTCAGGAACGCGAAAAGATACTACATTGCGCCGCATATATGGCTGAGGAACACGCGCCCGACGACCCTTGGGACGCCTTGAAGCGGTTACTGCACGCAACTAGCAACCGGCCGATCTCAGATCTTCTCGCCGTCGCATCCGGTCCCAGGCTGCTGGTGAAGGGCCTCGGAATGCGATTGTTCGAAAGCAAAGCGGTACCTCAGCAAGTCAAGGACTACATCGTGAATGCCATGATAAAGTGGAACAGCAATTTTGTGGTGCGCGAATTTCAGAGCCGCGGGATGCCACACAAGCTCAAAGGTGTTGTTATTAATGGAGTTACCGAACAAGTGCCTGATCCCGAAAGCCGGCTTACCCTCTCCTCTAATAAAACTGATACTCTCGGTCTGCGGATACCGAAGATCGATTGGCATATAGGCTATGACGCATGCCGCTCAATCATTCGGCTGGGTCATCTTCTAGCGACGGAGCTACCGCGAGCCGGTCTTCCCACACCGGTCCTAGAGGACTGGATTGTTCAAGAGCGGCCTCAGGACGGTGACTTGACTGATATAGCGCATACCTCGGGGACGACACGCATGTCGGACGACCCAAAGCGGGGCGTGGTGAACTCCAAATCCCAGGTACATGGCGTGGCGGGGCTTTATGTAGCAGGAGCGTCCGTATTCCCAACGAGTGGACATGCCAATCCGACCCTCATGATTCTATCGCTCGCTATTCGTCTCGCTGACCAGATAAAAGCTGATCTCGCCCAGTAGCTCGCGCGGGGCATGTCTTCGGGGACCTAACTGATGCAACCGGTAATTCTAGTCACTGGCGCTACAGGCGCATTGGGACGTCACTTGATTCCGCACCTCCAGCGCGCAGGTTATCAAGTGCGCGGCCATTACCGTACTCGTACTCGTCCCGGTAGCAATGGGGTGGACTGGCGGCAAATGAACTTCCTCGAAACGTTAGATTTTTCTTCTTTGGTTGCGGGATGCGACGCCATCATACACCTTGCGGCCGAGACGAATAATGGGCCGCTGATGTATCGGGTTAATGCCGAGGCGACAGCCGCGTTGCTGGCCGCGGCTCAGTCAGCCGGCACCCGCTACTTTGGCTACGCCAGCTCTATCGTCGTGTACGGCTCTCCGTCCCGAAGAGTGGTCGATGAGACAACGCCAATATTGGATCCGCGGGCCCCTTTGGTTCGGCAATATCACGCGAACCCCTCAATGCTCGAATACGCGCGAACGAAGGTCTTGGCTGAACGTGCGATTGACCAGTTGCGGCCCAATATGACGGTTGATTTATATCGTCCAACAGTCATTGTGGATCTAGACGAAATCCTATCAGCCGGATATTGGAATACATTCCGGAAGCTTGCCTTCGGATATCGCCAGACTCAATACATCTATGTAAGAGATGTCGCTGCAGCAATATTACATCTGGTAGCGCAAGGACTTGGATCACAAGAGGCTCGATCGCGTATTGAAGCCTTCAACGTTTCCGACGAAGACTGCGGAACTTTCCGCGACATTCTGAAGGTGGCGTATAAAGTTACAGGCGATCGCCGGTATAAGCCGAACGTCGGTCTGGCTATGAGCATGGTCCTGGATTTGACGAAGGATGCTCTAAAGTACCGCGATCCGAACTTACGGTACGCCCTCGGCATGCTGCGCTTTCGCAATGCGAAATTGCTAAGCACAGGCTTCAGCTTCCCGTGCGGCTTCAAATCGGCGCTAGAACAAGCGCTGGCTCGAACCGCGCCTGCCTCGAGGCTTACGCAGACGCTAGCGTAGTTTCCTCCGAGCCCGCGGCCGCCCTGCGGTGGCCCTTGGCGCCTAGCCCAAAACAGTGCTGCGCTCAGCTCCCTCCGATCAACATGGAGCGAAAGCGGTTGCGGCAGGCCGACGGGTCCATGTTGCGCTTGAACGCGGGCGGGTCGGTCGGCTTGACGCGCAGCAGGACAAAGGCGGTACCGTTGCCCTCGCGCAGCAGGCGAGCCCCATCCGCGAGTTCGTTCTCCGAGGAAATCGCACGCGTCGCCTTGATCCCGGAACCGGCGGCGATCCGTTCGAGATCGACCCCGAGGCTCGTATGGCTCTTCTGGTACCCGGTCTCGCCGTAATGCCCGTTATCGACGCAGACGATCGCGAGATTGGGCGGGTTCATCACCGCTATCGTCGCGAGCGCGCCGACATTCATCAGCAGCTCGCCATCGCCGGTGACGACGAGCACACGCCTATCGGGACGGGCGAGCGCGAGGCCGAGACCGATCATGCAGGCCCCGCCCATGGCGCCGCCCATCGTGTAGGTGTGCGCCCCGTCTCCGGTCAAGGCCGCGACGTCGCGGCTCGTGCCCGCGAGACCGCTGACGATCAGAAAATCCTCGTGGCGGCCGACCAGGGCCGGAACCGCGTCCCGCCGGTCGAGGATGAACTCCGGCGCAGAGGCCCCCACCCTTCCTCTATCGTGATCCAATGCCACCCCGGCTCTCCTCAGAATAGCTTTGCGCCGAGCAGTTTCTGGGTCAGCAGCACGGCGACCGCGTGACCGCTCTGAAACACCATCGTCAGGGCAGCGCCGACAGTCGGGACAACCTCCTCCGGGCGATCGATCCGCAGACAAATGACGCCCATCGCCTCGAGGACAGGCTGGACCGCCTGGCCCATCGGGAACTGCCACGGATTGCCTTCGCCGAAATCCCCCCGCATGCTGATCAACGTCAGAAACGGAAAACGACCGCCCTTGATCAGCGACAGCATGTTGACGCAATTCCCCGTGCCGCTGCTCTGCATCAAGAGGACGCCGCGCGCGCCGCCGAGGTCAGCCCCGGCGAGCAGCGCCACCCCCTCCTCCTCGCTGGTCAAGGCTACCGAATGCGCGCCCGGATCGGTGAGTGAGCGATCGATCAGGATGCGGTGGCCGGCATCCGGCACATAGGCGAACTGAGTGACGTTGTTGCGGCGCAAAAGGTCGTAGAGATCATCCTGCCATCGAGCCGGTTCGCCGCCGCTTTCGTCCATCCCGGATCCTCCTCAGGCTCGGTACGGCCTAGTGTTACGGTCGCGCCGAGCCGAGCGCAACACCTGCCCCGAACGATCGGCCGGCATAATGGTTTCCTCCGCATGCGCATGCTCGAAAAGCTGCCGACACTGAGGGCGCTCGCCGGTGACCGCACCCTGCGCATTGCGGTTACCGGGCTCAGCCGGTCCGGCAAGACCGCGTTCATTACCAGCCTGGTGCAAAATCTGTTGAGCGCCGTCGGCAGGCCCGCACGGCTGCCGTTCCTGCGGGCTGCGGCGGAGCGGCGGCTCCTCGGCGCGCGGCTGCTCGCGCCGGAAGCCGACGATTTGCCGCCCTTCCCGCTCGACAATACGGTCGCAGCGCTCGCCGCCGACCCGCCGCACTGGCCGGCGAGTACCACCGATCTGCGTCGGGTACGGCTGTCGCTTCGGTTTTCCACGGCGGGTTTTCTCCGGGTCGGTCTGCTCCGCGGCACCGCACAGCTGACCGTCGAGATCCTCGACTATCCCGGCGAGTGGCTGCTCGACCTGCCTTTGTTGCAGCAGAGCTATGGCGATTGGTCACGCGCTATGCTCGCTTTGGCGCGCCGTGGGGTGCGCGCCCCGCTCGCCCGAGATTGGCTCGACTTTCTCGCGCGCCATCCCGCAGACCGCGCCGACAATTCGGATACGGCCTCCAGGGCGCATGCCCTGTACCGTGATTTCCTCGCTGCCTGCCGAGATCGGGAGCAGTTGAGCCTGCTGCAGCCCGGACGTTTCCTGAACCCCGGGCAGATCGTCGATATTTCGCTGCTGCAGTTTTGCCCGATGCCGCTGGCGATCGGAGCACGGGTGCAGCCTGGTACTTTCGCCGCGCTGATGGAGGAGCGTTTCGAGGACTACAAGCGCGCCATCGTGCAGCCCTTCTTCGCACAGCTCGCCCGAAACGTGGATCGCCAGATCGTCCTCGTCGATGTGCTCCGTGCGCTGAATGCCGGCGAAGAGGCCTTCGCCGATCAGCGTCTGGCGCTCGACACGATCCTTTCCGCGTTCCGCTTCGGCCGGCGGAGCCTGCTGCGCCGGCTGTTCGGCGCCCGTATCGATCGGGTCCTGTTTGCCGCGACCAAGGCCGATCACGTACCGGCATTGCAGCGCGACCATCTCGAAGCACTGATGGCGAACTTGGTCGAAGCCCCGACCTTGCGCGCCAGGGCCGCTCGTGCCCGCGTCGCAGCGGCCGCGCTCGCCTCGATCCGCTGCACGGAAGACGGCACCGATGTGATTGACGGCCGCAAGGTCGATGTCGTCGTCGGATTGCCCGAAGGCGGCGAGCGGCGCGTCCGCTTCTTCCCCGGCATCGTTCCGGTGACGCCTCCCCCCGCCGGCTTCTGGGGCGAGCGGTTCACCGAGTTCCCGATCTTCCAACCGCCGCGAATTACCGGCGCGGAGAGCGACGGCATTCCCCATATCAATCTCGACAAGGCGCTCGATTTCCTGCTGGAGGATGCCCTCACGTGATCGCGCTTCCGATCGCTTCACACCCTCATGCTCCTTCCCTCTGCCTCTAAAAGGGCGGAGAGGGGCAATGATGACGATCGAACCGGAACCGCCGCGGGAGCGGTTGCGGCCGCGGGTTCTCGAAACCGATGAAACCGGACGGCTCGAGCTGAGCCCGATGTCGGCCTCAGAACAAGACCTTCCCTCTCCGCGAACCCGGCCGTCGCGGTCACCTTTCCGCGTTGCCGCGACTGGTGTCAGCATCCTTGTCCTTGGGCTGATCGGCATCGACTTGGTCCAATTCATCGACGACGCCTTCGCGCATGGCGCCGGGCTTGGCATCGCCGCTGCCGCCGCCGTGGCGGCCGGTACCGGCGGGGCTGTCTACTGGCTCGCGGCGGAATTGCGCGGGCTATTGCGACTGCGCTCCGCGGAGCGCCTCAGAAGCCTGATCCCCTTCGCTATGGCGGACGAGCTGAGGACAGAGATCGCCGCCGCCGCAACGATCCTGGCGCGCGACCCGCTATTGAGCGAGGCGGTCGCCCGCTACCGCGCGGTCCGGGAACCGCATCATAGCGGCCGCGACGCGCTCGAACTGTTTTCCCGTTTTGTGCTCGCCCCGGCCGACCGGCTTGCCGAAGCCGCGATCCGCCGCGCCGCGACGCAAGCCTTTGCGATCAATGCAGTCAGCCCGACCGCTTTACTCGATACTCTGCTGTTTGCCGCCCGTGCGCTGCGCCTCGTTCGCGAGATCGCCGAGATCTACGGCCAGCGCCCGGGTTTGGCCGGCACGGTGCACCTGCTGCGCCGGCTGGTGAGCGGCGCCGGCATGGTCGGCGCCGTCGATCTCGTCGGCGGCGCTCTCGTGCAGCAGCTCGGCGGCGCGGTCATCGAGCGGCTCAGTGCCGGTGCCGCCGAAAGCGCCTACGCCGCACAGAAGATGGCGCGTCTCGGGATCATCGCGATGGCTCTGTGTCGCCCCGTCGAGTTCCGCCCCGTCGAGGTTCCCTCTTTGACGGGCCTGGTCGCAGGTCTCCTCAGGCGGGCTCCGACCGAAAGACCTGATCAGTCGCCTCGGCAGCAACTCGGATAGCAAATCAGGTTCCCAAATCGAGGATCAGCGGCGAGTGGTCGGAGAGGCCGGCGAGGCGTTCGTCATGCGAGTAGCGGATCGAGCCGGCGCGCGCCGCCAGGGTGGCCGATAGAAAGGCGTGGTCGATGCGGAAGCCGTTTCCCCTCGTACTGAACCAGGAATATTCGCGAACCGCCGGATTGCGGCGGCGCCATAGGTCGCAAAACCCGATCTCGCCGATCCGGTCCATGTAATGCGCGGTGCGGTCGATGGCGCCCGCCTCGTCGAGGTAGGGACGGCAGGTGTTGAAATCGCCGATCGCGAGGGCAGCTCCACGGCAGTCACCGAGCAACGCGGCGATCAGCGCCTCCCAATAGGGGACCTTGGCGAGCAGGTTCGGCATATAGACGCCGACCAGCCGGAACGAGGCGAAGCCTACGCTCACCATCCGATAGGGTTCAGGTAAGCCGATGCTAAGCGTTCCGTGCTCGTGGAAAGCGCAGCGGGCGGCGATCAGCACGCCAGTGCGGCCGACTGGCGGCATGAGTGTCGTTGCGTAATGGTAGCCGAGGGCATCGAGCACAGCCAACAGACGCGCGGCCGATTGTCCGCCGCGATATTCGGAGAGCACCACGATCTCGGCCTCGTGGTGCGCCAGTGCCGCGGCAATGCGAGGCAGACGCGAGCCGCCGCCCTGCCGGATGTTCCAGGCCAAAAGCCGCATCCCGCCGACCTCACGCGGCCGGCGCTTCCTGGCGGGCTTCGCTCTGCAAAAATCCCAGCAGCTTCTCCCGCACCTCGCAGCGCAGCTCCCAGGTCTGCCCGGCACTACGCGCGCTGACCAAGGCACGCAATTCGACAGTGTCTGTGGTGATATCGGTAACCTCCAACCTCGCCACCTTGCCGTCCCACAGCGGGTTGTGGCGGACGATCTCGTCGAGCTTCTGGCGCAGGCGGTCTACCGACACTCCGTAGCCGACCCGGAGGAGGACCGCGCCGATCTGCGCGGCGCCCTCGTAGGTCCAGTTCTGGAACGGCTTTTCAATAAAATAGCTCAACGGCACCACCATCCGCCGCAAATCCCACAGCCGGACCACGACATAGGTGCTGGTGATCGTCTCGATCCAACCGGTTTCGCCCTCGACGACCACCTGGTCCTCGACCCGGATTGGCTGCGTCATCGCGATCTGAATCCCGGCGAGCAGGTTGCCGAGCACAGGGCGGGCCGCCAGGCCGAGGATCAGGCCTGCCGCACCGGCCGAGGCGAACAGGCTGACGCCATACTGCCGGACAGAGTCGAAGCTCATCAGGGCCGCGGCAGCTGTGACGATCACCAGCAGGGTTTTGGCGACCCGCTGCAGGATGCGCATCTGAGTGACGTGCTTGCGGGCGAGCAGGTTGTCCTCGCTGTCGGTGCGGAAGCGGCGCAGATAGATCTCGACGCCAATGTCGAGCGCGATGGCCGCGGCCCAGCCGAGCGCGACCACAAACGCAACCGCCAGCGCACGTCCGATCGCCGCTGTCACATCCCACGGGAAGCGAGCGCCGGCCAGCGCGATACCAGAGACGACAGTCACGAGCATCAAGCTCACCGGGCCCTGACTGCGCGCAAACAATCTCTGCAGGAACGGGCTGTACCGCCCCGCCAGCCGCATCAGCCGGTGGATGATCCACCGGGAGAGCGCGAGAACGATGATCGCCGGCACGATGATCGTGACGGCGCCGACGAGCCACGCCGGCACCCAGGACGAAATCGAATGGATCCAAGTCATTCGCACCTGCACGGTTGTTGAGTCGGCTGCGGTCTTTGCCGATGATCGCTTCTGTTGTCCCCGCAGACCTATGTCGGAGCGAAGCCATGGGCGTCGAGGCGAAGACCGCCATCATCGAACATCTCGGACGGCAGCATTATGCGATGGTCGAACTGCTGGCCGATCTCGTGAACATCGATTCCGGCAGCTATAACAAGCGCGGCGTCGATGCTGTCGGCGATCGGCTGCGGGCTTGGCTCGATGCGGCGGGCATCCCCTGCGAGACCTTTCCGAACGAATTTTTTGGCGATTGCATGGCGGCGCGTGTCCCCGGCAGCGGCGGCGGCAACCGGCCGATTGTGCTGATGGGCCACCGCGACACTGTATTTCCTGACGGCACTGCGGCCCAGCGGCCCTTCAGGATCGACGGCAACCAAGCCTCCGGACCAGGGGTCGCCGACATGAAGTCGGGCCTCGTCATGAACGCCTTCGTGCTCGAAGCGTTGCACCGCTTCGGCGCGCCGTGCCCGCTGACCGGCCTCTACACCTCCGACGAGGAGATCGCCTCGCCCTCCTCGCGCCCGGTCATCGAGGCCGAAGCCAAGGACGCGCGCGCCGTCTTCAACTCCGAGCCCGGGCGGCCGAGCGGCAATCTCGTGTCGCGGCGCAAGGGCGCGGCCTTTATCGAATTGGAGGTGACCGGCCGGGCCGCGCATTCCGGCGCGGCGCATGCCCAAGGGGTCAGCGCCATCGAGGCACTCGCGCGCAAAGTCCAGCGGTTGCATCGGCTGACCGATTACGACCTCGGCACCACGGTCAATGTCGGGCTCGTTCAGGGCGGCACGGCGGTCAATACGGTCGCAGCGCGCGCCACTGCGGCGATCGATGTGCGCTTCCCGACGATGAACATCATGGAGAAGATCCTCGGCGAGGTGCGCGAGATCTGCTGTTATTGTGAAATGCCCGGCAGCGAAGGCCGCATCCTGCGCGAGGGCAATTTCCTCCCGCTGGAACAGGACGAGAAGAGCCGCGAATTGCTCGAACTCTATGGCCGTTCGGCGGCGGGTCTCGGCTTCCAGGTTTCGGGCGAGCCAACCGGCGGCTCGGCAGACAGCGGGTTCACCGCAGCGCTCGGCACTCCCACCCTGTGCGGCACCGGCCCGGTCGGCGGCAATGCCCATCGCGACGACGAATGGTGCCGCATCGACACGATGGTCCCGCGCGCCCAGGCCCTCGCATTGACGATTCTCGAAGTGGCCGCGGAATGACCCATTTCCGTCGTTCCCGCGAAAGCGGGAACCCAGGCGCGGCGTGTTCGCGCGAGGTAGCCCTGGACCCCCGCTTTCGCGCGCGAAAGCGGGCGTGACGATAGGAGGGCGAAGGAGGTTGGGTTGTGACCAATCGGGTAGAATTGTCGATTGCCGAGCGGTTCCCGTTTGCGGATGGGCACGAGTTCGGCGCTGTCGGGGCGTATGAGCGCCTCGTCGGCCGTGCCCACTTCGCGGTCGATCCGGCTGCGCCGGTGCAGCGGGGCATCACCGACATCGACAAGGCGCCGGTCGATGCCGAAGGGCGCGTCCGCTTTGCCGGCGACTTCTCGATCCTGAAGCCGGTCGATCCCGGGCGAGGCAACCGGCGGATCTTTTTCGACTACGGCAACCGCGGCAACAAGCGGATGCTGCAATTTTTCAACGATGCGCCGGCCTCGAACGACCCGCGAACACTAGCGCATGCCGGAAACGGCTTTCTGATGCGCCGCGGCTACACGACCGTATGGCTCGCCTGGCAGGGCGATCTGTTGCCCGGGAACGGGCGGATGGTGCTCGACCTGCCGGTCGCGCCGGTCACCGGCTTGGTCCGGGTCGAGTACATCGCCGATCGCCCTGGGATCACGACCTTTCCGTTGAGCGGCCACGCCTCGACGCGCAGTCACCCCACTGTATCGCTCGACCCGCGCGAATCGCGGCTGACGCGCCGGCGCTATCCTGACGATGAGCGGATCCCGGTGCCGCCCGCTAGCTGGCGTTTCGCGCGCGTCGAAGGCGGCGTCGGCCTCGACAACCAGGGGGTCGAGCAGGCGCTGATCCCGTCGGACACGCATATCCACATCCCCGGCGGGTTCGAGACCGGCTGGATATACGAGCTGGTCTATACCGGCCGCGACCCGTTGGTGCTCGGGCTCGGCCATGCGGCCGTGCGCGATTTTGTGAGCTTTCTGAGATACGGAGCCGAAGATGCTGCGGGCCTCGGCAGCATCGAAAAAGCCTACGCCTGGGGGCGGTCGCAGACCGGGCGCTGCATCCGTGATTTCGTCTTTCGCGGGTTCAATGCCGACGCCTCCGGCCGCAAGGTGTTCGACGGCGTCCTCCCGCATGTCGCGGGGGCCGGGCGCAAATGGCTGAACCACCGCTTCGCGAATGCTGTCGTCTCGGGCGGCCAGCAATACGAGGATCATTTCAATCCGGCCGACACCTTCCCGTTCTCCTATGCCGAGACGACCGACCATTTGACGGAGCGGCGCGACGCGATCCTGAAGCGGCCCGAGACCGACCCCTTGGTCATCCACACACAGACCGCGACGGAGTATTGGCAGCGTCGCGGGTCGCTCGTTCATACCGACACGTGCGGCAACGACCTGCCGCAGCCCCCGACCGTGCGGGTTTATTTCTGGGCCAGCTCGCAGCATTTCGCCGATCCGAATCCGAAACCATTGGAGCGCGGCATTCGCCAGAACTTTCTCAACACCGTCGCGACCTCGATGCTGTTTCGCGCCATGATCGACGCGATGGACCGCTGGGCGACGGAGGGCATCGCGCCGCCCAACAGCCGTATCCCCCGGCGCGCCGACGAAACGCTGGTTCGGTTCGAGGAATGGCGCCGGCAATTCCCGTCAATTCCCGGCGTGGCCGTCCCGCGCGAGCCCAATTCGCTGCCGCTGCTCGATTTCGGCCCCGAGGCGGAGCGCGGGATTCTGAACGAGCCCCCGGATGTCGTGCCGGGCGAGGGCTATGTGGTGCTGGTGCCTGCGGTCGACACGGACGGCAACGACATCGCCGGCGTCAGAGCGCCGATGGTGCAGGCGCCGCTCGGCACTTATTGCGGCTGGAACCTGCGGGCGCGCGGCTTTGGCCACGGCGCCATGCACGAATTCTCGGGCAGCTACATCCCGCTGCCCGAGACGCCGGAAGAGCGGCATATGACCGGCGACCCGCGGCAATCGATCCTCGAGCGCTACCCGAACGCAGAGGCCTACGTCGCGGCGATCACGGCGGCGGCGCGGCAGTTGGTCGAAGAGCAGCTGATGCTCGAAGAGGATGTAGAACGTGCCGTCGCAGTCGCGACGGATTGGTGCCGGCCGCGCCATGACGTCAAGATGAGGTAAGGAATTTCGATGCCGGATGGACCACGCTACGAGGATGATTTCTACGCCTGGACGCAACACCAGGCCGAGGTATTGCGAACGATGCCGGTCTCCGACAACCGCTTCGATCGCGAGCACGTGGCCGAGGAGATCGAAGATTTGGGCAAGAGCGAGCGCGACGCGGCCCGCAGCCAGATCCGGCGGATTATCGAACACCTCCTCAAGCTCGCTTATTCGCCGTCGGAGCAGCCGCGGGTGAGTTGGGTGGAGACGATCGACGACGCGCGAGAAATCCTCTCCGACAAGCTGACGGCGACCCTGCGCCGCGATGTGGAGGGGAATCTGGATCAGCTATACGCCGAAGGTCGGCGACGGGCGGCGCGCGGGCTTGTCCGACACGGAGAGCCCGGTGCCGCTGACGCCTTACCCCAGCTCTGCCCATATTCGCTGGACGAAATCTTCCAGGAAGACTGGTACCCGGCGTCCTCCGAACCATGAGCCGGAGGCAAGCAGGCCCACCGCGCCACGCGGCTCGTCGCCCCCGGCCCCCGTTCACTGTCTCAGAGCCGCACAAGGAGGCAAGATGACCCGCGATTTCGTCGGCTACGGCGCCGAGCCGCCGCATGCCCAATGGCCCGGGGACGCCCGCATCGCTGTCAATTTCGTGATCAACTTCGAGGAAGGATCCGAGCTCTCCTATCCCGCCGGCGACGGTGTCTCCGAAGGCGGGCTGACCGAGATGCTCGGCTCAGATCTGGGCGTGAAAGGCCGGGACCTCGGCGCCGAGAGCATGTTCGAATATGGCGCCCGGGTCGGTTTCTGGCGCCTGCATCGGATCTTCACCCGTTTTGCGCTGCCGGTGACGATTTTCGGCTGCGCCAAGGCCTTCGAAGCGAACCCGCCCGCCGCTGCGGCGATTGCCGCGAGCGACTGGGACATCTGCAGCCACGGCTATCGCTGGATCAACCACCCCGGCCTCTCGGAGGCCGAGGAAAAAAGGCAGATTGCCGAGGCCGTCGAACTGATCCGGCGGACCACCGGTAAGACCCCGGCCGGCTGGTACTGCCGCTACGCACCGTCCGAAAACACCCGCCGCTTATTGGTCGAGCATGGCGGGTTCCTCTATGACAGCGACACCTACAACGACGAACTGCCCTATTGGGTGCGGGTCGGCGACCGGCCGCACCTCGTTGTGCCGTATTCTCTGACGACCAACGATTCGAAATTCGGCCGCGGCGTATTCGGCTCAGGCGAGGATTTCTTTACGTTTCTGCGCGACAGCTTCGACATACTCTACGAGGAGGGCGCAGAGCGCCCACGGATGATGTCGGTCGGATTGCATATGCGGCTGACCGGCCATCCCGGCCGGGCGAAGGCACTGATCCGCTTTATGCAGTATATCCTCGGACATCCGCGGGTGTGGGTGTGCCGCCGCGAAGACATCGCCCGTCACTGGATGGCCTACTTTCCGGCGCCAGCCTAAAGGGGGCCTGAAACGTCACAAATCTGAAACAGTGACAGAGCTAAATCCCGAAGATCGCGTGATCGAGGGAGTTGGCTGAGGGAAATGGTGAAACCACGTATTTTGCTTTTGGTGCTGCTGGCGTCAGCCGTCATCGGCTCGGTCAATGCGGCCGACGCCGCGGGGATCGAGGGCATTGAGAACATCGTCGTGATCTATGCCGAAAACCGCAGCTTCGACAATCTCTACGGCACGTTTCCCGGCGCCAATGGCCTGTCCCAGGCCACACCGGAGGCGTACACGCAGCGCGATCGCGATGGATCGGTTCTAAAGGAATTGCCGCCGATTTGGGGTGGATTGACGGCTGACGGCGTCGAGCCGGCTCTGACCGAGGCCCAAACCCGACACTTGGCCAATGCGCCCTTTGCGATCGACGACCCGAAGGGGTTCAATCTGCCGCTCGGCATCGCCACTCGCGATTTGTGGCACCGCTTCTACCAGAACCAGATGCAGATCGCCGGCGGTAAAAACGACCGGTTCGCTGCCTATGCGGATGCAGGTGGCCTTGTCATGGGCCTTTACGCGAGCAGCAGATTGCCGCTGTGGGACGTCGCAAAACAATACGTGCTCGCCGACAACTTCTTCATGGGAGCGTTCGGCGGTTCGTTTCTCAACCATTTCGCATTGATCTGCGCTTGTACGCCAATCTATCCGAACGCCGATCAGAGCCCGGCCAAGGGCTCGATCGCCGCGATAGAAGCCGACGGCGCGACGCTCAAGCTCGCCGCGAACTCGCCGAAATCGGCGCTCGAAGGACCGCCCAAATTCGTCAACGACGGCAACCTCACCGCCGATTTCTATGCAGTCAACACCATGCAGCCGCCCTATCAGCCGAGCGCGAACGGCCCTGCGTCGGGGGGCAATCCCGCCTATGCGGATCCGGCGAACCCGATCACCTTGCCGCCGCAAAAGGAGCAGACGATCGGCGATCTGCTGAGCGCCAAGGGCATCAGCTGGGCGTGGTATGCTGGCGCCTGGCAGGCGACATTGGACGGCAAGAACGCAGTTCCGGTGCCGAATTTCCAATATCATCATCAGCCGTTCAATTACTTCGCCGACATGGCCCCCGGCACTACGGCGCGCGCCGAGCATCTGAGGGATGGCGGGCTCGGCGGCAGCGAGTTCATCAAGGCCATCGATGGCGGAACACTGCCGCAGGTCGTGTTCTACAAGCCGCAAGGCAATCTGAACGAGCACCCCGGCTATACCGATGTGTTGGATGGCGACCGCCATGTCGCCGACGTCATCACGTATTTGCAGAAGAGCCCGCAATGGGCGCACATGGTCGTAATCGTTACCTATGACGAAAACGGTGGGTTTTGGGACCATGTTGCGCCACCTAGGGGTG
>Ga0207693_10002504_pt1 | contig 15981 bp, 17 predicted proteins | sample LARL81metaG_FD_184347 | JGI IMG/M metagenome (GOLD analysis project Ga0207693, IMG submission 184347) | Corn, switchgrass and miscanthus rhizosphere microbial communities from Kellogg Biological Station, Michigan, USA - LAR L8-1 metaG... | ecosystem: Host-associated > Plants > Roots >...
CACCGTCCCCTCGAGGATCTTCAGCAGCGCCTGCTGCACGCCCTCGCCCGACACGTCGCGCGTGATCGACGGGTTGTCCGCCTTGCGCGCGATCTTGTCCACCTCGTCGATGTAGATGATCCCCGTCTCGGCTTTCTTGATGTCGAAATCCGCGGCCTGGATCAGCTTGAGGAGGATGTTCTCGACGTCCTCCCCGACGTAGCCCGCCTCGGTCAGCGCAGTCGCGTCGGCGATGGCGAACGGGACGTTGAGGATCCGCGCGAGTGTCTGCGCGAGGAGCGTCTTGCCGCAGCCGGTCGGGCCGAGCAGCAGGATGTTCGACTTCTGGAGCTCGACTTCGTCGTCCTCGGTCCCCATCTGCACGCGCTTGTAGTGGTTGTAGACGGCGACCGAGAGCGTCCGCTTCGCCTCTTCCTGCGAGACGACGTAGTCGTTGAGGACGGCGTAGATGTCGCGCGGGCGAGGCAGGTTGTCGAGGTCGAGCTGGGCCGGAGTCGTCAGCTCCTCGTCGATGATCTCGTTGCAGAGATCGATGCATTCGTCGCAGATGTAGACGCCCGGGCCGGCGATCAGCTTCTTGACCTGGCGCTGGCTCTTGCCGCAAAAGCTGCAGAGGAGCTGCTCGTTGCCGTCGGTTGCGCGTGCCATATCTCTTCTTCTACCTCGGTCCGGGGGATTCGTCTACTGCCCTAACGGTGGGCAATCACCTGGTCGACGATGCCGTACTGCTCCGCTTCTTCCGCCGTCATGTAGTAGTCGCGCTCCATGTCCTTCGAGATCTTGTCGATTGGCTGGTTCGTGTGGAGGGCGATGATCTCCTCCAGGCGCCGCTTGAGACTGATCGTCTCCCTGGCCTGGATCTCGATATCGGTGCCCTGGCCCTGGAAGCCGCCCGAGACTTGGTGGATCAGGATCTTGGCATTCGGCAGCGCAGTGCGCTTTCCCTCCGTGCCGGCTGCAAGAAGCAGCGCGCCCATCGACATTGCGATCCCGACGCACGTCGTCGCGACGTCCGGCTTGATGAACTGGATCGTGTCGTAGATCGCGAGGCCCGAATAGACGGAGCCTCCCGGCGAGTTGATGTAGATGTTGATGTCCTTGTCCGGGTCCTCGGACTCCAGATGGATCATCTGGGCGACGACGAGGTTCGCGACGTTGTCGTCGATCGGCGTGCCGAGGAAGATGATCCGCTCGTTGAGCAGGCGCGAGTAGATGTCGAAGAAGCGCTCACCGCGCGAGGTCTGCTCGATGACGGACGGGATGACGAGATTCGACGGCGGGTACGGCGGGTTCATGATCGGGCTCCTTCGGTGTGCTGCTGATCGGGGGGCGGCTGGTCGGGGGTCCAGAGTTTCGTCTCGGTCGGGGGATTCTCCTTGTCGGGCGTCCAGATCGCCTCACGCGCCTCGGCCTGCGCGAGCGGGATGCGCTTGACCTCGCCGGCCACGTGGTCGAGAGCCTTGCGCAGCCGCAGGTCCTCGCGGAGCGACTCGAAGCGGCCGCTCTCGCGCAGAGCGACGAGCATCTCGTCGGCGTCGTCTCCGAGCGCCTCGGCCTGCTCGCGAACGAGTTCCTCGACCTCGGCGTCGGGCACGTCGATCCCGAGCTGCTCGGCGACCGCGTCGAGGACGAGCTCGCGCGCGACCGAGCGCTGCGCCTCCTCGCTGAGCCGCGCGACGAGCTCCTCGGGCGGCTGGCCCGTCATGGCGAGGAACGTCTCGAGCGAGACGCCGCGAGCCTCGACCTGGCGGGCGAAGCCGCGCAGCAGCTCGCGCGTGCGCGACTCGACGAGCGGCCCCGCGGCCTCGACCTTCGAGGCGGCGACGAGCGCATCCGCCGCGTTGGCGCGGAACTGTGTCTCGACCTCGTCCTCGATCTGCTCGCGCAGGCGTGTCTCGATGTCGGCTCGCAGCTCGGCGAAGGTCTCGAACTCGGTCGCGGCGCGCGCGAGATCGTCGTCGAGCGGCGGCAGCACCTTCTCCTTGATCTCCTTGACCGTCGCTGTGAGGGACTGCGTCGATCCGTCGGCGAGCTCGAACGACAGCTCCTTCGTCTCGGCGGCGCTCATCCCGACGAGGCCCTGCTCGACCTCCTCCACGACGGCGCCGCGGCCGAGATCGACGACGTAGTCGCGCCGGGTCTCGTCCTCGGACACGAGGTCGACGATCACCGTGTCCTCGGGCCCGACGGGACGGCCCTCGACGGGAACGAGCTCGGCCACCGTTGCCCTCAGTGCGTCGAGCTCGGCCTGGACGAGGTCTTCCGGCACCTCGACCTCGGCGGCGCCGACCTCGAGCTCCTTCCAGTCGGGCACCTCCGGCTTCGCCTGCACGGCGACCGTCGCGGTGAACTCCCAGTCCTGGTCGTCGGAGGCGGGCAGCTCGAAGTCGTACTCCGGCTGGGCGACAGGACGGACGCGGCTACGCGCCGCCGCGTTCCAGAACCAGCCGCCGATGTGGCTCTCGACCGCCTCGGTCATGAGCCGCTCTTGACCGACCCGCTGCAGCAGAACCTGACGCGGCACCTTGCCCTTGCGGAAGCCCGGCACCTTGACGCTCTGCGCGAGGTCGTCGGCCGCGTGCTCGACGGCGTGGTGCACGTCGTGCGACGGGACCTGGACTGTCAGCCGGACGCGATTCTCCGGCAGCTCCTCGACCTGGGACTGCACGCGGTCCATTCAAGCAGGGAGCGGACGGGCGAGGTCGAACGATCGAGGCACGTGAGCACCTGGATCCTGAGCATGATGGCCCTCTCCGGAGCGATCTGGCTCGCAATCTTCTCGGCGATGGTCTATGCCGTCCGCGTTCGCGCCTGACACGGGGCCAGTGCGGGCGAGAGGACTCGAACCTCCAAGGGCCTCGCGGCCCAACGGGACCTAAACCCGCCGCGTCTGCCAGTTCCGCCACGCCCGCGCCCGAGAAGGATAGAGTCGCGCCTCTGTGGGGGGTATGAAGCCCGACGACGTTTACGCGCTCACGAGCGTCGCTCAGCCGCGTCTTTCGCCGGACGGACGGCGTGTCGCGTACGTCGTCAGCCGGATCGATTCCGAGGCGAATGCCTACCGGACCACGATCTGGATCGCGCCCCTCGACGGCTCCGCAGAGCCGAGACAGTTCACCTCCGGCGAACGCAGCGACCACTCTCCGCGCTGGTCTCCCGACGGACGCTGGCTCGCCTTCGTCTCGAATCGCGACGGCGAGGACGAGAAGAAGGCCAAGGGCCAGCTCTACGTCATGGCAGCCGACGGCGGCGAGCCGCGGAAGCTGACCGACGGCAAGGAGTCGGTCGAGTCGGTCGCGTGGTCGCCCGACTCGAAGCGGATCGCCTTTGCGCGCCGGGTGCCCGACGAGGCGTACGAGGAGGAAGACGACCGCCGGCGCCCGCCGCGCCGGTTCACCCGTGTCTTCTTCAAGCTCGACGGTGTCGGCTGGACCGGCGACCGCCACAAGCACCTCTTCGTGGTCGATCTCGACGGTGACGAGCGGCAGCTCACCGACGGCGACTGCGAGAACGACTCGCCGGCGTGGGCTCCGGACGGCACGCGCCTCGTCTTCACCTCCATGCGCGGCGACCGCTGGGACGTCCACTTCGCCGAAGCGCTCTACGAGCTGGCGATGGATGCCGAGGGAGCCGAGCCGAAGCGGCTGACCCAGGACGACGAGGACGCCGGCATGGCCGCCTTCTCAGCCGACGGATCGCGGATCGCCTACATCCACGCGCCAGAGGACGGCACGTATCCGCACCATGCCCAGATCGCCGTGATGCGAGCCGACGGGAGCGATCGCCGCATCCTCACGACGTCCCTCGACCGCCAGTGCGCTCCCTTCCCGCTCGCCCGCGAGCCGGTCTGGGACGGCGACCGCGTCGCTTTCGGGATCGAGGACGGAGGCAACGTCCACATCTACGCGGTCGCGGCGGACGGCTCGAGCGAGCCCGAGCAGCTCGTCGGCGGCGAGCAGTCGACCGGCCTCTACGACCTCGTCGAGGGCGTGCTCGTGTACACCGCGAGCACGTACGACCGCCCGCACGAGCTCTTCGGCCCCGACCAAAAGCGCATGACGTCCGTTGCAGACGACTTCGTCGCCGGGCGCGACCTCGCAGCGGTCGAGCGGTTCACGGCGAAGTCCGCCGACGGGACCGAGGTGGACGCGTGGCTCGTCCGCCCGCCCGACTTCGACGAGGGGAAGAAGTACCCGACGCTCCTCACGATCCACGGCGGCCCCTTCTCGCAGTACGGCACGGGCTTCTTCGACGAGGTTCAGGTGTACGCCGGGGCCGGCTACTGCGTCCTCTTCTCGAACCCGCGCGGCGGCTCGGGCTATTCGGAGGAGTGGGGACGCGCGATCCGCGGCTCGGGCGACGGCTCCGGGCCGGGCTGGGGCTCGGTCGACTACGAGGACGTGATGGGGGTCGTGGACACGGCGCTCGAGAAGTACCCCTTCCTCGACGCCGAGCGGCTCGGCGTCCTGGGCGGGTCGTACGGCGGCTACCTGACGTCCTGGGTCGTCGGTCACACCAAGCGCTTCAAGGCGGCGCTCTCCGAGCGCTCCGTCAACCACCTCGTCAGCGCGTTCGGCTCGAGCGACCTGTTCTGGATCTTCGAGCGCCAGTTCGGCGGGCCGATGTGGGAGAACGTCGACGCCTGGCTGCGGATGTCACCGGCGACCTACGCCCGCGACATCGAGACGCCGCTCCTCGTCGTCCACTCCGAGAACGACCTCCGCTGCAACATCGAGCAGGGCGAGCACCTGTTCACGCTCCTTCGGCTGCTCGGCAAGGAGACCGAGATGCTTCGCTTCCCGGCCGAGGGGCACGAGCTGTCGCGCTCCGGATCGCCGATTCACCGCGTGCTGCGGTTCGAGGCGATCCTCGAGTGGTTCGGCCGCTACCTCGACCCGGGCAGCTAGCCGAAGCGCGCGACCGCGCGGGCGCGGCGGCGCTCCGCTTCGACCTCACGGTCCTTCGGCGCGGCGGTCGTGACGAGGTCGTCGAGGAGATGCTGCGTCAGGTGGGCGATCTCGTGCACGGCACGGTCGAACGCCGCCTCGTTCGCCTTCGACGGCTTGGTCATGCCGCTGACCTTGCGCACGTACTGCAGCGCTGCCGAGCGCACCTCTTCGGAGGTCGCGGGCGGATCGAAGTTGTGGAGAACGCGGATATTCCGGCACATGCCTCGATGCTATGCGACGCCGAACCGGCGACGGGAATAACCGCGGCTGGCGGGAGTCCTTCTTGGTCGACAGCAGCCATCGCAACGCGATGGCGAAACACATCCGGAAGGAGCACGCAAATGAAGGGCTTGGTTCTCGCGATCGGGGCCGTCGTCACCGCCGTGTCGCTCAGCTACGGGCTGGGCATCGCCTCGGCGTCCTCGAGCTCGGCGGCCGCCGGCACGAAGGTAGGCGTCGCCAGCTCGACCCTGGGACGGATCCTCGTCGACTCGCACGGCCGCACGCTGTACCTCTTCGCCAAGGACACGAAGGGCAAGAGCGCCTGCTCCGGCCCGTGCGCCGCCTACTGGCCGCCGCTGCTCACATCGGGCAAGCCGCATGCGTTCGCCGGGGCGAAGGCGTCGCTGCTCGGCACGACCCGGCGAGGGAACGGCCGCCTCCAGGTCACGTACCGGCACCACCCGCTCTACAGGTACGCAGGAGACTCGGCCAAGGGCCAGACGAACGGTCAGAGCCTCGACGACTTCGGCGGGGAGTGGTGGGTGCTCTCGCCTGCCGGAAACAAGATCGTCTCTTGACCTCACCGCGCCCGTCTGCGGGGGCCGCCCGGATGGCGGCGGCCCCCAACCGATTCCCCCATCCGAGAGAAAGGACCGTGATCATGAATGAGCAAGTCGGCGAGCTGTTCGTGCAGCCCCGCCGCGAGCTCGCACGCCGCGTGAGCGGTGGGATAGAGGTGGCGCTCTACTGGAGCCCGCTCGATGACAGCACGACCGTCGAGGTCTGGGACGCTTCCTCCGAGGAGACGCTCGCCTTCGCAGTCGCGCCGGACCGTGCCCTCGAGGGCTTCTACCACCCGTTCGCGCAGCTCGCCTCGGCGCTCGACGAGCTCGTCCCGGTTGCCGACGAGTGAGCGTCCGGGGGTTCTCGTTGCAGGCAGGCCGCCGCGTATTCCCGCCAGACGGGGACGAATCTGCACTGGATCAGCGGTGCGGCGGCCTGCCACAATCGCAGCATGAGCAACGAGCTAGGTGAGTTCCTCCGGTCACGGCGGGCGCAGGTACGGCCCGAAGACGTCGGTTTCAGGGCAGGCCGCGGCCGGCGCGTCGAAGGGCTGAGACGCGAAGAGGTCGCCGCACTGGCCTCCGTCAGCGTCGACTACATCAAGCGGCTCGAGGCAGGCAGGATCACGCCCTCCGAGCCCGTCCTCGACTCTCTGGCCCGCGCCCTCAGGCTCGACGCCATCGAGCGGAAGCATCTCTTCACCCTTGCGGGGCGGGCCCCGGCCCAGGACCTCGATCCGTTCGAGGAGGTCCGCCCGGGACTGCTCCGCCTGCTCGCGGCCGCGGAGCCGCTGCCCGCGTTCATCGTCGGCCCCTGGCTCGACCTGCTGGCCTGGAACCCCACTGCATCGGCCCTGTTCTGCGGCTTCGAGCGGCGGTCCCCCGCCGAACGGAACATGGCGCGCCTCATCTTCCTCGATCCCGAGATCCGGGAGCTCTTCTGCGCGGGCGGGTGGGACGGCTCCGGCCTCGTCGCGGCCCTGCGCGTCCGGTACACGCAGGGGCGGCCCGACGCGCGCGTCAAGGCACTCATCGCGGAGCTCCTCGAGCGCTCGCCGCACTTCCGGCAGCTGTGGGAGAAGCACGGCGTCGTCAAGAGGATGCAGGGCCGCAAGACGTTCAACCATCCGGAAGTCGGCGAGATAGAGCTGGACTGGGAGCGGCTGACCGTCCCCGGCGCGAGCGGACAGGTTTTGATGGTCTACAGCGCCGAGCCCGGCACACCCGCGGCGACAGCGCTGACCTTGCTCGCAACTCTCGCAGCCACGGCGGCGCAACCGAGCTGAGCGCGGTTCTGGCGCACTAGACATGGAGCACGCAACCCTCATCCGGGCAGTGCCGTCTGCCGAGCGGGTGCAACTCGATCCGCAACAGGCAAGCGACCACATCGCCCGCCTCTTTCGGGCGGCCTGGGCGCTGTGCGGGTCCCGCGAGGACGCCGAGGACCTGGTGCAGGAGACGTACGCGCGGGTGCTGGCGAGGCCGCGCTTTCTCCGCAGTGACGACGACCTCGGCTATCTCCTCCGGACGCTCCGCAACACGTTCCTGAATCAGAAGCGCACGGAGAGCCGCCGGCTCCGGACCGCGCCGCTGCCGGACGAGCTCGACGTCGTCGCCGACCCGCGCGCGACCGACCCCGCGGCCGCAGTCGAGGCCGGCGAGGTCTATGCAGCCATCGCCGACCTTCCCGCCGACTACCGCGACGTGCTCGTCGCGGTCGACGTCACAGGACTCTCCTACAAGGAGGCCGCCCGGGCCTTGCGGATTCCCGAGGGGACGGTCATGAGCCGCCTCTACCGCGCCCGCCAGCAGGTCGTCCGGCGGATCGACGGCGGATCCGACTGAGTCGGATCAGCCCGACCGGACCGGCCCGACGAGCACCTTCTCGCCCGACGATGCCTGGTCGGCGTCCGCCCGCTCGCGCGTGACGGTGAGCAGCGTGAAGGTCGAGGGCGGGACCCCGGCCCACAGCGTCACGCTCCGGCCTTCGTTGAACGTCCCGATCGGGACGAGCACCCCCGCCGGGCTTCTCAGCCACGCCTCGTAGAAGCGGCCGTCGTCGAGGCGCGGCAGCCCCGTGGCGTCGAGGTAGATCCGCCACCCCGAGGACGTCTTCGTCAGCGTGGCCTCGCCCCTGGCTCCGGGCGCGAGCGGGGTCGGACCGAGAGCGGCCCGGAAGCGCGCGCCGTGCGAGCCGGAGCCGACCACGACGACGCCGATCGCGACGGCCGCCACGGCAGCGGCGGCGACTCCGGCGAGAGCGAGGCGTCGCGGAGCGCGGACGGTGCGCGCGGGCCGTTGCGCCTGGAGGCGCGCACGCAGCCCCGTCGGGGCATCGACCTCGTCTCCGGCGCCGTGGACGAGCGCGATCGCGCGCTCCTGCTCGGCGAGCCGGTCGGCAAGGATCGGAGACGCGGCAATCTGCGCCTCGAGCGCGGCCCGGCGTTCAGGCTCGACCGACCCGTCCGCGAGCGCGGCGAGCTCGGCGATCCCTTGCACGTCGGCCTCCTCCTCGCGCCCACGTCTCAGCCACATGACGGCCCCCACGGTACCTCCGCCGGCGAATGTGTCTGGGTGGTCACACCTGAGAAGACACCGCGCTGCGATCCGTATTCCCGCCCGTGCATGCGATCACCCCCAGGAATAGACGCGCGCCCTCGGGGTCTCTAGGGAGCAGAGGGGTCAACGACTCGGAAAGGAACGAGCATGACGAACCTTCGCTTCCCGAAGGGCACAGCACGGCTGCGTCGCGTCGCGACTCTCTCCGCCGCGGCGGCCGGAGTCGCCGTCGCCGCGGCGGGCGTCGCGGTCGCGACTGCGGCGGCCTATCCCGCTCAGGGTGCCGCCGCGACGAACCCGAACCACCTCGGGTCCGCGGATGTGCGGCTCGAGCACCACACCTTGCGCGTGCGAGGAACCGAGGCGAACGACGCAATCACGCTGCGACTCGCCGGCGGCGACCCGACCGTCGTCCAGGTGGACCTCGGCGACGACGGCTCGGCCGATTTCAGCTTCCCTCGGGCAGCGATCGACGAGATCCGCGTCAAGGCGCGCAGCGGCGTCGACCGGGTGCGCATCGACGACACGAACGGTGCGTTCACCAACGCCATCCCGACGACGATCGACGGCGGGCCGGGCAACGACACGATCGCCGGAGGCGCCGGTGCGGAGACGCTGAACGGCGGTCCCGGCGACGACACGATCGACGGGAACGCCGGCAACGACGTGTCGGATCTGGGGCCGGGCGACGACTCGTTCGTCTGGGATCCCGGCGACGGCAGCGACACGATCGAAGGCGGACTGGGCACCGACGCGATGGTGTTCAACGGTGCGGTCGCCTCGGAGACGGTCGACCTGTCGGCGAACGGCGACCGGCTGCGGTTCTTCCGCACCCCCGCGAACATCACGATGGACACCCACGGAGTCGAGCGGGTCGACTTCAACGCGCTCGGCGGCGCGGACGCCATCACCGTGCACGACCTCAGCGGCACCGACGTCACGAACGTCGATCTCGATCTCGCCGGCACCCTCGGCGGAGCCGCCGGTGACGGCCAGACCGACAGCGTCGTCGTCGACGGCACCAACGGAAACGATGCCCTCACGACCGCCGGGGACGCGTCCGGCCTCACGGTGTCCGGCCTCGGGACCCAGGTCGCGATCCGGCATCAGGAGCCTGCCGACCAGCTCTTCGTCGAGGGCCTCGGCGGCGCCGACTCGATCTCCGCGACCGGTCTCGCCGCCGGGGCGATCAGCGAGTTCCTCTTCGGCGGGGACGGCAACGACACCATCGCCGGCGGCCCCGGCGCCGAAACGCTCACCGGCGACAACGGCAATGACACGATCGACGGCAACGGCGGCACCGACCGCGCGGGCCTGGGCGCAGGCGACGACACGTTCGTCTGGGACCCGGGCGACGGGAGCGACATCATCGAGGGGAATGACGGCAGGGACACGCTGCTGTTCAACGGCGCCAATGCGGCCGAGACGGTCGACCTGTCGTCGAACGGGAACCGGCTGATCTTCTTCCGCAACCCCGCGAACGTCACGATGAACACCGACGGAGTCGAGCAGGTCGTCTTCAACGCGCTCGGCGGTGCGGACGTGGTGACGGTCCACGACCTGTCCGGCACGAGCGTCACGAACGTCGACCTCGATCTCGCCGGCACCCTCGGCGGCGCCGCGGGAGACGGCCAGACCGACCGCGTGGTCGTCGAAGGCACCGACGAAACCGACGCTGTCACCGTCGCCGGCGCGGCGGGCGACGTGAGCGCGAGCGGCCTGGACCCAAGGGTCGAGCTTCTCCACGCAGAGCCGGCCGACCAGCTCGACCTCGAGCTCCTCGGAGGCGCCTTCGACAGCGTCTTCTCAGGGGGACTCGCTGCGAACACGATCCAGCTGTTCCTGGACGGCGTCCTCATCCCCTAGCTAGTACCACTCGATCGGGAACGGCCGCGGGGCCTCCACCGTTGGAGGCCCCGCACCGTCGAGCGTCGCGCCCCGATGGCCCCGGGAGGAATCGAACCTCCGCACGCAGCTTCGAAGGCTGCCGCTCTATCCGCTGAGCTACGGGGCCCAGGCACGCAAGGGTATCCCGCCCCAACGCTCGCTACGCTGTGCGCGCTCGGTGGCGGTAGCTCAGTTGGTAGAGCTCCGGGTTGTGGTCCCGGTGGCCGCGGGTTCGAGTCCCGTCCGCCACCTCGAGACAACGGGGCCGCGTCGCGGCCCCGTTGCGCATCTGCTCAAGCGGGGACTCGCTCCCCGGAGAAGATCCGGAGCATCTCCCGGTTGAAAGCAGGGATGTCGTCCGGCTTCCGGCTCGTGACGAGGTTGCCGTCGACGACGACCTCTTCGTCGACCCAGTCGCCGCCGGCGTTGCGGATGTCCGTCTCGAGGGTCGACCACGAGGTGACCCGCTTGCTGCGCACGATCCCGGCCTCGACGAGCACCCAGGGGCCGTGGCAGATGACGGCCATCGGCTTCCCCGCGTCGTGCATCCCGCGCACGAAGGCTACGGCGTTCTCGTCCCCGCGCAGCTGGTCAGGGTTGCCGACGCCGCCGGGAACCAACAGCGCGTCGTAGTCGTCCGGCGAGGCCTGTTCGACCGTCCGGTCGACGGGCACGGTGTTCGCCGGGTCGAAGTGGTCGAAGCCCTTGATCGTGCCGTTCTCGATGGATACGACCTCGACTTCCGCACCGGCGTCCTCGAGCGCCTTCCGCGGCTCCTCGAGCTCGACCCGTTCGAACATGTCGGCAGCGAGGATCGCGACCTTCTTGCCTTTCAGCACGTCTGCCATGCAGACCCCTCCTTGGTCGGTTTCCGTGCCGGCGCCTACCCGGCGCGGCGAGACCTATGCGTAGTTCTTGCGGAGGTAGTCCAGGTACGGCTGCGCCTGAATGGTGGAGCCGGTCGCTCGGCGGAGCGTCTCCTGCGGCGAGAACTTGCGGCCGAGCGCGTGAACGTGGTCGCCGAGCCACTCCCTCAGCGTCGTGAACTCGCCACGGCCGACCTCGTCCTCGAGGTCGGGCACGTCGCGCGTGGCCGCCTCCCAGATCTGCACGGAGGCAACCGTCCCGATGAGGTAGGTGGAGAAGTAGCCGATCGACCCGCTGGACCAGTGGACGTCCTGCAGGACGCCGTGCGCGTCGTCGGGCACCTCGACGCCGAGGTACTCCCACATCTTCTCGTTCCACCGCTGCGGCAGGTCGCGGAGCTCGACACGGCCCTCGACCATGTCCTGCTCGAGCTCGAACCGCAGCATCACGTGCATCCCGTACGTGACCTCGTCGGCCTGGATCCGGATCAGGCTCGGCGTGACCGCGTGGATGCCCGCGTGGAAGCGCTCGAGGTCGACGTCCCCGAACTGCTCGGGATACGTCTCCTGCAGGCGGGGATAGAAGAGCTGCCAGAACGGACGGCTGCGCCCGACGAGGTTCTCCCAGAGGCGGCTCTGCGACTCGTGGATCCCGAGCGAGCATGGCCCCCCGGTCGGCAGCCGCTCGAGGTGCTTCGGCTGCTGGTGGCTGTACAGGCCGTGCCCGTACTCGTGCATCGTCGAGAAGAGCGACTCGAGCGAGTCGGGGTGGTAGTTCGTCGTGATCCGGACGTCGTCGCGGCCCGACCCCGAGGCGAACGGATGCTCGGTCGGATCGATGCGCCAGCTGTCGGGGCGATGCCCGAAGAGATCGATCACCTCGTATGCGAGCGCCCGCTGGCGCTCGGGCGGAAAGTCTCCGTGCAGGAACGAGGTGTCGATGTCTCGCTGCCGCAGCTCGGCGATGAGCTGGACGAGCGGGGGCTTCAGCTCGTCGAACAGCGTGCGCACCTCTGCGGTCGTCGTCTGCGGCTCGTAGTCGTCGAGCAGGACGTCGTACCGCTCGGCGGCCCCGTCCGCGACGCAGTCGACGTACTGAAGCTTCAGCTCGACGATTCGCTCGAGCGACGGCAGGAAGGAGGCGAAGTCCGACTCCGCCTTCGCCTTCACCCAGACCGGGCGAGCCTCGGCGCTCGCGCGGGCCATCTCCGCCCGGAGCGACGCCGGAACGTTGACCTCCTTCTCGTAGTCGCGGCGGACGAGCGCGATCAGCGCGCCGTCGTCCGAGTCCGGAGCCAGCGAGTCCTCGACCGGGCGCAGCTCTTCGAGCCAGCGGCCCACCTCGGGGTCGGTGAACCGCACGTGCATGAGGCGAAGCAGCGTGGCGAACTGGTCGGCACGGTGGGCGGTGCCGGCGGGCGGCATCATCGTCTGCTGGTCCCAGGAGAGGAGACGCGCGACCTTGCCGAGATCCCCGACCTCGGCCAGCCGCTCCTTGAGTTGCTCGAGCGCGTCCGCCATCCGCGGCAATCTAGCGGTCTACCCTTTCCCCACGCGCCCGTAGCTCAGTGGACAGAGCGGCGGACTTCTAATCCGCGGGTCGGAGGTTCGAATCCTCCCGGGCGCATCGCTATTGGCTCAGATGCGTCCACCGGCCGGCACGGCGCGGGCGGCACAGTGGCGCGGGGCGGCGGACGGGGTTCCTCGACGCGCGGAGGGGGCAGAGGTCGCCGCCCCCGTGCGTCCCCGTCGCCGCCCCGCTCGCAACGGCGACTACGCTGGCGCATTCCTCGTGGGTGTACCGGGAACGAAGCAGAAAGTGAGCTCGCAGTCCGGCCTACGCTTGTGGCGGCGCGGCCCCTTCAAGGTGCTGTTCGCCCACCACCGCGATCACGAGGCGCACCACGTGGTGGTGCTCATGGTCCTCGCAGCCGCGCTGTCGCTCATCGCGACGATCCTCGTCGCGGGAGCCGCGGGGTACGTGTCGGTTGCCTCGCATCTCCGGCACGCGGACACGTACTGGTTCCCGTTCGCGATCGCCGGAGCCGTCGCCGCGCAGATCGGCTACACGTTCGCCTACCGCGAGGTCGCCCACGTGGGGCGGGGCGTCACGCTGAGTGCGCTGCGGGCGAGTGCGATCGTCTCCGCCGGCTTCGGCATGTTCATCCCCCGCGGTGGGTTCGCGGTGGACATCGAGGCGCTCGAGGATCTCGGCGTCCCACGCGACGAGGCGCGCGTCCGGGTGCTTGGCCTCGGCTCGCTCGAGTACGCCGTCCTTGCGACCGGCGCCCTGATCTGCGCGATCTTCCTGCTCGCGAACCACGCGGACGCGCAGCGCGGCGTGACGCTCTCGTGGACGATCGGCGTCCCGGCCGGAACTGCCCTCGCGCTGGTCGCCGTCCGCTACCGCAAGTGGATCTGCCGAGGCTGGCTGAAGCCGATCCTCGGGCCACCGCTCGAGGCGATCGGAGTCGTCGGGCAGATCGTCGCGTCGCCGCGCCGGCACGGCGCCGCGGCCTTCTCCGGGATGGCTCTCTACTGGGCGGGCGAGGTGTTCGTCCTCTGGGTGTGCCTCGCCGCCTTCACCGGCGATACGCCGTCGGTGGCGGCGGTCGTCGTCGGCTACGCGACCGGCTACGCGCTCACCCGGCGGACGCTCCCGCTTGCGGGGGCAGGCGCCGTCGAGGCGCTGCTGCCGTTCGCGCTCGTCTGGGTCGGCTACAGCCTGCCCGCAGCGGTCCTCGCGGTCTTCGCGTACCGCGTCTTCAACCTCTGGCTACCGCTCGGCCCGGCGGCCGTGGGGCTCTACCACCTGCGGCAGCGGACACCCGGCAAGTACGGCCGCTAGCGGCGGACGCCGAAGTCGGTGGTGATGATGATGGCGTGCAGCCCGCCGTAGACGCCCGGAGCGCGCGCGACGGAAACGGCTGAGATACCGATCTGCCGCCACTGCTTCGAAAGCAGGTTCGCCAGGTGCGGAGGGCTCGCGATCCACAGTCGCATCGCCTTCGCGGAGCTCAGGCTCGGGGCGCGCCAGACGAGGTTCTCGCCGACGGACCAGTAGGAGGCGTTGAGCGCCGGGTAGTAGCGTCGGATCCTCTTCCAGAACACCGTTCCGTCGGCCGAGGAATGGCCGAAGTAGCCCAGCCGGCCCATCTCGAGCGAGTGCTGGCGCGCCGACCTGTCGAGAGCACCGCACTCGCGAAGCGCCACGAGGCCGTGCGCGGCGCGGAACCTGTTCAGCGAGGCGAGAACCTGGTGGTTCAGCGTCGACAGGCTCTTCTCCGAGCGGCTCGTCGCGAGCGCCGAGTCGGCAAGGAGCGCGGTCGCGGCAAGCGCGGCCAACGCGAGGGCGACGCGGAGTGCTCTCGCACGGTTCACGCCAGCACGGTTGCGGCAGTCGGGGAGGTGCGCCATGGGCCGTTCGACGCAATTCGCGCGGCCGAGGTCCTACTCCTGCAAGCGGTTTCGACCCTGCCCAAGTCCGGCAGAATTGCACAACCATGTCCCTCCGCGGCCAACCGCTCGAACAGGTCCTGACGCTGCCGGACGGCCGCGTCGTCGCCGTGCGCGTCGGTGTCGCGGAGGACTCCTACATCGCCCGCCGCGAGCTGGACACGGTCACGATCGAGATCTGGGACGAGGGCGAGGGGGAGCACCTCGCAGGTGTGGCGACCGTCCTCTCGGCGAACGACGTGGACGCCGCCCGTGCACTCCTGCGCGAGGTCGTCGCGGGACTCGGAGACGGGTCGCTCGCACCTACCGCCGGCGCGCTCGAGCCGCTGGCCGATAGCGTTCCGCGGGAATGAGCGCCGCGACCCTGCACACGAACCACGGGCCGATCGAGCTCGAGCTGTTCGAGGGCGAAGCGCCGACGACGGTTCAGAACTTCCGCAAGCTCGCCGGCGACGGCTTCTACGACGGCGTCATCTTCCACCGCATCATCCCGGACTTCATGATCCAGGGCGGCGACCCGACCGGCACCGGCACGGGTGGCCCCGGCTACACGTTCGAGGACGAATTCAATGCCCACCCGGTCGTGCGCGGCGCACTGGCGATGGCGAACGCGGGGCCGAACACGAACGGCAGCCAGTTCTTCATCGTGACCGCGGACGCCTGCCCGTGGCTCGACGGCAAGCACACGGTCTTCGGCCAGGTCACCGGCGGGATGGACGTGGTCGACAAGATCTCGGCGGTGGAGACGGACGCGGCGGACCGCCCGCGCGAGGACGTCGTCATCGAGCGGATCGGTCTCTGAGCGCCGCCGCGAGCGGCAGCCCGTACCAGAGCAGGGCGACGACCGCGAAGAGCGAGGCTGCGGCCGCGATCGCGGCTCCTCGCGACACCACGTAGTCCATCACGAGCACCACGACCGCGAGCAGCGACACGGCCGCGGCCGCGATTCCCGCGATCGCGAGGCGGTTGCCGATCTTGACCAGGTGCTCCTTGTTTCCGTGCCGGAAGCGGAGCCGGTGGTACGAGCTCGGGGCCGCCAGGAGCGCGATCGCCACCGCGGTCGAGAGGAAGGCGACCACGAACACGTCGCGCTGGAACTCGGTGACGCGCGCCCAGCCCTTGGCGAACGGAACGGCAAGCAGGAACCCCAGCAGGACGGTGATCCCCGGCAGGACCACGCGCAGCTCGTTCAACAGCTCGATCAGCTCCCGGTCGGCGCGCTCCTTCGGCGTCTCGTCCTGCGGCGGCCGCTCGTCGTTCATCGGACGGACGCTACTGGGTGGCACCGGTCGTGTTAAAGGTTCGCTGCAAATTGGCCGAACGAACGCTTACATGCGGCTTGCACATCGCTTAAATGCGCCTCATCGGCGCCTGCTCTGATGCTCTCGTGCCCGGACTGACGCGACGCCTCCTGCTCGCCGTCCTGGCGACGCTGGCGCCGGCCGTAGCCGCCTCTCCGGCCGGCGCCGCCGGGCACTC
>Ga0207693_10002508_pt1 | contig 15962 bp, 11 predicted proteins | sample LARL81metaG_FD_184347 | JGI IMG/M metagenome (GOLD analysis project Ga0207693, IMG submission 184347) | Corn, switchgrass and miscanthus rhizosphere microbial communities from Kellogg Biological Station, Michigan, USA - LAR L8-1 metaG... | ecosystem: Host-associated > Plants > Roots >...
GTCGAACGATTACTGCCGCCCTGCGTCGCCGACAACGAGGGGCGTGGGCCGGACACCCGTCGTTCACCCCTGACAAGCAGGACGGGAATGCGCGAGATGTGCCGGACCTCGTTGGCGACACTGCCGTAGAGCAGATCCTGCAGGAAGCGATGCCCGTGCGTCGACATCGCAATGAGATCGCATCCTTCCCTTGCGGCAGCTTCGGCGATCTCCGCTCCCGGGTTGCCGGCGGCGAGGATGGGCTCCGCCTCGATGCCGTCGGCTTCGAGAGATGCGGCGACTGCCTCGAGATAGTCGCGATCCTCGCGCATCTCCTCCGACTCGCGCAGATGCAGCTGACGCACGTTGCGCGCTGCCCACCCATCGGCCACATGAATCAGCACGAGCGACGCACCACAATGCCGCGCGAGCTTGCGCACGTGACTGAGAATCGACTCGTCGTAGGGCGAGTGCTCGAGGGGAACGAGAATGCGCTTGTACATGGCGGCGCGCTATTCCTCGTCAGCCGTCAGCTGCTGAAACCACGAATGGTGAGCATGAGCAGCCATCCATTCAACGCGGCAATGACGACCGCGACTGTGTACGCGAGGAACTTCAACCATCCCCGGTTCACGAATTGACCCATCTTCGCGCGTTCCGAGGTGAAGCGCACGAGCGGGAATACCGCAAAGGAGAGCTGCAGGCTCAGAATGACCTGGCTCAAGACGAGCAGCTTCGCCGTCCCACTTTCGCCGTACAAGATAGCCGTCACGACCGCCGGAACAATCGCGATGCCTCGTGTTATGAGGCGCCGAACCCAGGGCCGCAATCTGATGTGCAGAAACCCTTCCATCACGATCTGGCCGGCAAGCGTTCCCGTGAGCGTCGAATTGAGTCCAGACGCCAACAACGCCAGCGCGAAGACGGCGCTCGCTCCCGTACCGAGCAGCGGAGTTAACAACTTGTAGGCGTCCTGGATCTCGGCGACTCCCGTATGCCCGCGCGTATGGAATGCCGCCGCCGATACGATGAGAATCGCCGCGTTGATGAAGAGCGCAAACGAGAGCGCGATCGTCGAATCGACGAACGCATAGCGCACGGCTTCACGCCGTCCCGCGGTCGTCTCGGCGTACCGACGGGTCTGCACGATTGAAGAATGCAGATAGAGGTTGTGCGGCATCACCGTCGCACCGAGAATGCCGATCGCGATGTAGAGCATATCGCGGTTGCGAACGATTTCGGCGCGCGGAATGAAGCCCACCGCGACACCGGCGAGATCGGGCTTCGCGCGAAGCATCTCGAAGAGAAAACAGAGTCCGATGGTGGCGACGAGAGCGACGACGAGCGCTTCGAGCAGCCGGAATCCCTTGTTCTGCAGGAAGAGCACGAGCATCACGTCGAGGGCGGTGAGCACCACGCCCCACGTCAGCGGAAGACCGAACAACAAGTTGAGCGCGATCGCCGCTCCGATCACTTCCGCGAGGTCGCACGCCGCGATCGCGATCTCACACAGGAGCCAGAGGGCGATGTTCGTCCCGCGCGAGTAGTGATCGCGACATGCTTGCGCCAAGTCTCGGCCCGTGACGATCCCCAGCTTCGAGGCGAGGCCCTGAAGGAGGACAGCCATGAGGTTCGAGAGCAGGATCACGCTGAGGAGCGTGTAGCCGAACGCGGATCCACCGGCGAGATCCGTCGCCCAATTGCCGGGATCCATATAGCCAACGGCGACGAGGTAGCCGGGACCCGCGAAGGCGAGGATCTTCTTCCACTTGCTTCCCTCGCTCACCGGAATGCTTCGATAGACCTCGGCGAGGCTCGGTGCAACGCGGGCGCGACGCCATCCATGCTCTGGCGTCGGCACCGTGGATTTGGGAAGGGGCTCAGGAAGAGACATAGAAATATTAGCCTTGCCTAATATTTTCTTGAGGCGGCAATAACGCAAGCCTGAGATCTTGCGCACCGCCCGCACATCGCCATAATTGATTAGCTCAGCTAAGTACTTCTCCCTGCCGTTAGCCGGAGGAACCCATGACCACCGCCTCCCCAATGTCGCCCGCTTCCACTTCCCCGACGCTGTCGCTGTCTCGCATCGGGCAGATCGCGATCGTCGTTCACGACGTGGAGCGCGCGACGACGTACTATCGCGATATCCTCGGTATGCGATTCCTGTTCGCGTATCCCGGCCTCGCGTTCTTCGACTGCGACGGCGTGCGAATCATGCTGAGCCTACCGGAGAAGAAGGAGTTCGATCACCCGAGCTCGGTCCTGTATTTCCGCGTCGCCGACATTCAGGCAGCGTACACCACGCTGCGCGAGCGTAAGGTCGCGTTCGTCGACGAGCCCCACATCGTCGCGCGCATGCCGGATTACGATTTGTGGATGTGCTTCTTCCACGATCCGGATGAGAACGTGTTCGCGCTGATGGCAGAAGTGACGCGTTGAGCGCGGTGCGTAGAGCGTGGTGCGTACGCGAATGACATTCACGCTCCACGCACAACGCTCCGCGCTCTACGCCCCCAAGTACTCCAGGAACTGCCGGAGCACGCGCTCGGTGAGGCCCCATACTGTGTAGTTGCCATGGCGAAAGGCGGTGACCTGGCGTTCGCCGTATCCGCGCACTGGCACCATCGCCGTTCCCCAGGCGGCGCGCTCGCGCAGGGCGGCGAGTGGCACCCAGAATGCTTCCGCCACTTCCGAGCTCTGCACGATCTCGAGCTCGGGCTTCACGACCGCGATGAATGGCCTAACGATGATCGGGGGCAAGCTCGGCGTGCGCGGACTGATGTCGTCGAGCGCGCCGAGGACGCGGCCGTCGCGCGCCAGGTCGACGCCCGTCTCTTCCCAGGTCTCCCGGACCGCCGTCTGCTCGAGATCGTGATCGCCGGGCTCCATGCGCCCGCCCGGGCAAGCGATATGGCCACTCCAGGGATCGCCCTCCGCCTCGGCGCGCTTGATCATAAGCAGCTCCGGATCGCCCTCCATGCCGACGCCTACGCCGGGTCGCAGCACGAGCGCGATCGCGGCGAGGCGGCGCACGCCATCGTCCGCATCGATACGCACGCCCGGGCGCGCGGCGAGCGCGGCGCGCAATCGTCGCACGTCGGGCAGCTCGAGCAGCGCATCAATTGAAGTCACGGCGCGGTCGCTGATGAAAGGACGCTCAACTGTCGACGTCACCGCCGAGCGAGACCCAGTCGCGAAAACCGCCGGCCATGGACTCGACTTGAGAGTACCCCATTTGCTGCAGCGTGTCGGCGGCAAACGCCGACCGGTTCCCATTCGCGCAGTAGATGACCACACGTTTCTCGCGCGGCACGAGCGCCTCGATCTTCGTCTCCATCGACCCCCGCGCCAAATGCACGGCACCCGGGATCGTCCCGAGGTTTACCTCCGGCTGCTCGCGAATGTCGAGAAAAACGACGTCGGGTCGAGAGGCGCGCAGCGCGATGGCATCGCGCGCGGATATTTCCTTGACGCGCGCGCGCGCCTCATCGAGCAATTGTTGCCCAGTCTTGTACGTGGCCATTCGTTCGATGCGTGTGGAGAGCTACTCCAAGATACGCAGGGTGTGTTCGTTCGCGTCGAGCTCCGCATCCGCGCCGAGTGGGATCGTCCACTGATCGGCGACGTGTCCGATCGGCGCACCGGAGATGCACGGCACTCCCAACGTCGCCGCGATCTCGCCGAGCACGTCGTCGAGAGTGCGCGCTCCCTGGCTCTCTTCAGGGGAATCGGTGGGCACGTCTGTGAATTGACCGAAAACGACTCCGCGGCATGTCGAAAGGTGTCCGGCAAGGCGGAGCTGCGTGAGCATCCGATCGATGCGATACACCGGCTCGTTGACGTCCTCGACGATGAGGATCGCGTCGCGATAGTCAGGCGCGTACGGCGTCCCGGCGAGCGCGCAGAGGAGCGCGAGATTGCCGCCGACGAGCCGGCCGCGCGCGCGTCCGGCGTGAAGCGTTATCGCATTCGGCGCCGTCCCGCACGAGTCGCCGCCGGCCACCGCTCGTTCGAGCGACGAGCGCGAGAATGACGTCAGCGATCCACGCGCCGTTGGTCCGTGAAACGTCACGATCTCGCAGCGCGTACCCGTCGCCGCGTGGAGTGCGGTTATGTCGGAGTAGCCGATGATTGGTTTCGGTCGGCGACGCAGGGCGGCGTAATCGATCTGGTCGAGAACCCGCATCGCGCCGTAGCCGCCACGCGCGCACCACACGGCATCGATTGCATCATCGGTGAGCGCGACGTTGAGATCCGCCAGGCGATCACCGTCCGTGCCGGCGAGATAGCCCTCACGCGCGAGCGCGTGCGCGCCGACGACCGGCACCCATCCGAGCGCTCGCGTGTTTTCTTGCGCACGTTGCAAATCGGATTCGCCTCGGAGGGGGCCCGCTGGTGATACGAGCGCGACACGCGCGCCAGCGGGAATCGTTGGTCGACGCATCAGTCGAGGCCGGCGCGCCAGCGCGGCATCGGCGCGCGCAATCTCAATGGTCGTGCTCGCGTCACGCGACGCAACGTAGACCCGGTTGAGAGGCCGGTCAACTCGTGACGAACAGGGCCGGATGGCACTGGACCTGCGCAAAGCTCTCCGAGCCCGGCGTGCTCGACGACACGTTGCAAATAACGCCGGCCGATCATCACACTCGGAGGATGCACACGATGGCTGACCAAAAGGACAATCTCAACAAAGGTGGTTCGAGTGGCTCGTCAGGCAGTTCGGGCAGTGATTCGCTCTCGGGCGGCACGTCTGGACGTAGCGCGAGTTCCGGAAGTTCCGGAAGCTCGGGCTCGAGCTCCGGAGGCCAGCAATTCGGCAACAGCTCACAGAGCCGCACCGATCGTGGCAATCAGAGTGATCTGGGCTCCTCGACCGGCGGCAAGCAATCGGACGGCGACATGACCGATCCGGATCTCGACGAGAGTCAGTCGAGTGGCCGTAGCGGCAGCGGCTCGTCAGGCAGCTCGAGCTCGTTCGGCAGCGGTGGCTCGTCGGGTTCGAGTGGCTCGTCGGGCTCGAAGTCGGGCGGCTCGAGTAGCTCGAGCGGTTCATTTGGTGGTTCCAGTGGTTCGAGCAGCTCCGGTGGCTCGGGCGGTTCCAGCGGTGGCATGAAGGGTTCGAGTGGGTCGAGTGGCTCGAGTGGCTCGGGCGGCTCGAGTGGTTCGGGCGGCTCGAGTGGTTCGGGCGGCTCCGGTGGTTCGGGCGGCTCGAGCTCCAATCGCTAGTCTCGCTGCATGGCGGGAGGGGGCGTCCGTGATTCGGACGCCCTCTTTTGTTGTCCCTTAGAGATCGCCGCAGTGCCATCCTCCCTTATCCGTCTTCGCCGTTGCCGATAGCTTTGGCGCGTGACGCGGCCCTCGCTCAGCACGCGTGTCTTGCTCGCGCTCATCGCCGGTTTGCTCTTCGGTCTGGTGCTGAGTCGCGCGAGCGCATCGACGATCGAACGCGTTCTGACGTACGTCGAGCCGTTCGGCACTCTCTTCGTCAACGCGATTCGCATGACGGTCGTGCCCCTCGTCGTGTCGCTCGTCGTTGTCGGCATCGCCGGCGCGGATACGACGCAGATCGCGCGCATGGGCTACCGGGCGTTGTTGATCGCGGTGGTGTTCCTCTGCCTGTCGGGGCTCGTCGGGGCGATCATTGCGCCACCGGTGTTTGCTCGACTGTCCATCGAACCGACGGCCGTGTTGGCGCTGCGCGCCCGAGCCGCGTCAGCGTTCGGGGCCACCGCGGACGCGGCGCATCGCACTCCCACCGTGCTGCAGTGGATCGTCGACCTCGTGCCGGCGAACCCGGTGCGCGCCGCGGCAGACGGCGCGATGCTCCCGCTCATCGTCTTTGCGGTTGTGTTCGGACTCGCGCTGCTCCGAATCGGCGCTGAGCATCGCGACCCGGTCGTTCGGTTCTTCCGCGGCGTCGGTGACGCGATGCTGCGGATCGTGCGCTGGATCCTGCTCCTCGCGCCGTTAGGCGTCTTTGCGCTTACGCTGCCGCTCGTCGCGCGCGTTGGACTCGCCGCCATCGGTGCGCTCGCGTCATACGTGCTGCTCATCGCCGTCGGGACGAGCCTTTTCGTGCTGCTGATCGTCTACCCGGCCGCAGCGATCCTCGGGCATGTGTCGATCGAGCGCTTCGCCCGCGCCGTATTCCCCGCGCAAGCCGTCGCGTTCTCGTCGCGCACGTCGCTCGCCGCGCTACCGGCCCTCATCGAGGGTGCCGAGCGAGGGCTGGGAATGACAGCGGAGTCGAGCGGCTTTCTGCTGCCTCTCGCGTCGGCGCTGTTCCGTGTCGGCGCGGCAATGGGTCTCACGGTCGGCACGGTCTTCGTCGGTCGCCTGTACGGTATCGACCTAACGAGTGCGCAGGTCGCGACGGCTGCCGTCACCGCAGTCCTGACGAGCTTCAGCATTCCCGGCATTCCTGGTGGCTCGATCCTCGCCATGGTGCCGGTTCTCGCGAGCGTCGGACTGCCGGCCGAGGGTGTTGGCGTGCTGCTCGGCGTCGATACGATTCCGGATGCGTTCCGCACGACGGCGAATGTGACCGGTCAGATGGCCGCCGCCGTCATCGCCGAGCGATCGCGCGCGTGACGTGGCTCATCAGCCCTCTGGTGCTCCTCGCCGCGGCGCCATGGGTGCTCCTTCCCCCGCTGGCAATGCTGCGCGTCGTTCGGTCTCGATCACTCGCTGAAGACTCCCCCACGCTCCCTCCATCCACGCCGCTCGTCTCGATCATTGTCCCAGCGCGCAACGAGGCGCGCAACATCGGCCGGTGCGTACGCTCGATCCTCGCCACCCCGTATGCGCCGATCGAGCTCATCGTCGTCGACGACCACTCGACCGACGGGACCAGCGACGTTGCGCGCGCGGCTGGCGGTGGTGACGCACGCCTGCGGATACTGGCGAACCCGACGCTGCCTAACGGCTGGTTCGGCAAACAGTGGGCATGTACGACAGGCGCCGCTGCTGCCTCGGGATCGATCCTGCTCTTCACCGACGCCGATACGATGCATGCGCCGGATCTCCTGCCACGCGCCGTCAACCGATCTCGGCGCGAGAGCGCCGACATGTTGTCCGTCGCGGGGCGGCAGGAGATGCGGAGCTTCTGGGAACGTCTCCTGCAGCCGCAGGTGTTCTGGATTCTGATCGTGCGATATGGTGGAACGGAGAGCGTGAACCGGGCCAGCCGCGCCGAAGATATCATCGCCAACGGTCAGTATCTGCTCATCGGGCGCGGGGCATACGACGTGGCCGGTGGCCACGCCTCGGTACGCGACAAGGTCGCCGAGGACCTCGCGCTGGCCCAGCGTTTCTTTCGCCTCGGTCTTCGCGTTAGGCTTGTCCGCGGCGACGACCAGCTCTCCACGCACATGTATGGCTCGTTGTCGGAACTGATCGACGGTTGGGGAAAGAACGTCTTCGCCGGTGGCATCGACGCGATGCCTGGTGGCGCAGTGGGGCGAGTGCTCTTTCCCTTCTTCTTGCCGCTGGCGCCGCTGATGGCGCTCGCGCCGTTGGCTGGGCTCGTTCTCGCACTCGCCGGCGTCGCGGGTCCGGCTGTGGCCACATGGTCGACGATTTGTCTCGCCGCGACGTTGGTATGGTGGGCGTTGATTTATCGCGGTTTTCATCAGCGCATCTGGTACGCGCTTCTCTTTCCAGTGGGCGCGGCGGTGGTGCTGTTCATCGTTCTCCGCGCGATCGGGCGCGGCCGACGTGTCGGCTGGAAAGGACGAGAATACGTCGCGCGCTGAGGCGCGCGTGACTTTGCCGCGATTGGCAACGACTCGGTAACAGACGAAGCGGCGCGCGCCGGTATCATGCCGCGTGCGAACGCTCCGCGCCGCGGCGCAGCTCCTCACCGACGCTGCCGATCTCGACATGCTCGTGCCCATCGCCACCGCCGTCGGTTGTTGCGGCGCTGTCACGCCACTCGACACCGCGCTTCTCCGTGAAATCGGCCTCGACTCCGTGCCCTCGGCGCGAATCGCCGACGGACCCGGTGCGCTGCGAACGCTGCTGGTCGAGCTCGACGCCCGCGCTTCGCTCCGCGACCAGCTGACGCGATGCGCATCGCGTTTGGCATCGCGAACCCCTCATGTCCTCTGGCTCATTGCGGCGACGCAGCCAGCCACAGGGCACATCGCCCTCGCCGCGTGGCGTGCCGACCGCCGTCCACCGCGGGTCGTGGCCCTTGTCGCCGATCGCGCACGAATCGTCGACAGCGACGCCGAGACGCTCGCGTCGCTCGTCGCCATCGCCGACGAGCGAGCCGACGCTGACGTGTTGACGCACGAGCGGTGGGTCGAGGTCCTAGGACGCGAAGCACTCACGCGGCGCTTCTATCGCGTGCTGGAGCTGCGTGTCGACTCACTCGCCGGTTCGCTCACGCGTGGATCAGCGGACGATCGCCGCGAGCTCGCGCTGCTTTATTGCTCACGCCTCCTCTTTCTCTGCTTTCTCGAGGCGAAGGGCTGGCTGGATTCCGATCGCGGCTTCCTCGCGCGCGCGTTCGACAGGGCGATGGAGCGCGGCGGGCACTTTCACCGTCGCGTGTTGCTTCCCCTCTTCTTCGGCACGCTGAACACGCGATACGGCCGGCGCGCGCCCGCGGCACGCGCATTGGGACGCATCCCTTTCCTGAATGGCGGCCTGTTTGCCCGCACACCTAACGAGCGGCGGTTGCGTGATGCCGTCTTCGCGGACGAGGAAATCGGAAGGCTCTTCAACGACGTGTTCGCACGCTATCGGTTCACGGCCCGCGAAGAGAGCACCGAGCTCGTCGAGTCAGCCGTCGACCCGGAGATGCTGGGAAAGGCCTTCGAATCGCTCATGGCGCGGACCGATCGAAAGGGGAGCGGCTCGTTCTACACACCGCAGGCCCTCGTGGCCCGTGTCGCCGATGCTGCGCTCGCTCGCACCCTCTCGGTATCACCCGATACGTGTCATGTGGGGGACGTTGCCGAGCTCTCTGAGGTGACTTGCCGGGCACTCCACGAGCGTCTTTACAACATCACGATCCTCGATCCTGCCTGCGGATCTGGAGCATTTCTCGTCTACGCGCTCGAGCGTGTCGCCGCGCTTCGCCAAGCTATTGGTGACGAGCGCGGCGTCTCCGAGATCCGGCGCGAAGTCGTCACGCGCTCGATCTTCGGCGTCGACAAGAATCCCACCGCCGTCTGGCTCTGCGAACTGCGACTTTGGCTGTCGGTGGTGATCGAGTGTGACGTAGACAATCCGCTCGACATCCGTCCCCTGCCCAACCTCGACCGCAACGTGCGCGTCGGCGACTCGCTCGCCGCCGACAGCTCAGCCGATGCGCTGATCACCATCGGGCGCGGCCAGCGACTCCGCTACCTTCGCGAACGGTACGCGCGTGCCTCCGGGCGCCGCAAAGATTCACTCGTCAGGCAGCTCGATCGCGAAGAGCGGCACATCGCGCTCGACGGCATCGACGCCGAACTCGAGTCGGTCGGCGCGCAGCGGCGCGATCTGATTGCCGCGCTCCGCGGACGCGACCTCTTCGGCGAGAGATGCATGCCGAGTGCGGAGCTCCGTTCGCAGGCAAGTATTCTGCGCGGCAGGGCCGCTGCCCTCCGATCGGAGAAGCGTCGGCTCGCCGGCGGCGGCGCGCTCCCCTTCTCTTTTCAGGTCCATTTCGCCGACGTTCATGCTCGCGGTGGCTTCGATGTCATCCTCGGCAACCCACCCTGGGTGCGTTTGCACCGCGTACCGGTCAACGAGCGTGAGCTCCTCCGGCAGCGCTATCGAGTGTTTCGCGCCGGCGCATGGGAGAGCGGAGCGGCGCGGGCGCACGCCGGCCAAGGGTTCGCCGCGCAGGTCGATCTCGCAGCGTTGTTCATCGAGCGCTCGGTGAGACTGTTGCGGCCGGGCGCGGTACTGTCGCTTCTCGTACCCATGAAGCTCTGGCAGTCGCTGGCCGGCGGCGGCGTTAGGCGGCTTCTTGCCGAAGAGACGCGCGTCGTCGAGCTGGAGGATCTCGCCGAAGCGCCGTCGACATTCGAAGCGGCGGTCTATCCGTCACTGCTCGTTGTCGAGCGTTGGAGCGGAGCGAACGACGATACGCCAGGCGAGATCACCGCCGCCGTGCACCACCGCGGCTGTGGCGCGTTGCGCTGGCGACTGCCGCGACGAATGCTCGCGTTCGATGATTCGCCGGGAAGTCCTTGGCTCGTGCTGCCTTCGGAGGTTCGCGTCGCGTTCGACCGCCTTCGGTCGGCTGGCGTCGCCCTCGCCGACAGCGCCATCGGCCGCCCCCACCTCGGCGTCAAGTCAGGCTTCAATTTGGCGTTCGTCGTCAGAATCGAAGGTGTTCCGAACGGTACGACGACTATCGTTGCCGCCAATGGACGGCGCGGATTGGTGGAGACCGAGCTACTCCGCCCGGTACTGCGCGGCGAGGGCATCGCCTCCTGGCGATTGGACTCACCTAACGAGTACATACTGTGGACACATGGTCCGAGCGGCCGGCCCCTCGAGCGATTGCCCTCGCTGGCCGCACGATGGCTCGCGCCCTGGCGGCGACAGCTGACTTCACGAACCGACGCGCGGAACGGCTGCTGGTGGTCGTTGTTCCGCGTCGATGGAGCGGCCTGTGAACATCCGCGCGTCGTCTGGGCTGACTTGGGCCGAAGTCCGCGCGCGACGCTGCTTCCGGCGCATGACCGCTCGGTTCCGCTGAACAGTTGCTACGTCGCGATCTGTCGCGACGAAACCGATGCGCTCGCTCTAACCGCCATTCTGAACTCGCCCATTGCGGAAGCTTGGCTCGCCCCGCTCGCCGAGCCGGCGCGCGGCGGATATCGCCGCTACCTCGGCTGGACGATGTCGTTGTTTCCATTACCGGCTGACTGGTCGCGCGCGCGTGCCACTCTCGCTCCGATCGCCGAACGAGCCATTCGACTTGGAGAGAATCCGCTGACATTGCGCGACGAGCTGCTGTGCGAGACGCTCGCTGCCTACCAGCTGCGACACGATGAGCTGGCGCCGCTGCTCACCTGGTTCAGCGGGTGACCGAGCCCGACGTCGACGCCGAGGTACTGCTCGCGCACGCGCGAGCGCGCTTCGCGCACGAGATCCTCGATGCCGAATCAGTGCCGGAGATCATAGGTGACGTGACGCTTCATCTACACCAGCGGCGCGCCGTAGCGCGTGTGCGCACATTGCTGAACACCGCCGGAGGTGCCCTGTTGGCCGACTCGACGGGGCTCGGCAAGACTTTCGTCGCGCTCGCAACAGCCGACGGTGTTGAAAGAACTCTCATCATCGGCCCGGCATCGCTGGCCGAGTCGTGGCGGCGCGCGATGGGTCGCACCGGTGTCACGGCGCGATTCATTTCGCTCGAGAAACTGAGTCGCGGTACGTCGGGCCTTGGCGATACTCCCGAGCTCGTGATCGTCGATGAAGCACATCACCTGCGCAATCCACGAACGAAATGTTACGCGGCCGTTGCCGCGCTCTGCGGCCGCGCCGATGTCCTGTTGTTGAGCGCTACTCCCCTGCAGAACCGGCGCGCCGATTTGATCGCGCAGCTTGCGCTCTTTCTTGGCGACGCGGCGGCGCGGGCTACGGACGCGGAGCTCGCCCAGTTCATCGTCCGGCGACGCGCCGAAGAGTCGTCGATTCGCTTGCCGGCGATTCACGGGCCGCGCTGGGTTCAGTTGCCGGTCACCGACGATTGCCTCGACGACCTCATGGCGCTGCCGCCGCCGGTCCCAGGGTCCGATGAGGGCACGGCCGGTGCGCTCGTCGCGTATACGCTCCTTCGGCAGTGGTCGTCGAGCCGCGCTGCGTTTGTCGGAGCATTGCGCCGCCGTCTCGCAAAGGCAATCGCCTTGATGTCCTCGCTCGAGGCGGGGCGGTGGCCAAGCCGCAAGCAGCTCACCGCGTGGGCTCATGCCGAGCAAGCCGTGCAACTTGCCTTTCCCGAGATGCTCACGCCGTTAGGCGCGGCGTCGACTGACATAAACGGATTGCTCACCGCCGTGCGAGCACACGCCGATGGGCTGGGAACGCTGATCACGCGACTGAGCAGCGCGCCGGATCCCGATCCACACCGCGCCGACCTCATCGCCGAGATATGCCAGAGGCACGCGAACGCTCGGGTTCTTGCATTCAGCCAGTACGCCGAGACCGTTCGCACGCTTTCGCGTTCGCTGATGATGAAGATGGGCGGCGTCGCCGCACTCACGGCGCATGGCGGGCGTGTCGCCGGCGGTCGGATCAGTCGTCGCGAGGTGCTGGTTCAGTTCACCCCACATGCCGATGGCGCCGCCGTTCCGGCCGCCGATCATATTCGGCTTCTCATTAGCACCGACGTGCTCAGCGAAGGGCTGGATCTGCAGCGCGCTTCCGTTGTCGTGCATCTCGACCTACCCTGGAATCCGGCGCGGTTGGAGCAGCGCGTTGGTCGAGTGCGGCGGCTGGGCGCTGAGCACCATGCCGTGTTCGTGTACGCCCTCGCCCCGCCCGTCGGCTCGGAACGCATTCTCCGAGTGGTCGATCGGTTGCGAGCGAAGCTCGGCCTCGCGGCGAGCATTGTGGGGCTCGACTTCACCGCGTTGCCGGACGTGACGTCAACAAGCACTTTCGCCCCGCCGGAGCTGGAGAGCGTCACCCTCGAGCTACTGGAGAAATGGCGCGCTCCGTGGGATTGCAGCCTCGAGCCGACGCCGATTCATGTGGGCGCGTGGGCGCGTACCGATGGATTCGTTGCTCTTCTCGCGATCGGCCGCGAGCGGTTGCTCCTTGCCGCTTTCGACGGCGCAGCGGCCACCCTCGATCCAGCGAGTGTTGGCAGAGCACTCCGGATGTGCCTAGGTCCTGCAATCGCGCCATCGGCAACGGCGGTCAGAGAAGCGATGGCAGCCATTCGCAGCTGGTCCAGCGAGTGGTCGGCGCGCCGACGTCTGGGCGCGGGGAGTCCGGCGGGAGCGCGCCTGCGCGTCGCCGTGGCTTCGCGGATCGCCGCGGTCCTCGCTTCGGCGCCACGCCATCGGCGTGCCGCGCTCGGATCGTTGGCGTCCCGGGCGCAACAGGTGCTCCGCATCTCGTTAGGCGCCGGAGCCGAGCGAACGCTGCTCGAGCTCAGTCGCGAGGAAGGCGCGAACGCGGAATGGCTTCGCCGGATCTCCGCTCTGTCGGGGAATGGCGAGCGTCGTCGATCGGCGGCGGATGAACCGGAGCTACTAGTCCTCGTGCTGCTGCGGCGGCCGCCAGCCAAGACGAATACGCCCGATCTTACCGGAGCGGCGTCGCCGTCAGGCGAATGAGCAAGACGCTTGTCTGCGGTCCCACGCCAACCATCAGCCGCCCGCCGACGAGCGCGTCTGCCGTGTACTGACCGACACGCTTGCCATTCACGAGCAGTGCGATGTCCTGGCCGCGCACCTCGACCGAGACGTGATTGATCGCCGTCACATCGGTCTCCACGGCGGCGACGTCCGTGAGCTTCACCAACGAGTTGCATTGGCGATCGCTGTTCCAGCACAACTCGACGGCGCGGTTGGCACCGACACTCAGCGAGTAATATTTGCCCGACCGATCCTGCCGCCCAAATCCGAGAATGACCGAGCCGTTTTTTGTCGACCCGAGCTGCGAGACCTCGAGGTCCAGCTGCACGTCAGCGGGGAGATCCAACGACGGGTAACGCACCATGCACAACGCATCCGGCGCCGTGTTCTCCATGCGTACGCCATCGCTCTCGAAACGAGCCTTGCACCGAGGGCTCGACCAGGTGAAGCCCTGCGACGTGTTGGATTGGGCGAACTCGTCGTCGATGATCGGCGGCAGCGGGGGCTTCTCGGGAGGCTTTGCCGTCGAGCAAACGCTGCTCAAACCACCCAGCAACAGCGTGTCACCACCAGCGACGGTCAGCTGTCGCTTGACGCTGTCGTCCATCGAGAAGTCGATGCAGTACGTCGTTGCACTGCGGAGAATCTGTCGCGACGAGACGCCGTGTTGCCGCAGATCGATGACCTCAGCCAGCGACAACGCTTTGGCCGGCGCCTGCGCGGCGAGCGGTGTGGCGGCGAGAAGGAGGGCCATCACGCCGTACATCGCGCGACGCCGCGCCACTCGTGTTGACGCCTGGAATGCCGTCATTGGCACGCCCTCGCTTCCTCGCCGCGACGCTTCCGCATGTTGTTCTCCGCCGCGCAGGCCTGCACCGCGCGCGCGTCAGCCTGCTCGATCTCTCGCCGCAGATCGCGAATCGATTGCGAGTCTGGATATCGAGACACGACACTGTCCAGCTGCGCAATCGCCGAGCGGAAAGTCCGTCGCGCGACCGCGTAGTTTCCCTGGTCCGCCTGATCTTGCCCGTTTGCTAGGCGGGTTCGCTCATCGACGAGCAGCTCGGGCGGAACGATCTTGAGATCGGAAACCCCGCTGGCGACCGCGATCTTCACGTTCGGCAAACGACCCGCCGGCAACAGCGGCGCTGGCGCCGGTTCCGCAGCGCGTGGCGGCGCTGCGCTAGCGCGCTCCGTCGTCGCCGGTCGCTTCGTGACTGACGCTGGCGAGTCGGCCACGGAATGGTCGGACGTCGACGTGCTGCGTGCGACACTCTGGAGTACGGCGCCACCCTCTGCCAATTCATGCGTGGGCGCCGGGGACGCGGCTGGATTCGTCGGGGCCGTTGACGGCGCGCTCGCTGTTGCTTTGGTGGAAACACGGCTGCCGCTCGCCTTTCCGCTGCGCGCAACGAGAGCTAGCGAGCCGCCAACTGCGACCACGAGCAGCGCCGATGCCGCCATGCTGTATCGACGGCGGCGACTCGGCCGCCCGAAGGCGGCATCCAGTTCGTCCGACGGCAGCATCATGTCGGAAGTAAGCTCGAAGCGCCGCGACGACTCCATCGGCGCTGGCGCTGTCTGTTCCGTGCTGACCGGGACGACCGATGTGAACACCGGCGCCGTGACGACCGGTGCCGGCCGTTCTTCGACCATCGTCGGTCGCGACGGAGCCGGCGGCACGCCGCGCGCCAGGGCTTCGATTTGCTCCTCGATCTCGTTAGGCCGCTCGGCGGACAGGGCGTTACCGCCAAAGCGGGCTGCCGCGTCACGTAGCATGCGCAGAAGCTTGATCGGACTTCGCTCCTCGCTTGGAACGACGATACCACCTGCCGCGAGTCGAAGCACACCATTCTCGTGCTCGGACTGATGACCAGCGGCTTCGTCGATGCGGGACGGCTCAGAAGATGTCGCCGCGCTATACGCGGATCGAGGCGCGCTCGATCGTCCATCGCTCAGCGCATTCTCCAGCTGGCGTCGCAGTTCCGACACTGCATGCGGCCGCTGCTGGGGAAGCAGCGCCATCCCGCGCATGACCAGCCCGCCGAGGCCAGGGGCGAGTCCGGGAACTGCCATGAGTGGCGACACTACGGCTTCGCCCGACGCGCGTTCGAGGGCGGACGGGGGCGTCGTGCCCGTTAGCAAATAATAAAGAAGCGCCGACGCAGCGTAGACGTCCGTCCACGGACCGATGTCCTTCGTGCCGTACTGCTCGAATGCTGCGAATCCAGCGGAGAGATCGGTTGTGTGAACCGGGAGGTGACGTCGGGCGCTGAACTCCAGCAGGAGCGCGGCGCCACCGTCGGCCACATGGACCGTTTTCGGCGAGAGATCCCGATGAATGATGCTTTCCGCGTGGAGCAACTCCAGCGCAGAGAGCACCTGCTGGACGATGCGAGTGGCATCACTCGGCGCCAAGCGTCCCTGCGCCGCCTGCACGAACTCGGCAAGCGACCGGGTCTCGTGACGGTCCATGACGAGATAGACCGTCCCATTCGCGTCGACCACTGACCGCACTCGCACGAGATGCGGATGCGAAATCTCGGCAAGCACCGCTCCTTCGAGAGCGAATCGGTGGAGTGCGCGAAGGTAATCGCGCTCGCAATCAGCCGAATGGGCGCGGACCGTGAGACCGTCGGCGGCGCGGGAGACGAGGCTGCGGGGGAA
>Ga0207693_10002509_pt1 | contig 15962 bp, 15 predicted proteins | sample LARL81metaG_FD_184347 | JGI IMG/M metagenome (GOLD analysis project Ga0207693, IMG submission 184347) | Corn, switchgrass and miscanthus rhizosphere microbial communities from Kellogg Biological Station, Michigan, USA - LAR L8-1 metaG... | ecosystem: Host-associated > Plants > Roots >...
CGCGACCGCCGAAAGGGCGATGGTCGTCACCGTCAGCCCGATGTAGGCGACCCCGGTCTTGAGCGCTGAGTAGTGGAGGACCTGCTGCATGTACAGCGTAAGCAGGAAGAACTGTGAGAAGACGGCGGCGGTCGCGATCAGGGCGCTCAGGTTCGATCCGGCGAGCGTCCGTAGCCGGAAGATGCGTAGCGGCAACAGAGGTGCCTTGGTCCGCGACTCGATCAGGAAGAAGGACGCGATCAGAACCGCGGAGGCCGCCAAGAGACCGATCGTCTCCGGCGTGCCCCACCCGTGCTGAGTGGCGCGAGTCATCCCGTAGACGAGCAGCATCAGCCCGGAGGTGATCGTTGCCGCACCGGCGACGTCGAAGTACCGATTCGGCAGATCCGCGCGGCTCTCGCGCAAGAGCAAGGGGCTGACCACGAGGACGGCAGCCCCGACGGGCACGTTGACGTAGAAGATCCACGGCCAGCTGAAGGCGCTGGTCAGGATGCCTCCGAGCAGCACGCCCACGGCGCCGCCGCTGCCCGCGACTGCACCCCAGATTCCGAGCGCGCGATTGCGCTCGCGACCTTCTTCAAAGGTCGTGCTCAGGATCGACAGCGCAGCCGGCGACATCATCGCGGCGCCGAGACCCTGCAAACCCCGGAACGCGATCAGCGAGCCTTCCGACCAGGCAAGCCCGTCGAGCAGCGAACTGACGGTGAACAGGAGCAGCCCCGCCATGAACAGGCGCCGGCGTCCGAACAGATCCGCAAGCCGTCCACCGAGCAGGAGAAACCCGCCGAAGAAGATCGAGTAGGCAGTGATCACCCACTGCAGGCTCTCCTGCGAGAAGTGCAGATCGGTCTTGATCGACGGCAATGCCACGTTCACGATCGAAATGTCGAGCACGACCATGAACTGCGCCGTCACGATCACAGCGAGCGCGAGCCAGCGGCGACGGTCCTCCGCGGCGACCGCCGGATGTGTCACGACTTCAGCGGACATCTTTCTCCTTCGAGACCGCGAACCACAGTCGGCTCGCGGACCGTGCCATTGCGGGTTTCTTGTGCCGCGTTGAGGGTGCGCGACCGCAGCGAGGGATCGCATCCGCCGACGGCCAGTCATGTCGGCCGGTCGTCGCGAGTGCACGTCTGGGCGGCCGGTTGACCGCCCTTTCGTTCTCTCTTGTGCCGAGACGAGTCACTGAGCGGCGAAGCTAGCCGCGGCTATTCGCGATCGCTTACGTGTGCTCACTGCACTTCTCCAGGAGTGCGGCGATCAGGCTTGCCGCGTCGTAATCACCCACGTAAACGACGCCGTCGATGAAGACGGTCGGGGTGCCGCGCACCTCCGCCGAAACTAGTCCGCTCTCGACATCCCGGCGGATGCGCCGCCTGACGTCCGGCCCCATACGATCCTCGTCGAAACGTGCGACATTGAGACCGAGCCGCTCGGCGTACTGCAGGAGATCGTCGTCTTCGAGCGCCCTCTGGGACTGAAAAAGAAGCTCGTGCATGGCCCAGAAACAGTCCTGCAAGGCAGCTGCCTCGGCGGCGGCGGCGGCCCCGAACGCGTGCGGATGGATCTGGACGAGCGGGAAGTGCCGGAAGACGAAACGAACACGCCCGCTCAGTTCCTGTTCGACGTATTCGATTGCCCGAAACGCTTGCCGGGAATAGGGGCACTCATAGTCGCCGTACTCGAGAATGAGACGTCCGGCCGTCGGCCCGCGGGCGTGACCGACCTCCTCCTCCGACGGCGTCAACTCAGGCTTTCAAGTAGACGAGCAGCGTGATGCAAACCAGGATCAGTACAAGCGGAACGATCCAGCGGGCGACGAGCGCGATCTCGATGAACGGTGCCGATCCTTGCTCGCCCTTCGCGGCAACCTGTTTCAGGCGGGCTGTCTCCGCTCGTGGATGACGAACGAGGCGTCCGATTTCGGCCTCGATGATCTCGCCCGGTTGTAGTTCGTCTCGCGGCCCAGCGATGCCCTGATCGGTGCGACCGCCTTCGCTCTGGCTCATGCGGCTGCGGTCACCGAGGCACCGGCGAGCTGCCTCGAGAGGAACTGTCCGGCTCTGTCGAGCGCCGCGGCCGCTTCGTCAAGGATCGGGTAATAGGCCTGGAAGACGTGGGGCACCCCTGGAGTGATGTCGAGCGTGACCTCGACGTCGGCGGTGGCGGCTTGTTGGGCCAGGCGGACGGCGTCATCGAGGAGAACCTCGTGAGTTCCGGCCTGGATGATCAGGGGCGGCAGGCTGGACAGATTGGCGAATATCGGGCTGATGAGGCCAAGAGCGGCGTCTTGTCCCGCCGTATAGTCGGCGACTCGGGCTTGGAGCAGCTCCCGGGTAAACAGGGGGTCGACCTCGCTCTTGGTTTCGACCGTCGTCCCGGCCAGGGTGAGATCGGCATACGGTGACATGACAAAGGCTGCCGCTGGCAGGGGCAGCCCGTGATCGCGGGCGTTGACCAGGGTGGCGATGGCGAGGCCTCCGCCGGCGGACTCGCCTGCGAAGGCGATATCCGAAGGGGCTGTGCCGTTGTGCAGGAGGGCTTCGTAGGCCGCAAGAGCGTCGTCGACTGCTGCCGGATAGGGGTGCTCGGGTGCGAGCCGGTAATCGACGGAGATGACCTTGGCCCCCGTCCGTCGGCCGACCTGCGAGGCCAGGTCAGCCGCAAGGAAGGCGTCGCCGATCACGTACACGCCGCCGTGGAAGTAGAGAACAACGTGGCGAGGTTCGATTTCGTCGACCGTGATCTCGGCGGTTGGGACGCCGTCAAGTGCGGCTTCGGTCACGGTTACGTCGGCGGGCAGTGGCTGCGCCGATACGGCCTCTCGGAGCAGACGCCGTTGCTCATCGACACTGCTGCCGACGGGGAAGGCTGACTGTCGCAGGATTGCGTCGAGGTTCTCTCGCTGCTCGGTGCTCACGGGCGATCTCCCTTCCGTTGGCCTCCGAGAATGAGGAGCGGCGGGTTGCGATCGCATCCGCCAATGGCCAGTCCTCGCAGCCGGTCGGCACGCGTATAACGTCGCGTTACCAGCAAAATGGCCATGCGCTCCCCAGTCAGCCGCCCGACTTTGCTTGCGGGCAGGCGCAGCGAACGCGACGTGCTCGACCGCCTCATCGACGCCGTCGGCGCGGGCGAAAGCAGGGCGCTCGTCCTAGATGGCGAGCCAGGCGTGGGCAAGACGGCGCTTTTGGAGTACGTGGTCGAGCAAGCGTCGGAGTTTCGGGTGGTGCGCGCTGCCGGCGTGCAGTCGGAGATGGAACTTGCCTTCGCCGGGCTGCATCAGCTGCTGGCGTCGATGCTCGATCGTCTCGACGACCTACCGGCTCCGCAGAGGGAGGCGCTTCGAACGGCGTTCGGGCTCGCTTCCGGACGTCCTCCGGATCGCTTCTTCGTCGGTCTCGCCGTACTGAACCTACTTTCCGACGTGGCGGAGGAGCAGCCGCTCCTCTGTGTGGTGGACGACGAGCAGTGGCTCGACCGCGGCTCGGCAGATGTCCTCGCCTTCGTTGCGCGCCGCCTGGGAGCGGAGTCGGTCGGCTTGATCTTCGCTGCGCGAGCCATCAGCGATGACCTCGCCGGGCTGCCGGAGCTTGTCGTCGGGGAGTTGAGCGAAGTGGAAGCCGGCGCGCTGCTGGACTCGATCCTGACCGCGCCCCTGGACCCGCGCGTCCGCGAGCAAATCATCAGCGAGACGCGCGGCGTCCCGCTGGCGATGCTAGAGCTGCTTCGAGACTTGACGCCGGCAGAGCTCGCGGGCGGCTTCGGACTCGCCGGCGGCGTTCCGGTCTCTGGGAGCGTCGAGGAGACCTTCCGGCGGCGAATCGACGCTCTTCCGTCCGATTCTCGACGCCTCGTAAGACTCGCGGCGGCCGATCCTGTCGGCGACCCGCTGCTCGTTTGGCGAGCGGCCGAGCGGCTCGATATCGCCACTGACGCGGCCACGGCACCAGCCCAGGTCGGCCTACTCGAGTTCGGCGCACGCGTGCGCTTTCGCCATCCGCTGGTGCGCTCGACGGCCTACTGGTCGGCATCGCTTCAGGAGAGGCAGGAAGCGCACCGCGCCCTGGCGGAAGCGACAGACGCCGAGCTCGACCCAGACCGACACGCCTGGCACCGAGCCCACGCTGCCCCCGGCCCCGACGAGGACGTCGCCGAGGAGCTTGAACGCTCCGCGGCTCGAGCGCAGGCGCGCGGAGGCTTGGCCGCGGCTGCCGCCTTTCTCGAGCGCTCGGCCGAGTTGACGCTCGCCCCCGCGCGCCGTGCGGAACGTCTTCTCGCGGCTGTCCGGGCGAAGCGAGATGCCGGAGCCTTCGACGCCGCGCTGAACCTTCTCGTCACCCTCGAGACTGAGCTCGACCCCTACTCGACGGCCGAGGCAGAGCACTTGCGGGGGCAGATCGCCTTGGAACAACAACGAGCCAGCGACGCGGCCCTGTTGCTGCTCAGCGCCGCCGGACGCCTCACGCCACTCGACGCCCCCCTCGCCCGCGAAACCCATCTGGAGGCGCTCCTGGCGGCGATGTGGGCGGGTGATCTCGATCGCCCCGGCGGCGTGCTAGCTGCGGCGGAGGCTGCGCGTGCTGCCCCAGCTGCTCCCGACCCGCCGCGCGCAGTGGACGTCGTACTCGACGCGCTCGCGATCCGCTTAACGGAGGGCTACGAGGCGGGCGCGCCCCTGTTGACTCGTGCGCTCCAGCTGCTTCTCGCGCAGGACATGGGCAGTGACGAGGTCGGCCGCTCGCTCTGGCTCGCCGCCTCAAGGTCAACTCAGGCGATTGCTACCGAGCTGTGGGACGCCGACGCCGTGCATACCTTGGCCACGCGCCAGCTGGAGGTCGCACGCGAGGCGGGCGCACTCGTCCAGTTGCGCCTCGCGCTCAATTTCCTCGGCGGAAGCCTCGTTTACTCCGGGGAGTTGGCGAGGGCGGAGCTCCTCTTCGACGAGGATCGTCTGGTCGCCGAAGCAACCGGCAACCAGCCGGTTCTGTACAACGACGTGTTGCTTGCCGTATGGGGTGGCCGGGAGGCGAAGGCGACCGAGCTGCTCGAGGCCACACGACGCGAGGCGAGCGCGCGCGGGATGGGCCGGTTCGTCACCAACCTGACATACCTCGAGGCGGTGCTCGGCAACGCCCTCGGTCGATACGACGCAGCACGCGAGGCTGCTTGGCGAGCATTCGAGCGCGATGAACTGGGGTTCGGGTCATTGATCGTGCCGGAGCTGGCCGAGGCGGCATCGAGGGCAGGCGACGCGGCGCTGCTGAGGACCACGCTCAACTGGCTGACGGAACGCGCTCACGTGACACCGACGGAGTGGGCGCGCGGCATCGAGGCCCGCGTTCGCGCGCTGTCGAGCGACGGCGCAGCCGCAGAGGCGCTCTACCATGAAGCCCTCGAGCGTCTCGGCCGTACCCGCCTCCGCATCGAGCTCGGCCGCACGCACCTGCTCTACGGGGAGTGGCTACGACGCGAACAAAGGCGCGTTGACGCCCGCGAGCAGCTGCGCATAGCCCACGAGATGCTGTCGACGATGGGCGTCGAAGCGTTCGCCGACAGGGCCCGGCGCGAACTCCTCGCCACGGGCGAGACCGTCCGCAAACGCCGCGTCGAGACCCGCGACGACCTGACGGCCCAAGAGGCCCAGATCGCCCGGCTCGCGCGCGACGGACTCACAAATCCCGAGATCGGCGCCCAGCTGTTCATCAGCCCGCGCACCGTCCAGTACCACTTGCGCAAGGTGTTCCTCAAGCTCGGCATCAGCTCCCGCGCCGAGCTCGATCGGGTCCTTCCCGGCGACCCCGCCGCCTCGTCTCTGTAGCGCGCGCCTACGCAGACTACGAGCACACGGCTACTCTCGGTCGATGGTAGTTCCCGCCATCCCCGCGCTGTCCACGTCGCAGATGGAGACGCTCGCGTCGGCGGGCGAGGAGTTGACGGCAAGCGTCGGCGACGTGCTGTACCGGGTCGGCGACCGCTCGTATCCCTTCATCGCCATCCGTGAAGGCGAGGTGGCGATCCTGGACGCGGGCGACAACGAGATCGTCCGCCACGGCGCCTCGAGCTTTCTCGGCGAACTGAACCTGCTGTCCGGGCAGACCGTGTTCGTCACGGCGGTCGTGACGAAACCGCTGCGCTACGTCGCGGTCGACCGCAACGCGTTGCGCACACTGCTCTTCGACGACGGACCCCTCAGCGACCTCGTCCTCTCGACGTTCATCGCTCGACGAGAGGCGCTCCAGCGCGTCGAAGGGATCGGCCTCGAGGTCGTCGGGCCGCGCTCGTCGGAAGCCACGATGCAGATGCTGGACTTCGTCCGCGCCAACAGGCTTCCATTCAACTGGGAGGACGTCCAGCCGTCGGGCGGAGCGGAGCCCCCGCTCGTTCGGCTCCCCGGCGGCACCGAGCTCCAGCGCCCATCCCGAGGCGAGGTGCTGCGCGCGCTCGGGATCGGCCGCGAGCTGGCGCCGCGCGAGGAAGTCGACCTGCTCGTTGTCGGCGCAGGCCCCGCCGGCCTCGCCGCCGCGGTCTACAGCGCCTCCGAGGGACTCGACACGCTGATCGTCGAGGGCACCGCTTTGGGCGGCCAGGCCGGATCGTCGCGCCGCATCGAGAATTATCTGGGCTTCCCTGCCGGAATCAGCGGCACGGAGCTCACCAGCCGTGCCATCAGTCAGGCACGAAAGTTCGGCGCACGACCCGCGACCCCCTACCGCGCCATCGCGCTCGAACCCGGCAACGGACGGCACATCGTCCGCTTGGAGGAAGAGCGCGAGATCGCAGCACGCGCCGTCGTGCTCGCCACCGGCGCCGCCTACCGGCGGCTTCCCGTCGACGATCTCGCCGAGTACGAAGGCGTGAGCGTGTTTTACGCGGCAGGTCCGCCCGAGGCGCAGCTCTGCGGCGCGTCGCGAGTCGCCGTCGTCGGCGGCGGCAACTCCGCCGGCCAAGCCGCCGTTTGGCTCGCCCGCGGGGGTGCCCTCGTGACGCTGCTGCACCGCCGCGCCGATCTGAGCGAGACGATGTCCGCCTACTTGATCGACGAGCTCGTGCGCTACGGCGTCTCCGTCCGCGACCGTACCGAGATCGCCGCCCTCCACGGAGCGGACGGGCAGCTCGACGCGGTCACGCTGAAGAGCGGTGAGCAGCTGCCATTCTCGTTCCTCTTCCTCTTCCTCGGCGCACAACCGTGCACGGAATGGCTCGACGACGCCGTCGCTCGCGCTGCCGACGGGTTCGTCCTCACCGGCGATGCAGTTGGCGCGGACAACCTGCTCGAGACGAGCGTGCCCGGCATCTTTGCCGCCGGCGATGTCCGGTCCGGGTCGAGCAAGCGTTGCGCCGCGGCCGTGGGCGAAGGGTCGATGGCCGTGCAGTTCGTCCACCAACACCTCGCACGCCCCGAAGCAGCGCGAGTCGGATGAGCGAGCTCTGCACCCACCTCGACGCAGTTGCACTAAGCGAGCTTCCGCCGTCCGTCGACGGCTGCGAGGAATGCCTGCGCGACGGCGGCAAGTGGCTGCACCTACGGATCTGCCTCACCTGTGGCCACGTCGGCTGCTGCGACGACTCCCCGAATCGTCATGCGACTGCGCACCATCACGCGACATCGCACCCGATCATCCGCTCGATCGAACCCGGCGAGGATTGGAGCTGGTGCTATGTCGACGAGGTCGCATTCGTCCTCGAGAGCCCTCGCGGTACGACGCGGATTCCGCCCTCGCCGCTCGGGTTCTGAGCCGAAGGAGGACCCCACGACAAGCGGTGTGCAGCAGGAGACGCCAACGAAGCGGGAGCTCGCGGCATCGCTGAGCCGCGCACGTGAGGCGACACTGCGGCTCATCGGCCCGGTCGACGACGAACAGTTGGTCGCGCAGGTCTCGCCGATCATGTCGCCGCTCGTCTGGGACCTGGCCCACATTGGGTGGTTCGAGGAGCTCTGGCTCGTGCAGCGCGTCGGTGGCGACGAATCATCTGACGAGCGCCTTGACGACGTATACGACGCCTTCCGGAACCCGCGCGGAGAACGCTCGAGGCTGCCGATCCTGACACCGCCCGAGGCACGCGCCTATCTCGAGAGCGTGCGCCGACATGCACTCAGGGTTCTCGAGCGCGTCGCACTCGACCACGCCGATCCCCTCCTACGCGACGGCTATGTGTACGGCCTCGTCTTGCAGCACGAGCTGCAGCACCAAGAGACGATGCTGCAAACACTGCAGCTCTCCGGCGTTGCGTACGCGACTCCGCCGCACGACGCCCTGCGTATGCCGCCGAAGCCCGAGGACTTACTCGTTCCGGCGGACTCATTCACGCTCGGGACGAACGAGCAGCCTTGGGCCTACGACAACGAGCAGCCGGGGCACGTTGTCGAGCTGCCGGCATTCTCGATCGAGCGCCACCCCGTCACGAACGAGCGCTTCGCGGAGTTCGTCGAGGACGGCGGCTACCGGAAGCGGCGGTACTGGAGCGACGACGGCTGGCAATGGCTTCGGGAGGAACGTGTCGAAGCGCCGCTCTATTGGCAGCGGGGCGGCGGAGGCTGGGTGAGGCGGCGCTTCGGGCGCAGCGAACCCGTGCCGCCGGCCGAACCGGTCCAGCACATCTCGTTCTACGAGGCGGAAGCGGTCGCCGCGTGGACCGGCAAGCGGCTCCCGACAGAGGCCGAGTGGGAGAAGGCCGCGCAGGGTGCGAATTCCGACGGCGACGGGAATCTCGGGCGCGAATCGTTCGGACCGCTGCCGGTGGCACGGCGCGCGACAAGCTTGGTCGGATGCGACTGCATGCTCGGCGACGTCTGGGAATGGACATCGTCCGCCTTCACGGGTTACCCCGGGTTCACGGCGTTTCCGTACGCCGAGTACTCCGAAGTCTTCTTCGGCGACGAGCATCGAGTGCTGCGCGGCGGCTCGTGGGCGACCGACCCGCTGGTCGCACGCGTGACGTTCCGAAACTGGGACTACCCGCAACGGCGGCAGCTTTTTAGCGGTGTGCGACTGGCGGCCGACGCATGAGCGCGACGCGCAACCAAACCGCTGAGATCGCCGTGCTCCTCTCGGCTGAAGGGCGCGACGCGGAATTGCGCGAGGAGGTGCGGCTCGGACTGACTTCGACGCCGAAGGAGCTCCAGCCGAAGTGGTTCTACGACGTGCGCGGTTCGGAGCTCTTCGACGCGATCACTCGGATCCCCGAGTACTACTTGACGCGCGCAGAGCGCTCGATCCTCGAGCGCCACGCCGGCGAGATCGCCGCGATGACGGACGCCACCACGCTGATCGAGCTCGGCTCCGGAACGTCGGACAAGACGCGCATCCTGCTGGATGCGCTCGCGCCGCGACTGTTCGTACCGTTCGACGTGAGCGAGGAGACACTCCGGGCAAGCGCGCAAAGGCTCGCGCGCGAGTACCCAGACCTCGAGGTCCTGGCGGTGGTCGGCGACTTCGAACACCACCTCCCGCTGCTGCCGGCGAACGGGCGACGGCTGCTCGCGTTCCTTGGCAGCACGATCGGGAACCTGCAGCCGACACAACGTGCTCGGTTCCTGAACGACGTCGCCGCGACGCTCGGCGACGGCGATGCATTCCTGCTCGGAGTCGACCTGGTCAAGAGCCCGTCGCGTCTGGTTGCCGCCTACGACGACCCGGCCGGTGTCACCAGTGAGTTCAATCTCAACGTGCTCCGGGTCCTCAACCGCGAGCTCAGCGGCGACTTCGACGTGTCGGCGTTCGAGCACGTCGCGCACTGGAACGCAGAGGCGGAATGGATGGAGATGTTCGTGCGATCGCTACGCGAGCAGACCGTGCGGCTCGAGTCGCTCGAGCTGGACGTCGCCTTCGACGCGGGCGAGCTCATGCGCACCGAGATCAGTGCGAAGTTCCACCTGCGGCGACTAGCCAACGAGCTCGAGGCGGCCGGCCTCGCCGTAGAGCGCTGGTGGACCGACGAGGCAGGAGATTTCGCCGTTCTTCTCGCCTGGGCCACTCAGGGAAACACCGCTCCCCAGCGCTGAGTTAGCCCCTGTTCGGCTTGACGAGCAGTCTCAGGAATTCACAAGCGCCTCTGTCTGACTGAGAACGGCCGGTTTGAGCACCTCTTCGCACCACTGGCGGAAGCTCGTCGGCGTCGAGTTCTCCGACGTCCGCTCGACCGCGTTGTCGAGGCCTTCGTTCTTCGCCCAGGCCATGTCGGTCTGGCCCTGTGCCATCGCGTCGGACATCCCGGATGCGAGGAACCTGTCCTTATAGGCCTCGAACGTGGTCTGCTGGAAGCGGACCTCCTTCCCGAGTACCGCCGAGATGATCTCGGCCATGTCGTTGAAGGACAGATCTTCCGGCCCGAGCAGCGGAACCTCGTCGACGCCGCTCCAGCTCCCGTCGAGCAGCAGACGGGAAGCGGCGGCGGCGATGTCGCGCGTGGCGACCGACGGCAGCTTGCGGTCGCCGGCGATCGGTGAGAAGAACATGCCCTGGCTCTTGATCGATGCGACCTGCCTGAGGATGTTGTCCATGAAGGACGGATTCGCCAGCGCCCGGTAGGCGACGCCCGTGGCGGCGATGAGATCGTCCATCGCCAGCGAGCCCGTGGCGAAGCCGGCGTGTGCTGCCCAAGGCGTGCCGCGGCCGAGCGCCGAGACGCCGACGACGCGTTTGACGCCGTGCCTCTTGAACGCCTCGGCGGCGGGCCGGGTAAAGCCGACATAGGCAGCTTCGACCGAGGGTGCCCTTGGATCCGGCGGCGTCAGCCAGAACACGGCGTCGGCACCGGCGAACGCCTCGTCGACGACCGCCACGTCGCTGTGCGAGCCCTCGACGATCTCGACGCGCTCACGGACGTCGGCCGGGAGAGCTGATGGATCGAGGGAGATGACGCGCAGTTCTTCGCGGCTCTCGAGCAGGCTCTCGAGAACCTGGTGGCCGATCTGGCCGCTGGGAGTTGTGATGACGATCATCGCTCCTCCTTTCGTCGTGGTTATCGATGATACACATGACGTTATACCGTTGTTATACCAACTTGCTAACCTCGTGACATGACCGCCAAGACCCGCATCCTCGAAGCCGCCTCCGAGCTGCTCGCCCATTCCGCCGACGCCGATATCTCGACGCGCGCCGCCTGCGAGGCCGCCGGCGTTACAGCACCCACGCTCTACCACCACTTCGGGGACAAGGAAGGGCTGCTCGCCGCAATCGTCGACTTCGGCTGGGCAGCCTTCCTCGAGTCGAAACGCGAAACCGCCGCCGTCGTCCACGCACACATCGGCGACGACATCCGCGCCGGCTGGGACAACCACATCGAGTTCGCGCGCGAGAACCCGAACTTCTACAAGCTGATGTGGTCGCCGGCGGTCTCGGCCGACAGCGCCGCCTTCCGCGAGGCGTTCCAGATGCTCTACGACCGGCTGGCACTCGGCGCAAGCCGAGGGCAGCTGCGGGTGTCCGTGGAGACAGCAGCGCGCATGGTCATGTCCGCGACGACCGGCGCTGCGCTTTCGCTGATCTCACAGGCTGACCTCTACGGCGACCCAGCCTTCCTCAACCAACTCCGAGAGGCCGTGATCGCTGCGGTCACCGTCCCTGCCGACGAGCCGACCGATAGGCGCCGGGAACGTGGCGCAGGCACGCCTACGATCGCAACCGCGGCGGCGACGCTCAAGAGCAAGCTCGCCGCCGAAAACACAGCGCTCACCTCGCCCGAGCGAGCGATGATGGAGCAGTGGCTCACAGCACTGGCCGATTCATCTACGGCCGCTCCGGCTACGCCGCGGCGCGGACGGCAACGAAAGCGGAAGGACGGCTAGCAACGACCGCTCGACCCACGGCGTAGCGTGGTCGCCATGTCCGTCATCATGAATCGCCCATGAACAAGCCGCGGATCTTCCTCGGGTCGTCGGGCAAGCAGGCCAAACTGCTCCAGGCGATCACGCGGGGGCTCGAGGACGTCGCCGACGTCGAGCCCTGGACGACCACGTTCAACCCGGGGCGGTCCACCCTCGACCGGCTCGTCGAGCTCTCCCAGGAGGTCGACTTCGCGGCGTTCGTGTTCGCCCAGGACGACTGGACCACGACGGATGCGGCTCACTCCGGCCAGGCGTCGCCCCGCGACAACGTGGTCTTCGAGGCCGGGCTGTTCGGCGGTGCGCTCGGCATCCGGCGCACGTTCATCCTTCACGCGGACGATTCGAAGCTGCCGAGCGACTTGCTCGGGCTGACCTCCGTCCGCTACGACCCGGGCACCAGCCCCGCGGAGGTTCGGGCAATCAACCAGAAGCTCCGCAAGGCGATCGAGACCGAGGGTCGCCGCGGCCCGGTCGAAGGGCTGTGGTGGCAGCTCTCGCTCACCGTGCGGAGCGAGGAAGAACCGTCGGCGGTCAGCCTCCTGCGCATCTCGCGGGACCGCGACGGTGGCCTGAACGTAACCGGCCGGTCCTGGCAGGAGGACGGCACGCTGTCGGCCCGTTACTGGAGCGAGGCTGCGAAGGAGCGCAGAGATCCGGCGAGCATCTTCTACTTCTGGAAGGGCGAGCGACCTCGGGACCCGAATGCCCCGCAGCTCGAAGGCACCGGCGAGATCAAGGTGGAGGCCCCCGACCGCGCAACCGGCTACTGGACGACACGCTCGGATCGCGACCCGGGGCTGAATGCCCGAACCGCCGGTGTCTACCTCCGGGCCGACCCCTCAGACCTCCAGGTCTTGGACGATGGGAGCGAGGACGAGCGCGCCCAGCTCATCGCACAGCGCCTCCGGGAGTGGAAGTCGGCCGCGAACGCCTTCTGAGCTCGTGCTGTCCGCGCGACGCTACCTGCGCTCTCCCTCCAAGGGCTCAGAGATCGCCTCGACGAGCTCACCGGTCTTCGTCTCGTTCTCGCTGAGGGCGATGTCGGCTTGGGCAACGATGCCGACGAGCGTGCCGTTCTCGACAACAGGTAGCCGTCGAACTTGGTGCCGGGCCATGAGTTGGAGCGCCTCGTCGAGGTCTTTGTCGGGCTCAACGCTGATGAGGTCCCGGGAGTAGACGTCACCGACCGACGTCATCTCGAGGTCTGCGGCCTCGGCGACCACTCTCGTCGTGATGTCTCGGTCTGTGATCATCCCAACAAGCTGCTCGTCGTCGGTTATCGGGAGCGAGCCGATGTGTTCCTCTCGCATCAGTCGCGCTGCCTCGACCACTGACGCCGATGCGCCGATCGAGCGGGGATCCTCGGTCATCGCGTCGCGAACGCTCTTCGCCATCGTGCCTCCTCTCGTCGTCAGGTGCGATCTTAGCCCTGTTGCTCTCAGATCGTGAGAGACGAGGAAGGCGCCGAAAGCGCACACGATCCGTCGCCGGCCTGAGTCATGCGGCCGCGTCCGGTAGGCAGACGTTTCGGGGTAGCAGGAATCGCTCATTCGCGGTGGCACGGATGCCGGACCGTCCACCGCGGGGCATCGTGGCTCGAGCACGGCAACTCGACAGCTAGGAGAACACGATGCGAACGAATCACCGGACCGTCCCCGCGCTGACCGCCCCCTGGTTGATCGCGGCCGCCGCAGCTCTCGCTGCTCTCGCGGCAGCGATCTACCTGTTCAACCCGCCGAAGACCGAGGCTGCGGGAACGGCGGGCACCGTCGTCTCGACGGCGACGTCCCACCTCGGCCGGATCCTCGTCAACTCGCGCGGACATACCCTCTACCTGTTCGGAAGGGACCGGAACGGGAAAAGCGCGTGCTCCGGAAAGTGTGCGACCTTCTGGCCGCCGCTGATTGCGAACGGCAAGCCTCGGGTCTCTGGAGGCGCGAAGGCTTCCCTGATCGGAACGACGAAGCGCGCCGACGGACGACTGCAGGTGACCTACAACCACCACCCGCTCTATACGTTCGTCAAGGACAAGCAGAAGGGCCAGACGAACGGCGAGGGCTTCAACGCCTTCGGGGCTAATTGGTACGCCGTCTCGCCGGCCGGTGCCAAGGTCCTACGCCAGCCTGTTCAGAGCGGAATTCCGCAGAACAACGGCGGCGACCACGACTCGGACAACAACGGTGGCCCGAGCGACGGCGATGGAAACATCTGATCGGATGATCTACGGGTCGCGGCGGCTGCTTGTGGCCGCCGCGGCCATCGCTGCGGTCGTCGGTGTTTGGGGCGGCGCCGCATACGCTGGCGCGTCCGTCGATGCGCAGGCGCCCGCTTTTCGCTGGCTCCATCCGCGGCCTTCTCCGCCCGGCTGGAAGCTCGCCCGGCTTCCGTCCGGCGCGGCAACATTCGCCTACCCGAGGGCTTGGAGGCCGATTCGGACCGACCCCGGAACGGCCTCGGTTGCGCTGCTCGGCCCCGGGCGAAGCATCCGCGGGTATCTCAACCTGACGCCCCGCCAGGGAGCGGAGACGCTTGCGAACTGGGCGAGCTTCAGGATCGAACACTTGGGTGACGAGGGCTCGAGGGACGTCCGCCTGATCGCGAGCGCGCACGGCCTCTCGTTTCGCTCGGGCCATGGCACGTGCGTGATCGACAGCTATCGCACGTCGCGAGCGCGCTACCGAGAGATCGCCTGTCTCGTCGCGGGCACTCGCACCCGTTCGGTCATCGTGGGCGCAGCCCCATCGAACGCCTGGGCGCAGCAAGCGGAGACAATCGAGCGGGCGATCGCAGGTCTTCGAACCCCCTAGATCTTCCCTCGATCAGCCGGCCGACGATTATCACGGCGGCTAGCGTTCCCGCGATGAGCCGCCGGCTGAAGGTCGCGGTGATGCTGCAAGCCGGCGCCGACGGAACGGCGGCGGGCACGCGCGAACAGGCCCGCTACGCCGAGCAGCTCGGCCTCGACGGCATCTTCGTAGGCGACCACCTCAAGCCGGCCGGCCCCTATGCGGAGAGCACGGTCGTGCTCGCGGCCGCGGCAGCCGTCACCGAGCGCATCCACGTGGGCTTCGGCGTGATGGTGCTCGCCCTGCGCGATCCCGCGTGGGCCGCCAAGCAACTAGCAACATTGCAACACGTCTCCGGCGGCCGCGTCCTGCTCGGCGTCGGCACCGGCGGCGTCATGCACGGCACCGAGGCATGGGAGGCCGTCGGCGTCCCCTACGCCGAACGTGGTCGCCGCACCGACGAGGCGCTCGCGCTCCTGCCCGGGCTGATCCGCGGCGAGACGGTCGAGTTGCCGTCGGGCGCGTCGATCACGTTGTCCCCAGGCGCGGACGTCCCGCCGATTCTGATCGGCGGCAACTCGCCCGCCGCGCTGCGCCGCGCGCTCCGCCACTGCGCGGGCTGGTTTTCCTCCGTGACCACGCCTCAGCGGGTCGCCGACGGTGCCCGCCGACTACCCGACACCGCCCAGATCGCCGTCGGTTGCGTCGCCCTGCTCGGCGCGGACGCGACCGACCCGCGAATCGACGCGTTCGTCGCCGCGCTCAGCGACAGCCACGGCATCCCGGCCGCGGAGGCCGCCGACGTTCCGATCACGGGCACACCGGCGCAGGCCGCCGAGCGGTTCGCGGCGTACGCAGACGCCGGCGCGACGTGGCTCGTGCTCACGACCATCGGCGACGAATGGCACGCTCAATGGGAGCTGATCGCTGAAGCAGTCGCGCTGCTCGATTGAGCAGCGGACGGTGTGCGAGCTGCGTGCGCACCTTCCTGAAACGCGATCTCTCGGCTGCGTGAGGCGCGTACCCCCCTGCGAGCCGAGTCCTCACAGGCAAACTCTCGGAAGTCATCGCAGGTTGGAGTCGCCATCGAGGGGGCGGGATCGGGACGGATGAGCGTACGCGTCGCGGGACCAGATACCGAAAGAGTCGCAACCGCGCCACGGCCCCTCCTTGGGCGCGATCGAGACCTAGCCGAGCTCTACGGGCTGGTCGACGGAATCGAGGACCGCGGCGGCGCCCTCGTCGTTCGCGGCGAGGCTGGAATCGGCAAGTCCACTTTGCTCGCGGCCGCACGGGAACGGGCGTTGGACCGAGGAGTTACGGTCGTGTCCACAGCGGGTGCG
>Ga0207693_10002510_pt1 | contig 15962 bp, 14 predicted proteins | sample LARL81metaG_FD_184347 | JGI IMG/M metagenome (GOLD analysis project Ga0207693, IMG submission 184347) | Corn, switchgrass and miscanthus rhizosphere microbial communities from Kellogg Biological Station, Michigan, USA - LAR L8-1 metaG... | ecosystem: Host-associated > Plants > Roots >...
GACGGTCGAGTCCGGCCGGAGCAAGTAGATCCTGCCGAGCGGCAGCGGCTCGGCGACCGGAGCCGGTTCGAGCATCAGCTTGTCGCTCCGCCCGACGCAGTCCCCGACGCGGGTGCGCTGCGTCGACGGCACGCGCTCGAACTCGGCGCGCTCGATGCTCAGGCGCGCAGGCCCGGGATGCGCGACCACTCCGCCCGGCGTCAGCTCGATCGCCAGCGCGTCGTCGGTCACGAACTCGGCGCCGAGCGCGACCAGGTGCGCAGTGAACGCGGTCTTGCCGCTGTCCTGTGGGCCGAGGAACGCCACGACCCGCCCGCCGATCGCGACCGCGCTCGAGCGTATGAGATGGAGCCCTTGGAGGCACGCCGCCAGCGGCAGGATCTCGCCGAAGAAGAGCCGCTGCCAGCGCGCGAATGGCACACGCGGGAGCGCCGACTCGATGGAGGCGCCGTCGGGCGAGACCAGATGGCGGCCATAGTACGGAGCCCACACGCGGTAGCCGACGCCGTCGCGGCTGTCCACGCGCAGGAAAAGCCGGTCGTCCGGATGACGGCGCTCGTGGAGGACACGCCCCTCGGCGACCGGCCACGCGCCGTCGATCTCGTCGGCGGTCGTCTCCCGCCAGGTGGTCAGGCGCGCCGACACGGGGTCGTCGACCGGCTGCAGGCCGGGGAACGGCTTCGCGGACTCGATCACCACGCCGAACGCATGCCCGCGCCGGGGTGGTGAGAGCACGCTGGCCGGTTGTACCGGCTGCAGCTCAACCGTCGCCATTGCTGCCCACCTATCGCCTCCCTAGGTCCGCAATCAGCGGCCACGCCCGCCTTGGCTCAACCCTAGGGCGCCGCGGGCGCCGCTTGAAGGCCGGACCGGCGAAACCCGCCGGGCGGCGAGGGCGCGCTGGCCGTTCGCCTAGGTGCGACCCGGATGGGTCAGGCCGAGCGAACTCGACCGTGCGCGATCACGGCGGTGACCGTGCCGTTGAACGTCCCCGGAACGGGCGCCCTGCCGTTCACGCGGAGGTCGAGGTTCCCGGCGGAGCCGAAGGTGATCCAGACGACCGGAGCCGTCACGCGGACGGTCTCGCCCTGCGAGACGACGCCTGCAAACAGCGACTTGCCGGTCGCGGAGCCGGCCCTGGCCTCCACCCACGAGTCTCCGCGTGCGCCCCTCACCACGATCGTCGTCGGCGCCGCCTGGGCCGGGTGACGCGCGACCGGCGCGGCCGTCACGATCGGCCTGTGCTGTTGCGCCCGCAGCTCCTGCCGGGCCCGCATCGACAGGATCTGGCCCCGGTTTTTGCCCTGCGCCGAGTTCGTTCCGAGGAGCGTCAGGCCGAGTGCCGCCGCGAGGGCGATCAGCAGGGCCGTGCCGACCAGCAGCGCCGCTTGCCGCCGGGATCTGTGGGTCACGGCCGCGGCCGCAGGCTCCCGCGTCGGCGCCGGCTCTGGCTCCGGCTCCGGCTCCGGCTCCGGCTCCCGCGGAGGCGGCGGAACGGCGTGCGCCTCGATGGCTGCGACGACGGCGGACGCCTCCTCGAGCGGGAGCTCTTCGACCGGCGACCAGCCGCGGCGGCGGAACGTCAACGCGTACCACGCCCGCCCTCGCGCGACGGGCTCCCACCCCTCGTCCTCGAGCCGCTCCACCAGCGCCCGATGCGCCTCGAGCGCCGGGCCCGACTGCCCCGGCGAGCGCTCGCGGGAGCGGAAGAACGGCGAGGCGATCGGCTCCGCGCCGTTCGGCACGGCGTAGAAGGCGCACCTGACGTAGCCGCGCCAGAAGACGATCTCACAGGTCTCGAACGCGGTGTCTTCGCGCTCGGTCATTAGGCGGGAGCGGCGACCGCCGGCTCGAGGGAGGACACGTCGATCCGGGCGCCGCGGTGGGCGAGCGAGGCGTCGACCGCCTCGATCGTCCGCACGACCTCGAGCCCGATCTCGGCCGACGACCGCGGCACGACGGCGTTGCGGATCGCGTCGGCGAAGTCGGAAAGCTCGAGCGACAGCGGCTCGCGGGCGTCCACGCGCGGCGAGACGATGTCGCCCGTGCGATAGGTGAGCCGGTATTCGCCGAACGTCTCCGGGTCCGGGAGCGTAACGCCCGAGTCGAACACGCGCACCGGCTCGGTGCCGGTGTCGTCGTAGACGATCATCTTCTCGGAGCCCACGACCGTCGTGCGGCGGAGCTTGCTGGGGGCCAGCCACGAGAGCTCGACGTGGGCGATCGTCCCCGAGGCGTACTCGAGGTCGATGAACGCGACGTCCGGCACGTCCGGCAGTACGCAAGCGCGGCTGATCGCGCTCGCGTACGCCGGCGTCTGGTCGAACCAGTAGCGCAGGATCGAGAAGTCGTGCGGCCCGAGGTCCCAGGCGACGCTGACGTCGGCCTGGTGCAGCCCGAGGTTCACGCGGCTCGTCGAGACGAAGTAGATCTCGCCGAGGTCGCCGTTCTGGATCATCGAGCGGATCGTGTTCACCGGCGGGCTGTAGAGGAAGGTGTGACCCGGCATCAGCACGAGCCCCTTCTCGTCGGCGAGCCGGATCAGCTCCCGCCCCTCGACCGACGAGGCCGCGAGCGGCTTCTCGATGAACGTGTGCTTGCCGGCTTTGAGCGCCGCCTGTGCGAGCGGGAAGTGGGAAGAGACCGGCGTTGCGATCAGCAGTGCGTCGAGCTCGCGATCGTCGAGCAGATCCTGGTAGCGCGTGGTTCCCGCGATCGACGGGTAGCGCCGCCTCACCTTGCCGAGCGAGTCCTTGTCGAGGTCGCAGATCCACGTCACTTCGACGTCGGGCAGCTCGAACAGGTTCCGCACGAGGTTCGGGCCCCAGTAGCCGAGCCCGACGACGCCCATGCTCAGCGGCCTCATACCGTCCCCTCCCGCCGGAGGACATGGAGCGGCGTGCGCAGGAGCAGCTTCAGGTCGAGCAGCAGCGACCAGCTGCGCGCGTAGAGCACGTCGAGGTCGAGCGCCTCGCCGAAGGTGGCGTGCGCGCGGGCCGCGACCTGCCAGAGGCCGGTGATTCCCTGCGGCACGTCGAACCGCTCGAAGTGGTGCGGCTGGAAGTGCTCGGTCTCGTACTCGAGGCACGGCCGCGGCCCGACGAGCGACATCTCGCCGCGCAGCACGTTGATCAGGTTCGGCAGCTCGTCGAGGCTCGTCTTCCGCAAGAAGCGCCCGAAGGGCGTGACCGCGTCGTCGCGGTTCAGCTTGTAGAGGCCGCCTTCGGCCGGCAGCGCGCTCGACGACATCATCTGCTTGATGAACTCCTTGTGCATCGACTGGTCTGCGTCGAGGCGCATCGTGCGGAACTTGAGCACGGTGAACGGGACGCCGTGCTCGCCGAGGCGCGTCTGCCGGAAGAGGGCCGGGCCGGGCGAGTCGCGCCGGATGCGCCAGACGAAGTACGCGTAGAGCGGCGCTGTCAGCACGAGCAGCGTGAGCGCGCCCGCGATGTCCATGCCCCGCTTGATCGCCCGCGAGCCCGGGAAACGCTTCGCCGCCGGCAGCGCCACGAGCGCGACGCCCTCGACGGTGTGGACGTCGACATGCGGGCCGATCACCTCGAAGAGGCGAGGCACGATGTCGATCTGGACGTCGAGCTTCTTCAGCCGGCGGATCACGTCGAGCGTCTGCTCGTGCGAGCCCTGCGAGAAGGCGACGACCACGCGCTCGACGCCGTGCCTGCGGACGAGCTCGTCGAGCTCGCTCGGGCCGCCGAGGACGCTGACCTCGCCGAGGTCGGCACGCAGCGCCTTCGGCTCGTCGTCGACGAAGCCGACGACCCGCACGCCGTACTCGCGGTGCTGGAGCAGCTTGCGCGCGACCAGCTGGCCCACGTCGCCGGCGCCGACGATGACCGCGTTCTGCACGTACGCGGGACTGCGGCGAGAAAGCGCGCGAGCGAGGGCGCGGCCGGAAGTGATGAACACAATCGCGAGCGCCCAGAAGGTCACGATCTTCGTCATGCCGAGGCCCGCCGCGCCGGAGGCCCACGTCACGACCGCGCCGAGCCAAGCGCCTACGGTCGCAAGGTGGAAGACGCCGACGACGTCGTCGAGCGTGGAGTGGTCTGTGCGCTCGTCGTCGTGGTCGTACAGTTGGTAGAGCTTGGCGAGCACGACCCACCCAGGGATCGTCGCGACGAAGAAGAGGTACGACTCCGTCGGCGAGAGCCGGCTCGGTGTCGAGGTGTGGCCAAAGAGGAGTTGCGCGACCAGGAACGCCAACGCCAACCCGACCGCGTCGGCGATTATCAGCCGGCGTCGAACGAGTTCGCCTCGTTTCGACCCAGCGCTCCAGCGCCGCTTCTGCGACATGTCCTCGCCCGCCAGCACAGGCGCTTGCTCGCCGCTCCTAGACGGTCCTCTCAACCCCGTTTCCTCCCACGCATTGCCGCGGCGTCCACCCCTTCCTCGTTCAGCGTAAGCCCGAGCAACGCGTGTTCGTAGGCCAGTAGCCAAATACTGTCCGCGGGGCCGGACCTAGACGTCCGGGGGGTGGGCGCGCGTGGGGAGGGGCGGAAACCAGCCTGGTGGCGGCGCCGGAGCGCGGCTATGGTCGGAGCATGGCGGCGTCGGCAACCGAAGCGGGCATCCGCGTGCCCTTCGTCGACCTGGGGCCTTCGCACGCGCCGGTCGCCGAGGCGATCCTGAGCGAGATTTCCGAGCTCGTCCAGGCCGGCGCGTTCACGAACGGCCCCCAGGTGGCGACGTTCGAGCGCGCGTTCGCGGACTACTGCGGCACCGCGCACTGCGTCGGCCTCGCGAGCGGCCTCGACGCGCTGCGGCTGGCTCTGATCGCGGGCGGCATCGAGCGCGGCGACGAGGTGATCGTCCCGGCCGACACGTTCATCGCCACGTACGAGGCGGTCGCGCAGGCGGGCGGCGTGCCGGTGCCGGCAGACGTGTCCGAGGAGGACTACAACCTCGACCCGGCGGCGGTCGAGGCGGCGATTACGCCCAGGACGCGGTTCCTGCTGCCTGTCCATCTCTACGGTCAGGTGTCCGACATGCGCGGCCTCGGCGAGATCGCGGCGCGCCATGGCCTATTCGTGCTCGAGGACGCCTGCCAGGCGCACGGCGCGACGCGCGACGGCCTCCGCGCGGGCGCGGCCGGCCATGCGGCGGCGTTCAGCTTCTACCCGAGCAAGAACCTCGGCGCGTTCGGCGACGCCGGCGCGCTGGTCACGAACGACGAGTCGCTGGCGGAGAGCGTCCGGGCCCTGCGCGAGCACGGCCAGCGGGCGAAGTACCGGCACGACCTCGAGGGCTACACGGCGCGGCTGGACACGATCCAGGCGATCGTGCTCTCGCACAAGCTGCCGCTGCTCGACGGCTGGAACGAGGATCGCCGCTCACAGGCGCGCTTCTACTCGGAGGCGCTCGACGGGGTCGGTGACCTCACGCTGCCGCGCGTCGCGCGAGAAAGCGAGCCGGTCTGGCACCTCTACGTGGTCCGAACGGCCGAGCCGCCGCGCCTCGCGGAGTTCCTCGATGAGCGCGGCGTCGCGACGGGCCGCCACTACCCGGAGCCGCCGCACCTCTCGCAGGCCTACTCGCACCTCGCCTACCGTGAGGGGAGCTTCCCGGTCGCCGAGGCGCTCGGGCGCGAGTGCCTCTCACTGCCGGTCTTCCCGGGCATGCGCGAGGAGCAGCTCGAGGCCGTGGCCGCGGGGGTCGAGGCATTCTTCCGCGATGGCGCCTGACGCGCCGGCCAACGACGCGCCCTACCGGCTGATCAACGACGTCACGTTCGGAGAGGGCGTCGTCGTCCACCCGTTCACGAACCTCTATGGCTGCTCGGTCGGCGACGAGACGAGGATCGGCCCGTTCGTCGAGGTGCAGCGCGGGGCCTCGATCGGCGCGCGCTGCAAGATCCAGAGCCACACGTTCGTCTGCGACGGCGTCACGATCGAGGACGAGGTCTTCGTCGGGCACGGCGTGATGTTCATCAACGACAAGTCCCCGCGGGCGACGACGGAGGGCGGCGAGCTGCAGACCGACGAGGACTGGACGCTGCTGCCAACGGTCGTGGAGCGGCGGGCGGCAATCGGCTCCGGCGCTGTGCTCCTTGGCGGCGTCCGCGTGGGCTCCGGCGCGCTGATCGGCGCGGGCGCGGTCGTCACGAAGGACGTCCCGCCCGGCGCGGTCGTCGCGGGTGTGCCGGCCCGCGCGCGCTAGGCCAGGCGCGCGACCGCGGCCGCGACGGCCTCGACCTCGGCGTCCTGCAGCTCTGGGTAAAGCGGAAGGCTGAGGACCTCGGCGCACAGCCGTTCGCTCGTGCCCAGGTGGTCGCCTGCCAGGTCCTCGTAGGCGGGGTGCTCGTGCACGGGCCGCGGATAGTGGATCGCCGTGCCGATGCCCTCTTCCTGCAGCTGCCGCTGCAGGGCTTCACGGTCGGCCACGCGAACGACGTACAGGTGGTAGGCGTGCCTGCGCCCCTCGGCCTCGACCGGCGTGACCGCCGCCGCGCCCGCCAGCGCCGCGTCGTAGAGTGCCGCCAGCTGCCGGCGCCGTTCCGTCCAACCCTCGAGGTGCGGCAGCTTCGCGGAGAGGATCGCGGCCTGCAGCGTGTCGAGCCGGCTGTTCCAGCCGCGGAGCACCGAGTCGTACTTGCCGCGCTCGCCGTAGTTGCGCAGGAGGCGTGCCCGCTCCGCCGTCTCCGGGTCGCTCGTCGTGACGGCGCCGCCGTCGCCGAGCGCGCCGAGGTTCTTCGTCGGGTAGAAGCTGAAGGCGGCGGCGTCGGCCAGCGAGCCGGCGCGCGCGCCTCGGTACTCGGCGCCGACCGCCTGCGCCGCGTCCTCGACCACCTTCAGTCCGCGGCCGCGCGCGAGCTCGAGGATCGGGTCGAGGTCGACGCATTGCCCGTAGAGGTGGACGGGCAGGATCGCCTTCGTCCGCTCGGTCAGCAGCGGCTCGACGCCCGCCGCGTCGAGCGTGTACGTCTGCTCGTCGACGTCCGCGAGCACGGCCCGCGCCCCCGACGCCTCGATGCCGGCGACCGTGGGGACGCACGTGTTCGCGGCGGTGACGACCTCGTCGCCCGGTTGGACGCCGACCGCCTGCAGGGCGATCGTGATGGCCTCCGTGCCCGAAGCGACGCCGACCGCGTCCGTCGCCCCGCAGAACGCGGCAAACTCGCGCTCGAACGCCTCGACGGGCTCGCCGAAGACGAACATGCCGCCGTCGAGCACCGAGCCGACCGCGCCGTCGAGCTCCTCGCGGATCGCCTCGACGTGCCTACGTAGGTCGAGGAAGGGGACGCCTGCCATCGGCCTACCAGTAGGCGGAGCCGTGCTCCCGGTAGAAGGCGAGCGAGCGCTCGATCCCTTCGGCGAGCTGCACCTGCGGCGTCCAGCCGAGCTCGGCGCGGATGCGCCCATGGTTGCCGTAGTAGTCGCCGATGTCGATCGCCTTGCGCTCGGGCGGGAACGGGATCACGCGGAACTCGCCGCTGCCGTTCACGCTCACGACGAGCTCGGCCAGGTCCTTCAGCGACACGATCTCGTCGTCGCCGAGGTTGTAGATCTTCCCGACCGCCTCGTCGCGCGCCGCCGAAAGCAGGAACGCGCGCACAGCGTCGTCGACGTAGTTGAAGTCGCGCCTCTGCAGGCCGTCGCCCCACACCTGGATCTCCTCGCCCTCGAGCACGAGCCGGAACCAGTAGCCGAGGAAGGTCTGGCGCGCGTCCTTGACCCGCATCCGCGGCCCGTAGGTGTTCGTCAACCGCAGGACGGTCACCGGAATGCCGTACACGTCGCCGTAGAGCAGGTGGTACCACTCGCCCGCCGTCTTGTTGATCCCGTTCACGTCGACGGGGCTGAGCGGGTGCCGCTCGTCCACCGGCAGGTACTGCGGCCGGCCGTAGATCTGTCGCGTGCCGGCGAAGACGATCCGCATCTCGGGGTTGTTGCGCCGGCAGGCCTCGAGGATCGAGAGCTGGCTGCGGCAGTTGATCTCGAGGTCGGTGTACGGGTTCTCCATCGAGTCGAGGTGGCTCGTCTGCCCGGCGAGGTTGAAGAGCACGTCCGCGCGCTGGACGAGGTACGAGAGGCTGTGCTCGTCGCGAACGTCCGAGATGTTCACGCGGACGCGGTCCTCGATTCCGGCGATGTTGTCGAGGCTGCCGCCGTACTCGGGGATCAGCGAGTCGATCAGCGTGACGTCGGCACCGGCCTCGACCAGCTCGCGCGCGAGCGTCGAGCCGATGAAGCCGAGCCCGCCCGTGATCAGGACGCGCCTCCCACCGAAGGCGTCTGCGAGGTCTGGCGCGATCATGCCGAGCAGACCCTACCCGGGCGGCCGGAGGCGCCCGGAATCGCGTGGCATAGAGTGAGAGCGTGGGCGAGCAGACGGCGATCGGGGCGGCTTCGCGGCCCCGCGAGAGCACGCGCGACCTCCGCGTGGCCTTCGTCGTGGACATCTTCCCGCTCGTGTCCGAGACGTTCATCATCGACCAGATCGCCGACCTCGACGACCGCGGCGTCCGCGTCGACATCTACTCGATGACGCGTGGGGACGAGGCCTTCGTCTCGAAGCGCTACTTCGACCACGAGATGGGCTCGCGCGTGCGCTACCTCGACTACCCGCTCCCGTGGCTGCGCCGTGCTGCCGCCGCTCTGCCAAAGGCCGGCCGCCTCGCGTTGCGGCATCCGGCAACCCTGCTGCGGGCACTCGACGTCCGTAGGTACGGGAGCGACGCGCTCGCGCTCAAGCTCCTGCACTGGGCGGAGCCCGTCGCCGGGCGCGACTACGACGTCGTGCACTGCCACTTCGCCACGGTCGCCCGCGAGTTCGTCCGGGTGCGCGAAGTGGCGGGGATCACCGGCGAGCTCGTCACGACGTTCTACGGCGTGGACGCGAGCAAGATCTTCGTCGACCGGCCGTCCGACTACTACGACCGGCTGAAGGAGGCCTGCTCGGTCTACTTCGTCATGTCGGAGGACATGAAGCGCCGTGTCGTCGCCCAGGGCTTCCCTGCCGAGCAGGTCCACGTGCACCCGGTCAGCATCGAGGTCGACGAATATCCGTTCGCCGTCCGGGAGCTCGGGCCCGGCGAGGAGCTCCGCCTCGTGTCGGTGGGGCGCTTCGTCGAGAAGAAGGGCTTCGACGACCTGCTGCGGGCGCTCTCGATCGTCAAGGAGCACGCGGGCCGCCCCGTGTCGTGCTCCATCGTCGGAGGCGGGCCACTGGAGGAAGAGCTCCTCGAGCTCGAGTCCTCCCTCGCACTGGACGGCATCGTCCGTTTCGAGGGCTACCTGCCGGTCGAGCAGCTGATCGCCCACCTCGCCGACAAGCACGTGCTGGTACAGCCGTCGAAGACCGCGGCCAACGGCGACATGGAGTAGGCGCTGAACACCGTTGTCACCCAGGCGATGGCGTGCGGACTGGCGGTCGTCACCACCCGTCACTCCGGCCTCCCCGAGCAGGTCGTCGACGGCGTCAACGGCTTCGTGGTCGAGGAAGGCGACTGGCAGGCGCTTGGAGAGCGTCTCGTCCACCTCGCGGCGCACGCCGAGCTGCTGCCCGCCATGAGCACCGCCTCGAGACGCCGGGCGCAGGAGAAGTACGACGCCTCGGCGCTGATCGAGCGCCAGCTCGCGGTGTACGACGAGGTCGCCCAGCGTTCGGCCCGGAAGCGTTCGCACTCAGGTTGAGGGCCGTGCGACCCTGACAGGTCGCACGAGGGCCACCATCTGCAGGATGTACCGCCGCTCGTAGAGGAGTCCGAGCCCGAGGTACGTCACCACGCCGACCGCCGACGAGATCACGAGCAGCCGCCACCCGACGCCCAGGTGGGGCTCCAGCAGCAGCCTTGTCGCGAGCATCGCCCCTGCGGCCAGCGCGCTGTTCACGACCGTCCAGCGCAGCGCGTGCCAATAGCGTCCGAGGCCCAGCCCGACCAGCCAACGGATGACGAGCAGGAAGAGCACGAAGTCGAGCGTGTTCACCGCCGCCGAGGTGGCCGCCACCGCGACGAGGCTTACGTGGACGGCTGCAAACAGCGCGCCTGCCATGATCGCGAAGAGCACGGCGTTCACCCGGAAGTTGAGGTCAGGACGGTTCTTCGCGAGCACGAGGTCGCCCACCGGGCTGGTCAGCCCGCGCGTGATCCCGACGACGGCGAGGATCTGCAGCAGGACGATCGACGCATGCCATTTCGCGCCGAAGAGCACGGGCACGATCACGGGGGCGAGAGCAGCGACTGCGGCCATCGTCGGGACGATGATGAAGGCAATCAGCCGGATCACCTCGAGGTAGCCGCGGGCGAGCGCCGGATCGTCCCCCTGCTTCTTCGAGAAGGCCGGAAAGGCGACGCGCGTCAGGATCGGGTTGAGCTCGAACACCGGCTTCACGACGAGCTGGTACGCGATCGAGTAGGCGCCGAGGGCGTCCAGGCCGAGGTAGCGGCCGACCAGCAGGTAGTCGACGTTGGCCGAGAGGAAGTTCGCCGTCCGTTCGCCCATCTGGTAGAGGCCGAAGCTGATGTAGCCGTCGAGGTCCCGCCGGCGCAGCCGCAGCGAAGGCCGCCAGTGCTTCCAGCCCCAGACCGCAAACAGGAGCGACGTCACGCCCACGCGTGCGAGGTAGCCGAAGACTAGGGACAGCGCTCCTGCGCCGGCGTACGCGGCTCCGACGCCGACGAGCAGCGCGATGAACGCCGAGGCGACGTCGACTTTCACGAGCCGCTCCACGTGCAGGTCCATCTGCAGGATCATCTGGAACTGCTGGCCGATCGGGATGATCACGAACGACAGCGCCGCCCACGGGATGATGTGGTACAGCTCGGGTTGCCGGTAGAAGCGGACCATGAGCGGCATCAGGGCGAGGACGATTCCGAACATCGCCAGGCCGGCGATCAGGCTCGCCCAGTACAGGCTCGAAAGCGTTTCCTGGTCCCGGACCTGCTTTGCGACGATCGCGCTGGAGAGGCCGAGGTCGGCGAACGCGCGCGCCAGACCGAGCACAACTGCCGCTGCAGCCATCAACCCGAAGTCGCTCGGTGTGAGCAGGTGTGCCAGCGTGGCGGTCTGAACCAGGCCGATCACGAAGATCGCGCCGGCCGAAGCGGATCCCCACTTCACCCCGGTTACGACGGACCGCCGCAGCGGGGTCATCTCTTCGGGCGTGGGCTGCTCCGCCTCCGGGCTCACGACTCGCGCGCCTCAGGTGGCTGGAACCAGCCGCGCCGCTCGTTCAGCGGTGCGACGAAAGGGACGGCGAGCAGGACGCGCTTGACGCGGTCCTTGCGCCGCTGGCGACGGTCGCGGTCGGCGTAGAACTCGTAGCGCTCGGGCGGGATCTCGGCGTAGTGCGAGCCGCCCGCGTGGAAGACCTCGACGTCGTCGAGCACGGCCGTCTCGTAACCGAGCTTCCGGATCGCGTCGACGTACACCGCGTCTTCGTAGAAGAAGACGAGTTTCTTGTTCTCGCTGAAGCCGCCCACACGGTCGTGCAGCTCGCGGTCGGTGATCGTGCAGCCGCCTCCGACTGGGCCGCCCTGCCAGATCCTGTACTGCGTGCCCGGCACGTCCTTCAACTCGTAGAGGTGCTTGTTGGTCCGGTAGAAGAGATCGGAGCCGGGGCTGAAGCCGTCGTCGGCGAGCCGTGCCTGGAGGAACCCGACCTTCGGCAGCGCCTGGTACGCCTCGAGCATGGAGCGGTCCCAGTCCTGCGGCGCGTCGATCATGTCGTCGTCGAGCTCGAGCAGGAACGGTTCGGTCGTGTCGCGGAACGCGCGGGCGTAGGCGCTCTGGCCGATGTTCTCGTCGTGGTTGACGACGGTGATCCGCGGGTGGTCCAAGGCACCGAGGTACTCCGCCGTGCCGTCACTCGAGGCGTTGTTCCAGATGACGATCGTGGTCGTGAGGTCCGACGTCCGCAGGAGCACGTTCTCCACGCACTTCTGCAGCAGGTGGAGACGGTTGTAGGTGAGAACGACCATCGCGATCACGCTGGAACCTCCGGCGTCGAGTGGTGAACGGGGACGGCGGCGGGGCCGAGCACGAGGTCGAAGACCTCGGCGAGCTCGGCCGTCAGGCGGCGGCGGTCGAAGCGCGGGAGCAGGTCGGGGTCGGGCTCCGGCGGCTCGATCCCGGCGCGCCAGTTGTCAGCTCGCCGTTCGATCGCCGCGCTCATCGCGTCGACGTCGGTCGGCCGGCAGACATCGGCGTTGCCGGCGGCCTCCAGCAACTCGCGCGCGTCGCCGTCGGGCACGGCGCCGAGCACGGGCGTCTTCGCTGCGAGGTACTCGTAGGTCTTGCCCGGGATGATCCGCGCGCGCTGGCCCTCGGCCAGGTCGTGCATCGGCAGGAAGAGCAGATCGGCCGCGCGCAGGAGCTCGATCGTCTGCGCATGCGCCAGGTAGCCCCGCGACACCGCGTACTCGGGCAGCGACGCGCGATCGGCGTCGGACATCGGCCCGACGAGCTCCAGGCGGATCGCGTCACGGAGGTCGGGGCGGCGCTCGAGCAGCCGGTCGATCGCGCGCACGAGGTACGCGTGCGAGCGGGTGAAGGTCTCGAGGCCGCGCTCCGAGCCGCCGAGGATCCGCCGCCCGAGTTTCGTCGTCGCGCGCTCGGGCCGCGTGTGCACGTGACCGGCGTGGACGATGCGGAAGACACAGGGCTCGCGCGCCGGCGCCGGGCCGTCGAAGTCCGAGGGATCGAAGCCGTTCGGGATCGTCACCACGGGGCGGTCGCCGAGCTCGGGCGCGCGCCGCAGCAGCTCACTGCGGGCATCGGGCGTGTTCATCACGACCGCTGCGGCGCTCGAGAGCGCCCGGCGCATCGTCCCGAGCTCGAGCCGCCGGTGGACACCGGTCGGGAAGACGAGCCAGTCGTCGAGCGCCCACGGGTCTCGCAGGTCCGCGACCCACGGCTTCCCCGACGCGGCCGCGAGCTGCGCCGCCGCACGGCCGGTCTCGAAGGGCGACATCGATGCGTAGACGACGTCCGCGTCGTGGACGTGCGGCCGCCCGGTCGCGACCGCGCCGTCGACCCACCAGCGCGAGAATTCCTCCTCGACCCGGGCCCAGCGCTCCCAGCGGCAGCGCCAGGCTGTCGTGCGTTCAGGCTCGTGGCCGGGCACGCGGACGACGTCGAAGGTCTGGCCGACCCGGGCTGCCAGCGTCGCGTCCTTCGGACCCCACTGCACTGCGTCCCCTGCGGGCCCGGTGACCACGAGCGGCTCGTAGCCGTGCTCAGGCAGGTAGCGCGTGAACGCGAGCGAGCGCTGGACACCCCCGCCGCCGAGCGGGGGGAAGTAGTACGCGAGGAAGAGCACACGTCGCGCGGCGCGTTCTGTCGTCACGTCGCCCACAGCCCGAGCTTTGATCGTAGGAACACCGGTTCCGGAACCGCACTGGCTGATCGACCAGTTTCCCGTCGGTCGCGGCGCGCCTGCTTATGATCGACACAGATGAGCGCGGGCGACGTTTCGCGGCTGGTCACGCTGGCCGGCCGCTTCCTCAGGACGATGCAACTCGAGGACGGCCTCTTCTGCGAGGAGCGCGTCCGGGGCGACGCGCACCCACACGGCCGTTCGCTCCGCTACTCGCTGATGACCTACATCGGGCTCGCGAAGGCCGGCGCAGCGGTGGACGGCTTCGACCTGGACGCCCTTCGCGCCGCGCTCTGGGCGGAAGTCGCCTCGGCCGAGCTGCGGCCGGGCGACTACGGCCTGTACCTCTGGGCCGACGGCGTTCGCGGCGACGGCTCCGATGCGGCGGAGCTCGTCGGACGGGCTGAGGACGGACTTGCCGGAGCGGGAGGCCTGCCGGGCCGCGAGGGGCAGGAGGTCTCGTGGCTCGCGATCGGCCTGCTTCGGAACCCGGCCGCGAGTGACACAGATGCCGGCGCAAGGCTCTTGCGGGCGGCGCTCGACGAGCTGCTCGTGCGCGCGAGCGGTTTCAGCCTGCTGCGGCACTACGGCTCTGCACACGTTCGTCGACGGTTCGCGAACTTCGCCACGCAGATCTACGGCCTGCTCGCGCTCTCGGTGGCCGCGGGCGAGGACGAGCGGGTGCTTCCTGTCGCGCGCGCGCTCGCCGACCGGCTGATCGCGCTTCAGCTTCCGGACGGCGGCTGGCCGTGGCTCTTCGACGCCGACCGCGGCCGGGTGGTCGAGCCGTACGAGGTCTACTCGGTCCACCAGCACGCGATGGCGCCGATGGGCCTGCTCGAGCTCGCAGAGGTGACACGCGACCCTCGCTACGCAGATGCGGCCGTGCACGGACTCGGCTGGATCCACGGCCGCAACGAGCTCGGGCTCGAGATGGTCGACGAAGGCGAGGAGCTGATCTACCGCTCGATCCGGCGGAAGCGTCCGTTCGACCGCGTCGTGCTCTACGCGAGCACGGCGACCTCCTTGGCGCTGCGACGGAACCTACCGCTCGACGGCACGCAGGTCGAGCTGAACGCGACCTGCCGCCCGTACGAGCTTGGCTGGCTGCTCGAAGCATGGTGCGGACGTGAGGAGGTCGCGCTAGGTTGACGCCCAGCCGAGCGTTCCTTGCCTCATCGTTCTGGCGGAGGGCCTAGCGGTACCGGGCCTCGAATGCGCCGGCGTCCGCGCGCTTGCCCCAGGGCCGACGCTTGCCCAGCTTGTCGAAGCGCGGGAAGTCGAGCGGCGAGCCGCGCCCGATCGCCGCCGAGCCTCTGCGCAGGCGGAAGTTGCCGTTGGCTGCGTCGACGAACCGAGCATTCGAGACACGGCCCGCGTGCGAGCCGCACGGTGCGGCGTTGACGAAGAGGTTGTAGTCCCACGCGGGACCGCAGCTGTGCTGGCTGCTGAGCTGGATGTTCCCGACGACCGTGATCGGCCCGCCACACGAGTCGTAGACGTCGGACGAGATGACGTTGTACCGGATCACAATGCCGGAGCAGCTCCCGCCGGCGCCTTCCGAGAACTTGATGTCGTTGCCCAGCGGAAAGTGCCGAGGATTCCAGAAGACGTTGTTCTGGATCACAGCGCCGCGGATCGGGTCGACCGGCTTCGCGAAGATCGAGAAGATCGAGCACGATCGGAACTCGGAGTTCTGGATTGTCACGTTGGTGCCGCCCTCGAACGTGAGGCACTCCATGTGGCCGCCCTGGGCGATCGCGAAGTCATGAATCTTCAGCCCGGTAAAGAAGCAGTTCACGCATTCCTTGACGATCCGCATGTTGTGCGGGTCGATCGACGGGCCCCAGTCGCCGCCGCGCACGGTCATGTTCGAGGCAGCCGCGTTGAGTGAACCCGCGTCGATCCCGACCAGCGTGACGTGGTCGGACCCGCGCTCGGTATCGACGGTGCCCTGCCACTGATCCCCGCCGACCGGCGGCATGTACGCGACGTGCACGTACTTGATCGTCACGTGGTCGCCCGAGATGTCGATGCAGCCGCTGCCCTCGGAGTTGCACCCAACCGTCACCTTCGCGCCACGCGCCGGCCGGAACACGACGTTCGCCGACGCAGAGGCCTTCCGGCCGTCGACGGGGATGTCCTGCGGGCTGTAGGTGCCGCCCGCGAGCACGACGGTCTGACCGGGCCGCGCCGTCAGGTACGCCCGTGCGAACGATCCGCACGGTTGGGCGCGGGTGCAGGAGCTGCCGGATCCGTTCGGCGAGACGTAGAGGTTCGAGGGTTTGGGCGCGCCCGCAGCGCTGCCGTGAGCAAGGCCGACCGCAAGAGCGCTTGCGATCGCCGTAAGTGTGAGGATAAGGGGGGCCCTGCTGAGCATCACCTGGGCGAAGTCGCGCAGAGTAACAGGCCGCCCGGTTGAGGGCCGCGGCCTACTGAAGGTGGTGGCCCGCTACTGCTGCCGCGGATCCGGCGGCTGCACGCTCGGGCTGTGGAACGTGTTGCCGCCGCCGTCGGTCGCGCCGGGGCAGGAGAGGTCGAGCCCCGCCGTGCCGGTCGTACCGTCCCCGAACCAGTTGTTCGAGACGACCGTGTCGCAGCGGGTCGCCCCCGAGCCGGTG
>Ga0207693_10002512_pt1 | contig 15955 bp, 15 predicted proteins | sample LARL81metaG_FD_184347 | JGI IMG/M metagenome (GOLD analysis project Ga0207693, IMG submission 184347) | Corn, switchgrass and miscanthus rhizosphere microbial communities from Kellogg Biological Station, Michigan, USA - LAR L8-1 metaG... | ecosystem: Host-associated > Plants > Roots >...
AGCTCGTAGGCCGCGTCGTATTCGTGAGTGCGATCCCAGCCGCGCAGTGGGCGCCACTCGACGTCCGTGGTCACCACGGGATGGAAGGGGAACCAGATGCCCGGGGTGGCGATGGTGCGTCGCACGTCGGTGACGTAGGTGAGCGGCCGGCCGCCGATCTGCCCGCCCACCATCACCGTGGGGTTCCGCACCCCGTACTCGATCATGTGGTAGTAGCAGAACGTGCACAGGCCGAGGATGCGCGGGTCATGGGCGTAGAGATAGTCCATGGCGTCGATGGTCTCGGGATGCATGTGCCCGCCCGCGTGCCGTCCGCACGTATCGACAGGAAAGCCGAGGTTCCACGCGGCATTGCGCACGTGCTCGTAGAGGCCGGGGCCACGGATGGCCGTGGGCGGATCGCCGATGGAGCTGTCGTTGTGGAGCGCGGGCTCGATGAAGCTGTGGCGGGTGGTGCGGGTGACCCATTCCTGGGCCATTGCCTCGCTGATGTTGGTCGAGAAGGCGGGATCCTCGATGTCGTAGCTGGCGGGAATGAGATTCTCGATCTGATAGTCGAGAAAGGTGAAGTCGAGCATGCCGTGCACGTCGTGACGAAACGAGAGCACGCCGTCGTAGGCGCCGAAGGACCGGAGCCGCGTCTGCCACAGGCTCTCGAGTCCGACCTCGCGGAGGATTCTCCGGAGGAAGAAGAGGAGCGTGTCGCCCCAGTGCGTCGGATTCGCCCAGTGGCGGACCACTTCCACGTTCAGATGAGCCTGGAGCATCCCGCCTACCAACTCGAGCACCTGGTTGGCGATGTACGCCGAGCGGCCGGTGAGGACGATGGCCGGACCCAGAATGGTAGCGGTCGCTGTGGTGGCGTCGGTCAGGTCACCGGTGAGCTCGACGAGGTCGGCGAGCACGCGGCTCCCTGTCGCCGCTTCGACTTTTTGCGCCGCGTGCCCGGCATAGCCGCTCACGTAGAGCTTCTCCCACGCGTGACCGGCGAAGGGCGAATCCGGCCGCCAGCGCCAGCCCGTGTAGCCGGTGACCGCCGTCGGCGTGGAGGAAACGAGGCCGAGCAGACGGGGCGGGAGATTGGTCTTCCCCGTGACGATGAGGTGGCGACCGGGGCCGGGCAGCCAGCGCTCGATGCGCCCGATGGTCTCGCTCGAGAGGTGCGCGGCGTTCGGAATGAGCAGGGCACGGCAGTCGGCGAGCCACGCGTCCGTGAGGTCCGCTTCCTCGACTACGTCGTGCTTGAGATTGCATCGGGCCAGGAGCACGCTCGCCCCGCTCGGCGCGAGATAGGCATGGTCGCCCTTGAGCCAGGTGCGCAGCCGTCCCCACGCGTCGGTGAACGTATACGTCTCGCCGCGGGCCGCCGCCTCCGCCGCGTACGCATCCCGGCTTCGCCGGCTGAACAGCACGGCGACGGCATGTCCTCGCGGGCGAATCCACTCCGTCACGGTGTCACCTCGTGGGCAGGGGATATGCGTCGGCAAAGCGACACGTGACTCTACACCGATTCTGCGATCCTCAGGAGCCCCCTCCGCGTCTTCATCGATGATCTCCCAGCATTCTCCTCCTCGCCTCTGGTCTGGTTCCGGTTGTGAGCAGCGCGGCCTGGGGCGGCGCGCCAGAGGTCGTCCGGCCGCCCCTAGGTTACTGAGACTCCGCGGCCTTTTCCTCTGGCCGGGGCACCTCGAGGTTGTGAACCCGGAACGTGCCCACCTCGAGATCGTCGATTCTGAGCATGCGCATATGTGAACGGCCCACGCGCAGCCGGTGTACGGTGAGGCGTCCGATCTTGAGGGCGCCGATGGCGAGGGCGCCCAGGGCAAACGCTCCCACGGCGAGCGCGCCGAGCGCCACCGCGCCGCCACGCCGGGGATTCCGCGCCAAGCTTTCCAGCTCCTCGGTCTGCATGGATGGCCTCCCTTTTCTGCGATCGTACTATAGCCGTCCTTGATTCGGCCTGCCCGCCGGACTAAGCTTCACCGTTCGCGGCTGATCAACGTCGACCGTGCCCTGGAATGAGCGAGGAGAGGGACATGAAGCTGGCCGTCGAGTTTCCCAGCGTGTCGTACCGGGAAGGGCCGGAGGCGGTGATGCGCCTTGCGCGCGCCATCGAGCGAATCGGCTACGACCACATCGACATCTTCGATCACGTGATCATGGGCATAGCCATCGAAGGGCGGCCCAAGGGCCCGTACAACCCGGGCATGCCCATCCTGGAAGCCTTCATGGCGCTGGCCTACCTGGCCGCCGTCACTACTCGCGTCACCCTCGGCACCGAGGTGCTCGTGCTGCCGCAGCGACAGCCCGCGCTCGTGGCCAAGCAGGTGAGCACCCTCGACACGCTGTCTGGGGGACGGGTGCGTCTCGGCGTGGGCGTGGGCTGGCAGGAATCGGAGTACGAGGCCCTCGGCGAAGATTTCCACACGCGGGGCGCGCGCATGGACGAGGCGATCCGGCTCCTCCGCGCCTATTGGGGCGACGCCGAGGTGAGCTTCGAGAGCGCGCACTACCCGACCGTGGCCATGAGCATGGAGCCGAAGCCGCCCCAGGGCGCGCGCTTGCCCATCTGGGTCGGCGGGAATTCGGAGCCGGCCTATCGTCGGGTGGGCAAGCTTGGAGACGGCTGGCTGGCCAGCCGCGTCGAGGATGAAGCGGGCGCGCGAAGCGCCATCGGGTCTATCCGACGGTACGCCGAGGAGGCCGGCCGCGATCCCGCCGCCATCGGCCTGCAGAGCATGGTGGCGCCCCCGCCCCGGGACGCCGCGGGCAAGAGCTTCTACGCCAACCACGACATGGTGCTGGCCCGCGTGGCCGCGCTGAAGGCCATGGGCTTCGGCTGGGTCACCCTCAACGCGACGGCGATCTTCCAGGCGGGGGCACGCTCCGTCGATGCCATCGCCGACCTGCTGGCCCGGCTCCACGACCGCATCCGCGCCGAGGTGGGCTGAGCCCGCATTGCTGCAGAACCCGCAGGCGATGGCACTGTCGAGCGCGCTCTGCTCGGCGGTGGCCACCATCTTCATCCAGCGCGGCCTCCACCGCTCCAACTTCTACGCCGGGTTCTGGATCAACATCGTGGTGGGGGTGATCGGCCTCTGGTCCCTCGTGCTCTTGCTCGTCCCCTTCGCCGACTACAACTGGGCGGCCGTGCCGTACTTCGTGTTCTCGGGAGTGGTGGGCACCGCGGGCGGGCGCCTCTTCCGCGTCGTCGCCATCCACAAGGTGGGCGCGTCGGTCGCCTCCGCCGTCAACAACCTGGCACCCCTCATCTCGAGCGGGCTGGCCATCCTCCTCCTCGGGGAGCGGGTGACCCTCCCCATCGTGGCGGGGACCCTGGTCATCGTGATCGGCACCATCCTGCTCTCGCTCAGCGGGAAGTACGCCGGATTTCGGGTGCGGGATCTCGGCTATCCGCTCCTCGCGGCCTCGTGCTTCGGCACGGTGGCCGTGGTGCGCAAGCTCGGCCTCGGCCACGCGGGACCGCTCTTCGACTCCGCCGTCAACATCACGGCGGCCCTCATCGCCTCCACCGCCTTCGTGGTGGCCACGGGCAATCACGGCTCCCTGCGCTGCGACCGGCGGAGCCTGCGCTACTTCATCGCGGGGGGCATCGCGGAGAACGCCGGCGTCTTCCTCGTGCTGGCGTCGCTCGGCTTCGGCGACGTGAGCATCGTCACCCCGCTGGCGGGGACGTCGCCTCTTTTCGTGCTCCTCCTCGCCTATTTCTTCCCCAGCCACGCGGAGAAGCTCACCTGGCGCGTGGCGGTAGGCGCTGTGCTCATCGTGCTCGGGGTGGTGATGCTGTCGCGGTAATCAGCTCCAGATGCTTCAAGATCTCCACTGGCCAAGCCGTCACGATAGGCTGGGAGCCGACCTCCGACAGCCTTCCCGCTCCCGCCACCTCCTGCTACACTCGCGGGCGCGGTTCGGCACGACCACAAGGAGGACGCGATGCCGGTCGAGAAGAGCGTAATCGGCAGGACGGGCGAGCCCGTGACCATGCACGTGGAGCGGGCGACGTGCTGACCGCGGTGAGCCGGATCGTCGACGTGTACGAGAAGCCGGGCAAGCGCAGCGGCTCCATGACGTTCGCGGTGACGGAGGCGGAGTACCGCAACGCGCAGGGTGCGCGGGTGGGCCGCGGCCTCACCGTGGCTACCAAGCAGGACGAGGCCATCGAGCTGATGGCCGACCTGGCCGGGTGCCGATGAGGGCGCCGGCCGGGACCTAGCCGGTTGAAGCGCGACCCCGGGGCCCAGGAGCGGCTGGACGCTGCCTTCGCCCGCGAGGAGCGGCGAGGCCTGATGGTGGCGGCTGCCGCCCGCTCGGCGGCGGTGGTGTTCATCCTGGGGTGGCTCGCGGTGGCGAGCCCCGAGCGTGGCCTGGCCTACGCCTGGGTCCTCGGCAGCGCGGCCTTCTTCCTCGTCACCGGGCTCGCGCAGCTCTGGCTCTACTTTCGAGGCCGGGCGCTGCGGCTGGCTGTCTACTTGCTGATCCTATTGAACTCGCTCGCGCTGGCGGCGGTCCTTTTGCTGCCGAACCCCTACCTCGTCCCGCCGGTGCCGCGGGCGATACCGCTACGCTACGCCACGTTCATGTACTTCTTCGTCATGCTCATGGAGGCCGCGTTCTCGTTCCGACCCCGGCTGCTGCTGTGGACCGGACTCTGCGGGGCCGGCGCCTGGACGGCCGGCTTTCTTTGGATCTTGAGCCGGCCCGAGACCATCACCGACCCGCCCGCCAGGGCCAGCCGCGCCGCGATGCGCGCCGCCTACTTCGATCCGAACTACGTCTCCATGCTCAAGTATCAGAACGAGATCATCGTGTTCCTGCTGGTGAGCGCGGGCCTCGCGCTCCTCGTCCGGCGGTCTCGCGCCTTGGTGGCCGAGCGGGCTGAAGCTGAGCGCGCCCGCGGGAACCTTGCCCGCTACTTTTCGCCCAAGGTGGTGGATACGCTGGCCGAACGGGACGAGCCGCTGGGCCGCGTGCGCCGGCAGGCGGTGGGCGTGCTCTTCGCCGATCTGGTCGGCTTCACCACCATGGCCGAGGAGATGACGCCGGAGGAGGTCATGGCGCTTTTGCGGGACTTCCACGGCCGCATGGAAGAGGAAGTCTTTCGCCACGACGGCTGCCTGGAGAAGTTCATCGGCGACGCGCTGCTGGCCACGTTCGGCGTCCCCGACACCGGCCGCCGGGACGCCACCGACGCCCTGGCCTGCGCCCGGGGCATGCTGGCGGCCCTCACCGCCTGGAACCTCGAGCGGGAGGCGGCTGGGCTACGACCCCTGCAGATAGGGCTGGGCCTGCACTACGGCCCGGTGGTGGCCGGTGACATCGGCAGCCGCCGCAGCATGGCCTTCGCGACAGTGGGCGACACCACCAACGTCACGAGCCGGCTCCAGTCCCTCACGCGGGAGCTAGGGGTCCGCATCGTGGCCAGTGGGGCGCTGGTGGCCGCCGTCGAGCGCGAGGCCGCCGATCCCGCGCTCCTGCTCGGGCTGACCTCGCGAGGGCCCTCCGTGCTGCGGGGGCGCGACACGCCGATCGAGCTGTGGGCGGAGTAGCCGCAGACACGGCCCAGAACGCGACCATCTTCAAGGTCACTCTCGAGATCGCGGACATCGATCCGGCTAGCGCCGCGGTGAGGGATCCGTGATGAATTCGAACGCGATCCCCCAGGTCACAGGTGAGTTCAAGATGCCGAGATGAGCTGTGCCCAGGATCCCATCATACTTACCCTGGCCGATCAGATCCGCCTGCTGGGCGCGCTGGAGGGTCGCGCTCTGGGAGAAGTCGTGCGGGCGGCCGATTCTGTCTTCGGCCGGCACCGGGGGGAACGCTCCGTCCTGCAGCGCGAAGTAAACGAAGCTCGTGTCCGCGTTGCGGATCACGAGGATGCGAGTGGACCCATGCGTCTCGCTACCGCGGTTGAGCTGGCTGAGCAGGGGAGTGTCGGGCGAGCCGTATTCCTGACAGACCGCGCTGTCAGGAGTGAACCCTCCGAACGCGGTGAGCTGGTAGTAGTTCAACGGCGACGGTGAGCAGTTGATGATCCCGTGATTCGGGCCGTCGACGGCCACGAACCGGCGAACGAGGTGGTACGCTTGGTCCTGGCGCAGCATTCGCGCGTGAGCGTGACCCCGAGGCTATGGGCGACGATGTCGACCTGTCGCACCCCCGTGTACTTGAGCACCGCTTCTACAAAGGACCGTAGATCAGGGACGTTGGCGAGTGTCGAGTGCGTGAGCCCTGACCGGTTCGTCGGACTCGTGATCAGATCGCACTGATCCCCCTGGTAGCCAAGGCCCCACAGCTCGCTCGGCGAGTAGCCGTTATCGGCGAAAAACTGCGCGAAGTTGTGGATGCTGCCGAAGGGGTTGCACGCGGTCGGGAACGGAGTGTCATTGTTGCCATGGAGGAATATGACCGGTGTCCGCTGGACGGGCCCGGCGGCGCCGAAACCGATGACAGGTACGCCGAGTGAGACGTCGATGATGACGGGGAAGTCGGGCGGCAGCGCGGTACCCACGGTGCCGCCGGCGATCACACGCGACACCAGGACGAGGACAACGGTGAGACCGGCGGCAATTGCAGCCGTGGCCACTCGTGCCCGTGACCGGTGCACAGTCTGGTCGGATTTTGGCTCGTTCGTCATTGCGTCCTCCTCACGTGAAGGAAGTGACGTGCCACACCTTCGCCTCGCTCCTCACCCCCTGACTCACCACGACGGCCATCACTTCCTGCGGATCGGAATGCAAGACCAGGCGACTCACCGTGCCCACGGTCCCTCGGTTTCAGCCATGACGCCTCCATCCGGCCTCCGGCGCCCCGGGGAGGACGGTGCTCCCTCCACTGCGTCGCGGGCAGGTTACAGTGGGGTGCATTGCCCCGCAACCCCCTCTGCTGGCTCAGCTCCTGAGGTATCTCCTCGATTCCGCTAGGCCGAGGGGCCTCGACTCCCGATAGCGGATGAAGCAGGGTCGACGGGCTCCACGGGGAAGCCGGCCTCGCGCCAGGCCTCGAGCCCTCCGCTCAGCGGGTGGACATCGTGGAAGCCGAGGGCCGCCGCGCGAAGAGCTACCTGAGCGCTGGTTGCTTCGCTGGGCTCCGCGAAGTAGAAGACCACTTCGCTCTGGCGCGGGATGGTGTGGGTGGGATGCCGCAGCACTTCCGGATCGATCAGGCGCGCTCCAGGGATCCGGTACGGCGCTGTCTCGACGTCCAGGGCTGTTCTCAAGTCAACGATCACGAGGGGTTCGCCCGCCTCCATCCGACGCTTGAGCTCCGCCGGGCTGATGCGAGCGGCCTGTAGATGACGGAGGAAACGTTGGCGTCGTACGTACTTGAGCACGACGTAGGCAATCAGCGCGGCTACGAGGACGGCCACTACGGGCATTCCGGCCCGGGTGGCCTGCGCGAGCAGCCAGCTGATGAGATCTACGCAGAGGTAGCCGAGGGTGATCCACATTCCCGCCCAGAGGAACGCGCCGGTCGCCGCGTAGAGGAGAAATCGCTCCAGGCGGATGCCGACCATCCCCGCAAGTCCGCTGGCCAGCGGGTTCAGTCCCGGAAGGAACTTGGCCAGGATCAGATACCGGACGCGATGCAGGAGGAAACGCTCCTTGGCGTCCCGGATGAGCGAATCGGGATCCAGGGAGAAGCGGCACACGATCCCGAGCGCGCGGTTTCCCAGTGACCGCCCCAGGGCATACCAGAGCGCGTCGGCGCAGAGGGTGGCGGCCATCGCGGCGGCAATGGCCAGCGCGAGGTTCATCCGGCCGCCACCGGCGAGGGCACCCGCGCCCACCAGCATGGGGATCGCGGGCGCGGGCAGCCCCGCCTGGACCGCGAACGCCCAACCGAAGAGCACTACCACTCCGTACAGGAGAAGGAGATCTGCTATCGAGTCCATCACTCACATCTGTTCGAGGCTCTTGCGTCTCGTTTCGCGCACCGCCAGTCCCGCGACCGCGATCACGCCGCCCGCGCACGGCCGCTCGAACAGGTCGCGAAGCCTCCTCATAGAGGGAAATACCTCCCTGCATACTGTACTGGTGGTAGCGTCTCCGGAAACGAGATACAGAGAAGATGGGCCCTCACGGTAAAATTGGAGCTGCGTCATGACCTTGGCGGTCGGAGCATACCTGTTCCTCATCGCGTTCGCCCTCGCGCACCTCGAGATCCAGATTGAAGGTCCTCACGGCTGGGCGGCGAAGCTGCCGACTTGGCGCTGGGACAGCCCCGGCGTCCGCCGCTGGCTCGGGAAGCCGGTGACGGGATATCACGTCTGGCTGATGACCGTCATCCTCCTCCTCCTCCACGTGCCCCAGTTCTACGGCGGCTCCTGGGAACGCGAGGCGGACCTGCTCGCCATGTTCTTCTTGCTGGCCGTGACCTGGGACGTTCTCTGGTTCGGATGCAACCGCCATTTCGGCATGGCCCGGTTTCGCAAGGGCGAGGTCTGGTGGTTCCCGACCTGGACCCTTGGCGTACCCCGGCCCTACCTCATGATGATCGTGCTCTCCGTCGCCGCCGCCCTCGCGCCCGCCCTCTGGACGGGCGAGTGGGTAAGTCGCGCGCTGCGCTGGAGCCTCGTTTGCTCCGAGCTGCTCGCGCTGACGATGGTCGCGATCGCCATCAGGAGTCGCGTGCCGCGGTACGGGGATGCGGCGCTTCCCATCGCCGAGAGGATCAAACCCGAGTAGTCGGGAGTTTCCTGGGCTTGTGGATCGGCCCGTCCTGGGTGGCGCTCGAGGACTCGTCGCCGTCACTAAAGACGCCGCGGCGCCAGGCTCCCCTGGAGAGATCGCGCGCGAAAAAATGGTTGCCCCATGTGGATAGCGAGACAGATCGCGTAAACAGACAGCCAGTTCGGGAGGGCGGGGCGGGAGGGCGGAACTGGGCCTTTCTACCCCCTATGCTCTGTGCTAGGATGACGTGCGATTTCTGCTTTCGGTGCAAATGCGTGCAGTTCCCCGGATCAGCAGAGCGGAGGACGCGAGCGATGCCGGATCGACGCCGCGCAGCAGACCGCATGGCAAGCACCGGCCCCACGAGAGAAGGATTCTTCCTCGGCAACAGTCCCGACCCCGAGAAGTGGCGGCTCTTCCTCACGCGTGACCGCACCCGCTACATCGAGTTCCGCAAGACAGACACCGCCGACACGCACCGTCTGGCGACCGGCCGCATCGTGGTCGTGCTGAGGGACGGCGCCGAGGTCAGCGAGGGGACGGCCGAGCCGACTCCCTCCCGCTTTCTCCGCGGCGACTTCCTCGCCTCGCTCCGCGCGGCCAGCGGCGGGACGCTTCGCCGTCTGCTGCTGTCGGAGGCGGGCCAGTGCGGCAGCAGCGGGGGCGGCGGCGGAGACGGCGGCACCATCGCGCCGACCATCACGTGTCCGAAGCCGCAGTGCAGCGACACGATCAAGGACCCGGGCTGCAAGTGAGGGCCACCGCGGGGCGACCGCGCCCCGCGTGAAATTTACGCGCGATGCTCCTCACGCAGGCGGGTGTGGTGTCTGCGCTGCTCGCACGCGGCCTCCTCGACGCCGCCGCGATCGTTGACGGCGATCTCGTCGTCGCCGACGGCTCGCGTCGGAACATCAACTTCGAGGTCCTTCGTGAGCGCGGCCGGTCGTACTTCGTGAAGCAGGGTGTCGGCGACGACCGCCGGCGCACGGTCGCGCACGAAGCGGCCATGTATGAGGTGCTCGCCTCCTCGCCCACGCTCGAGCCGCTGGCTCCGCGCCGTCATCTCTGGGACGCCGAAGATTGCACCCTGGTGGTCGAGCTCGTGCGTGGCGCGGAAAGCCTGGCCGCGCTTCATCGCCGACGGCGCCGCGTTCCTGTCGACGTGGGCGGCGCGCTCGGCCGCACCCTCGGAACGCTGCACCGCGCGACGCGCTCGGACGCGGTGCACGGCCGCTTCCGCAACTACACTCCGACCCACTTCGAACTGCATCGGCCGACGCTGTCCGCGTTCACGTGGATGAGTTACGGCACGCTTGAGATCGTCAAGATGGTGCAGCGATCGGACCGTCTCGTGCAGTCGCTGGAGCAGGTGCGGCGTGACTGGCGCATCGAGACGCTCATCCACGGCGATGTCCGATGGGACAACTGCCTGTGGCTCGGCGACGCCGGGGCCGGCCTGACGCTCGTTGACTGGGAGATGGCCGGCGCCGGTGATCCGTGCTGGGACGTCGGCACGGCGCTGAGCGAGTACGTCGGCGCGTGGATCGCCGCGTCGCCGCTCGTGCCCGAGATGCCGCCCGAGGCCATGGCGCGGCTGTCGTCGCTCCCGCTCGCGGACGTGCAACGCGCGATCCGCACGCTCTGGCGATCGTACGCCGACGCGATGGGGCTCGCCGCCGCCGCCGACGAGTGGTGTCTGCGGGCGGTGCGTTATGCCGGCGCGCGACTGGTAGAGATGGCGTGCGAGACCGCGCGGAGCTCCGCGCGCGTGACGGAGGACGCGGTCTATCTGCTCCAGACGGGCGCGAACATCCTCGAGCGCCCGCTCGACGCGGCCGTCGAGCTGTTCGGGCTGCCGGTGCTGCCGGTGGACGTGCGATGAGCCTCTTCACGGAGCAGGTGGACGGGGCGATCGCGGCGACGACGTTCCTGGCGCCGTCGAACATCCTGTGGTTCGGTGCGCCCGCGGTGCGCGGGGGGGCCCGCCGTATCGGCTGCGCGTTTCCGAGGGAGCTCGAGCGAAAGGCGGTCCTCGCGGGTCTGCGGGCGCTCCTCTATCAGAGTTTCTACGGCACCGGAGGCGCGATGCCGTGGTCGCCGGACCTCGAGCATCGCTCGGCGCCACCCGACGTCGCACCGTTCGTGCAGCGACTGTCCGAAGCGAATGGCGGCGCCGGCTACCTCGAGCCGGGCTGGGAGCTGACCGGCGCCGACGGTGACGAGCTGATCGTGGCACGCGACGGGCTGCGCGTTCGGATCACCGCCCGCGAGTGCCAGCGTGCCGGCGGCGGCACGACGGTAGAGGTCCGGTTTCCCAAGGAGTTCCGCCACCTGCTGCCGGGCTTCTACCTCGCCGCGGGCGACGAAGCGGCCGCGCTCGGCCACGCGCTGGTCCGGCTCTACTGGAATCTCACGGGGGACGGCGCGGTCGAGCTGCTGCGCGCGGCCACGCGCGTGCTGAATGAGGCGCGGATTCCGTATCAGATCAAGGTGCTGACGTACCTCGGCAACCCGCGGCGGTACGACGCGACCGTGCTCTACCTGGCGAAGGACGATTACGCGCGTGCGACACCGTTGCTGGCCCGCATCCGATCCGAGGTGTCGGCGCACCTGCGGCCGGGAGAGCCCGCGCTGTCGAAGCCGCTCACGCGTGGTGTCGGGCTCGCTGAGGATCCCGGGTCGGGCACGAGCTTCGGCGAGCACCGGTGCGGGCTGCTCGCAGAAGGCCTGCTGCTCGCGTACGAGGCGGGGGCGGGCTCGCGCAGCGAGCGCGCCGAGGTGATCGCGCAGCACTTCGCGGCGCACGGGATCGAGCTCGAGAAGGCGCCGTACCTGAATCCGGGCTCCACGGACGTCTACGCCGCGTGGGTGGACGCCGAACCGCCTGCGCGTCACGTGGCCGCGCACCGATCACCGGAGCTTTCGCCCGCGCGATGCCTGGAGACGGCGGTGGCCATCGGCCACCGCATCTGCGAGGGCGCGGTGTGGAGCGGCGAGCGATGCAACTGGGTCGGCTACGCGGTCGACGGCACGCGGCGGCTGGTGTGTCGAGCTCTCGCCCCGAGCCTGTACAGCGGCACGAGCGGCGTGGCGCTGTTCCTGGCCGATCTGCACGCCGCCACCGGCGACGCTCGCGTGCGCGCCACCGCGATCGCGGCCATGAGGCAAGCCCTGTCGCGTGCGCACGACGTTCCGCCGGGGACGCGGCTCGGCCTCTACTCGGGCTGGACCGGCCTGGCGTTCGCCGCCGCGCGCGTGGGGGTGCGTGCGCGCGACGACGCGATGACCGAGCAGGCGCGCGAGCTGCTGCGCACGCTCGTGACGACGCGCGACATTTCCCATGTCGACGTGATCGCGGGAGCGGCCGGTGCGGTCCTCGGATGGCTGTCTCTCGCGGTTCTTCTGCCCGGGACGACCGTGCTCGACGCGTGCGTCCGCCTCGGCGACGTGCTGATCGAGCGCGCGGAGAAGAGGTCGATCCGGTCCTCCGGACGCACGGCGCGGTGGTCGTGGCGCCTGCCCGATACGCCACGGGATCGCGCGCTCACCGGCTTCGCGCACGGCGCGGCGGGCATCGCGGTGGCGTTGCTGGAGCTGGCCCGGGCGTCGGGAGACGTCCGGTATCGCGACGCGGCGACGCACGCGTTCGCGTTCGAGGAGTTGCTGTTCGACCCGGCGGCGAAGAACTGGCCGGACCTGCGCGGCGTCCCCGCGCGTGGCGGGTCGCGGGGCCGCGTGTTTCCGTGCGCGACGGTGTGGTGCCACGGCGCGCCCGGCATCGCGCTGTCGCGCCTGCGCGCGTACGAGATCACCGCGGATCCGCGCCGGAAGGCGGAAGCCGCCATCGCGCTCGACACCACCCGGGAGCAGACGCGGCGCGCGCTCGCCGCGAGCACCATGGGGTTCTCGCTCTGCCACGGGTTCGCCGGCAATGCCGAGATTCTGCTGGCCGGAGCTCGACAGCTGGGCGAGGAGAGCGCGGGCGCGCCCGCGCTCATCGATGACATTGCGCGGACCGGTATCGAGCGTCACGCCGCCGACGGCTCGTGGCCGGGGGGCGCGGGGGGGCCGACGCCGGCGCTCATGGTCGGTCGCGCGGGCACTGGTCACTTCTATCTCCGCCTGTACGATCCGGCGATTCCGTCGGTGCTGCTCCCGACCGCTGCCACCCACTGAGGAGAGACATCGATGCCCGGTATCGCGACGCTGTTCCAGGTTCTCGAGCTGACCATCGACCGCATGGGAGCGGATCCGCAGCTCGCGGGATTCGCCACCGCGATGAAGAACCAGTCCGGCTTCGCCCACCTCGGGGCGCTCGGTCCGGCGATCGCCGACTTCTTTCCGGACCCGCCGACGGCGAACATTCCCAAGCGGGCGAACTACCGGCTCGTGTGGGCGCTGGTGTTCCACGCACTGAGCGGTGATCCGGGCGGCACGCCCCGGCCCGGCATCTTCACCACGCTCACGAGCCTCAAGGCGATCCTCACCAAGGTGCAGAAGATCGCGGACGACGAGGATCTCGTCGCCCTGCTCGGCCTCGTCACGTCCGGCGAGATCGACACCATCACGCGGGCGGCCGACGATGTGAAGACCGCGGTGAAGGGAATCACCGACGATGCTCGCGGGATCGCGGCCATGATCGCAACCGCGCTCCGGCCCGAGGTCGACACGGCGACCAAGTCGGATCCGGTGCCGGCGCCGAAGGACTGGCGGACGCGCGACTTCCTGCACTGGAAGAAGACCGGCCTGTTCGTCGGCAAGCTCATCGACAGGGCCAACCACGCCAACGACCCGACATTGCGTGACCAGATGCGAGCGTACGCCTTCGGCTACCTCGTGAGCTATGCGTGCAAGGTGTGCGGCAGCCCGTTCCTCAACTCGATCGTGGGCGGACCGCACCGCACGCAGTGGTGGCGCCAGCGCCTCGTGCGCAACTACGTCGACGCGTGGGTGTACGGCTTCTACCGCGAGACTCCCCGGCCGACGTTCGGGCCGGACGACCAGCCCGCGCCCGGATTCCGGCCGTACGACCAGTGGCACGCCCTCTGCGGCGCAAACCTCCAGAAGAAGCTGAACCTCGGGCCGAACGATCCGCACGACGCCAACGACCTCCTGCGCATCCTCGGCCAAGCCGCCGACGAGCTGCCGCATCCCATCCCGCCCGCGTTCGCGGACCTCTGGATGGAGGCGTTCCACGACACCTACGGGTTCGCCGACGTGCCGCCCGGGTTCGTGTCCACCGCGCTGAACCTCGCCTACTGCAACACGTGGCTGATGCTCTGGGTGCAGACGAGCGGCGAGGTGCTCGACTGCGATCCCGGCAGCATCAAGCCGCCGGACACCTGCGGCAAGGACGCGGATGAGCTGAGCCCGTTCAAGGCCGACGAGCACGGCAACCCGACGCCGGCGCCGCCCGCGAAGTTCGACGAGGACGTCGACGTCGACAAGCTGATCTGCGCTGCGATCGAAGCGGTGGTCGGCGGGCTGGCGGCGCTCACGCTGGGTCTCGCCGTGGGAGCGCTCGCGATCGCGAGCGCGGTGAAGGAAGCCCACGACGCCGTCGACTGGGCCAAGCTCCGGTGCCAGCTCTACTGGTACCGGATGTATCTCTACAACGCGATCGTCGGGATGAAGCGGATGCTCGCGCTGACCGGCTTCGGCTACCCCGATCCCACCGTATTTCACGAGGACACGCAGGCGCTGCAGCTGCTCAAGGTCAACAAGCCGATGGAATCCGCGCGCGTGCTGGTGAAGTCACAGCTCCGCGAGCGCTTCCCGTCGAAGGTGTGGATCACCGTCGACGCGAGCGATCACACGGACCCGGGCGATCCGCAATTCGGCCTGTTCCTCGCCAAGGTGTTCAACCACTTCGAGAAGCCGCCGGACGCAGCCGATCCCGGCTTCGAATCCAACGCGCCGAACGACCCCACCGGCCTGTCGACGGTCGCGTACGAGACCGCCGCCTTTCCGCCGTTCTTCATCGACGATCCCGGCAACCCGCTGTCGAACGGCGACGTGAAGACGGGCGGCGGGTTTCCGTTCCGGCGCGGCGTAGTGGTCGGCGGGGGCGTGCTGCCGGCGCCGTTCGGCAACGTCGTCGACAACGCGCTCGACCTCTTCCGCCACCTGGGCCAGCCGTTCCCCGACTGGAACCTCGACGGCGATCGCGGGCTCGGCTGGTTCACGTGGCAGTTCAAGGGCGTCTACGATCCCGACGCCGTGCAGTACGAGAAGGAGCCCTGATGATGAGTCAGCCGCGACCCGTGGTGATCGGCGACCGGATCCTCCCTGGCGGGGAGCAGCATGGCCCCGGCACGTGGACGCCGTGGCTGCTCATCCGCTTCGCCGCGAACGACGCCGGCGCCCGTCCGATCGCGAACGGCACCGTCTTCTGGCTCTCGCCCGACATCGCGGTGGACTCGAGCGATCCGTGGGGGAATGCCGTCGCCGGCGAGGAGAACTTCGTCGAAGCGCGGATCTTCAACCTGGGCAAGGCGCCGGCCATTCCGACGAAGGTGGACTTCTACTGGGGTGATCCATCGCTCGGCCTCGGCCCCGGCAAGATGAACTACATCGGGACCGAGTGGGCGGCCCTCGAGCCTCATCGCGGCACGATCGTTCGCTGCACCACGCCGTGGATCCCGGAGTTTCGGAACAACGGGCACGAATGCCTGATGGTCCAATGCGTGTGCCCGGTGCTGGAGGACCTGTCCGGACCGTCGATCGCCCCGCCGGCACCGCTGCAGCCGCAGGTCGACCGTCACGTCGGCCAGCACAACATCACCGTGCTGCCGACAAAGGTCGGCGGGATGCACCGGCTCGGTCTGGACGTCTACAACCCGTTCCCGCTCGCCATGCAGACGCTCGTCACCATGCGCGTGCAGCATTTGGTCTTCGTGCGTGACCCGCAGCGCACGGTTCATCGCCGCGCGCTGGTGGATGCGGTGGTGGGCTTCGATCCCCGCGCGACGGTGAAGAGCCCCATCGTGCAGGACGTGAGGACCGTGTACGGCAGCCGCGGCGGCCCGGAGATCAGCACACGACTGGCGGAGCGCGGCTCGATCGTTCCCACCGACGGCGCGCGGCCGGTCAAGCCGCTACATCTTGGGCCCAATGCGAGGTCGCCGGTAAAATGAAGGGCCCCGCCGATGCCGTCAGCGAGGCCCTCTGGAGAAGGAACCCACAAGGAGCGTTAGCCTCTTCGCCGGGCGGGTGAGGCCGCCAGCATCACGCGACTTGGCCTGCTGTCGGTCTTCGCACCA
>Ga0207693_10002515_pt1 | contig 15940 bp, 13 predicted proteins | sample LARL81metaG_FD_184347 | JGI IMG/M metagenome (GOLD analysis project Ga0207693, IMG submission 184347) | Corn, switchgrass and miscanthus rhizosphere microbial communities from Kellogg Biological Station, Michigan, USA - LAR L8-1 metaG... | ecosystem: Host-associated > Plants > Roots >...
GACGGAAGAAGCGCAGAGAAGGCGGGAGGAGGACAACAAACTCAATACTCGCATACATGATGTGGAAAAAACGCAGAGCCGTAATAATGTAATGCTTAGCATCCTAATAACTATAGTGATTAGCCTCATCGGTTATGTGGTTTTTCATCGTTGATAAATAACTATGCTCGCTGACATGAAAAACCACCTCACGGGGGCTTCCAATCCCTATGAGAATGCCTAATGTCGCCTCAGGTGGCGCGGCGTGATCGCGACAACCATTGCGTACGAAACCTACTGGCGGTTCGCTGCCGAGCGCCTGGCCATATTCTATCGCCGTCGCCGCGATCCCGTCGGTCCGTGGACGACCGATCCGATATTACGAGCTTACCGGTTCACAAACGTTTTCCGTGCTGCTGACCGCGTCAGTCAGTACCTCATTCGTGAGATTCAATATCGCGGCGACCGTTCGCAGGAGCCGCGTGAGGTTTTCTTTCGCACCATTCTTTTCAAGATCTTCAACAAGATCGAGACATGGGAGGCGTTAGAGTATGCCCACGGACCGCTGTCTTGGCGGACGGTCGACCTCGACGCCGTTGATCGTACGCTCTCCCGCCTGCGCGCCGGCGGTCAGCGTATCTATTCGGCTGCTTATATCATGCCGGCCCCACCTTTCGGCCGTGCGCGCAAGCACTCCAATCATCTCGCGCTGATCGCCCGTATGATGGCCGATCGCCTGCCGGACCAGTTGCAACAGGCACCTGATCTGAGCGCGGTCTACGAGCGCATCCTGGACTATCCCGGACTCGGTCGCTTCCTCTCTTTCCAGTATGCGATCGATCTCAACTATTCGATTTTGCTCGATTTCGAGGAGGCCGATTTTGTTGTCGCCGGACCTGGCGCGTTGGATGGGATCTCCAAATGTTTCAGTGCGACCAACAAACGCTTACCGGAACAGGTCATCCGGTGGGTGACCGACCGTCAGGAGATTGAATTCACACAACGCGGGTTAGACTTCAATGGCTTGTTCGGAAGGCCACTGCAGCCAATCGACTGCCAAAATCTATTCTGCGAGGTATCTAAGTATACGCGGATCTCTCATCCGGAGATCCGGGGGATTGCAAACCGGCAGCGTATTAAGCAGGTGTACAGGCGGAACGATCGAGATCTTCCGGTGCTATCATTTCCTCCGCGGTGGAAACTCGACATCACGGAAGGGGACGGGGCGCTTGCGACCGCGACCAATCCCCAACTCGCGCTGATTTGACGTATGGTTCCCGTCTTACCTTAATGTCGGCCCGGATGGGCAAACCGGGAGGCGCAAGGCCTCCCTTGTTCGCCTAGCCCAAAACTACGCGGCGTGGAGGAGTTCGAGGTACTCCTCGTAGACGGTCATGTTCTTGCCGAAGGAGATCGCTGCGGCCTGGGCGCCGCAGACGAGGTGCATCCAGCGCCAGGGCTCGCGGGTCGAGTTGTATTCTTCGACGATCGACTGGTGGTGCTTGAAGGCATGCATCTCGGTGAAATTGTCGTGGCAGACGATCTCGGCGAGACGCGCGATGAACGCCAGCGGGTCGTAGCCGGACTTCACATATTGCGTGGCCAGGTTCACGGTCTCCTTGACCTCCGGCACCGCCCGCATCACCCCGAGATTGGTGACCTTGGACCAATCGGTCGGCGGCTGGGTGTAGATGCTGTGCCTGATCGCGTCGAGCAACTCCTCCTGCGTCCGCGGCGGCAAGGCGGCGACTGCTTCCATATCGGGCTGCGGATAGGGCTCCATGCGACCCGCGGTCGAGCGGATCTCCGGGCCCGACTGCCACGTCAACAGCAGCATCAGCTTGTTCTTGAGGCTGATCCCGTCGAGCCGCAACAGGTAGCGCCGCAGATTGACGCTGGTATGCAGGTGGACATCCATCGGGTTGCCGCCGAGGGAGCGCAGGAATAGACCAGCCGCCCCGATCGAGAGCGCCTCACCCGCGCCTTCGAGGGAAATCCCCCCGGCCAGGGCCTTCGCCATCAGCACCGGAATGTCGGCAAAGACGTCAACGGCCGCGATCGCCTCTCCGAGATCGCCGATCGCCGCCGTTTCATCCTCGCCGCTGCGCTGGCGGTAGATGCGTTGCAACAGCTGATGCTCCTCGATCAGCGCTTCGATCTGCGGCAACGGCGAGGCGATCGGGTTCGGCGGGGCGACCGGAGAACGGGTCACAAAACGTACCACCGGCCGCATCACGACCGGGAAAAACTCCTTGTCGAGAACCCCGGTCTCGAAGGCGCGCCACACGGTGCCGGGGAACATGAAGTAATGGTCGTCGTTGAAATTTTTCGGGATCGCCACGCTCATCAGCAGATCGAAGGCCTCGATGCGGGGCGCATGATTCCACAGCCACTGGTAAAGGTGGTCCGCCTTGTTCCATTCGCCGCGACCAACGGCCATCAGGAACGCCGCTTTGGTCGCTTCGACCCCGCCGGCGTCTTCCGGCGCGAATTCGAACAGGCTATACGGCCCCATCGCCGGATGGTTGATGTGCTTGTTGGTGAGCGCCACGTGCTGCAGCACCGGGACAAAACGTTGCTCGCCCTCCAGGCGCTCGACCGTCTTCGAGATCGCGTAGAGGCCAGCCAACGGGTGCAGCGGGCCGCCGTGATGACCCGGCGGCATCTCGGTCGAGCGCGTCACGGCAAGGGCAGACGCCGTCAACATCGTTTGCGTCGAAACTCCCGCGCGCAGCTTGTCCAGGGTGCGGTCAAGGATCTCGGCCGGGGGCGTATCCTCGATGAACTGCACCAACGGTTCGATTGCGTCGGAATACTGGACACGTTGCGGCATCGGCATGGTGAGTTTCTCCTTGAGTTACGACTATTGGTGGTTGCCTCGTTTCACTCTTTTGATTGGTCCAGGGCCTGTTCTGGCGGCCCCTTCCACTCTCTCGACAAGAGGCGGCGGGAGGTTCCGGAGCGGGCCGGCATCCTTCCTCCGGTACCATCTCGGGTTGCAATGAAATATGTGTCGCGATCTATCATAAGATCAGCATATTGAATCCTTCGGCGAGGTCAATCAACTCATTAGCGAGCTTCCCGTCCAAGGTCTGCCAGCCATTCGGTTTACGCATAGTGATCTGATTGTGCCGTCGCCCACGGCCTCGTCCCCAGGTAAGGAGAGGCCAGAACAGCCCTTACCCACCGAGGACTTCAGGCAGGTTGGTCAATGCGGAGACTATATGATCGGGACCATGGCCGAGTTCTTCCGCGCGTCCGCGCAGCATCCCGAACATTGTGCCCGGATTGCTGACACTGCGGCGGATCCAAGCGACCCGGAAACCGAACGCCTTAGCGCCGACGACGTCGAAGCTGTTTGAGGAAACGAACAGCACTTCCTCCTTGGTAACTCCGAGCGCCGGCTCGACCAGCGCATAACAGTATTGGTGCGGTTTGTACGCCCGGGCCTTGTCGATGCTGATCGCGGGCGCGATCCACCGGTCCAGCCCCGAGTTCCGGAATTTTCCATCAGCGGTGCGCGGATGGCATCGCTCGGCTCGACCCCCGCCGCGCGCAACGCAAAATCCAGAGCCGCGCGCGTCACCTCCCAAAAATCTTCGTACTCCTGCAGCAGGCTGCGCAGCCACCTGTATTCCAGTTGCTTCAATCGCCATACCTGACTGCCAGCGCGGCTGCGAGCCGCGTTGCGTCGCCGTCATTGAGGTCGGGTTTGGTGAACGGCGCGCGCCAGCCCGGATCAGGCCGTTCTCGCGGATCGCCTTCGGGGAAATCCTCGACGATCACGGGGCCGCGCTCTCGTTCGAGTAGGCGCAGCGCCGCGACTATGACGCGCTTTTGAAACGCCGCGCCGCTTGGCGGACCGAACGGCCGGCCCAACTCGAACCGGACCCACAGGGCCCGCGGCGGCTTGGTGTTTTCGGTCTACGCCCGAATGAGGCTGATCGCCACGGTCGGGACGCCCTCTTCCTCGAGATAATGCCCAGCGCGTTCACGGCTCGCGTGCAGAGCGGTCAAACGGGAGAGAGCAGAACGGCGTCGACCTGATCTTCCTTCAACCGCGAGGGACGGATATTGCTGCCATACCGCAATTAAGATGCTCCCGCCGTGATCATGTCGTACGCCGGCAGCGTCAGAAATTCAGGGAAGATTCGCGCCTCGATCAGTTCGCTGAAGAGTTCGGCCGCTCCATCGTAACCGCCCTCACCGGCCGACGAGCGCAATTTCGCCAGCTCTTCGTCGAGGAGCTTGCGGCACAGCGCCAGATCGACGGTGCGACCGTCGTCGAGTTTGGCGCCATGGCGTATCCATTGCCAGATTTGGGCGCGGCTGATCTCGGCGGTCGCCGCGTCCTCCATCAGATTGTAGAGCGGCACGCAGCCGGTGCCGCGCAGCCAGGCCTCGATGTAGCCGATCCCGACATTGAGGTTCTGCCGCAGCCCCGCCTCGCTGATCGTGCCTTCGGGTACCACGAGAAGATCCGGTGCCGTGACGTGCACGTCCTGGCGCTTGCGGGCGATCTGGTTGGGCTGCGGCATCTCGCGGTCGAAGATCTCTTTGGCGATTGCGACGAGCCCGGGATGCGCGACCCAGGTGCCGTCGTGACCGTCGCCGGCCTCACGCAGCTTGTCGGCGCGCACCTTCTCCATCGCTGTCTCGTTAGCTGCCGGGTCGTCGCGGACGGGGATCTGGGCCGCCATGCCACCCATCGCGTGGATCTCGCGGCGGTGACAGGTCTTGATCAACAGCAGGCTGTAGCTGCGCAGAAAATGGCTGGTCATCGTGACCTGGCCGCGGTCCGGCATCACACAGCCGGGGTTCTCGGCAAATTTCTTGATGAAGCTGTAGATATAGTCCCAGCGGCCGCAATTGAGCCCAGCCGAGTGGTCGCGCAGCTCCCAGAGGATCTCGTCCATCTCGAAGGCGGCGAGGATCGTTTCGATCAGCACGGTCGCGCGGATCGTGCCCTTGGGCAATCCGAGCCTCGCCTGCGCGTGCAGGAACACGTTGTTCCATAACCGGGCTTCGAGATGGTTCTCGAGCTTTGGCAGGTAGAAATAGGGGGCCGTGCCGCGCGCTAGCAATTCCTTGGCATTGTGAAAAAGGAACAAGGCAAAGTCGAACAGCGCTCCGGACATCGGCGTGCCGTCGACAAGGAGGTGCTTTTCCGGCAGATGCCAGCCGCGCGGGCGCACAAACAGCACGGCAGTCTTGCCGTTCAGGGAGTAATGCCGGCCGGTCTGCGGATCGTCGAACGTAATCGTCCGGCGCACCGTATCCATCAAATTGGCCTGGCCTTCGATCAGATTGTCCCAAGTCGGCGTATTGGCGTCCTCGAAATCGGCCATGAAGACGTTGGCGCCGCAATTGAGTGCATTGATCACCATCTTGCGGTCGGTCGGGCCGGTGATCTCGACCCGGCGGTCCTGAAGGTCGCGCGGGATCGGCGCGACCCGCCAGTTGCCGTCGCGGATTGCCTTCGTGTGGGGCAGAAAATCGGGCTTCCATCCGGCATCGAGCCGGCGTTGGACTTCGGAACGGCGGGCAAGAAGACGCCGCCGTTCCGCACCGAATTCCCGTTCGAGCTCGACGGCAAAGTCGATCGCCTCGGGCGTCAACACCTTCTCATAGCCGGGTTTCATCGCCCCGCGAATGGTAACGCCCTCCTGCTCGATGCAGTGGGCGGTCCAGTCTCGCGTAGTCATTGCGCCGCCCAATCGTGCACTGCCCAGTCGTGGTTGTGCACCAAACCCTCGTCGTGACCATACTGCGGAAGGTCTGCTGGGGGATCCTCGTGAAACTGCGCCGCCTCGGTGCTGCCGGCCAGCGCCGTCGTCGAGGAGCGGCCGCCCGAAATTACCATTGCCACCGCATCGAAATAGCCGACGCCCACCTCGCGCTGATGCCGGGTTGCCGTGTAGCCGTCCGCCTCCGCTGCGAACTCGGCCTGCTGCAATTCGGAGTAGGCCGCCATACCGCGCTCGCGGTACTGGTGCGCCAGTTGGAACATTGCAAGATTGAGGCTGTGAAAACCGGCCAAAGTGACGAACTGGAACCGATAACCCATTTGCGCGATATTACGCTGGAAGTGGACGAGCTGATCTGGCGGCAGCTTCTTGCGCCAGTTGAAGCTCGGCGAGCAGTTGTAGGCCAGGATCTTGCCGGGAAACTCGCGGTGGATCGCATCGGCAAAACGCTGCGCCTCGGCGAGGTCGGGTTCGCTTGTCTCCCACCACAGGAGATCGGCATAGGGCGCATAGGCGAGGCTGCGCGCAATCGCGTATTCGACGCCGAGCCCTGGGCGGATCCGGAAGAAGCCCTCCGCGGTGCGCTCGTCACTGATGAACGGACGGTCGCGTTCGTCGATGTCGCTGGTCAACAATTGCGCGGATTGCGCGTCGGTACGGCACAGCAGCACGGTCGGAACGCCTTCGACATCGGCTGCAAGACGGGCGGCATTGAGTGTGCGGATATGTTGACTGATCGGCACCAGCACCTTGCCACCCAAATGACCGCATTTTTTCTCGGACGCGAGCTGGTCTTCGAAGTGCACGCCGGCCGCACCGGTTTCAATCATCGCCTTCATCAGCTCGTAGGTATTGAGCGCGCCGCCAAATCCGGCCTCGGCGTCGGCAATGATCGGTGCCATCCAATACGTGTCGTCGCCCTCATCTTCCGACCGCGCGATCTGGTCGGCGCGGCGTAGCGCATTATTGATCCGCCTGACCACATTGGGCACGGAATCCACGGGGTAGAGGGATTGATCCGGATACATCTGCCCTGCCGTGTTGGCGTCGGCAGCAACCTGCCAGCCGGATAAGTAGATTGCCTTCAAACCGGCCTTGACTTGCTGGACGGCCTGGTTGCCCGTCAGAGCGCCCAGAGTCGGCACAAAGGGCTCGGTGTTTAGCAGATGCCGCAACCGTGCAGCGCCCATTTCCGCCAATGTATGACGAATGCGGAAGGAGCCGGCCAGCCGCTCCACATCGGCAGGGCCATAGTCTCGGCGAATGTCCGAAAAACCGTCAGGCTGCATCATGTCGTTCCTCTGTCGAAACCGCATGGTTTCAATAACGACATTGCAGCAGTGACGGCGAGCCCCAATGTGGCATGATCGGTGCAATCCTGTCGGTGTTTTCACAGACCGCACGCAGTTTTTGTAAAGGCAGTAAATATGGCGCGTGTCCAGATCGGGCGTACGGTGCGGCGGCTGCGCACCGAGCGCAACCTATCGCAGCAGGCACTGGCGAACCGGCTCGGAATATCAGCGAGTTATCTGAACCTGATCGAGCACGATCAGCGGACGGTGAGCGGCACCTTGCTGATCAAGCTCGCCGAGATATTCCACCTCGATCTCGCCACCTTGTCGGGGGCCCAGGAGCATCGGCTCGAGGTCGGGCTCCGAGAAGCGTTCTCCGATCCTCTGCTGGGTGTCGACGCCGTACCCGACGCGGAAATTGCCGCGCTGGCCGGCTCGAGCCCAAATGCGGCGCGGGCGATGCTCGCCCTATATCGCGCGTGGCGGGTCGCCCGCGAGGATGCCGGAGGTATAGCCCTCCCGTCGGGGCGGCGCGTTCTGCTTCCGAATGAAGAGGCGCGCGACTTCTTCGACGACCGCGCCAACCATTTCCCGACGCTCGAAGACGCAGCTGACGGGATCGCCGCCGGCTGCGCCGCCGCTCCCGCCGAGATGAACCACGCCATTGCCGAAAAACTGCGCAAAGCGCATGGCCTCACGGTGATTGTGCAGCCGCTGGATGGGGTGCTGCGCCGCTTCGACCCGGAGACCCGCCGCCTTGCCCTCGCAGAGACGCTGCCGCGCGAGAGCCGGGGGTTCCACATGGCTTTCCAGCTCGCGCTGTTCGAGGCACGCGATGCGATAGAAACCGTGTTGCGCGAAGCCGCACCGTCCTCGACGGAAGCAGCGATGTTGATCCGGGTGGGGCTTCTTAACTACGTCGCCGGCGCGATCCTGATGCCGTATGCCGGGTACCTCGCGGCTGCGCAAGCGCTGCGCCACGACATGGAGGGGTTGGCGGCGCGTTTCGGGGTTTCCTTCGAGCAGGCCTGTCATCGCCTGTCCACCTTACAGCGGCCCGCGGCGCGCGGAGTGCCGTTCTTTTTTGTCCGTGTCGATCCGGCGGGGAACGTGTCCAAACGCTTCTCCGCAGCGGGCTTCCCGTTCGCGCGCTACGGCGGTTCGTGCCCGCGCTGGGTGGTGCACACCGCCTTCTCGCAGCCGGGCGCGGTTCAGGTGCAAGTCGCGGAGCTGCCGGACGGCGCCGCCTACCTTTGCTTCGCCCGGACGGTGGCGCGGCCGGCGACGCATTGGGGCGAGCCGCGGCCCGTTCACGTCGTGGCGATGGGCTGCAGCGTAGCGCACGCCCACGAAGTCGCCTATGCCGACGGCCTCGACCTCGAGCAAGCCAAGGTCGGCATCGGTTTGTCCTGCCGCTTGTGCAACCGCTCGGAATGCCGCAGCCGAGCTTTTCCGCCGCTCGAACATCGTCTCGCACTCGATCCGCTAACGTCGAGCGCGACGCCATACAGGTTCGAGCCACGCGAGGGCTGATCGGCATGCTGCGCCGTGGCAAGGTAGATTGATCCGATGAGAGGTGCCCTATGACAGGCGGCGGTCCACTTCCTCACTTCACGGATGACAACGCCCTGCCGGAGGAGGAGCGCCTTCTGCTGGGTCGCGCACGCACGCTAATTCCGCGGATCGCCGAGCGCGCGCCAGCGGCGGCGGCCGCGCGCCAACTGCCGGCCCAGACCATTGCCGAATATCGCGACGCCGGCATCCTGCGCATCCTGCAGCCGAAGCGCTTCGGCGGCATGCAGGGCCGGTTCAGCCTGTTCTCGAGGATCGTCGAGGAGCTGACCTACGGCTGCCCATCCTCGGCCTGGGTTTACGCCGTGCTGGCGGAGCATCAATGGATCATCGCGCAGTATCCCGAGCGGGCGCAGATCGATGTCTGGGGTGACGATCCCGAAGCGGTGGCCTCGTCCTCACTGGCGCCCCGTGCAGCCGCCAAGCCTGTAGGTGGCGGCTGGCGGCTAAGCGGGCGCTACACCTTTTCCAGCGGCTGTGACTATGCGCAGTGGGCGATCCTGGGTGCGTTCCTCGGGCAAGCGGGCGACCCGCGGTGCATCGCTTATCTCTTGGTGCCGCTCGCCGAGGTCGAAATCGTCGACGACTGGCGTGTGCTCGGTCTCGCCGGTACCGGCAGCAAGTCGCTGGTCCTGCATGACGTGTTCGTACCCGAGCACCGCTCGGTAATGGTCAGCGACCTATTTGCCGGCACGCCGCCCGGCGCGCTGGTCCACCCCGAATATCCCGTACTGCGTGCGCCGCGCGGGTTCTTGGTGTCCTATTCACTGCCGCCTGTCGCCATCGCACTCGGTCGCCGCGCCCTCGATATCGCTTGCGCCGAGTTGGGCGGTCGGGTGTCGCGCGGCGTGACCAAAGTCGCCGAGTCCGAAGTGGTGCAGATGGTGATCGGTGAAGCGGCTGCGGCGGTCGATGTTGCAACCTTGCTGCTCCACACCGGACGCGAGTCGAGCACTGCGGCGGTCAGCTCGGGCCGCAGGATCACCGCGGCGGAGGCGCTGCGCGCACGGCGCGACATGGTATACGCCCAGCATCAGGTCGGCTGGGCGCTCGACCGTCTGTGCGAGGTGGACGGTGCCCGCTGGGTCTACGACAGCGACCAGCTCGGAGCCATTCGCCGCGACGTCATGACCATCCTGACCCACCACGCGGCGAGCCGCCAGGCCGCGATGGCGCCCTATGGCAGCATGCTGCTGGGGCGTCGCGCGTAAGCCCCCGTGGAGTTAGGTCAAGCGGGGCGGCGGGCAGTGACCAGAAAGATGGTCGCCGGCAGCCGGATCGGGCCGGAAGCGGCTACCGCGGCGAACGCCGCTTCGATCTCGCGCGCGATCGTCTGCCGCGTCGCCTCGGCGGGCTCCTTCTCCTCGATCAGTCTTGCCGTTGGTCCCATCATCATCGCCTGCCGCGCCTCTTCCTCGGGGCTGCCGCCGATGATCGTCGGGTGAGCCCGTTCGACCGTGATCTCGGCGAAGCGGCCGCCGCGAGAAACTCGCGAATATAATCGGGGTCGGCGAAGGCGAGCGGGCCGGGCTCGTGAGCGGGCTGCGGCGCCGGCGGCCCCAAGTGGCGCAGCGCGACATCGTAGGAGATCAGCCAATGCCGGTTCTCTGCGAGCGGCGCCCAGCAGGCGAAGACGAGGGGCCCGCCCGGCTTTAGCGCCCCGCCGATGTTGCGGAAGGCCGCCGCCGGATCGGCAAAGAACATGACGCCCATGCGCGAGGTCGCGAGATCGAAAGCGGCCGGCTCGAAATCGAACACCTGCGCATCGCCCAGCAGCAATGTGACATTGCCCAGCCCGCGCTCGCCGACCCGCTGCCGTGCCGCCCCGAGCATCGGCTCGGAGATGTCGACCGCGACGACGCGGCCATGCTCGTCGACCGCCGTGGCGATCGGCAGGGTCATGGCGCCCGTGCCGCAGCCGATCTCGAGCACGCTCTGGCCGGCGATGTCGCCCAAACGCGCGAGCAACAGCGCCATGCTCTCCTGGTTGCGCCGTTCCCTGAACCCGGGTGCAGCGACCCAGCGCGGCCCGGCCACCGTATTCCAATAGCTGCGCTGCTCCGCATTCGCGTCGAGAGCTTCCCCGGCCATCCTGCAAGACCCCCTCATCTCGGCCCGAACCGTGCCGATCGTAGCGCAACCTCGTGCGAAGCAGCCAGCCTATAGCCTCACATGTCTACCGGAGGTCTCCGCCGCTGCATCACGTCGCCGATGACCGGACGACGCGGCGTCCCAGCTATTTCCGTACTCGCTGTTCATCGACGCGCGTCGCAGTGGATGGATCGTTGCGGTCGTCTCGCCAAGTCGGGTGATTGAAGTGAATGACAAAGTCGCCATTGTAGGAGGCAACCGCCTCGTCAAACACCAGTCTGCCGATGCGCGTCCAGTTGCCGAAACTGCGCCGCTGCAGGAAGGCGGGGCCATGGGTTGACCCCTCGTCCGTTACCTCGATGTGGAAAATCAGAGTGCGCTTTGGGGCGGGGTCGCCCCGATCGTAAATCTGCGCCATGATTTCGTCGCGAAAATCCAATGCTTCACCGGGAATTCTCGGCTGAGCCGGATCGACCAGCAGGCGCATGAACGCCGGAGCCTGGGTCGGTTCGCCGTCCGGTTTGCCCAATTCGGCAATCCGGTAGAGCTGTCGTTGCGTGGGTTCCTTATCGGTCCTGCCAAAGAGCACTGCTTCGACGAGCAGCACCGGCACCCCGAACCCGCGGCGCCAGCTCGTGGTATTGGGGGCGTTGCGAAGCTCGGCGTCATTGATGTAGTCGGTCCGCTCGCCGCCGAGGTCTTGCTGGGTGATGAAGCTGGCGGTCCGGAGCGGCTCGCGGTGGTCCGGGTCCGCAGTAGGGAAGAGCTTGCCGACCAATGACAGCGACCGTTCGTGACCACGCCGCGTCTCCTTGCAGCAGGTCGAATAGCGTCCGACCGCCAGCGCTCGGCTGCCTCCTCGAAAATAGCCGGAATACGGCGTTTGTGTGGATATCTCCCAGACGCCGGTCAGACATATGCCGTTGGGATGAATTATCCGCCGGAATCCTTCGCGATTAGGGCCCCAGCGCAGATCGGCCTGTGAATCGACGGCTCGCGCAACCGCTTGCCTGAAAAAGTAGGGGGCGCCGAACGGCAGCACACCGCGCAACGCACTTGCCAAGGTGACGTCGTAGATCGGCAACGGCGGCTCGCCGGGACCGCCCCAAACCTTCTGGTACGGATTGGCGAACAAGGCGTCGCGCACTTCGGAGAAGCGCGATCCCCGGTAACCCCGGTCCTCTTCGGTTACCTGCTCGGGTCCGAAATACGTCGGGTCCATGCCACCGGTCTTCACAGGGGGTGAGCCTTCACAAAGCTTGCCGGAACCGGCCCGTTGCGCAAGGCTTCTCGCGACCGAAGGAGACGCCCATGCCTGCACCCTACGAAAAGCACCGCGCACAGCTCAAAGCCATCCTGTCGGCCTGGGGCATGCCGGAGGACAATGCGGAAGCGACTGCCGACATCCTGTCCTGGGCGGATCTGCATGGCGTCGACAGCCACGGCATATCGATGCTGCCCGGCTATGACCGGCTGCGCCGCAGCGGGCGCGCAAACATGGAAGCGCGGCCGCGCATCATCAAGGAGACGCCGGTCTCCGCGCTGATCGACGGCGACGGCGGCTTGGGCCACGTGCCGGCCCGTTTCGCGATGCGGGTGGCGATCGACAAAGCGAAGCTGTCCGGCATGGCCATCACTGCCGTGCGCAACTCGGCGCATTTCGGTGCGACCGGCTATTACACCTTGATGGCGGCAAAGGAGGGGCTGATCGGCATGGCGTGCACCGGCGCTTCCAGCATCCAGGTCGCCCCGACTTTCGGCAAGGAGGCGAAGCTCGGCACCGACCCCTGGTCCTTCGCGGCACCGACGACCGACGGGCGGCCATTTCTGCTGGATATGGCGACGACGACAGTGGCGGCTGGCCGCATCCGCAACAAGGCCAACGAGGGGCTGCCCTGCCCGCCGGGCTGGGTGCTCAACAAGGACGGGCTGCCCAGCACCGACCCATTGGAGGCGCGCGAGAAGGGCGGGTTCCTGACCTCGCTTGGCGGTTCTCCAGAGAATTCCAGCTACAAGGGCTACGGGCTGGCGGTGATGGTGAACATCCTCGGCGCGTGTCTCTCGGGTGCCACCCTGATCACCGACCCGATGCACGGGAAGAAGCCGCAGGGCAACGACATCGGCCACTGCTTCATCGCGATCGACCCTGGCCTGTTCCGCGACCGCGAAGAATTCACCGCCGACGTGACGCGGTTCTGCGACGATCTGCGGGCGACCAATCCCGTCGATCCGGCGCAGCCGGTCATGGTGGCGGGCGATCCGCAGTGGAATAACGCGGCAAAGCGTATGCGGGAGGGGATCCCGGTCGGCGCCGGCCTCATGAACCAGGTGCGCCAGATCGCTCAGGCCTGTGCCGCACCCTGGCTATTGGATTGAGCCGCGCCGCGCGAGGCCGGTTCAAAGCCGATCTTGGCCCTGACGCTTCACCTCAAGCGGCGGCCTTGCGGTTCGCGGCGAGCCGGGCATCCACGAGAGCGACCGTTTGATCCACAACTGCATTGCGCATGCCGTATTGCGCACCGATCAGCTGGACGAGCCGGTCCGTCCGCTCGATGTTGGGGGCGCCGTTGTTGAGGGCCCGGGCGGCCGAGGACGGCCGCACCAAGTCGTTTGCGGCGGCGGCGTATTTCTCGAACGGCACCAGATCGTTGGGCGATGCACCGAGGCGCTCGCATACGCCGCAGACCCAATTGTAGACCGCGCGCGAGGCTTCGAGATCGTTGTGCACCGCATCCTTGATGTCGATCGCCCCGTCCTTCGTCACGCAGCGGTAATTGCCGGTCAGCAGCATCGCCCATTTGGCGAGCGGCACAAAGATCGAGTCGTGGACCTTCAGTTTGACCGGCAACTGGATCGGTCCGTCACCCGGATCGTACCGGGTTGCCTCGATATCGGCCTCCATCTCGCGCAATATCGCGGTGGGTTTGTCGGCGTCGAACCGCGCCACCTTGAAGTTAGTCGGCAAGGTGACCTGCAGCACGTTGATCTTCTCGTCGGGCGGACGGATGGCCTGCGGGTCCGGGCTGCACAAGGTCAGGAGCCCAGGTTCGAAATTGTCCCATACGGTGGCGTCGGTGTATGCGGGCTTGAGCGCGTCGGTCGCCAGCCCGGGAATGCGTTTCAGATAAGGCAAAGGCGGCATGTTCATGATCGACATGCACGGCGCCCGTGATCTCGCTACCGCGTCGAGCAATTCGCGAACCCCCGGCGAGCGGTATTGCGGCTCCTGCATGGCCAGAGCGACCACGTCGTAGTCCTTCGGGTCGACGTCGCCGGGACCGGCTGCGGAGAGCTTTCCCGGCAATTTGCGCGAGTCGAGCTCGATCGGCTCTTTTCTGCCTCTGATCGGCAGCCGCACCCGCGCCCCGTCCTTGTTGAACGCCTCCACCTCGGCCGGAAGGCACACCATTGTTATCTTGTGGCCGCCGAACAGCAGCTTTGTCGCCAGCAGCGAGCCGTAGGAGGCTCCCATGATCAGGACGTTGTAAGTCGCCATACGCCGTTTCCTCTTAAGCCGGGTCGATCTTCTGGCCGGACGATGCCGGATGCCGAGTCGTTGAGCAAGCCTCGTCGGCGAGGATCGCGGCCAGGCCCTCGCGATAGTCCGGGTAACGCAGAGCCACGCCGAGCTCGCTTTTGATCAAACGGTTCGATACCCGCTTGTTGTCGTCGTAGAAGCTGCGCGCCATCGGCGAGAGCCCAGCGGCTTCCAGCGGCACGAGCGGGGGTGGCCGAACGCCGAGCAACGCCGCAGCGAAAGCAACGACGGCCTCGGGTGCCGTGGGGTTGTCGTCGCACACGTTGTAGACGGCCCCGGGACGCGGCCGGCCGATCGAGGCGGCGAGCACAGCTGCGAGATCCTCGACATGGATGCGGGAGAATACCTGGGCCGGCCTGTCGATCCGCTTTGCCGTGCCGGCGCGGAGCGCATCGAAGGGACTGCGGCCAGGCCCGTAAATGCCGGCGAGGCGGAAGATGTGCGTCGGCACGCCGCGGCCACGCCACAGATCGAGCCAGCCCGCTTCGGCGGCGACCCGACGGCGGCCGCGCTCGCCGCTCGGCAACAGCGCCGCGGTCTCGTCGACCCAGTCGCCACCGCGGTCGCCGTACACGCCTGTAGTGGAAAGATAGGCAAGCCAAGATAGGTTGCGGACTTTCGCGATGTCCTCCCCGTGCACGGCCAGCACGGGGTCTCCGGCGGCATCGGGGGGAACCGACACGAGGAGATGGGTGACCCCGTCCAATGCTTCTCGCGGCAACGGATGGTCGCGATCGAACAGCTCGACGCAAAACCCCGCTCCGCGCAGCGCCGCACCTTTGTCGGCGGTTCGACAGGTGCCGCCGACAATCCACCCTTCGGCGGCGAGCCGACGCGCGAGCGTCAGCGCGGTGTAGCCGAAGCCGAAGCAGAACAGATGCGGCGCCGTCATGAGGGGGTGCCGGCCATAGCGGGTCCGGTCTTGGCCGACAGCGCAACGGGGTCGGCTTCGAGCGTCTCGGCGATGCGCTTTTGCTTGAACCGGGTCCACGCCCAGAAGACGCAGGAGACGAGCGCTCCGACGGCGAGCGGCAGACGCAGCCCGAAATGCCCGCTGAGCGAGCCCATCAGCACCGCGCCGACCGCCGGCCCTGCACGGAAGATCATGCCGTAAAGCGCCATGATCCGGCCGCGCATCCGGATATCGACTGCGGCCTGAATCAAGGTCTGCGCGCCAACCCCGGTAATCGTCATCGCGGCACCGGCGACGAAGACGCAAGGAAGCGCGAGGTAGAACTGGTCCGTCAGTGTAAAGGCGAGGATTGCCAGCGAGATCATCAAGGTGTTGCCGAGCACGAGGCGGGTCAGCCCGGCAATGGCCGGGCGTAGCAGCATCCAGCCGGCACCGCAAATCGCGCCAAGCCCGACCGTCGAGGTCAGGGTCGCCAGACCCTCCGGCCCGCGTGCAAAGACGCTGTCGGCAAACCCGGGAAACAGCTCGACAAAGCCGCGGGTGCCGACCGTCGTGATTGTGAACAGCAGCAGCATCGGCGCGATGCCGGGATGGCGGCTGGCATAGCCATAGGCCTCGGCCGAGGCCTTGAGGACACTCTGGGTCGCGGCGACCGGCAGTGCCGGGATGCCGCGCAAATTGGTCATCGCGACGAGAAAGACGATGTAGGTTCCGGCGTTGACGGCGAAGGCGGCTCCGACGCTGACCTTGGCGATGACGATGCCGGCGATTGCCGGTCCGAGAAAGCGGGCGGAGTTGAAGATGATCG
>Ga0207693_10002517_pt1 | contig 15937 bp, 13 predicted proteins | sample LARL81metaG_FD_184347 | JGI IMG/M metagenome (GOLD analysis project Ga0207693, IMG submission 184347) | Corn, switchgrass and miscanthus rhizosphere microbial communities from Kellogg Biological Station, Michigan, USA - LAR L8-1 metaG... | ecosystem: Host-associated > Plants > Roots >...
TCTGTACTACGACGAATCGAGGCCGTCCGTGATTGGGAGCACATACCGGCGTAATTGGGAACACGCATTGGGGAGCTGTGCCCGGAGGAGAGCCCTGCTGCGAGGCTAAACCGCAATGCGGCCGCTGTTTATATCTTCGGCGGCCTGGGACACATTCTCCGGCGTGCCGAGATCGCGCCAGTAATATTCGTCCGCTCGAAAGCCCAGAATCCTCTCGCCAGCCCCCGCGAGGCGCAGATAAGTGGGGATGATCGAAAACGCGCCGTCTTCACTCATCATGCTCAGAAGGCGAGGGGAAATCAGGTGAATTCCGGAAAAAGCCAGCTGCTTAGGATTTGGCAAGGGGCGAACCAACTCGGTCCCGCCGTCTTTTCCGGTTCTCCGGCCGCAAAGCCGGGAATCGTCGTCGAAAAGAAGATATCGTGAGGTCTTCCGGTCTTGCACGGCCAGCGTGGCGAGCGCGCGATCCTCGTTGTGACATCGAATCATGCGGTGGAAGTCGATGGTGCTGATCACATCAACGTTATGAAGGATGAACGGTTCATCACCATTGGGTAGATCCAGAAAAAACCGCGCAGCCTTTTTCAAGCCACCGCCGGTATCGAGCAGAACGTCCTCGCGAGAAACCTCAACGTGCATGCCAAAATTCTTTTTGGCCGCGAGGTACTCTACAATTTTGTCCGCAAAATGATGCGCATTAATAATTACGTCATGGATGCCGAACTCGCGCAGGCGGGTGAGCGTGATTTCCAACGGCGTCCATCCCGCTATCTCAATCAGTGCTTTCGGACGGTCATCCGTTAGCGGACGCAAACGCGTGCCCAGGCCGGCGGCGAGAATCATGGCCCTCATTCGGCCAGTTTCTCCAATTCTCGGTGACGGACCACGACTTCCAAGCCGTTTCTAGCGCGCAAGTGTTTGGCCAGCTCCTCCGCCAAGTAGACGGATCGATGCTGGCCTCCGGTGCAGCCGAACGAGACCATCAGATTCTGAAAGCCGCGTCGGCGGTACTCGCCCACGCTCGAGTCCACGAGTGATTGCACGCTGGCGAGAAACTGATGCACGCTCTCCTGCTGATCGAGATATTCGATCACAGGCGCATCTTTTCCAGTGAGGGCCTTGAAGCGCTCTTCGCGACCGGGATTAGGAAGACTGCGTCCATCAAAAACGAAGCCCCCACCATTGCCGCTTTCGTCTTTCGGAAGGCCTTCGCGATGGAATGAGAAGCTGAATATTCGAACCGTCAGCGGGTTGGATTCCGGGTGCGACTCTGGTGCGCGCGTAGTTTCTATTACGGAGCCGAGATTCTGCAGCTTGTCGGAGGCAAGCATGCCGGTGAATGCTTCCATTAACGTAGGCAACTGGATCGGAAGCTTAGCGTTGTGCAGCAGCCAGCGAATGTTCTTGAGCGCGTAAGGCACGCTTTGCAAAAAGTGTTGCTTGCGTTCGTAGAAGCCGCGAAATCCATATGCTCCAAGTGCCTGCATGATGCGCACATAAACGTACGCATCGTAATGAAGCATGAACGCGTCTCGATCAAGTTCAATGAAGCCCGCAAGAACGTCAAGATAATGGTCCAGCAACTCCTGGCGCACGCTAGAGGGCAAGTCCGCTTTAGCGTCATAAAGCAGGGAAGCGACGTCGTATTGCAGCGCGCCTTTGCGGCCCCCCTGGTAATCCAGGAAAAAAGGCTGTGAGTCTCTCAGCATGATATTCCGCGACTGGAAGTCACGATAAAGAAAATAGTCATGCGGCGCAGTCAGTAAGAACTTAGTCAGTCGTGTGAAATCCTGCTCGAGCGCTTGCTCGTTGAAAGGAATACCGGCGAGTCGAAGAAAGTAATACTTGAAGTAGTTGAGGTCCCACGCGATCGATTGGCGATCAAAGCTCGCCCGCGGATAGCAAACTTTGTAATTCAAATCGCGTCCGGCTTCAACCTGAAACCGAGGCAGGACCGCGAGCGCCTTTCGGTAGACGTCGACGACCGATGGCGCGATGTCTGGCCCATTACGATTGCAGGCGAGGAAATCGAACAGCGTGGTGTCCCCAAAATCTTCTTCCAGATACGCGCCCCGATCCAGGCTCTCCGCATAAATTTCCGGGACCGGAAGCCCATTGCGGCGAAAATGTCTTGAAAATTCCAGGAAAGCCAGGTTCTCTTCGCGGACGTCATACAAAATTCCAATCGCCGTAATGTTTTCGCCGATGAGCCGGAAAATGCGCCGTCCGGAGCCACTGAGCTGACCTTGCAGCGGCAGCAGGCGAAGCACTGGCGCATTGAACCTTTGCTCGAAAAGTTCTTGCAGAACGTCCATGAATGTGAGCTTGTACTCAGACAAAGATTATCATTCGAGCCTTCAGCTGGGGCATCTTAAGGGAGTTCCAGTGGTACACTCCCGAATTGTTCAATAAGTAATGGAGGACGTATGACCTGGGCCAGCAAGTTGGCAGACCCGTATCGAATCGATAACGGAAAGAAATTTCGCCTGAAGGATTTTGATCCGGCCAGTACCGGCCATTTCCGTTCCAAGGAGCATGCGCAGGAACTTCTTGACCAGGGCAAAGCGGAATTGGCTGACCTCCAGGACAAGCTTTACGCTCAGAACCGCTGGGCGGTGCTGGTGATTCTTCAAGCCATGGACGCGGCCGGCAAAGATGGTGTGATCGAGCACGTTATGTCCGGAGTGAATCCGCAAGGCTGCCAGGTCTTTTCCTTCAAAGCTCCTTCGTCTGACGACCTGAGCCATGACTTCATGTGGCGTACAACCAAATGCCTGCCGCAGCGCGGTCACATCGGAATTTTCAATCGTTCCTATTACGAAGAGGTCCTGGTAGTGCGCGTGCATCCCGAGGTGTTGAAAAATGAACGCATCCCGGGTCCGCTGCTCAGCAAGGACGTGTGGGAGAAGCGCTTCCAAGACATGCACAATTTTGAAACGTATCTTTCGCACAACGGCATCGTAGTCAGAAAATTCTTCTTACACCTTTCGAAAAAAGAGCAGAAGCGGCGCTTCCTTGCTCGTCTCGATGCTCCCGAGAAAAACTGGAAATTTTCTCTGGCTGACGTGCGCGAGCGCCAGTGCTGGGACGATTACATGACCGCGTACGAAGAAATGATCGCGTCCACCTCAAGCAAACACGCGCCCTGGTACGTGGTTCCCGCAGACAACAAATGGTACACGCGGCTCGTGGTCGCTGCGGCCATTGTTGATACGTTGAAGGAGTTGAAAGTTAAGTATCCGGACGTCGGTCCCGAGGTGCGGAAGCAACTGGTTGCGGCAAAGAGGGAATTAGAACGCGCAAAGTAAGAGCGAGCATGGGCCAGTCGCCAACTGTAATCGGCCTCGGTGAAATCCTGTGGGACGTTTTCCCGTCAGGACGACGACTCGGGGGCGCGCCTGCAAACTTCGCGTATTGCTCGCACCTGCTCGGCAATCGGTCGATCATCGCCAGTCGCATCGGGGCCGACGAACTGGGGCGCGAACTCCGCCAGGCGCTGCAACAGACGGGAGTTTCAGATTTGTCCCTGCAGACCGACCCATCCCATCCGACTGGGACCGTCCAAGTCCAGCTGAGTTCCGAAGGACAGCCGAGCTTTCAAATAATGGAAAATGTCGCCTGGGATTTTCTTGAGTGGAATGAAAGCTGGGAGCCGCTGGCGCGCACAGCGGATGCGATTTGCTTTGGGACACTTGCGCAGCGGTCGCCATTCTCGCGGTCTTCAATCCTGAAGTTTCTCGACACGGCAGCACCGGGCGCCCTCCGCGTGTTCGACATCAACCTGAGACAATCTTTTTACTCCAGGGACATCGTAACTTCGTCTCTGGAGCACGCGAGCATTCTAAAACTGAATAATGAAGAGTTGCCGGTGCTGTCGAGCATGCTCGGAGCAGGCATAGGCGCTGAGTCTTCTTTTTGTCAGCACTTGCTGGATCATTTCGACTTGCAATTGGTGTGCGTTACTCGCGGAGCCAATGGCAGCCTGATGGTGGACAGAAATGGCATGCATGAACACTCCGGATTCCCCGTGGAAGTAGCCGATACCGTTGGAGCTGGCGATGCTTTCACCGCCGGCCTTGTGCATGAGCGCTTGCGCGGAGGAACTTTGGCGGAAATAAACGACACCGCGAACCGAATGGGTGCATGGGTGGCATCCAGCCCGGGAGCCATGCCGGTCGCTCCCGAAAACGGATTAGACGAGCTACTAACCAAACTTTACGGCAACCGGTCTTTGTAGCCGGCTCGCACGAAATGGCTACGGGCGAAGTAGGCGTTTACAATTTCCGTCGAGACGAACACCTGGTAAGCACTTCAGATTTCGAGGTCTTATGGCATCAAGAAAAATGACAATGGGGCTCATCGTGGGGAACCGCGGATTCTTTCCCGATCATCTGGCAAAGAGCGGCCGCGAGGAGATGATTGGTGCGCTCGACAGCGCGGGCATGGATGTAGTGGCCCTTACTCCGGAGCAGAGCAAGTATGGCGCGGTCGAAACCCGCGAAGAATCGCGCCATTGTGCTGAGCTCTTCAAAGAAAACCGCGACCGGATTGACGGCATCGTGGTTACGCTGCCAAACTTCGGCGAAGAGCGGGCCATTGCCGACACCTTGCGCCTAGCCGATCTCCGAGTTCCTGTGCTCATCCAGGCGACGCCGGATGATCCAAAGAAGATGACAATAGCGTTTCGCCGCGACAGTTTTTGCGGGAAAATGTCGGCCTGCAACAACCTGCGCCAGTATGGCATTCCTTATTCGATAACCACTCTCCACACCGAGGCGCCTGATTCGCCGGAATTCACCAGTGATCTGCAGTGGTTCGCAGCAGTTTGCCGCATCGTGAACGGATTCCGCAATCTTCGCGTGGGAGCGATTGGCGCTCGTCCAGCCGCATTCAATACAGTTCGCTACAGCGAAAAAATTCTGGAAGCAAACGGAATCTCGATCGAGACGCTGGATTTGTCGGAAGTGCTGGGCCGCATCGATCGCATGAAGGATATGGACGATGCAGCGCAAGCCAAGCTGGCGTCGATAAAGAAATACGTTGATTCGAAGGACGTGCCTGACTCGTCGTTAATGAAGATGGCGAAGCTTGGCGCTGTCATCGATCAATGGATGGCGCGAGCGGAAGTGCAAATCAGCGCCGTCCAATGCTGGACGTCCCTCGAAGAGAACTTTGGCGTCGTCCCGTGCACCGTGATGAGCATGATGAGCGAGCAACTGCTCTCGAGTGCCTGCGAAGTGGATATTGCCGGCGTATTGGGCATGCATGCTCTGCAACTGGCGTCCGGCACACCTTCAGCCTTGCTTGATTGGAATAACAATTACGGGACTAATCCCGATAAGGCAGTTTGCTTTCACTGCGCTAATTTGCCTAAACATTTCTTCCGGTCTTTCAAGATGGACTTCCAGGAAATCATCGCCGGCACGGTCGGCAAGGAAAACACATACGGCACCGTGGTTGGACTTATCAAGCCGGAGAAGATGAGCTTCGCGCGCTTTTCGACGGATGATACTTCCGGCAAGATACGTGGCTATGTAGGCGAAGGTCGTTTTACAGACGATCCGCTGAATACCTTTGGCGGCGCGGGAGTGGTTGAAATTCCAAAAATGCAGAAGCTGCTGCACTACATTTGCGAGAACGGCTTCGAGCACCACGTTGCTGCCAACCTTTCCACCGTGGCTGCTGCGGTACACGAAGCTGCGACTCGCTATCTTGGATGGGAAACGTATTGGCACGAGCGGCCTAACGGGGATTAACCACGATGGACACAAAGTTACACGAAGGAAAACTAAATTGGATAACGACTTCCTTCGTGTGCCTTCATGCCCTTAGTGTTTAATATTTTTCCCCGCCCACGGCTCAATCTTTTTGCTGCTGGGCTGGTAAGAAAAACATCACGACGCGCGTTGTGAATCGTTTATATTAGCGGGTTGCAAAGTTTCCCGTTAGAGCGCGAGCGGCAATATCGGCAAATTGCACGCCGTTAGGATTGCCCGTCTTTTAAGTGCCAAGGGAGGAATCTGTGAACGACGGAATTCAACCCGGCAATTTCTTGGATGCCTCATTCTCGCGCCGCAAATTCCTGAAGCAGAGTGCGGCCACAGCGACGTTCTCGATTGTCCCGCGCCACGTGTTGGGCGGTGTGGGGTTTGTTGCGCCCAGCGACAAAGTCAATCTCGCTTTCATCGGCGTGGGATCGCAGGGCTTCCGGGTCATGCTGCACTTCTTACGCGAGGCCGACGTACAGGGCGTTGCCGTATGCGACGTGAATAAGACTGGCGCTGACCATCCGCAATGGAGCACCCATGAGTTTTGTAACGACGTCCAGAATTTGCTGGGTGTGAGTAGCGGCTGGGACTGGCTGAGTCCCGATACTCCCATTCAACTGACACATTCCCTGCGAACGGCCGCCGGCGTCTCTGGCCGCGAACCGTGTCAGAAGATTGTTAACGCGTATTACGGCTCTAAGCAGCGTTCCGGCAACTATAACGGCTGTGCAGCCTATGTTGACTTCCGTGAGTTGCTCGAAAAGCAGAAAGATGTTGATGCCGTGGTGGTCTGCACCACCGACAATCTGCACGCGGCCGTCTCCGTCGCGGCGATGAAAAAAGGCAAGCACGTTTTCTGTCAGAAACCCTTGACGCACACGATTTACGAAGCCCGGCGCGTGGCACAGGTTGCGCACGAAACTGGAGTCGCCACTCAGATTGCCGTGGCTAATCAGGCTTCCGAGGACTCACGCCTTTTGCGCGAATGGATCTGGTCGGGTGCGATCGGCCCGGTGCGCGAGGTTTACAACTGGTCCAGCCGCCCTTACTGGGCGCAAGGCATCGAGCGCCCTAAGAATTCAGAGCCGGTACCCGAAGGTTTGGATTGGGATTTGTGGCTCGGCCCTGCGCCAGAACGTCCTTACAATCATGTCTACGCACCCTTTGTTTGGCGCGGCTGGTCTGATTTCGGCTGCGGCGCGCTGGGCGACATGGGCTCCTACAGCTACGACACGATCTTTCGTGTCTTAAAGCTCGAAGCCCCCATCACGGTGGAGGCGAGCTCTACCGACCGCTATGACGAAACCTATCCGCTGGCCTCGATCATCCGCTACGACTTTGAAGCTCGCGGCGACATGCCTGCGGTTAAATTCAATTGGTACGACGGTGGGCTCAAACCAGCACGTCCACAGGAACTAGAGCCAGACCGCCCATTCAAAGGCGAGGGCGAGGATGAAGACGAAGGGCTTTTGTTCGTCGGCGATGGCGGGAAAGTCCTTTGCGGATTCAACGGGTCCCACCCGAAACTGATTCCACAATCAAAAATGGACAGCTACAAGCAGCCGCCAAAAACGCTTCCCAGGTCTCCCGGCAATGAACGCGAATGGCTCGATGCCTGCAAAGGAAGCAAAGTGAAACCTGGCGGAAATTTCGAATTTGAAGGATTGGTCACTGAGACATTACTGCTCGGGAATGTTGCGATACAGTCGGGCCAGAGATTAACTTGGGACCGCGCGAATATGAAGGTCGCCAATACTAATGACGACTTCACACAAAAATACATCAGCCCGGTACGGCGGAAGGGCTGGGAGCTGTAGCCGTCTGCCATGCGCAGGCGATCGTTTGACGAAGTTAGCGCTTTCAACCTCAGGAGGCATCCATGGCTTCGCTGTCACGACGAGACTTTTGCAAGATTGCCGCAGGCAATGCCGTCGCTGCAGGCCTGTTTTCCGCAGGTGTTATGAAACTGAAAGCTGATCCTTTGGGCTTACCCATTGGCTGCCAAACTTGGCCGGTCCGCGACCTGATCGCCAAAGATTTTCCAGGGACCATCAAGCAGCTCGCTGCCGCCGGGTTTCAGACGATTGAGCTGTGCTCGCCAATTGGCTACTCCGATTCCGGTTTTGCCGGCCTTGCCAAATATAAAGGTGCGGAGCTGCGGAAGATTCTTAGCGACTCGGGTATCAGCTGTGTGAGTTCTCATTTCGGCATGGAGGAACTCAGAGGCGATCAGGAACGCAGCATAGCTTGGGCCAAAGATGTGGGCCTGACTCAGATGCTTGTCGCGAGCCTCGGCGGACCCAAAAAGCCGACTATGGACGACGTCAAGCATGCAGCCGACGACTACAACAAAATTGCAGAACGCGCAGCCAAAGCTGGCATTCAACAGGGCCTTCACAATGAAGAGTTCGAGATGTCGACGGTCGACGGCAAGCGAACCTACGATGTGTTGTTCGAGCTTCTGGACCCCAAGCTGGTCAAGTTCCAATTTCAGGTTTCAACCATCAGCCGGGGTTTTGATGCTGCCGAATACTTCAACAAGTATCCCGGCCGTTTCATTTCGATGCACGTTCAGGGCTGGTCGGCGCAAACCAGGAAAATCATGCCCGTCGGGGAAGACTCTCTCGATTGGAAGAAGATATTCACCGCTGCAAAAACCGGCGGCATAAAGAATTATTTTGTTGAGATGGACCTGCACATGATGCAGGCCAGCGTTCCGTATCTGCGGAAACTGCAAGTCTGATCAGGTTTCCCGATCACAGCTCCCGTGTCATAATCCCGAATCAGGGGATTTTCTTCACATGAGCACTCAAGTCGAATCCGTAGCCAAGACTCTGCCCGCGCGCTATTACACCGATCCCGAGATTTTCCGGGATGAGGTCGAGCGTTTCTACTGCGAGTCATGGATTTGCGCTGGGCGTAGCGAGCAGGTGGCGAAGCCCGGCGACTACTTTCTGCGCAAAGTCGGTGGCGAAAGCATCATTATTACTCGCGACGCAGATCAAAAATTCCGCGCATTTTACAACCTGTGCCGCCACCGGGGTACGCGCCTGGTCACCAATGCGGAAGGGAAGTTTTCCGGCCGAATACAGTGTGGATACCACGGCTGGACGTATGGGCTGGATGGCCGGTTAATCGGCGCTCCTCACATGGATGAAGCCGGCAGCTTCTGCCGCGAAGATTACCCGCTGAACAAAGTTCACGCTGAAGTCTGGGACGGAAATATATTCATCAATCTCGATCCTAATGCCGAGCCACTCGCAAACCAACTGGCTGATCTCCCGCAAAAGTTTACTTCGTGGCGGATGCAAGATCTGAAACTCCACAGGTGCATCGTTTACGACGTTAAAGCCAACTGGAAGCTCATCATGCTCAACTACAACGAGTGCCTGCACTGCCCGGTGCTGCATCCGGCGCTCAACCGGCTTACCAACTATCTTGGCGCGGACAACGAGCAGCCGCATGCCACCTATATAGGTGGCGCCATGGGATTCCGCGGGGGTGCGGAAACCATGAGCCTGGACGGCAAACGCCGCCGTGACTACCTTCCAGGCTTGAATCAGGACGAACGTCAAAAGGTCTGCTACTACTCAATTTTCCCGAATTTCCTGCTCAGCCTGCATCCCGACTACATGATGACCGCAACCCTGTGGCCCATCGCGGTGGACCAGACACAGATCATCGCAGAGTGGCATTTCCATCCAGCGGAGATGAGCAAGCCGAACTTCGAAGCCAATGATGCCATTGATTTTTGGGACTTGACCAACAAAGAAGACTGGAAAATTTGCGAGCTTTCGCAGGCCGGAATTCAATCGCGCGCCTACCGGCCTGGTCCTTATTCGCAGCGCGAGACGCTGCTGCATGCCTTCGACGAGATGGTACTGGCGCGTGAACGCGAATCCAAGAAACGATCGCACTCCTGAATCGCCGAAGTGCGGAACACATTACCCTGCTCGTCACTCTGGCCGCCCGGCCGGCTCGGAAATGAAGGCTTTCCCCAGAACCTCTGCCAGAAGTGACCCGCGCGGGTAAGAGTGCCCGCGATGCTGGCGATACGCTTCGGCGAATTCGATTTTGTTTCCCGAGATAGCTGATGCTCGCTCGCCTAAGGTGCGGCTCCAGTGCTGCATGCTCTCCACATACTCGTCCATTCCGTGCTGCACCCGCAGCCACTCGCGTTGGCTCTTATGGCAGCCGAGCATTTCGGATTTCAAAGAGAAAACCTCGCTTATATCTATGTAGAAATGCGGCGCGATCGCTTGGCCAAAAATATCGATTCCTTCCATGGGTTGGGCATAGTACAGGTAGGGAATCGAAGATGCTCGTGAGATTTTCGTCCAACGGGAAGTGTCGTAATTGGGCGCGGGCCCGCTAAAGCATGCATTGCGGACCAGGGTGCTGGTGGCTTCATGGTCCGTAATATAGTCCTGCGGAGAATGCGTAATCACGACATCAGGATCGATTTCCCTCATCAGAGCCGTTACTCGCCGGCTCCCACCGTCGTCATTAAAGATGCAGAAGTCCCGAAAATCGAGAGGATGGTAAATAGCCCCAAGCACACGGCAGGCCGCCTCCGCTTCACCCTGGCGAATGCGACGGAGCGCCTCCGGCTCGGTATCCATCGAGCCACAATCGCCTGAACTCATGGTGGCAACATGGACTTCGAAGTTAGCCGTCTTAAGCAGCGCCAGCAGTCCAGCGCACATGAACTCGACGTCGTCAGGATGGGCGCCGACGGCCAATACTCGTCTTGAAGCATGGTTCATCGCGACCACCTAAATACCTGGAGTTTTGCCGAGCGAACGATTGTATAATTCGTGCGGCTTCCGTTCCAATGCCGGAGACAAGCTGATGCTAAAGATATTCAATGACAAGAAGTCGCTGAGCAAAGCCGCGGCCGATCACGCTGCCGCAGCTATTCGTGAGGCAATTTCACTGAACGGCACGGCCAGAATCATTGCGGCTACAGGCGCCTCACAATTCGATTTTCTCGAAGCGCTCACCCACGAGGCGGGAATCGATTGGAGTAAAGTCGAAGCCTTTCACCTTGACGAATACATCGGGTTGCCTGTGACCCATCCGGCCAGCTTTCGCAAAATACTTCTGGAGCGCCTGTTCGAGAAAGCTGGCATTACCAAATATCACCTGCTTGACGGCGACCGCGATCCTTCGGGCACGGTCGAGCGCGTGGGCCGCGAGATCTCGTCAGCGCCCATCGACATCGCTTTCGTCGGCATCGGCGAGAATGGACATCTCGCCTTCAACGACCCTCCGGCGGATTTCGAAACTGAAGAGCCGTACCTGATTGTCAACTTGGATGAGGCGTGCCGTCAGCAGCAAGTCGGGGAAGGGTGGTTCGCGGATATTTCAGAAGTGCCCAAGCAGGCGATCTCGATGTCAGTCCGTCAGGTCTTGAAGTCCAGGGAGATTGTCGCCGTCGTTCCTGACGCCAGGAAAGCACAAGCTGTTAGAGCGTGTTTCGAAGGGCCAATAAGCCCATCGGCGCCATCATCTATTCTGCGCACGCATTCGAACGCGACTATTTATCTGGACAGAAACTCGGCCGCGCTACTGACGGCCGCGCTCGAGACTTCCGCATAAGGTGCTGAAGTCGGCGACTCATCAGCGATCGGATCCCGGCACGCAGAGGCCCGCTAACAAACGTGCTATACCCGCGCTGCGCTGGTGGATCGGCGGAATTCTCTTCGCCTCGACTGTAATCAACTACATCGACCGCCAGACCCTCTCTGTCCTGTCTCCTTACCTGAAACTGCAGTATCACTGGACCAATACCGATTACGCCCATATCGTAATCGCGTTTCGAGTTGCGTACTCGATCGGGCAGACCGTCTTTGGAAAGCTGATGGACCGTATCGGCGTCCGGCGAGGCCTCACGCTCACTGTCATCGGCTACTCCGTCATTTCGATCTTCACCTCCCTGGCACGCGGTTTTTACAGTTTCGTTAGCTTCCGTTTTTTATTGGGTGCGGGAGAGTCGGGAAACTGGCCGGCGGCGACCAAAGCGGTTTCTGAGTGGTTTCCAAAACGCGAGCGCGCATTGGCCACGGCGCTCTTCGATAGTGGCTCCTCCATCGGAGGCGCCATCGCTCCTTATATTGTGCTTGGCATCTACCTCCGTTGGGGATGGCGTCCGGCATTCATGATCCCGGGCCTGCTTGGATTCGCGTGGCTCATCCTCTGGCGACGGCTGTATTTCTCCCCTGAGAAACATCCAAGGATCAGTCAAGAGGAGCTTTCGCTCATAACTGCAGATCGCTCTCCCTCCGCGCCGCTGAACTCAGCCCAGCCGCAAACTCGTTGGCGCGACCTGCTGAGATCTCCCAACACCTGGGGCACCATCATCGCAAAAAGCTTCACCGATCCGGTCTGGTTCTTCGTCACTGACTGGTTTCCAATTTATTTGGTTGCCAAGGGCATCGAGCTTAGGAGCGGGCTGATTGCGGTTTGGATTCCATTCATCGCCGCCGACCTGGGGAACTTTGTCGGCGGGGCTGCGTCCGGTTATCTCGTCAAGCGAGGTTGGAGCGTGATCGGGGCGAGAAAGGCGGTCATTGTCTTCGGCGGGATTGGCGTAATGCTGCTCATTCCGACAGTCCTCACCATCAATTTGTATACCATCACCTTGCTGTTCGCTCTATCCACCTTTTGTTACGGCTGCTTCACCACCATGGCCAATGTCTTGCCCGCAGACCTGTTTCCCGGCGAATCGGTCGCGTCAGTCAGCGGCCTGAGCGGAACCGGCGCGGGAATTGGGACCATCATCGCATTCGAACTGATCGGCCGGCTGTCCGATGCACGTGCCGCTGCGACCACCCACTCTTTCGATCCGATTTTGGTCACCGCTGGACTTGTCCCATTCGTCGGAATGATCTTGGTTCTGTTGCTTATTCGCAACACTGCTGAAAATTAGCCCGAGGCCCAACTTGGCCGCCGAGCGCTTCCTGCGACGAGACATTCATCTTTCCACGAGATAATTCGCACCTGCTGCGACTAGCAACAATTCATGTGCAAACAGGTGAACCCCGCATGAACAGAGTATGTCAATAGTGTTTTGCTGGGGGTTATTCACAACCACTGTTGAAAAATGACTCACTCGAAAACCATTCAGCCTTTCCGGATATCGGCGACCTGATCGCCGGTGCGTAGGCTATCGTACAAAGAAACCAACGAAACTTCATGCCGGTGGGGCCTCTGGCTTGATCGGCGGCGCAAGTGCAAAGGCCCTGGGGCGGCAGAAAATCCTGCAAGTTGGCAAAGGCGAGATCGAGGCGCAGTCGGCCCTCGGGCGTCTCGAGGTAGGCGGCGTACTTCGGTGCGCCGGTCTGGAACCGTTCGAGGTCGTCATTGGAATCGGAATTGGAATTGGCGGTCATTTTCTTCACGCGCAATTTTGGCGAAGTCGCTCCGATTCGACTCGCAGTGAACACCAGAGCGTAAATCGAAAGGATCAGGAACCACAACTCGGCTTGTCGCTAGGAATCGGTCGATCGTCGGTGCCGAAGCACAATATGACCAGAGTAACTGGGATACTCGTTCACCGCGTTGACCGCGGAATCGTACATACCTACAGTGAGAGTGAGCTGTGTTTGCTGATCGCCAAGTTAGGACTGGCGAGATCCCGGCACATTGAATCTCGATAAAGCAGTGCCGGAAACAAGCAGCCCGATCTGAATCACTAGGAATATGAACTCAAAGTTCCTCAGTCAACATCATCGCCGTACAATCTGTTTTTCGCGCCGGAGCGCCATCCCGATGAAGAGAATTTGCTGGCCTGTAGCATTCTTGTTCACCTGTGTCTTTGCCGCGGCGCAGTCTCAATCGCGGCCAGTCACGGTTCATGTTCACGTGATTCTGGTGGACTCTGAACTGAACCAGAAACCCGTGCCTTTCCTGAACGTGACTTTGAAAGGCGCGGCAACCTCCTCAGACGCGAAAACGCGACTCGATGGTGGCGCGGACATCACTGTTCCGCCAGGTACGTACACGGTGACCACGGCCAAGCCCGTCGATTTTGACGGTAAGCGCTATTCCTGGTCCGTGCGGGTGACACTCACCGGCACTGAGAAAACTATCGATCTGACCAACGAGAACGCCAAGACAGAGGAGAACGCCGCTGCAGCTCCGCCCCGCTCGGCCGCGGGCGCATCGAGCGGCGACCTGACCGAACAGTTCAAGAGACTGAAGAACACGGTGGTAACAGTGATCAGCGAATCTGGCCACGGGACGGGCTTCTTCGTGGATGGAAAGGGCTTGATCCTGACCAACCAACATGTGGTGGCGCAATCGCAATATCTGGCTGTGCAATTTGATCGCGAGCACAAGATCGCCGCTCGGCTGATCGCCGCAGATGCGCAGAAGGATGTGGCCCTGCTCTGGGTCAACATGAGCGCGCTGCCCAGTGCCACGCCGGCAGCGCTGGCCCGTTCCGGCGGCAGTTCCACGCCCGTACAGGAAGGCGAGCGCGTCTTCACCATCGGCAGCCCGCTCAGCCTGGACAAGATCATTACCACCGGCATCGTCAGTAAGGTGGACGCGCACACCATCATGTCCGACATCAACATTAATCCCGGAAATTCCGGAGGGCCGCTCTTCAACAATGCCGGCCGCGTGGTCGGGTTGACGACTTTTGGCACAAGTGCGGAAAGAGGCCCGGGGGTTTCCGGGGTGGTGCGGATTGAGGAAGCACAGGCGCTGCTCGAGGAAAATCGCGGCAAGGCCACGGGCACGCCCCCGCCGGCAGCACTCCTTCCGGTCGAACCATTGACGCCGTATCCGGTGGAAGGCCTGAAGGCAGCCCTACAGGGAGAAAAGTTCGATGCCCGGCCTTACTACTTCAACGCCGGAGATTTCGAAGTCGCACTCTCCACGCCACCCTTTGATTACCGCGAGAAAGAAGAAGGTCGCCTGCGCGCCGAACGCACCCAAAAAAAACGCAATCGGAGGGGCACTGACAGCGCGGACGCAACACAGGAAGACGCTAACCGCGAGGACTCCCCGCGCGACTGGGAGTCTGAAACCGGTGACCGTCGGGCCGTTCTCGGTATCTATGTTGTGCCCAAGGTCAAGGAGGGGTTTGGATCCGCTTTTTCCCGCAGCCTGCGCAACGGCTATGGCGCAGCCAACTTAAAGTTTAAGACCGACTTCCAGAGTATGAAGCTGTACTGCGGAGAAAAGGAAGTCCAGCCGATTCATCCGGGAAGAATTCCCCTCACGGTCAACGTCCGCAATTCTTCCGTGAAGCTGGAAGATTCTACCTATAAGGGCGCGTACTTCTATCCGCCTGACGCGGTAAATCCCCATTGCGATACGGTCAAGATCGCCATTTATTCATCGAAAAGCGGAGACCCTGTCATCAAAATACTTGATGGCAGCACCACCACCCACATCTGGGCCGACTTCGATGCCTTCCGTCGCGCAGATGCGGAAGCATATTCCAACCGAGCCCAGAAGTAACAGATACTTCTCTCAGTCTGCAGTTGGCAGAACTCGGAAGCAGGCCGGCTCACACAGCGCACGACGTGCACTGACCCTCATAAATTTTAAGTAAATTGCGCCCGATCTATTGACGGAGATCAGCCACGAGCGCAAAATTCCTGAGTCGGTTAAAATGCGAAGTCACTCGTCGCTTTGGGGCACGAATAAGCTTCTCCGGGGGATAGTAACAGAGGCGCATTGGCAGCAACGCCCGTTGTATGAGAAGGATCCTTTTTCAGAGAATCCTTCCGCCCCCTTGTCGCAAGCGAAGAGGGAATGATTACCAGTTCAAACGCGGCAAGAACAGCCAGCCATAGCGCTCGCCTCTCCATCGTTGAGCAACGGTTAAAAGAACTGGAATCAATCTCCCCTCGCCACCTGAGCCGTTGTTTTCGAAGTCAATGCGAGTGAACCCTTCTTTCAATAACTAACAATATTTCCCAGGAGGACTTATGGCTACGTTAAGAGTGGCAGCAAAACCGGAAGCAGCGCCAATGAAGGTAGCACTGATTTCCAAGGCTGGCGGAGATTTCGAGATCGTCGAACGCGAAATTCCTGCGCCCGGAGCGAAACAGGTGCGTATCAAAGTGCAGGCTTGCGGAGTCTGCCATAGCGACGTGTTCACGAAGGAAGGGCTTTGGCCGGGAATTCAGTATCCTCGCGTTCCCGGACAC
>Ga0207693_10002518_pt1 | contig 15926 bp, 14 predicted proteins | sample LARL81metaG_FD_184347 | JGI IMG/M metagenome (GOLD analysis project Ga0207693, IMG submission 184347) | Corn, switchgrass and miscanthus rhizosphere microbial communities from Kellogg Biological Station, Michigan, USA - LAR L8-1 metaG... | ecosystem: Host-associated > Plants > Roots >...
GAATGTTTGCGCCCGGTTGGCGTTGGCCTGCGCGCCCGCTTCGCCGGGGCCCGCTCGGTTAGGATGCCTGGGCGATGGGCCTGATTCTTACTGCCACCGTCGGGCTGTGCCTGTGGATCGTGCTGTGGGCGCTCGGCGTGTCGGGCTTTGACGCGATCCTGATCGCCGTAGTGATGGTGCTGGTCACAATCGGCATCCGCACCCTGCTCCCGTTCCTGCCCGGTCGGCAGGGCTAGTCCAGCAGGCCATGCGTAGGATCGTGCTCGCACGGCGCCGGGTGCTGAACGTCTGCGTCGGATTTGCGGCGGTCATGTCGATCGCAGCGGGATGCAGCACCACGGGGTCCACGGTCAGCGTGAGCGGCAGCACGCTGACGCTGTATGCGAGCGCGCCGCAAGGGGCTGCGAACACCCAGGCGGCCGCCGACGTGCTCGCGGCCGAGCAGTTGGCGTTCAAGCAGTCCGGGACCAAGCTCGGGAAGTTCACGCTGCGGTTCGTCAAGCTTGGCGGAGCCAAGGCCTCGGACAACGCCCGCAGCGCGATCGACGACACCAGCTCGATCGCCTATCTCGGCGAGCTCGATCCCGGCCTGTCGGCGGATTCGCTGGGCATCACGAACGCGCAGGACCTCCTGCAGGTGACGCCGACCGACACCGCGGCCGCGCTGACACAGGTGACTCCCGTCGTGCCGAACTCGCCAAACCGCTACTACGAGTCGCTGGGCAGCTACGGGCGCACGTTTGCCCGGGTCGTACCGACGACGTCACTCGAGGCCAAGGCGCAGATACAGGAGATGCAGGCGCAGCACGTGTCCAAGCTGTACGTGTCGAGCGACGGCAGCCAGTACGGGAGGGCGATCGCTCAGGCGGTCAGGACCAACGCGCCGGCATCATCTATCACGATCTCGCCGTCGGCCTCCGGCGCCGACGCGGTTTTCTACGGCGCGGTCTCCGAGGCCGCCGCCGCAAAGGTGTTCGACTCCGCGGCCTCGAGCAACGCCGCGGTAAAGCTGTTCGGCCCGTCGCCGCTCGACAGCCCGACGTTTGCCACTCGCCTGTCGCCGGCAGCGAGCCACGTCTACGTCTCATCGCCCGGGTTCATGACCAAGGACCTGAGCGCAGCAGCCAAGAGCGAGTTCCTCAAGCCCTTCGAGGACACCTACCACCGAGTGCCGTCGCCACAGGCGATCTTCGGCTACGAGGCGATGTCGGCGGTGCTCTCGGTCCTGAAGAAAGCCGGCACGTCCGCCACGGATCGCGCGACCGTCGTTCAGGACTTCTTCGCGATCAAAAACCGCGATTCGGTCCTGGGCACCTACTCGATCAACGCCCAAGGAGACACGAGTCTTGCTCCGTTTGTCTTCAGCCGCGTGGTCAGCGGCAAGCTCGTGCCCTTCCAGTCCATCCAAGTGCAGGGGTGAGGCTCGGCGGGGGCGGGCAGGGGATCGTGAAGTGGGGCGGTCTGGGGCTCGCGCTGCTGGCGGCGGTGGCGGCCCTGCCAGGCTGCGGCAGCGATCACAAGGTCCCGAACAGAATCTCGGGCGAGACGCTCACGATCTACACCAGCCTGCCGCTGACAGGGGCCTCGGCGGTGAGCGGCCAGGCGGTACTGGGCGGGGCGAAGATCGCGCTCGACCAGATCAACGGACGGATCGGGCGCTATCGGATCGTGCTGCGATGGATGGACGACTCGACCGCCAAGCGCGGCTCATGGGACCCAGGCCAGACGACCATCAACGCCCACCAGGCGATGAACGACGACACCACGATCGGCTACATCGGCGAGTACAACTCCGGCGCCAGCGCGATCTCGATTCCCCTCCTCAACCGGATGGGGATCCCGCAGATCAGCCCCGCGAGCACCGCGGTCGGACTGACCTCCCACGGGATCGGCGCCGCTCCCGGCGAGCCCGAGAAGTACTACCCGACGGGCACCCGGACTTTCGCCAGGGTCGTTCCGTCCGACGCGATCGAGGCGACAGCGCAGGTGCGGCTTCAGCAGCAAGCCGGGTGCGGCAAGACCTACATCCTCGACGACGGCGAGTTCGACGGCGACGACGCCGAGGCGAGCTTTCAGGTGGCCGCCCGGGCTGCGCACCTGAAGCTGGCAGGCGTGCAGACGTTCGACCCCCGGGTCAAGGACTATCGGCCGCTAGCCGCCGCGGTCGCCAAGACCGGCGCCGATTGCGTGCTGATCTCGGCGATCACCGAGAACAATGCGGTGCTTCTGACCAAGCAGGTCGCCCAGGCGATGCCGAACGCCAAGCTGTTCGGCACCGCCGGTCTCGCTGAGAGCACGTTTGCCGATCCCGAGCAGGGCGGGATCCCGCGCGCGCTGGATCCCCGGGTGTTGATCACCGCGGCGGCGCTGGGCCCGTCGGCGTCTCCGCCCTCGGGCAAGGCGTTCTACGACCGCTACCAGCTGCGTTATGACGCGCCTGAGCCCTACGCGATCTTCGGATACGAGGCGATGAGCCTGATGCTCTCAGCGATTGCCCGCGCCACCGACGACGGCACCGAACCCGCCCAGCGCTCAAAGGTTCGCGCGGCGATCTTCGCCACCAAATGGCGCCGGAGCGTGCTGGGCACTTATGGCATCAGGCCCGACGGCGACACAACCCTCCGGCGCTACGGCGTTTATCGCATTGTGGGCGGGCGGTTGCGCTTCTGGAAGCAGATCGATACCTGACAGGCACGGGTTGCGGTTAGGTTAGGGCGGCGCGGCGAGCGCTTGCTGCAGTCCGACGCCCTTACTACGCTGCCTACCTTCATGGGCCACTGGGGGCCCGGCAAGACATCCAGAGGAGGAGTATGCGAACTCTTGGTAAAGCCGTTACTGGTTGCGTGCTAGTGGGCTCGGTCATTGGGATCGTTGCCTGCGGCAGCAGCAGCAGTAACAGCAGCAGCAGCGCCGCTTCCGGCAGCAGTGGCTCAAGTAGCAGTGGCAAGACGGTGGACTTCTACTCGAGCCTTCCGCTGCAGGGGGCGTCAACCGCCCAGACGACCCCGATGGTGAACGGCATGAAGCTGGCCCTTCAGCAGGCCGGCGGCAAGGCCGGCCAGTGGACCGTCAAGTACACGGCGCTGGACGACTCCACCGCCGCAGCGGGCAAGTGGGATCCCGGGCAGACGGCCGCCGACGCCCGCAAGGCGGCGGCGGACCCCAAGGCGGTCTTCTACATGGGCGAGTTCAACTCCGGCGCCAGCGAGGTCTCGATCCCGATCCTCAACGAGGCCGGACTGCCGATGGTCAGCCCCGCCAACACGTACGTCGGACTGACCACGAATGAGCCCGGTAGCGCTCCGGGGGAGCCGCAGAAGTACTACCCGACGGGTACCCGGACGTACCTGCGGATCGTCCCGATCGACTCGATTCAGGCGGCATCGGACCTCCTGGCGATGAAGCAGGCCGGCTGCACGAAGGTCGCGGTCGCCAACGACAAGGAGGCCTACGGCCAGGGGCTCGCCACGCTGCTCGGGCTCGAGAAGGCCAGCTACGGGGTCAACATCGTTAGCGACACCGGCATCGACCCGACCGCGCCGAACTTCCGTTCGTACGCATCCACGATCAAGGGCCAGGGAGCGGACTGCTTCTTCTTCGCCGGGATCGTGTCCAACGGCGCGGTGCAGATCACCAAGGACGTCCACTCAGCGCTCCCCACCGCCAAGGTGTTCGGCGGCGACGGCGTCTGCACGGACTCCTACACGAGCGCCAAGAAGGGCGGCGTTCCGGCGTCGCTGTACCCGCTGCTTCAGTGCACGGTTGCGACGCAGAAGCTCAGCGCCTACCCTGGCGGCAAGGACTTCCTCGCGGCCTACTCGAAGGCCTACGGCACCTCGAGCCCGGATCCCTACGCGATCTACGGCTACGAAGTGATGAAGCTCGGGCTGGACACGGTCGCCAAGCTGGGAGCGCAGGGCAACAGCAAGTCGGCCGTGCTCAAAGCGCTGTTTGCGACCACGAACCGCAACTCCGTGCTCGGCACGTACGGATTCAACAAGAACGGCGACACGACGCTGAAGTCATACGGCCTGTACAAGGTCGACTCGTCCGGCGAGCCCGTCTTTTTCAAGACGCTGACGCCGACGAAGGTGCTCTAGCAGTCGTTTTGTAGGAAGCTGTATGGAGAGGGCGCATCCGGCGCCCTCTCCATACTCCGCACGGATCAGTGGAAGCAAGTTCCTTCACGCCGAGGATGCCCGCCGCCGCGGTGCGGCCGCTGGCGGCCGTGCGCAAGTGGATCGGCCGCTGGGGCCTGATCGTCGCGCTGCTCGCGCTGCCGGTCTACTACGGCATCCGCGACCTCGTTCACGGCTACTCGTCGGGGTTCGTCAACGGCCATGCGGTCATCAACCACGACCTCACGCAGCTCGGGTTCAACCTCGTCTCAGGGATTTCGAACGGGTCGATCTGGGCGCTCGTCGCGATGGGCTACACGCTCGTCTACGGGATCATCGAGCTGATCAACTTCGCCCACGGCGATGTCTTCATGATCGGGTCGTTCGTCGCGGCCGGGCTGTATGCGACGTTCGGGCTCACGGCCGCCACGGGCGTGTTCGGCCTGATCGGCGGCCTCCTCCTGACGCTGATCGTCTCGATGCTGGTGTGCGGCTCGCTAAACGTCCTGATCGAGCGCGTCGCATACCGTCCGTTGCGTAACGCGCCAAAGTTAGCGCCGCTCATCACCGCTGTCGGGATGTCGTTCATCCTGCAGAACGTCGGGCTCCTGTGGCGCGGGGGCTCGCCGGAGGGTGTCCCGGACCTGATCAACCAGAACAAGACGGTCTTCAAGATCTCGGGCGTGATCGTCCATCGCGCCGACGTGCTGGCGATCGCGGTAATGGTTCCGCTGGTGTTCGCGCTGACCTGGTTTATCGGGCGCACCCGAGCGGGCCGGGCGATGCGGGCCACGGCCCAGGACCCGGAGGCTGCGCGGTTGATGGGGATCAACGTCAACAGCACGATCTCGTTGACGTTCCTGCTCGGGGGGATGCTCGCCGGCGCGGCGGGCATCGTCTACGCGCTGTATGAGACCAACGTCTGGTACTTCCAGGGGTTCGAGGCCGGCCTGATCGCGTTCACCGCCGCGGTTATGGGCGGAATCGGCAACGTCCGCGGCGCGGTCCTCGGCGGGATCATCATCGGCTGCATCCAGCAGCTGTCCGATTCGCGGCTGGGACCCCAGTGGACGCCGGCGGTCGTGTTCGGGTATCTGATCCTGGTGATGGTGCTGCGCCCACGAGGGCTGCTTGGCGAGGAGACGAGGGAGGCCGGATGAGCGACGACGAACGTCCGCCCGGCGAGGTCCGCAGTGAGGTGTCCGTGCACAAGGGCCAGGCGCCCGAGCGTGAGGGGGTCACGCGGACGTCGCAGGCCTCCGAGCCCGCTGCCGGGCTCGGGCCGGGTCAGTTCACCGCGCAGATGCGGGAGTGGCGCAACGCGTTCGAGCGGCGCCTGCCGCCGTGGTGGAGCCGCGCGGTCGCAGGTGTGCTGATCGTCATCGCGATCCTCCTCCCGTTCTTCTTCACCCAGACCAGCGGTTTCCTGAACGCGACGATCATCTCGCTCGCGTACGTCGTGATGGCGCTGGGGCTGAACATCGTCGTTGGGTTCGCAGGTCTGCTTGACCTCGGGTACGTGGCGTTCTACGCGCTCGGCGCCTACTCGGTGGGGTGGTTCGGCTCAGGCTTCTTCTTCAAGGAGCACATCCACGTCGGCGCTTCGCACCTACAGGGCACGCTGCCGGGCATCCACCTGAACTTCCTGTTGATCGTGCTCTGCGCGGTGGTGATCGCGGCGCTCGCCGGAATCATCATCGGGCTGCCCACACTGCGCCTGCGCAGCGACTACATCGCGATCGTGACGCTCGCGTTCGGAGAGATCGTGCGGGTGTTCGCCATCAACGGCCAGAGCATCCATCTCGGCGGTGGTCAGACCCTGACCGCCGGCAACCTCGGGATCCCGGCCGTGGACCTCCCGTACTTCCCGGTCATCGGCTCATTCAACTTACTCAAGCTCAGACCCTGGTATTGGCTGATCCTTGCGCTGATGCTCGTCGTGCTGTTCGTGAACCTGCGGCTGCGCGACTCCCGGCTGGGCCGGGCCTGGGTCGCGTTGCGCGAGGACGAGGTGGCAGCGGTGTCGATGGGGATCCCCGCGGTGCGGACGAAGCTGCTGGCCTATGCGATCGGTGCGACGTTCGGTGGGATCTCCGGCGCCTTCCTAGGCGCTTATTTCACGACCGTCAACGCGGGGCAGTTCGCGTTTTCGTTCTCGATCTTCGTCCTCGCGATGATCATCGTCGGCGGCCTGGGATCGATCTGGGGCGCGGTGCTCGGCGCGCTGCTGCTGTCCTACACCAACTACTACCTGATCCCCGACGTCTTCAACGACATCCCGACGAAGATCGGGCTGAACTTCAACCTGACTCAGTTGTCGTTTGGGATCTTCGGCTTTCTGCTCGTGCTCGTGATGGTGCTGCGCCCGCAGGGGCTGTTTCCCGAGCGAAGGCGAAGGCTCGAGCTCACAGGCGAGATCGCCGCGGAGGACGCTCAGCTCGTGGAAAGCGAGACGGCGGTATGAGTGCCACCGCCGAGGCCCCAGCCGTCCCGGCCGTGATGGTGGCCGACCACGTCACCAAGGAGTTCGGCGGCCTCGTCGCCGTCGACGACGTGACGCTGGACGTGCCGCGTAACTCGATCGTGTCGCTGATCGGGCCCAACGGCGCCGGCAAGACCACGCTGTTCAACATGCTCACCGGGCTGTACAAGCCGACCTCGGGCCGGATCGTGCTCGCCGACCGCGAGATAACCCGGGCGCGCCCGGACAAGATCACCGGCATGGGGGTCGCGCGGACGTTTCAGAACATCCGGCTGTTCGGCGCGATGACCGCGGTCGAGAACGTGATGATCGGCCGCCACGCGAGGATGCGGGCATCGGTGTTCGGCTCGATCTTCAGGCCGCCGTGGATCCGCCGCGAAGAGCGCGAGGTCGAAGCCAAGGCGCGCGAGCTCCTGGCGTACGTCGGGCTCCGGCCGCCGGTGTTCGACCAGATCGCCTCGCACCTGTCGTATGGCGACCAGCGCCGCGTCGAGATCGCCAGGGCGCTCGCGTCGGATCCGATCCTGCTGCTGCTCGACGAGCCGACCGCCGGGATGAACCCGCACGAGTCCGGCGACCTCACGGACTTCATGCGCAAGATGCGCGACGAGCTCGAGCTCACGATCCTGCTGATCGAGCACGACATGAAGGTCGTGATGGGCGTGTCTGAACGTGTCACCGTGCTCGACCACGGCACCAAGATCGCCGAAGGTGCACCGTCCGAGGTCCGCAACGACGCGCGCGTGATCGAGGCCTACCTCGGAAAGCAGGACTGATGGCTCTTCTCGAGGTATCCGACATCCGCGCCCGCTACGGTGCGATCGAGGCGCTGAAGGGCGTCTCGCTGACCGTCGAGGAAGGCGAGGTCGTGACCCTTATCGGTTCGAACGGCGCCGGCAAGTCGACGACGCTGCGCTCGATCTCGGGGCTCACGCCCGCGAGCGCCGGGACCGTGGTGTTCGACGGCGAGGACATCACGCGCGTGCCCGCCCACGAAATCGTCGTGCGCGGGATCGCGCTCTCGCCGGAAGGGCGCCACTGCTTCGCGCGCATGACCGTCCGCGAGAACCTCGAACTGGGCGCCCACCGCCGCGCCAAGGGTCCCGACATCGGCGAGGACCTCGACCGCGTGTTCACGCTTTTCCCCCGGCTGCAGGAGCGCGAGCGCCAGAAGGCGGGCACGATGTCGGGAGGCGAGCAGCAAATGCTCGCGATCGGGCGCGCGCTGATGGCCCGTCCGAAGCTGCTGATGCTCGACGAGCCTTCGATGGGGATCGCCCCGATCCTGGTGGCGCGGATCTACGAGACCATCGGTGAGATCAACAAGTCGGGGGTGGCGATCCTGCTGGTCGAGCAGAACGCGAACTACGCGCTGGACATCTCCACCCGCGGCTACGTGCTCGAGACCGGGCGCGTGGCGCTGCTGGGCGAGTCGGCCAAGCTGCGCGACGATCCCGAGGTCCAGAGGGCGTACCTGGGCACATGACCGTCTTCGCGCTGATCGGAGCCAAGGGGCTGTACCTGCTGTTCCTGTGGCTGCTGTCGGCCGCCGGCGCGGCATGGATCGCCGACCGCAAGGGCTACGGCGAGCGCGTGGGACTGACGTTCGGGCTGCTGCTGACGGTGATCGGTTTCTTGATCGTGCTGCTGCTTTTGCCCTCGCGGCCGGGATCGGCCTGGCGGGTTGAGGGCTGGCTGCCCAAGCGGCGACCGGGCGCGGGGCTGCTCGGCGGTCCGACGATGGAGGCGCGCGGACCCGGGCTCGATCCGCAGCAGGGTCAGCAGGGTCAGGACCCGGGCGGGTCCTCGTCGGAGTAGCGCGCGGCCTCTGCCTCGGCCACGACGGCGGCCGCCACGACCGGGGCGACATCGCGGTTGAACACCGACGGGATGATGTAGTCCTCGCGCAGCTCCTCGGTCGGCACGATCTCAGCGATCGCACGAGCTGCAGCCGTCTTCATGTGTTCGGTGATCTGCGTCGCGCGCGCGTCGAGCGCGCCGCGGAAGATGCCGGGGAAGCAGAGGACGTTGTTGATCTGGTTGGGGTAGTCGGAGCGGCCGGTGGCGAGGATCCGCGCGTACTCCGCGGCCTCCTCCGGAGAGACCTCGGGGTCAGGGTTGGCCATCGCGAACACCATCGGATCCGCGTTCATCGCCGCCAATGCTGACGCTGGCACGATCCGCGCTCCGGAGACGCCGACGAACAGATCGGCTCCGTCGAGCACGTCCGCGACGCCGCCCGTGCGGCGCTCCTGGTTTGTGGTCTCGGCGATCACCCGCTTGACAGGATGCATGCTCCCGTCGAGGTAGTCCGCCCGCTCGGTGTGCACCGCGCCGCGCGAATCACAGCCGATGATGTGCCGAGCGCCGGCCGCGATCAGGATCTTGGCGACGGCGACGCCCGCGGCGCCCAGGCCGACGATCACGATGTGGATGTCGTCGATCCGGCGGCCGGTGAGCTTGAGCGCGTTGAACAGCGCGGCCAGCACCACGACCGCGGTCCCGTGCTGGTCGTCGTGGAACACCGGGATGTCGAGCTCGGCTCGGAGGCGATCCTCGATCTCGAAGCAACGCGGGGCGGAGATGTCCTCGAGATTGATGCCTCCGAAGCCGGGCGCGATCGCCTTGACCACGGACACGATCTCGTCGGGATCCTTGGTGTCGAGGCAGATCGGGAACCCGTCGACGCCGCCGAACTCCTTAAACAGCATCGCCTTGCCCTCCATCACCGGCATCGCGGCCCTCGGCCCGATGTCGCCGAGGCCGAGCACGGCGGTGCCGTCGGACACCACCGCGACCGTGTTGCGCTTGACCGTGTAGCGGAACGCCTGCTCGGGGTCGTGGCGGATCGCGTTGCAGACCCGCGCGACGCCGGGCGTGTAGGCCATCGACAGGTCGTCGTGGGTCTTCAGGGGGCGCTTATTGGCGACCTCGATCTTGCCGCCGAGGTGGACATGAAACGTGCGGTCGGTCGAATCGAGGACGCGGGCGCCGGCGATCGCGTTGACGGCCTCGGTCAGCTGCGGCCAGACGCTGTCGTTGGCGGTGTCGACCGTGATGTCGCGGATCGTGTGGCGGCCCTCGACCCCGATCAGATCGACGGAGCCGATCGTCCCGCCGGCGCTGCCGATCGCGCTTGCGACCTTGCCGAGCATGCCCGGCCGGTGCTCGATCTCGACCCGGACCGTGAGGCTGTATTGGGCGCTGGGTGCGGGAGCCACGCGAGCATCTAATCAGGCTGGGTGGGAAATCACGCGGCGCGTCGGCGCTGGCGGGGGAGCCGGCGCTTCGCGTCATACAGGCGATCATCGGCGGCCGCCAGAATCGCCTCGAGCTTCGTGCCGTCCTCAGGGAACGCGGCGGCCCCCGCGCTCACCCCGAGCGAATCGACCCCGGCGGTGACCCGGGCGACCGCCGTGGTTATCCGCGACACGAGCCGGTCGGTGCCCGGCTCGTCGGTCTCGGGCGCGAGCACGCAGAACTCGTCGCCACCGATCCTCGCGACCGTGTCCTGATCGCGGACCGCGTGTCGCAGGGCGCTCGCCACGTCGCGCAGCAGGTCGTCGCCCGTGGGGTGGCCGAAGCGATCGTTGAGGAGTTTGAAGCCGTCGAGGTCGAGCATGACCAGCGCGAACGCGCTCCGACTGCGGGTGTGGCGCGCGATCTCGTAGTCGATCCGGCTCAGCAGCGAGCGCCTGTTGGCAAGGCCTGTCAGGGGGTCGGTCAGGGCGGTCGTGCGCAGCGCGTTGCGCTCGCGCTCAACCCGCTCGCGGACGACCATCAGGATCGCCACGCTCGCGGCGGGTATGAGGACCGCCAGCGGCGCCGAGGGGGTGGTGTGGGATGCCACGGCGGGGATGGCGGCAGCCGCGACAACGGCGGTGGCCCCGATCGCGACGCCTTTGATCGTGCGAGACCAGGCGCTCAGCAGGAGTGCGCTCGGGATGCAGATCCAGAACGCATCACCGCCCTGGGCGAGGGCGACCGTGGCGGCGGTCGCGGCGACCACCGCGAGCCTGGCGATTGTCGGCGGCCGACGACGGCCCGAGCCGGGCTCGGGCATGCGAACGGGATCGTGTCGGCGCCCGGACATCGCGGGAAGTCTTTCGATCGGGGCGGACCGAACCCTTCCTTCATGACCTCTGGGCCAGCGCCTGAGCCAGGCGGGCAACGACGACATAGGGCTCGCGCACCATTTGCAGCCAGGTGATGCGGATGACCAGGTAGCCGGCGGCGGCCAGGGCAGCGTCCTTGGCACGATCGCGCTCGAACGCGGAGCGGCTCGAGTGATACGCGTATCCATCGATCTCCACGATGAGCCGCTGAGGGCGCCAGAGGAAGTCGACCTCGTATCCGTTTACGTGGACGTTGGTTTCGGGAGGAGGGAAGTTGGCGGCCCGGACGAGCTCGAGCATGCGCTCCTCGGCCTGCGAGCGCGTGACTGTCGAGTTGCCCCGCTGTTGCAGCAGCGCGGTGAGGATCGGTCCGCCGCGGCGCCCCTTATCACGGGCGACCGCCTCGCGCAGCTGACCGAGGCGAACGATGCGGCGCGCGAGCGCCTCATCGACGGCGCGCTCAAGCTCGCGCAGAGTGACGGTGCCGGCGATGTCCCGGATGGTTCTGGCCGGCGAGGTGACGGGCAGCCCGTGCCAGATCCGGACCTCGTTTCGTTCCAGGCTCGTGGTGCGGTGCGCGACGATCCCGCGCCTTACATGGTCTGCCGAGACCAGGACTTCGACTGGCGTGTCGTCGGGTCTTGGAGGCCACAGGTCCCACGCTGACGCCGCCGACAGGTGGCTGAGCACGGCGTTCGGGCCGACTGCAAGGAGGGCGGCGGTCTCACGCGCGAACGGCTGCCCGCTTGGACATCCCACCGAGTAGACGCCCTGATGCTCTGGCCATAGCCGGCCACGGGTCAGCATCCCCTGAATAGCTTCGCGCCCGATTCCGGCGGCCAGGAGCTGCTGCCTTGACACGACCCCTCGCTGGAGGGCGCCGATCGCTGCGATCCGCTGGTCACGGTGGCCCGTGACACGCAAAAGTCGGCTCCGGCCGAGGATCGGCACGAGGTTCGCTGGATCGTCGTCGCTATGCGAGCCCGATCCAGCAGACCTCGACGGGGTTTCGCGTCGCTGCTGGGTTTTGGTGCCCTGCGCCCCCGGATCCGCATCCACGGAACCACCGCGGCCTTCCATCCCTTCCTCAATGGCGTCTTTCCGGTCGTCCAGCTCCCTCACACGCCGAAGAATCGCGCCGCGGTGTGCTGCCAACCCCGAATTGCGCAGAGATTTTGCAAAGTGCAGCCAGCCGGGCCCGTCTGCCGTCGGCCGCGCAACTAACCTCAGATACACATGCCCGACGAGCTCTTCCTGATCGACGGCAACAGCCTCGCGTACCGCGCGTTCTTCGCCCTGCCCGAGTCGATCGCCACCTCCACAGGCGTCCCGACGAACGCGATTTTCGGGTTCGCGTCGATGCTCGTGAAGATCCTCACCGACTACGGCCCCAAGGCCACGGTCGTGGTGTGGGACAAGGGCTACACGGGCCGCAAGGAGGTCTACGCCGAGTACAAGGCCCAGCGCTCCTCGCGCCCCGACCTGCTCAAGGAACAGTGGCCAGCGTTCGAGCCGCTGGTGTCGGCCTTCGGCTACCAGAACCTCGCCGTCGAGGGCTACGAGGCCGACGACGTGATCGCGTCGATCGTTCAAAGCGCCCGGCAGGAGGACCCGCCGATCCCGGTGATGGTCGTCACCGGCGACCGTGACGCCTACCAGCTCGTCGGCGACGGCGTGCGGATCATGACCACCTCGCGCGGCATCACCGACACCAAGGTCTACGACCGCGAGGGCGTGATCGAGCGCTACGGCATCCCGCCCGAACTCGTCCCCGACTTCATCGGCCTCAAGGGCGACACCAGCGACAACATCCCGGGCGTCCCGGGGATCGGCGACAAGACCGCCGCCGACCTGCTGCAGCGATTCGGGTCGCTCGAGGAGGTGCTCGCCCATATCGACGACATCAGCGGCGCCAAGCGCAAGGAGAACCTGACCAACCACGCCGACGACGCGCGCATCTCCAAGGAGCTCGCGACCGTCAAGCGCGACATCCCGATCGAGTTCGACCTGCAGACGTACGTCGCCCAGCCCCCGGACCGCTCGACGCTGCGCGACACCTTCCGTGAGTACGAGCTCCGCGAGCCGCTACGCCGACTCGAGGAGGCGCTCGGCTCCGCCGACGCCGCCGCGCCCGCGCCGTCCACCGATCAGACGATCACGGCACGGGTGCGCAACGGCGCACTAAAGGACGTGGGCCGCCTTCCGGACACCGAGGTGTCGATCGCCGTCAAAGCGCCGGACATCCCCCAGGACCAGCTGTTCGCGGCCGACGGGCACTGGAGCTTCGGCGTCCACGTCGACGGCTCCAGCGACGTTCTCGCCGGCGACTGCGACAGCCCCGAGGATCTTGTCGCCCAGATCGGCAAACGCCCCGCGATCGCCCACGACGCCAAGTCGCTGGGAGAGGTCCCGGCAGTGCTCGCTCACGACACGGAGGTCGCGGCGTACCTGCTCGAGCCGGCCAGGCGGGCCTATCCGTTCCGCGAGCTGTGCGAGGAGCGAGGCTTTGCGGCTGCCGTCGACCCTGAGGCCGCCGCGGACGCGGTGCTCGTCGAAGCGCTTGCCGCATGGCAGCGCGAGGAGATCCGCGGCCGCGGCCTGACCGACCTGCTCGTCGAGGTGGAGCTCCCGCTCGTGCGGGTGCTGCGCGACATGGAGAAGCGCGGACTGATGCTCGACACCGGCCTCCTCAAGCAGATCTCCGACCGCGTCAAGGACGAGGCCAACACCCTTGAGCGCGAGATCTTCCAGCTGTGCGGCACCGAGTTCATGCTCGGTTCGCCGCGGCAGCTCGAGGAGGTCCTGTTCGGCAGGCTCGGACTGTCACGCAAGCGCCGCGGCAAGACCGGCTACTCGACCGACGCGCGCGTGCTCCAGGCGATCCGCTCGGAGCACGAGGTGATCCCGAAGATCGAGCGCTGGCGCGAGCTGACCAAGCTCGCCCAGACCTACCTGGACGCGCTGCCGCAGCTGCTCGGCGCTGACGGCCGCCTGCACACGACCTTCAACCAGACGGCGGCGACGACCGGTCGTCTGTCGTCCAACAACCCGAACCTCCAGAACATCCCGATCCGCACCGAGCTCGGCCGCGAGATCAGGTCCTGCTTCGTCGCCGAGCCCGGCAACCTGCTCGTCTCAGCCGACTACTCGCAGGTCGAGCTGCGGCTGTTGGCCCACATCGCCGAAGAGGACGCGCTCAAGCAGATCTTCCGGCGCGGCGAGGATGTCCACACCGCGACCGCGATGCGCGTGTTCAACGTCACCGCCGACCAGATCGATCCGGGCATGCGCTCGAAGTCCAAGATGATCAACTACGGGATCGTCTACGGGCTGTCGGCGTGGGGGATGGCAGACCGCCTCGACATCCCGCAGGAGCAAGCCGAGGAGTTCATCCAGCGCTACATGGCGGGCTTCCCGGCGGTCGCCCGCTTCATCGAGGAGACGATCCAACAGGGGACCGAGCACGGGTACGTCTCGACCCTGTTCGGACGCCGTCGCCAGGTCCCGGAGCTGAGAGCCCGGCGCTGGGAGCTACGCCGGCAGGGCGAGCGGTTTGCGGTGAACATGGTCATCCAGGGCACCGCGGCGGACATCATCAAGGTCGCGATGGTTCGCTGCGAGCAGGCGCTCGAGCAGGCGGGCCTGAAGTCGCGGATGATCCTTCAGATCCACGACGAGCTGCTGTTCGAGGGTCCCGAGGACGAAGCCGAGACCGTCAAGCAGATCGCGATCGACACGATGAGCAACGCGTTCGAGATGGATCCGCCGCTCGCGGTCGACGCCGGCATCGGCACCGACTGGCTGAACGCTAAATAGCGACTAGACCGAGGCGAGCGCCGGCGCCGGCGCGCCCCCACCGACGAACCGCGGGTGCGCGACCTCGAGATAGTGCCCGAACGCCCAGTCGATGAAGCGCTTGCGCTCGATCGCCTGCAACGAGCCGGCGAGCAGGCGCGGGGCGACCCGGGGAACGAGCCGCTGCATGCGCAGCATCCAGCGAAACGGGAGCGCGTGCTCAGCCGAGAACGCGTGATAGCGGGCGAGCGCCTCGTCGCGCGACCAGCGCCCCTCGACGACGCCGCGCAGCTCGCGCCCGCACGCGAGACCGAAGTACAGAGCCGTGCGAATCCCCTCGGCGGTCAACGGCAGACAGTGCCCGGCGGAGTCGCCGACGAAGAACACGCCGTCCTCGGTGGCGTCGCGCAGCGCGTGCGGGATCCAGTTGCCCTGGTAGCGGACCGTGTCGGCGTGAAGATCCTCGGCCAGGCGCACCGTCGGCTCGCGCACGTGAAACCGGGGATCGAACGAGCCCACGCCGATCCGCAGCTCGCCGTCGGCGGGGAAGCTCCAGCCGTAGCCCGCCGGGACGTAGGAGCGGTCGATCCAGACCTCCATGTCGCTGCCGGTTCCGAACGGGTGCACCTCGAGCCCGCGCGACAGCAGCGCGTCGGGGGGCTGCACGTTGTCGCCGACGCCCAGCACGCGCCGCCATCCGAGGGCGTCGACGATCAGGCCCGCGCGGATCTCGCCGCGGTCGGTCACGACGGTGTCGCCGCGCCGCACGTCGACCTTGGCGGTCTCAAATGCGAACGAGCCCTGCGCGGCGAGCAGGCCGCACAGCGTCCGGTAGTCGAACGTCGAGAACGTCCAGGGGAGGTCGTAGCGGACCGTCGTGTGGGGGGTGTGGATGACCAGCTCGCCGAACGTCTGCTGCAGCGATTCCTGCAGGGCCAACGCATGCAGCCACGAGGTCGGGATCCCGCACGCCGAGGTCTGCCGCTCGCCGATCTCGTAGCGGTCGATCACCAGCACGTCGGCGCCGCTTCCCGCCAGCTCGCGAGCCACCGCGAGACCCGCGAAGCTGGCTCCGCAGATCAGGACGTCGCAGTCGCGGCGCAGCGGCGTGCGCTCCTCGCCGCGCTTGGTCGCTCGCTGGGGCATAGCCAGGTGATGATAAGGGCGCAACTCCATACGCCCTGTACGGCTATCCTCAGGGGCTGCATGTCAACTACTACAACTTTGCCCGCCACCGATCAGCCTAACGCGAAGGTCGTCGAAGGCTCAGACGGCCTCCTGCTCGAGATCGATGGCCAGATAGTCCCAAACTACGACGCCACCCTGCATCCGTTCCAGGAGGGGGATGTCGTCACCGGCCACGTCGTCCGAATCGACAACGACGAAGTGCTGGTCGACATCGGTTACAAGTCAGAG
>Ga0207693_10002519_pt1 | contig 15921 bp, 19 predicted proteins | sample LARL81metaG_FD_184347 | JGI IMG/M metagenome (GOLD analysis project Ga0207693, IMG submission 184347) | Corn, switchgrass and miscanthus rhizosphere microbial communities from Kellogg Biological Station, Michigan, USA - LAR L8-1 metaG... | ecosystem: Host-associated > Plants > Roots >...
TGCGACGAAAGCGGTTCCCGTCTCGCTATCATCTTCCCGTGCACGGAGCGGTGACGGTTCACATGGAAGTGCCCGCCCATGAAATCTGGGCGTTGGTCGCAGACGTCCGGAATACCGGACGATTCTCGCCGGAGACGTTTGACGCCGAATGGCTTGACGGAGTTACCGAACCGGCTGTGGGTGCTCGGTTCCGCGGTCATGTCAAGCGAAACGAAATCGGCCCGGTCTACTGGACGACCTGCCAAGTGACTGCGTGCGAACCAGGTCGCGAGTTCGGTTTCGCGGTTCTGCTCGGCAGCCGAGCGGTCAACAATTGGCACTACAGGTTCACCCCCAACGGCGGTGGAACTGACGTGACCGAGTCGTTCCAGATCCCCGTTCCGGCCCTTCTGCGGGCCACGTCGTTCTTGGGGTTGCTGCGGAAGCGGCGGAACATGCGCGATATGCGCACGACACTCGAGCGCATCAAAGATGTTGTCGAGGCTTGACTCCGGATCCGATCAGCGGAATCCCCTCAAAGAGTTTCGGCGGTCGGCGGAATAATCCTTGAAATCCCTGCTGCCCGGAGTTAGTAGTCCGAACAGGAGCCTCACCGAAGGTGCGGTTTCGGGCTGACCCCAGAGAGAGATGGCGCCGGCCGTACGAGGCGTGACCGGCCACTTGACGAGCCGATTCGCCTCGCTGGTTTTCAGGGCGATGGGTGCTTGCCTTCGTGGGCTACCCTCGGCGGCCTCGAGTCCGCAAACGCTCAGGTAGGGTCGTTCGGGACGGAGGTCGTGGGTCCGATTCCCGCCACCCCGACAGCAGCAAGTCTGTCAAAGTGTTACGTGGAAGAGCGCTGCGCGCCGAAATCGAGCAGGGGCTCATCCAGCGCTTATGGTGATGGCTCGGGCTCGTCGGGCCCTGTTGATGAGCCCCTGGAACCTGCCAATCACGTCCAAGTAGTGGGTCGGGGCGAGCCGAGTGAGGATGTCGAAGACATGCGCGTCCGACCCCACGAGAATACGGGCCTTGCCCGCCTCCACACCGCGGTGGATGATCTCCGCGGCCTTGTTAGGGTGCGTCATCGTGACCGCCGCGAACTCCTCGACCATCTGCTCGCGCGTAGGGCCACGTCCTTCGGGGTCTTTCTGAAAGCGTGCGTTTCGCACGATGTTCGTGTTGATCCCGCCAGGATGGACATTGATCGCGGTCACCCCCGTGCCACGCAGCTCGTGGCGCAGCGAATCGGTGAATCCGCGCACCGCGAACTTCGCTGCGCAATAGGCACTTTGGTTCGGTACCCCGGCCAGGCCGAAGACGCTCGAGGTGTTGACGATCGCTCCCTCGTCCTGCTCGACGAGCATCGGTAGAAACGCCCGGGTTCCGTTGACCACACCGTGAAAGTTGATGTTCCACGACCATTGATCATCATCCGGATCGCCATCGAGCACAGTGGACGCCAGGGCGACACCGGCATTGTTGAACACGGCGCCCACCACGGTGGGCGTCCAGTCCCGCACCTCGTCAGCGAAGGATAGCTGCGCCGCCGCATCACAGACGTCGAGGACCCGCGACAACACCGGCCCCGTGATGCTCGCCTCGGTCTCCTTCAACCCCCGCTCATCGATGTCGGTGATCGCCACCGGGCTGCCGTAAGCGGAGAGCCGTTGGGCCAGACTACGGCCCATACCCGACGCGGCGCCGCTGATCACCGCAGTGCGGCCGCTGATAGTCCGTCTTGACTTGGGCAACGTTGCTCCTCGGATTCCTCTGCATTCGGACGAGCCTGTCGTCAACCAGGTCAAGCAGCCGCGGGCACGTCGAGCGCGGCGCATCGCTAGTGTAGCTTCGCTACAGCGTAATGACTGGTCACAGACAATTCAACAAGTGATTTAATTTGCTGAAATTGCCAGGGCGCGTTCGCCGCCCTTGATGTCGGGCTATCGGGTTTGTGGCGTCGGGGCACTTAGCGAACTCGACAGCGCCGACTGCCGGGGGCGATGAGGAGGAGGTAGGACGCTCGCCGAATCGCCGATCGCTCGTGAACGGCTCGTCCAAGGGCATTATGGAGCTGACCACCGATCCGCAGGCGCTCATCGCAGAGTGCGTTCCGAAGCAGTTTTGGGGCCCGCGGTCTGGGGAATCACTTCCGCGTGACTTTGCCGTCGACCTCCGTCGAACCCAAGCTCCCCCGCGCCATCAGTCCGCTTTCGTCCACGGTTATCGACACCCTTCAGCGCGGTAGGCCGGCGCTGAATGCCCGGCCGATCGACGTTCCACTCTGCGAAGCCGACCCGTACGGCCTCGGCATGCAGTTGGCCCTCTCGTCTGCTACGAACTGCACTACCGGGGCTTCGCCGGGGTAAACCCACGCTGGGAATGGAATCCGGGGTTGCTGTATGTCCGCGGGCGCCTCGAAGACGCGTTCTTGAGCGCGGTGCGTAACGGCGTCGGCGAGATCGGACCCTACGAGACCGCCGCCGACGCGATGGACACATTGTCGGTGGAACCGGTCGACGGCTCGGGCCGTTCGTACTACTTGCGGAACACCGGTACGTGGGAGATGCGGGAGTACTTCGTGCACCGCTCGCTGTATCACCTCAAGGAAGCCGATCCGCACGCCTTCGCGATCCCGAGATTGATAGGGCAGGCAAAGGCGTCGTTTGTTGAGGTCGAGTTCGATGAATATGCCGGTGGCCGTGGACATTTGGTGCACCAACAACTGTTCGCCGACCTGATGGACGCCGCGGGTCTGGACTCCACTTACCTCGCCTATCTCGACACCGATTCCGCCGACGCCCTCGCGTCGGTCAATTTGATGTCGCTCTTCGGTCTGCACCGCGAGCTGCGCGGCGCCGCGATCGGGCATTTCGCGTCGACGGAGATCACGTCGTCGCCGGGCTCGCGACGCTTGGTCGAGGCGTTGGAGCGGATGGGTGCACCCGAACCCTGCGTGGGTTTCTATCGCGAACACGTCGCAGCCGACGCCGTCCACGAACAAGTCGTGCGTACCGATGTCGTCGGGGATCTCGTTGCGCGCGAACCACATCTGGACCGTGACGTGGTGTTCGGCAGCAAGGCGCGCGACTTCGTCGAAGACCGGCTCGCCGCCACGTGATGGCCTGTTGGCGGGCGGAGCGGTCGTCGCTACGCCGGCCGCTTTCCTGATCGCTAGGGGCGCTGACGGCAGCGGTGGCTGGTGTCGCACAGCGGATAGTTCTTGCTGCGGCGGCATGTGCAGATCGCGACCATGAACCGATCGGACTCGACCACTCTGCCGTCGGCCATCTCGATACGCACCGGCCCCTGCACCATCACCGGTCCAGAGCGCACCACTCTAACGATGCGGGGTTCGTCGTCCCTCATGGTTTGTCCGCTCGGATCATCAACAGCTCTTCTTCACGACGGCCGGGCTCGAGTCGACCGGTCATTTCGAGCCAGTGCGCGCGGGATGACAACACTGGACCAAAGGGAATCCATTGCCAGGCAATGACTTCGGCGTCCAGACCGGAGCTGGCCAGCGTCGCAAGCGTCTGACGTGGTCCTGCGAACTCGGACTGCACGATCAATAGCGTGCCGCGGTTGGCGAACCGTTCGCTCGCGGCTTCGCACAGCGGGTCGAGGACAAGCCGCCCGTCATATCCGGCATCCATCCCCGTGCCGGTCCGAGATGCGACGGCAACTGCACGCCCTCGCCGCTCGGATCATCGGGCACGTAAGGCGGATTGCAGACGATCAAGTCGTACGGCCCGAATTCCGCGGCGCGCGCCCACGATCCGAGGTGAATTGCGACGTCGACGTTTGCAGCCGCGGCATTGGTTCGCGCGCTTTGACCTCCGCCGCGCCCTGCTCGCAAGCAGCGATCGCCACCACACCGCTGCCGGTGCAGAGGTCGCCAACCCGGTGTCCATGCGCTAGCCCGGTCTTTTCCATGACGTCGACAAGCAGTTGGGTGTCTTCCTGCGGGGCGTAGACGCCTTCGGTGACGCCCGGGAAATCCAGGTCGGTGTATGTGGTTGTCAACATCGGCCTTTCGACAGTGTTTGCTTAGGCGTCGAGCGCTGACGTGATTAATGTCCGGTATCGCTGTGGTTAAACCCGTAGTACGTGTTTTGTACGGCGACGTTTCGGGCACACCAAGCCTGTGCAAGTTTCTGACGTCGCGGCGTTACCGGTTCGGCTCGGCGCCGCCATCAGGGCCCGTCGCCTGTTCCACCCGAACGGTGTCCTCGCCGAGGGCCTTCTCGAGCGGGTTGCGCCGCCGGATGACGGCCTGCCGATGCAGTCCTGTGACGTCATCGGGCGGGTCTCAAAAGGGATCGGCTTACCCGGCGCCGCACCAGACATTGCCGGCCTGGCATTTCGAATCCCGCCTCCGCGGGATCTGCGATCGTGCATGCCGTGGGACGTATTGTTGGCGTCGACAGTCGCCGGTAGCCGCATCATCCTCGCGCCCACCAGGTCCTGGTCTGGCTCAACATTCTCCAGTCTCATGCCGCTCCGATTCCAAGGCGGCGTGTGGTGGGTACGCGCCCGAGTTGTCACGAAGATCGACGAGCCGGGTTTGTCGCTCGACACGCTCAGGAACCGAATCGAGTCAAGTGGAGTCGATTTCGACATCGAGCAGGCTCACGGCAGCGGCGGCTTCTCGCCGCTGGCGCGGTTGACCCTTCGCCACCTGGACCCCAGCAGCGACGACATCGCATTCGACCCCGTTCTGCACAGTGACGAAGATGTGCGATTGGTACCCGGCTGGCTGGCCGACCTTCGGCGCGCGGCCTACCGGCGCAGCCGAGAAGGCCGAGACGCCGGCTGATTACGCAGTCGGCTCCTCGTTCGTTTCGGCCACGTCGGGCGCGATCTCCCGCTTTGCCATGCCGCCTTCGCGGCCTTCATCCGTCGGCCCGGGACGGCCGCCCTTCGGCTCGTCGGTGTCTTCGTCGTCGTAGATGCCTTTACCGCGCGGCATAGTCAGCTCCTCTCAATGGGATTCGGTGCGGAGTTTCTCCAGCAGCGAGCCTGCCGCCTCCTTGAGGAACAGCTCCTGGCCGTCATCGCCGATCTGAACCAGTGCGATGTCGGTGAAGCCGGCTTCCCAGTACTTGCGGACTGCCTCGACGATCGCATCGAGATCCGGCCCGCACGGGATGGACTCGGCGACGTCTTCCGGGCGCACGAACTGCGTGGCACCCTCGAATCCCGCCGTCGTCGGCAAGTCGGCGTTGACCGCCCAGCCACCACCGAACCAGCGGAACTGATCGTGCGCACGCCGCACGGCGGCGTCGCGGTCGGGATCCCAGCAGATCGGTATCTGGCCGATCACCCTGACGTCGCCGGGTAGCCCCGTAGCCCGTCGCGCGTCGTGCCACGCGTCAACGAGCCCCTTGTGCGGCTCGACGGCGATCAGATGGTCGGACAGCGGCGCGAACATGTCGACCGATCGCTCACCGGACACCGCCGTGGCGATCGCGACAGGCGTCTCGGGGAGGTCCCAGATCCGGGCGGAGTCCACCTCGAAGTAGTCGCCCTTCCAATCGACCAGTTCCCCGGTGAACAGCTCGCGAATGATCTGAATGGCCTCCTTGAGCATCTGCTGGCGCCGTGACACCGTCGGCCAGCGGCCGCCGACGACGTGTTCGTTGAGGTTCTCACCGCTGCCCACGCCGAGCGTGAACCGGCCGTCGGCGAGGATCTGAAGCGTGGCGGCCTTCTGCGCGACGACCGCTGGGTGGTAACGCATGGTCGGGCAAGTGACATAGGTGAACAGCTCGACCTGTTCGGTGGCCTGGGCAACGGCGCCGAGCACCGACCACGCATAGGGCGCGTGGCCCTGCGACGCCAGCCATGGGAAGTAGTGGTCGCTGGACACCTCGAAGTCAAAGCCCGCGCGTTCCGCTGAAACGGCATAACGGACAAGCTCTTTAGGTCCGCTCTGTTCTGTCATCAGGGTGTAGCCAAAACGCGTCATGGCACTCGGAGTACCCGGGCATCGCCCCCGAAAAACGACGGCCGAAACGACTACAGCCTGGCCTTGACGGCCGCCGACAGCCGTGCGCCGTCGGCCTTACCCGCGGCGATTGCTGTCGCGGCCTTCATCACCTGGCCCATCTGCCGCGTGCCCGGCCGCTCACCGATCTCCTCGGCGACTTGGGCGATCGCGGTGTCGGCCACGTCAGCCAGTTCGGCCTCGGTGAGCGGGGTCGGCAGATACTCGTCGATGATGCGTCCCTCGGCGTGTTCGTTCGCCGCCAATTCGCCGCGCCCGTTCTGGGTGTAGATCTCGGCCGACTCGCTGCGCTTCTTCGCCTCGCGGGACAACACCTTGATCACGTCGGCGTCAGATAACTCGCGCGACTCTTTGCCTGCGACCTCTTCGGTCTGGATCGCCGCCAGCAGCATCCGCAGCGTCGCGGTGCGCAGCTTGTCCTGCGACTTCATCGCGGTGGTCAGGTCGGTACGCAACCGGTCTTTGAGTTCCGCCATGACGCAAACGCTACGCCGGGGCGTCGGCCCGGCGGGCTTCGTTTCCTGCGGCGCGCCGAACCGCCGCCGGTCGACGACGTTGTCAATTCCCATAGTGATCGACAGGATGGTGACCATGAGCAACGACGCCGGCGGATATCCCACGGCAGGTCCGCCGCCGCCGGGCTATCCACCTGCCGGCTATCCCCCGCCGGGCTATCAGGCCGATCCGCCGCCCGCCTACCAGGGCTATCCGCCGTCCGGCGGCGGTTACCCGCCACCCGGTTATCCACCGCCGGGCTATCCGCCACCGGGGGGATACGGCCCGGCACCGGGTTACGGGCCGCCAGGTGGCTATCCTCCGCCCGGATATGGCCCGCCGGCATACCCGCCGCCCGGGTACCCGCCACCCGGATATGGCCCGCCGGGATACGGTCCGCCGGTTGCTCCCGCCCTCAGGCCGGGCGTGATTCCGTTGCGGCCGTTGAGCCTGTCGGACATCTTCAACGGCGCCGTCGCCTACATCCGCGCGAATCCCAAAGCGACGCTGGGGTTGACGACCGTCGTTGTAGTCATCGCGCAGCTTCTTGCGCTCATCTTGTCTGTCGGCCCGCTCGCCTTCACCGGTGAGCTCCAGCCGTCGCTGAGCGGCGAGGAGCTGTCGCCGGGGGTAATGCTCGGTTCGTCGGCATCAAGCATCGCAGGCGCCGGTGCCACTTGGCTGTCGTCCATCCTGCTGAGTGGCATGCTCACCGTCGTCGTCGGACGGGCCGTCTTCGGCACGAGCATCACCATCAGTGAGGCGTGGCAACGGCTCCGCCCCCGACTGTGGGCGTTGATCGGCTTCACCGTGATCGAAGTCATCGGCGCCGTCGTGTTGGTCGCGGTCGTGGTCCTGATCATCTCCGGCGTCGCCGTCGCAGCCGGCGGCGTCGCGGCCGCCATCGCTGGGGTGCCGTTGGTGCTGGCCCTGATCGTCGGCCTGGTCTATCTGGGCACGATGCTCAGCTTCGCGCCGTCGGTCATTGTGCTGGAACGACTGCAGATCGTCCCGGCGATCTCGCGCTCTTTCAAATTGGTGCGCAACGATTTCTGGCGGGTGCTCGGAATCAGGTTGCTGGGCGGAATCGTGGCCGCGGTGATCGCCGGGGCGGTCACGGTGCCGTTCAGCTTCGGCGGTCAAATCCTGCTTGTCTCAGGGTCGTCCACACTGGCGGCACTCATCGCCCTCGTTCTGCTGTCAATTGGCAGCGCGATCGGTCAGATCATCACCGCACCGTTTTCGGCCGGCGTCGTGGTGCTGCTTTACACCGACCGCCGCATCCGCGCGGAGGCGTTCGACCTGGTGCTGCAGACGGGAGCGGCGTTCGGGCCCGGCGCTCCCGCCGATTCCACCGACCACCTCTGGCTGACCCAGCAAGCCTGACGTGCCGACGATAGACATCGACCGCGACGCCGCGCACGAGGCCGCGCAACGTGAACTCGGAAAGCCGATCTATCCCAAGGCATCGCTGACCGAGCGCCTGATGGACTGGATCGACGAACTGTTGTACAAACTGGCGAACGCGGGCTCGTCGGTGCCCGGCGGTTGGCTCACGCTCAGCGTCCTGTTGATCCTGCTGGCGATCGCCATTGTGGTGGCCTTCCGCATCGCCAGGCGAACCATGCGCACCAGCCGCGGCGGCACGTACTCGCTGTTCGGCGAGCATGAGCTCAGCGCCGCCGAGCACCGCGCGACCGCCGAACAGTATGCGGCGGCGGGCAATTGGTCGGCAGCCATCCGTCACCGGCTCCGAGCCGTCGCCCGCCAATTGGAGGAAAGCTCCGTTCTCGACCCCATTCCTGGCCGAACCGCGACCGAGCTGGCCCGCGATGCCGGACGGGCCATACCTAATCTGGCCACCGAATTGAACAGGGCCGCAGAGGCGTTCAATGATGTCACCTACGGCGAGCGGCCGGGAACCGAGCCTGCGTATCGGATGATCGCCGACCTCGACGACCACCTGCGGTCCCGCACGTCGGCGCCTGGCACCACGGCCGCGGTGCCCGCCGCGGCCGACGGCTGGGCCGAAGTGCGATGACGCGCACCGATTCCGCGATCGGTCCGACCGTCGCGGAGCGGTGGCGCGGCGCCCGGTGGGTATTGCTCGGGTTGGTCATCGTCATCGGGGTCGCGACGCTGAGCACCTATCTGACGGCGCCGCGGCCCGGGGGCCCGATGGATCCGGAATCGACGTCACCGGAGGGCGCTCGAGCCCTGGTCACGATCCTGCGCGAGCACGGCGTGGACGTCATCACGGCCGGCGACATCGCCTCGGTGGAAAAAGCGGCACGGCCCGACACCCTGCTCGTCGTCGCGCAGACGTTCTATCTGTTCGACGACGACGTGCTTCGCCGGTTGGCCGCGCTTCCCGGCGACCGACTGCTCGTGGCGCCGGTGTCTCGGACCCGCGAAGAGCTTGCGCCGGAGATCCGCCTTGGCGGTACGACCACTTTCGGTGACTCCAAGCCGGATTGCGACTTGCGAGAGGCGAAGCGCGCAGGCGAGGTGCAGTTCGGCCTTGGCGATGGCTATGAGGCAGCAGGCGACGTGCCCGTGACACGCTGCTACGGCGGCGCCCTTGTCCGTTACACCCACGACGACCGTGAGGTGACGGTCGTCAGCGCCGCCGACTTCATGACCAACGCCGGTCTGCTCAAACAAGGCAACGCCGCACTCGCGATGAACCTCGCCGGCTCACATCCGCGGATTATCTGGTACGCCCCTCAGCACAGCGAAGAAGGTGGCGAATCCGGTGGTGGCGCAGGAATTACCGACTTCATTCCGGACCAGGCGGGATGGGTCGTCCTGCAGTTGTGTCTGGTCGTCGCGCTGTTGGCGCTGTGGAAGGGCCGACGCATCGGCCCGCTGGTCGCCGAGCAGTTGCCTGTCGTGGTCCGAGCCTCGGAGACCGTCGAGGGCCGCGGACGGCTGTACCGGTCGCGCCGCGCGCATGACCGCGCTGCGGAGGCGCTGCGTACGGCCGCGTTGCAGCGGATGATGCCCCGAATCGGTCTCGGGCACGACGCTGAGCCTCCCGCCGTTGTGATGGCGGTTGCCGAGCGGTGCGGCCTGTCCCCACAGGCGGTGGCGCACCTGCTGTTCGGGCCGCCCCCGGCCAACGACTCCGATCTGGTCAACCTCGCCCGCGAACTCGACAACATCGAAAGGCAGGTCGCTCAATCGTGACTCAGCCCATAGCGCAGACCGCAGCCGCGCCGGTCACTGCACGAAATGCCCTGCTGGCCTTGCGCGGTGAGATCGCCAAGGCGGTAGTCGGGCAGGATGCCGTCGTCAGCGGCTTGGTTATCGCACTGTTATGCCGCGGCCACGTGCTGTTGGAAGGAGTTCCCGGGGTTGCCAAGACGCTACTGGTGCGGACGCTTGCAGCAGCGCTGCAGCTGGACTTCAAGCGGGTGCAGTTCACCCCGGATCTGATGCCGGGGGACGTCACCGGCTCGCTCGTATATGACGCCCGCACAGCGGAATTCGAGTTCCACTCCGGACCGGTGTTCACGAATCTGTTGCTGGCCGATGAAATCAACCGGACCCCGCCCAAGACGCAGGCCGCCCTGCTGGAGGCCATGGAGGAACGCCAGGTCAGCGTCGAGGGCCAACCGCGTCCCCTGCCGGACCCGTTTATCGTCGCCGCGACACAGAACCCGATCGAGTACGAGGGCACCTACCAGCTGCCCGAGGCGCAGCTGGACCGGTTTCTGCTGAAGCTCAATGTGCCTCTGCCGCCGCGGGATCAGGAGATCGCGATTCTGGACCGTCATGCCCGCGGCTTTGACCCTCGGGACCTGTCCGCGGTGAAACCCGTTGCGGGCGTCTCAGAACTGGCGGCAGGCCGAGAGGCGGTACGCCAGGTTCTGGTGGCCGACGAGGTGCTCGGCTACATCGTCGACATCGTCGGGGCAACGCGGCATTCTCCGTCGTTACAGTTGGGTGTGTCGCCGCGCGGTGCGACGGCGCTGCTGGCGACGGCGCGGTCGTGGGCGTGGCTCTCCGGCCGCAACTACGTCACACCCGACGACGTGAAGGCGATGGCCCGCCCGACCCTACGGCACCGGGTGGCGCTTAGGCCAGAGGCCGAACTCGAGGGCGCCAATCCCGACGGCGTGCTCGATGGCATCCTGGCGGCCGTGCCGGTGCCGCGCTAGTGATCCTCACCGGCCGCGTCGGCCTGATGGCGTTGATCTGCGTCCTGCCGATCGCGCTTTCCCCTTGGCCCGCAATCACTTTCACGGTCTTGCTGGCGGCGTTGGTCGCGGTCGTCATCGTGGACATCGCGCTCGCGGCCAGCACACGCAGGCTGACCTGGAGCCGACTCGGCGAGACCGCCGCGCGGCTGGGCCAGCCGGTCGACGCGGTGCTGGTGGTCGAGAACTCCAGCGGCAGGCGGCTTCGCGGACAGATCCGCGACGCATGGGCACCGAGCGCCCGCGCCGAGCCGCGTGCACATCCCGTCAATCTCGCCGCGGGGCAACAAGTTCGACTCGTCACACAATTACGCCCGGTTCGGCGCGGCGATCAGCGCTGCGCCCTCGTCACCGCCCGCTCCATCGGACCGCTGGGTCTGGCCGGGCGGCAGAGCTCGCATCGGGTGCCGTGGCAGATCCGGATCCTGCCGCCGTTCCTATCGCGGAAGCATCTGCCGTCGCGGCTGGCGAAGCTGCGGGAACTCGAAGGCATGACACCGGTGTTGATCCGCGGTCAGGGCACCGAATTCGATTCGCTGCGTGAATACGTCATCGGCGACGACGTCCGATCCATCGACTGGCGCGCCACCGCTCGGCGCGGCGACGTCGTGGTGCGGACGTGGCGGCCCGAGCGCGACCGTCGGGTGGTCATCGTGCTCGACACCGGCCGGACGTCGGCAGGCCGCGTGGGGGTCGACCCGACTGCCAGTGATCCCGGCGGCTGGCCGCGACTGGATTGGTCGATGGACGCGGCGCTGCTGCTCGCCGCGCTGGCAGCGCGCGCCGGTGACCACGTCGACTTCATCGCTCACGACCGGGTGACCCGCGCCGGCGTTTACAACGCGTCGCGCACCGAACTTCTCGCGCAGCTGGTCGAGGCGATGGCGCCGCTTCAACCCGCACTCGTCGAGTCCGACGCGCGTGCGATGGTCGCCGCGGTGCAACGGCGGATCCGACGACGGGCGCTTGTGGTTCTGCTGACCGATCTGAACGCGTCGGCGCTCGACGAGGGCTTGATGGCGGTGCTGCCGCAGCTGTCCGCCAAGCATCAGGTGCTGCTGGCGGCGGTGGCGGATCCGCGCGTCGAGCGCCTTGCCGCCGGTCGCGCCGACGCGGCCCAGGTGTACGACGCGGCCGCGGCCGAACGGGCGCGCAATGACCGGCGCGCGATCGCATCCCGGCTGCGGCGGTCGGGCGTCGACGTGGTGGACGCCCCGCCCGAGGAATTGGCGCCCGAACTCGCCGACCACTATCTGGCGATGAAGGCCAGCGGTCGACTCTAACTCGTCGGGACGATGTCGGGAGCGTCGTCGACGTCGCCGCTCTCCCCCGCCCTGACGGCCCTGCGGCCGAAGTGGAAAATATAAGCCAGAAAGGCGATTTCGGCGGCCACACCGATGCCGATGCGAACAAAAGTCGGCAGTGGCGACGGCGTCACCAACGCCTCGATCAGCCCCGACACCAGCAGCACACCGACCAGTCCGACGGCCACCGCGACCACGGCTCTGCCCTGTTCGGCGAGCACCTGCCCACGGGGCCGGTTACCCGGCGATACCACCGACCAGCCAAGCCGCATCCCCGATGAGGCGGCAAGGAATACCGCCGTCAGTTCGAGCAGCCCGTGTGGCGTAAGCAGACCCAGGAAGATGTCCGCCTTGCCCGCGTCGAACATGAACCCCGCGATCACCCCGAGATTGAGCGCGTTCTGAAACAGTAACCACGGGATCGGGATGCCGAGCAGGATTGCGAAGCCGATGCATTGCACGGCGACCCACGAGTTGTTCACCCACACCTGCAGTGCGAATGAGCCAGCGGGGCTCTCGCTGTAGTAGGACGCGAAGTCGTGGTTGACCAATTCCTCGATCTCGCTTGGGGTTTTGAGGCTGGACTGCAGTTCGTGGTTGCCGGACACCCACAGCGCGACCAGCACGACCACAAAGAAGAACGCCACGGCCGTGCCGAGCCACCACCGCCAGGAGCGGTAGGCGACCACCGGGAACGACACCGTCCAAAACCGGACGAATTCACTCCACAGCGGTGCGTGGGCACCCGTCACCGCCGAACGCGCCTGCGCAACGAGGCCGGACAACCGCCCGATGAGGACAGAATCGGTCGACGCGGTCCGCACCATCGACAGGTGCGTCGACACGCGCTGGTAGAGGTCGACAAGCTCATCGACCTCCGCGCCAGTCAACCGCCGACGCCGCTTCACCAGCGCCTCGAGCCGGTCCCACGTCGGGCGATGCGCCAGCACGAACGCGTCGACATCCACATGGCAAATCCTAGTAGCGTGATTGAGTATGGTCCGCCAGCAAGAACCAGTGGTGACCGGGGACGCGGTGGTCCTGGATGTTCAGATCGCCCAGCTACCGGTTCGCGCGTTGTCGGCGATGATCGACATCATCGTGGTGTTCATCGCCTACACGATCGGCGTGCTGTTGTGGGCGTCCGCGCTCACGCAGTTCGACACCGCGTTCTCGGCGGCGGTGCTGATCATCTTCACCGTGCTGGCGTTGGTGGGCTATCCGATCGCGTTCGAGACCGCGACACGGGGCAGGTCGCTTGGCAAGATGGCGCTGGGGCTGCGGGTAGTGTCGGAGGACGGCGGTCCGGAACGCTTCCGCCAAGCACTGTTTCGTGCGCTGGCGGCCGTGATCGAGATTTGGATATTCGCCGGCGGCCCAGCGGTGATCTGTAGCCTGCTGTCGCCCAACGGAAAACGCATCGGTGACATCTTCGCCGGCACCGTGGTGATCAGTGAGCGCGCACCGCGGCTGACCCCGCCGCCGCCGATGCCGCCGCAGCTGGCGTGGTGGGCGTCGTCACTTCAGTTGTCGGGCCTCAGCGCCGAGCAAGCCGAGTTGGCACGTCAGTTCCTATCTCGTGCATCGCAATTGGACGCTGGTATCCGCGATCAGATCGCCTACCGGATCACCGGCGATGTCGTCGCCCAGATATCGCCACCGCCCCCGCCTGGCGTACCGCCGCAACTGGTGCTGGCGGCGGTGCTGGCCGAACGGCACCGCCGAGAATTGGCACGAATGCGCGTGCGCCCGGCCCCACCCGTTGGCCCCCCGCCACAGTGGCCGCCGTGGCCGCAGCAGCCCGCCTACCAGCAGCCGGCGCCGCCGGCGCTGCCCTCCCCAGCGGACGCCGGCGGGTTCACTCCGCCGAGCTAGCGTGGTTCACCGGTAACGCAGGCCTAGCAGCAGCAGCGCGGCTCCGAGGAAGCTGGTGATCGTGCGCGCGTGATTCCACGCCGTCCATGTCGAAAAGTACGCCTGCCACTCGCGGGCGGCGTCGGCCGTCGAGAGTCCATCGGGGTTCACGGTGTCGAGGTGATTGTTAAGCGGGACGTTGAAGACCATTGTGATGATCGCGCCGAGGATGCTCAAGATCGCGCCGATCAGCAGCCACCAGCTGCCGGGCTGATTCAGCTGCACCACCGCGATCACACCGACCGCGAGGGCCAGGATCGTCGCACCGAAGTACGCCAGCAGGAACGCCGGGTTCCCGTTCGCCTCAGCGTTGATGCCCCGCATTGCGGTGATGGCATCAACGGGGCCGGTGCGGTCCAGACCGCGCATCACGAATGTGGAGAACACGTACATCATTCCGCCTGCGGCGGCAGTTGCGAGCGCGGCGAGGGAGGTCAGGATGACAAACGGGCTTGTATTCATGACCGGAAGTCAACCGGTAACCGCAAGGGCGATCCATCGTTGACCGTCCCGACTGCATACGCGCGCGTCTACGCGGTTTCGACACCGCGGTAGAGCTTGACCGACACCGCCGTCAACCAGGCCCAGACCAGCACGACGGCCGCGGTGAACACCAGAATCGTTGTCGCGTTTCCTGATCCGGACGACAGCGCCAAGAAGCTGGCTGCGAACAACACGGCAGTGATGCGGGAGAACCATGCCCATGAGCCCAGTCCGTTGCGGGCGAACCAAGTTCCGAACACGAAGCACCCGGCGACCAGGCAGGCAAAACCAATGCCCGCCACCGTGAAATGGGCCAGACCGTGCCAACTGACCTCACCCATACCTGGCGGAGTGCCCGGTGGGAACCCGTCCGACGGGTCGGCCCTGAAGATGCCTGCGGCGACCAGACCGGCGCCGTATACCCCGAGCAGACCCGATACCCACGCCGACAGGCGTCCCGGCCCGAGGGCACGACGCACACCGACCGCCGCCGCGATCGTCATCGCGCCGGTGACCAGAAAGGTGGCGATCTGGATCCAGCCCAGGTCGCCGTTCGCCAGCTGGCTGGCCGCATGCCGGGTCGGGTCGAATCCGTCGCGCGTCGCCATCTGCACCGCGACCGCCAGCACGTAGATGGGACCTGCGATTACGCCGTAGCCGAGCAGCGACTTGGTGATGCGCACCGGCAGCGGCGGGCAATCGGTCGTGGTCATGGCGTGCCCTCCCGTGGTATCGGAACTAGACGGTACAGTACTAAGAACTAGACTGTCTAGTACTATTGCGATGGGAGGCGATATGACGGAGCCGACGCCGGGCCGCTCAGCGCGCAAGCGGCAGACCATCCTTTCGGCGGGCCGCGGGTTGTTCCTGAGAAGCGGTTACCAGGGCACCAGTGTCGATCAGATCGCCGCGTCGGCCGAAGTGTCAAAGCAGACGGTCTACAAGCACTTCGGCGACAAGCAGGAACTCCTGCTGACCATCGTGAACGACGCCTTGGACAGCACAGTGACACCGTTTCTCGGCCGCATCGCGACACTGGGCGACACCACTGACCTGGCACCGGATCTCGTCGACCTCGCTGCGGATTACCTCCGCGCAGTGCTTCAGGAACCCGTTGTGCAACTGCGCCGGTTGGTGGTCGGCGAAGCCAATCGTATGCCCGAACTGGCGCAGCGCTATTACGAGCAGGCGCCTGCCCGCACGCTTGCGGCATTCGCCGAGTGTTTCGGCCGGCTTCACGACCGGGGATTGCTCCATGTCCCCGAACCGCCAAAGGCGGCTGAGCATTTCGCGTTCCTGATTGTCGGTAGATGCATCGACCAGGCGCTCTTCTGCGGAGGGTCACAGGTATTAGGGGCCGTGGATGTCGATGACCACGTCCGGGCGGGCGTCCAGGTTTTTCTATCCGCGTATCAGGCACGCACGGGATAGGCTCCCGGCGTGGACGCCGTGGTCGGCCTGCTCGACGGTGTGCGAGCGCGAGGCGCATTCGTGTTGCGGATGATGATGGACCCGCCGTGGTCGATGAGCATCA
>Ga0207693_10002520_pt1 | contig 15918 bp, 16 predicted proteins | sample LARL81metaG_FD_184347 | JGI IMG/M metagenome (GOLD analysis project Ga0207693, IMG submission 184347) | Corn, switchgrass and miscanthus rhizosphere microbial communities from Kellogg Biological Station, Michigan, USA - LAR L8-1 metaG... | ecosystem: Host-associated > Plants > Roots >...
CGGGAGGTTGGCGGTGGACGAGCCACTCGCCAACCGGGTCAGGTCCGGAAGGAAGCAGCCCTAACGAGCGCGGTTCGGGTCGCTCGTCAGCCTCCCACCCACTGTTTCGCGGCCCCGCAACTGCGCCGTCACTTTCGGGGCGAACGCAGCCGGGCTGGCCGGATGCACCTTGAACGGCAAACCGGCTGACAACCGGGAGGCTCGTGCCCCGCTTCCAGGTTATGCTGCCATCCTACGCGCCCTCACGCTTTGATGCTCGCGGCGCAAGTTTTAGGAGGGGCCGCGCTCAGCCCGAGGCGCGTTTTTAGAGTCAGAATCGCCTGCCAAGCAAACCATGAGCGACACGACACCGTCATCCTACCGCGTCCTGGCGCGCAAATATCGCCCGGCGACATTCGATGACCTGATCGGTCAGGACGCGATGGTGCGCACGATCTCGAATGCCTTCGAGGCCGGGCGGATCCCACAGGCGTGGATTCTTACCGGGGTACGCGGGGTAGGTAAAACGACGACCGCCCGCATACTCGCCCGCGCGCTCAATTACGAACTGCCGGATGGCTCAATTTCAGCGCCGACGATCAACATGCCGGTGCTCGGCGTGCATTGCGAAGCGATCATGGAAAGCCGTCATCTCGACGTCATCGAGATGGACGCGGCATCGCATAACAGCGTCGACGACGTGCGGCAGATCAACGATGCGATCCGCTACGCGCCCGTATCGGCGCGCTACAAGGTCTATATCCTCGATGAAGTGCACATGCTGTCCGGCGCCGCCTTCAACGCACTCTTGAAAACGCTCGAAGAGCCGCCGCCGCATGCCAAGTTCATTTTTGCCACGACGGAAATCCGAAAAGTCCCGATTACGGTGCTGTCGCGCTGCCAGCGTTTCGATTTGCGGCGCGTCGATGCTGCCAGGCTGGTGAAACATCTGCAGGGGATCGCCGGCAAGGAAGCCATCAAAGCCGAACCGGAGGCACTCGCCCTGATCGCGCGCGCCGCCGAGGGCTCGGTGCGCGATGCCCTTTCCTTGTTCGATCAGGCAATCGCGCATGCGGGCGCCCAAGGAGATATTTCCGGCGCCGCATCCGCCCTGGTGCGCGCCGATAACGTGCGGCAGATGCTCGGGCTCGCCGACCGCACGCGGATCATCGAACTGTTCGATGCGCTTATGCGCGCCGATGTTGCCGCGGCGCTCAAGGAACTGCGCGACCAATACGATTCTGGCGCCGATCCGGCCATGGTGCTCGGCGACCTGGCCGAGTTCACGCATTTCGTTACACGGGTCAAAATCGTGCCGGGCTTGGCGGATGACGTGTCGCTGACCGAAGCCGAACGCATCCGCGGCCGCGCATTCGCCGCCAAGCTTTCGATGCGGATCTTGGCGCGCACTTGGCAGATGCTGCTCAAGGGCATTACCGAAGTCGAAGCCGCCGGCCGGCCGATCGACGCAGCCGAGATGGTGCTGGTCCGCATCGCATATGCTGCGGATTTGCCGACGCCCGACGAAGTCATCCGTACGCTCGGAGACGCGCGGCGCGGCGAGAATTCCGCGCCAATGGCCAGCGCCGTGGAGCTTCGCGCCCAGGCACGTCCGGAGCCGGCCCGGCCAGATCAAGCGCGCCAGGACGCATCGGCGCGAGGCTCGCGCGGGCCGGTAGCTGCGGCAACGCCGATGCCCGCGTCTGCGCCAGCGCCGGTCGAGACGCCGTCCGCCCAGGGCGACCAAATCCGAGCGCTAACGAGTTTCGTGGACCTGATTAACCTCGCCACCGAAAAGCGGGATCTTTCGATCAAAAGCGCGCTCGAACGCGATGTGCGGCTTGTGCGTTTCGAAGATGGCACTCTCGAAATCGCGCTGGAGGCTGGTGCGCGCAAGACATTGATCGGCGAACTCTCGAAGAAGCTCGCCGATTGGACCGGCCGGCGCTGGATGGTGGCGGTTTCGGCAGAAGCGGGCTCGCCTTCGCTTCGCGCGCAAGCCGAAATGCGCAAAGCGGAGATGAAAGACGGCGTGCGCGGCGACCCTCTGGTTCAGGCGGTCATGGAACGATTTCCCGGTGCCGAAATCGTGGATGTGCGGCCTCCAGCCGGGCCGGCGCCTGAACAACCGGGCGAAACGCCAGCCGGTTCACAGCTGGATGGCGATGGCGCAGACGGTGATACACTCTAGACTTGACGTCCGGGCCGACCGCTCACGAAGCTGCGGGGTCCGATAAGCGGGAATTATCATGGCTGACTTTCTCGGCTTGGTGAAACAGGCCACCGAATTCAAATCAAAAATGGAAGCCATGCAGGCCGAGCTCGATCAGCTCGAGGTCGAGGGCGCAGCGGGCGGCGGCGTCGTGACTATCAAGCTGTCCGGAAAGGGCGATCTGCGCGGCGCACGTATCGACGAGTCGCTGCTCAAGCCGGACCAGAAAGAGATTCTTGAAGATTTGATTGTTGCCGCACATGCCGATGCGCGGCGCAAACTCGAAACCATGCTCCAGGAAAAAATGCAGGCGCTCACCGGCGGTTTGCCGCTGCCGCCAGGCCTGAAGCTATTTTGATAAGCAGTTTGATGCCTGCTATTTCCGCCGGACCCGAAATCGAACGTCTGATCCAGCTCCTCGCCCGATTGCCGGGTCTTGGCCCGCGTTCGGCGCGTCGGGCGGCGTTGTTCCTGATCAAGAAACGCGAACTGCTCATGGCGCCCTTGGCCGCCGCCTTACAGACCGCGATTGAGAAGATTTCAGTGTGCCGGATCTGCGGCAATATCGACACGCAAAATCCGTGCACGCTCTGCACCGATCCGCGGCGAGACGATTCGACCATCGTCGTGGTGGCGGACGTCGCCGACCTTTGGGCGCTCGAGCGGGCGCACGCCATCAATGCGCGCTATCACGTGCTGGGCGGCATCCTATCGCCGCTTGATGGTGTCGGGCCGGACGACCTCTCCATCGACGCGCTGATGAAGCGCATGAGCGAGCCCACCATCAAGGAGGTCATCCTCGCACTGAGCGCCACGGTCGAGGGCCAGAGCACGGCGCATTACATCACCGATCTTCTGCACGGGACGAAGGTCAAGGTAACGCGGCTTGCCCACGGCGTTCCGGTCGGCGGCGAACTCGATTATCTGGACGAGGGTACTTTGGCGGCGGCAATTCGCAGCCGCGCCCCGTTCTAGGTGCGCCGGCTGATGGGAGCGTCGGACCGGCGGGGTGTTGCCTGTAATTTAATCAGAGCGCGCCTGCGATCGCACCATTTGCTCGGCGGGGTTTGCACCAAAACACCAGGATCGTCGCTTGCTCGTTTTGCGGGCGGCCGCGGATTTGCGGATCTTCGGCCTGGGCCGGGCACCGCGCCAATTGGCCCGACCTTTGCATGAGAAGGTGTGGCGGTCTCGGTGTCACCAAGCGTGGCGAATTGAGATTGCTGGAGCCCCGGATTCCCGGCACCGGGGCTCTATTCTTTTGCGCACAGCCTCCCAGCACGAACGGTAAATGCTCCGAGGATGGCAGATGCGCCGGGGAACCCTTACAAGACCTGGGCAAGGGGAAAACTCGTCGCCGCCGCTCGGCGCGCGGCAAGTCACCCTCAATTGCGGGTTACCGGACCGCCGCTAATGAACGATGACATCCCTTTCGATAAGAGCTTTGGTCTCGTGCCCGATCAGGTCCAGGAGGTTGCGTCCGGCGTGCGCGCGATCGTCGCCAATAATCCGAGCCCGCACACGTTCAAAGGAACCATGAGTTACATCGTTGGTCGGGGCGAGGTCGCGATTATCGATCCCGGTCCCGACGATGCCGCGCATATCGCGGCACTCCTGGACGCGGTGCGCGGCGAAACGGTCACCCATATCTTTGTCACCCATACCCACCGCGATCATTCGCCAGCGGCGGCCAAAATCAAAACTGCAACCGGTGCGCAGATCTTGGCGGAAGGACCGCATCGTTTGGCGCGTCCGCTGCACACTGGCGAAATACGCCTGCTCGACGCCTCGGCCGATATGGATTTTCGTCCCGATTTCGCACTCCGCGACGGGGAGACGGTAAGCGGCCGTGGCTGGACGCTCCAGGCCGTAGCGACGCCGGGGCACACCGCCAACCACATGGCGTTCGCATTCAAGGAGGCCAATCTGCTCTTTGCCGGCGACCACGTCATGGCGTGGTCGACGACGATCGTCGCGCCGCCGGATGGCGCGATGACCGATTATATGACGTCCCTACACAAGCTCGCGCACCGCAGCGAACCGCTCTACCTGTCCGGACATGGCGCGCCGGTGCGCAATGCGCCGCGCTATGTGCAATATCTGATCCAGCATCGCCAGGCGCGGGAAGCATCGATTTTGCACCGGCTCGGCAAGGGCGAGGCCGATATCCCAACGATCGTCAGGGCGGTCTATATCGGTCTCGATTCGCGCCTGGTCGGCTCCGCCGCGCTCTCAGTACTGGCGCATTTGGAAGAGCTCGTCGCGCGCGGCGCCGTCAAGACCGAAGGACCGCCGTCGATCTCCGGGACCTACCGCTTGGCCTGATTGCCCTTGCCCGCCGGTTTCGGCGGCGGCGTGGGTTTCTTTTCCGGCTGCGGAGTTGAGAGCACATCGTCGATATCGTCGATGAGGCCGCGCACGCGCTTGGCGTTGGTTCCAAGATCATGACGGCCGTAGCGTGAGGCGGAACGTATGTCGATCCGCGCCCCGTCGATTGTCGGTCGAATCCGCACTATCACGTCATCGCGGAAACCAAGGATCGGCGTGCGCGCCACCGCTTCGATAATGCCGTCCCGCACGGTGCCGGCTTGCGACGCGCGGGCATCGATCACCCGCGGCAGCGGCCCCTGCGGCGGGCGCGAATCGACCACGCGCCATTTTCGCTTGGTTATCACCTTCATGACGGCGGCATAGGTGTCCTGCGGCGTCGCCGTGGTGTCGTCCGGCTCGATATCCGGATATGCGGCGTGCTGCTGCTCGGCCGCATAGAGGCCGGCATAGGTAATCGGGTTGGCGTCGCGGGGCCGCAACCGCGCGATGGCGTCGAATTGCGGCGGGTCGATCGGATCCGTGGTGATGTCATAAATCGCCGGCAGCCGGGATGCCCTCACCCCGAGATAGACGGGATAGGCGATCAGCGCCGCCCCGATGAGCAGCGCCGTCACCGCATGCCGACCGCCGCCGATGCCATGGCGCCAGATGACGATACCGGCGGCAAAAGCAAGCAAGATGGCAAGGCAAGCCAGAACCAGCGCTCCAGCGAGCGTGGAAAGCGCCGGCACGATCTCAAGCGCTCCCGAACGTACGATGATCACCGCGACGAATGTCGCCGCGAGCGAGAATAGCGCAATGCGACGCGCCCAAACGGCGAGCCGCGAGATCGGTGCCTCAAACAATAGTTGTCGTCGCATTCGGGCGTCTTGCCGCTAGTATCGTCGGTTAGGTTGGTCGCCGGCTGGACACAGCCAGGGGCATTATATTTGCCCTGGCAAAGCGCGTCTTGGCCCTCAGCGCAAGAACAATGAGGTGACTTCAGTCGTCAAGGAGGCTGTCGACCTCAACCGCAACGCTTTCGCCCGGCGTACAGCGATGCCCAGCGCCGGCAGCGAGAAGAGCGCGCGCCTGCTCTTCTGTCTCGGCCTCGACGCACCATTCCTCGACCCGCGTGACCAGCATCCTGGCGTGGAACAGGCGGGCTTTTGTCTCGGGCGCGGGCTCAGGGGCGGCGAAAGAGGCAGCTCTGGGCGCGCGTAACAATGCGCTTCTTGACGGCATGGTTTAGGTCCGAATCAGCGGACCAAGGAAGTTTAGACACTTAATGGCGCAGAACAAAGAAGAAACGCCGGATTCAGTTCCCTTGTGGAACGTCGGTTCCCTCAATATCGTTGAATGCGGTGTTCCTCGAAGTTCGGAGTAATTGTCGTGGCCCCGCGCGCGTATTGGAAAGGCTACCTGAAGCTGTCGCTCGTCTCTTGTCCTATCGCGTTGTTTCCAGCGACGTCCGAGCGGGAAAAAATCAGCTTCCATCAAGTCAATAAAGAGACCGGCCATCGTATCCGCTACAAGAAAGTCGACGCCGAAACCGGCGACGAAGTGGATAATGCCGATATCGTCAAGGGTTACGAGATCGCCAAAGGCGAATATATCGAGTTAGAACCGGACGAGCTCGAGGCGGTCGCTATCGAGAGCAAGCATGTCATCGATATCGATGAGTTCGTGCCTCGCAACGAGATCGACGAACTTTATTTGCGCGATCCGTATTACATCGTTCCGGATGGTGAGGTCGGCCAGCAGGCCTTCGCGGTCATTCGCGACGCGATCCGCAAGGAAGGCATGGTCGCCCTTGGCAAGGTCGTATTCACCTCGCGTGAGCACATCATCGCGCTTGAAGCGCGCGGCAAAGGAATGCTTGGCGTGACGCTGCGCTATCCTTACGAGGTGCGCGATGAGACGGAATATTTCGATACGATCGAGGACGAAAAGATTCCCAAGGACATGATCGATCTGGCGGTTCACATCGTCGAGACCAAAACCGGCCACTTCAAACCGCAACAGTTTAAGGACGACTACGAGGACGCGCTCAAAGATCTGCTCCGGCGCAAGCAGAAGGGCGAGAAGATCGAGCGGCCGAAGGAGCGCGCGCCGTCGAACGTTATCAACCTTATGGACGCGCTGCGGCAAAGCGTCAAAGCCGACGGCGGCGGCGGCGCACGCCGGAGCGCCTCACGACCGAATGCGCGCGCGGCCAAGAAGCCAGCGCGCGCTCATGCACGCCATAAGAAAGCCAGCTGATGCCCGGTAAGCGGGTGCAATTCGACGACGAGACCTGGCGACAGATCGATCTTCTCGGCCGCGATCAGATGAAGGATTTTCAGGAGCTTGCCGACGAGGCGTTCCGCGATTTATTGAAAAAGCATGGCCGGCCGATCGACCTGAAAGACGCGCTTCGACGCAGCGCCGGCGTATCGGCGACGATCCATCGGTTCAAACCCAAGAAAGCCCGCAGATCACGGCGCAAATAGAGGGCGTCTCTCACTGGTTGGCGATTTGCCGGCGTCTAGGTTCTTAATTTCCATAAATTGAGCAACGGTCCTTTGGCGCCGAACACCGGGTCTTTGCGGGGCCGCTTCACTTTGGCGACCGATTTGACCCTGCCGTCGTGCTCGTGCGCATCGGGCCGGCACTCGTCATATGCGCCGGACGGCGGATAGGCGCCAACGACCAGAAAGTCCTTGCTCGCGGCGAGGCATTGATGACCGGTGCCGGCGGGAAGAATGACAACATCGCCGGCGCTGAATTTGAATGTGCGACCGCGGTCGCCGCCGAGCCGAACCTTCGCGCTGCCACGCGCCACCCCAAGCACTTCGTGAATGCGTGAGTGATAGTGCAAATAATCGTAGATGCCATTGCGCCAACTATCAGCCCAGCCATTGCTTTCGAACAGCTCTTCCATAATCGCGGCCGGATCGAGCGTGCGCGGCAGCTGCACCGCGCTCCAGTAAACAATCACCGGCCATCGTGGATGATTTGGAATCTTGCCGTCGTCGCGGAAGCGAAACATGCCCCGCTTGGCTCGCCGCAGCAGCGACGCGACCTGGTCGGAGGACGGACGCTGCCAGCCGGTAACCCGCTCCGTCGATTTCTTTACGTCTTCCAGCAAGTCCATGGCTCGAGACTGTACAAGAAGCTTTTTTCAGCCGCCCTTTTAACGGCGGCAGCAACGCATTTGTTCCGCACGCGGCAACCTGCTGCATTGGGCGCAAAGGCTCGACTGAGGCACCACATGCGATCCAACTCTGCGGCTAGAGCGCGAGAAGCTTCTTGGCATTGCCTCCGGCCAGCGCCGCGACGGTCGCGGCATCGAAACCCTCAACGGCGGCGATATGACCGATCGGATCATACTCCGCCATGTCATAGGGGTAATCGGTTCCAAGCAGGACATGGTCAGGGCCGAACAATCCCACCAGTGCGGCGAGTTGGTGCGGCGTGAACACGACCGTATCGACATAGGTTCGCTTGAGATAAGCCGTAGGCGGATTGGGCAGTGCGCCGTGACTATCGGAACGCGCACCCCAGGCATGGTCGATGCGGCCGGAATAGGCGCCAAGATATCCGCCGCCATGCACCGCCAGGATTTTCAGCCGCGGATGACGCTCGAGAACGCCATCGAAAATCAGATAGTGCAGCGCGATCGTCGTCTCCAGCGGATTGCCGATGACATTGTTGAAATAAAACCGTGTCAGCCGGGCAGCGTCGGTGAAGCCATTGGGATGAATCATCACCAAGGCCCCGAGTTCTTCCGCCTTTTGCCAGAATGGCGAGAATGCCGGATCTGAGAGCTCTTTGCCGGCGACATTCGTGAGAATTTCCACACCGGTGAACCCGAGTTTGCGGATGCAGCGCTCGAGCTCCTTGGCCGCCTCCGCGCCGTCGGTCATCGGCACTGCCCCGAACCCTTTCAGGCGTTCGGGCTTCGCCGCACAGAATTCGGCAATGCCGTCATTGACGATTTGCGTCGCCTTCACCGCGATCTCGATCGGGACAGTGTAATAACATTGCGGCGGCGGCGGCGCGATGATCTGAACATCGATGCCCATGGCGTCGAGGTCCGCCAGTCTATGGTCGCGCCCGACTCTGGCACGAATGTCGGCTTCCTGTTTCTGACTGAGCGTCCGCGTTTGCGAATTGGCGAAATGCGCCAACGGTATCGTCGCCCAATCGAGATAGGGCTCGACGAACTTTGCCGCCGCCGGCACCGCGACATGGGAATGGATATCGATGGTTACGCTCTTTGGTCGCTGTTCGCGACCGGGCCAGCCGTGCCGGCGTGCGGCAGTCGCTGCATATTTGTTCCATTGCTCGGGCATGCGTATTCCTCTCTCTGCCTCCGGGCTTGGCACGGAAGGCATCGGTTGAACATGAAAAGGGAAATCTCGCTCTAGCGTTGCGGCCCGCAAGGCGTCAGGTCGCGTTCGGCGCGAAAGACATTGCTGTACAGATTAGCCACCCACTGCCGGCCGCTTGAGGTCAGATTGAGATAACGAATTGCGCTCTGAATGTGCGGCGACACGCTGTTCCAGTAAAATTGCGGATAAAGGTCGGTCAGATCGGCCGGCGAACTGTAGCCGAGCTGTTTGTTCATTCCGACTTCCTCGAACTCGTAGTACAAGGCGTTGGCCTTGCGCAAATAATGCGGATCGCCGAGCTGGCCGATGAGATCGGCGGCCCTCATAAGCTCTCCCTCTTCGCTCTCGCCGTTGACCGCGTTATGCGAGGGAAAGCGCGTGTATTCGATAGCGTTTGCTATTCTTTCGGCGTCGAGCTGCTTTCCCTTGCCGACGCGCTCCATCACGAACAACTTGGAGCGCTCGACGTGGTGAGGTAACAGCGCGGCATCCGACGAACCGCGAGGTAATTTGATCTTATTGCCTTTGGTATCGATCACGTAACCATCTTCGCCGTCGCCGCTGAGAATGCCGCGCACATAGCCGATGTCATGCAGCAGACAGGCGACGAGGAGGTGCGCGACATCACTGGCATAGGTCGGCCGCAGCAAAGCGCGGCCCTTCATGACGTCATAGCCGACGAGCGTGACCAGCATCGTGTGCTCGACGTTATGATAAAGGGCGTCGCTATTGCCGATGCACTCAAGAGCAATTCGGGCAATCGACGGAATCAATTCGGCCAAATGAGCGTGGGTCGAACCAAAATCTTGGTTCAAGTGCTTGGAAAGGAATGAGCCTAGGGCTTCCGCCGACAGTTCCGGTACTGTGATCAAGGGGCACCCTCCCCGCCCTGCGGCCGCCATCGTGACGGCGCGTGCCGCAATTTGCAATATCGATTGTACGGTGCGGCCACAGACGGCCGCCCCCGCGCCTCTGCAACCGGCGGTATTTGCCTCGGCCAGCTGGTTTCACGCGATGATTGCCGGTCGGCCCGCGCGAGCTCCGATGCGGCGCCGATTCGAAAACCGCAGCGATCAGAAAATTCCGAGATGTTGGCGCAGATCGACGCCGTCGCTCTTGAGCGCGGCGGCGGTAGAGACCACGGCAACGCGGCCGCTGTTGAGAATGACGACGTCATCGGCGATATCGAATACCAGCTTGGGGTTTTGCTCCACCAGAACAATGGAAAGTCCGCTTTCCTTGAGCTTGCGAATGGTCGCCATCACTTCGGCAACGATTTGCGGTGCCAGGCCCTCGGACGGTTCGTCCATCAGCAGAACGCGTGGATTAGCCATGAGCGCGCGGCCGATGGCGAGCATTTGTTGCTCGCCGCCCGAGAGATGGGCGGCCATTTGACTGCGCCGCTCCGCCAGCCGCGGAAACATGGCAAACACCGTGTCGGTCGTCCATGGCGCATGCCGCTGTCCGGCAAATCCCTTATGCGCCGCAACCATCAGGTTTTCGCGCACGGTGAGACTCTTAAAAACACGGCGGCCTTGCGGTACCAGGGCCACGCCGCGCGCGGCGATCATTTCCGGTGGCATGCGCGTCATCGGCGCGCCGAAGACCTCGACGCTGCCGGCGCGTGGCGGCAATAGCCCGACCGTGACGTTCATGCAGGTCGACTTGCCGGCCCCGTTGCGGCCAAGCAATCCAAGCAGGCGCGCTTCGCCGAGCTCAAATGAAACCGTCTGCAGCACATGACTGTCGCCATAGAAAGCGTCGATGCCAGTGAGCTTGAGCGCGCTATTCGCCAAGATAAACCTCCCGCGTGCGCGAATCGGCCACGACCTCGGCGCGCGTTCCTTCGACAATCACCTCGCCGAAGTGCAAAAGCGTTATCCGGTCGGCGAGATCGAGCGCTACATCCATGTCGTGCTCGATCATGACGATCGTCACCTCGCGTGGAATTGCGATCAGGAGCTTGCGCACGTCCTGCCGCTCGTCGATGGAAAGCCCGGCAAACGGCTCGTCCAGGAGCACCAGTTTTGGGTTCTGCGCCAGCGCCATGGCAATTTCGACGCGCCGCCGCTCGCCATAGGACGTCTCGGCCAGCGGCCGTTCGGCAATGTGCTCGAGCCCGACGCGCCGCAGCGCATCACGCGCCTGGACGGCGAGATGGCTCTGGCGGCCCAGCGCCGCCGCCGGGTTCCAGCGCAGCGGCGACAATCCGAGCAAAGCAAGCGTGACATTGTGCTTGATGGTGTCGCGGGTGAACAACGTAATGATCTGATAAGTTCGCGCCATCCCAAGATGCGTGCGCTTGCGGGTCGGCATCCGCGTGATGTCGCTGCCGAATAAATGAACCGAACCGGCGTCCGGCGCGATTTCGCCGGTGATCAAGTTGAACAGCGTGGTCTTGCCCGCGCCGTTTGGCCCGATAATCAAGCGGCGTTCGCCCTGATCAACATTGAGGTTGACGTTGCGCGTGACCCGCAATCCGCCAAATGATTTGGTGAGCCTGTCGACGACCAAAGCGCTCATTTCCGTGGTCCCGCGGTCATCGCCAAATTCGCTTTGCTTCTGGCTCTGCCGCGCCAAATTGGGCGCGTCAGCCGCACCACGCCGGGGACGAGACCTTCCGGCATGAACACGACGATCGCCACAAAGATCGCGCCAAGCATGAAATTCCAGCGTTCGACATAGGCGCTGACGACATTTTTCACGATTACGACAAGCGCGGCGCCGACCACCGGCCCGAGCAGCGTTCCGGCTCCCCCGGAAATCACCATCAGCAGGCCTTCAGCCGAGGCGGTGAGCGCCAGCGCCTGCGGGCTGATGAATTGGTTGTAATAGACGAACAGGATGCCCGCGATCGCGCTCAACAAGCCGGAGAACATGAAAGCCCAGAATCGGATCATCCAGACATGATAACCGAGCGCATTCATCCGGCGCGGCTGATCGCGCGTGCCGCGCAGCGCCGCTCCAAACGGCGACCGAACGAAAATTCCGGCTGCAACAATCGCAATAAGAAATACGATCAGCGTCGCCACGTAAAATGCGCGCGCGTTGCCGAGCGCAATTCCGAACGGCGCCGGTCGCGCCGGCACCGTAATTCCGTTGTCGCCGTTGGTGAGACTGATCCAGCGATAAGCAAGACCCCAGATGATCTCCCCGAGCGCAAGCGTAATCATGATGAAGGTGATGCCGGTCGAGCGCAGCGACAGCGCGGCGAAGCCCGCCGTCGCCACAAGGCTTGCGGCCAGCGCCGCCGTGATCGCCAGGACATGGCCGTGCCCCGCCACGAGCAAATAGGCGACGACATAGGCGGCGATTCCAAACAATCCGGCATGGCCGAGCGACACCAAGCCGGCATAGCCGACCAGGATATTGAGCCCGAGCGCGAAAACAGCGTACAGCAAAATCTGGCTGGCGATATTGACGTAATAGACTTCCCCGATTGCGTAAGGCAGGGCCGCCAGAGCAACAACAGCGATCAGCGCGGCAATGCTGCGGCCGAGAGTGCTCACAGGATCTGGCCTCCGAACAGACCCTGTGGCCGCAATACCAGAACCAGCACCATCGGCAGAAACAGGATGAAATAGGCAAGCTCCGGCAACAGCGCCTGCCCGAAATTATAGATAAAGCCGATGACGATGCTGCCGACGAACGAGCCGAGCAGGCTTCCGGTGCCGCCAAGAATGACGACCACCAGCGCCAGCGGCAGCATGTCCTGATCGATTCCCGGATAGACGGACAGGATCGGACCGCCGATCAATCCGGCAAAGCCTGCGAGCCCGGCGCCGAGCGCAAATACGATCGTGAACAGCTGTGAAACCCGGATGCCGACGACGCGCGCCATCTGCGGATCGTCGACGCCAGCGCGAATCATAGCGCCCAGCCGCGTGCGTTCGAGCATGAGCCACAAGGCAAACGCAAAGATGACGGCGATGGCGATCACCGCGAGTCGGTAGAGTGGAAACACCGCCGCGCCGAAACGGACGAAGCCGTTGAGTCCGGGGGGCGTCGCTACCGAAATCGGATCTCCGCCCCACCCCATCAGGCACAGATCCGCCACCATGAACGAAACACCAAGCGTGACCAGCACCTGTGCCAACTGTTGGCCGGCCAGACGGCGCAATAGCAGCCGTTCCATCAATGCGCCGAGTACCGCGACCTCGAGCGCGCAGAGGATCGCCGCCACCCAAAAACCGAATCGGATGCCGAGGGCGCCCGACAGCAGCGTGGTGCCGAAATAGGCCCCCAGCATGAACATCGAGCCGTGCGTCAGGTTAGGGATGCGCATCAGCCCGAAGATCAGGGAAAATCCGGCCGACAGCAGAAACAAAAGACCGCCGAACGTCACACTGTTGACGGTGAGCAGCAGCCAGAATGTCATAACCGCTGCCCTTCCGTTGTGCGCGCGATCAGCACTTGGTCAGCGGCGGATAATCGCGCGAATAGACGGGATGCGCGAGATACTCCTGTTCAGGCCAGGTCCAGAATTGACTGACATTCTCATAGGTCTTGATGGTCTTGTTCCAAAGCTTCAGCCCATATTTGGCGCCTTCGGTGCCAATGCGCCGAATGTAGAAAGTCCCGATCACGTTGCCGAAGTGGTCGAATTTCAACGGGCCGCGCGGCGTATCGGTCAAATTGACCGCCCGCAGCGCGCCCATGAATTTCTCCTTGTCGCGCGCGTCGCCGCCCGTCGCTTTTAAGGCAGCATCGACCACCTGGCAGTTGACATAGAGCAGGCCTGCGTACTGGCCCGGAATGGTGTCAAAATTCTTGAGCATGCCGTTGATGAAGCGATGATTGGCGTCGGCCTCGAGATCGAGCGTATAGGGAATGCAGCTCACCAGCCCAATGGCCTCTTCGCCATAACTCCGTAACAGAGCGTCGTCGCCGCCGGTTTCTCCGGTGACCACCGGATAATTGAGGCCGGCATTGGCATAAGCCTTCATGAAGCGCAGCGGGTTTGAGCCGGCAAAGCCCTGGCACACGCCGTCGCAATCGCTGATCTGCGCCACGTAGGGCGTATAGTCCGGCGTCACCAGCGGTGGCCAGAGTTTATTGACGACGCAGCCGCCTTCCTTTTGCAGCGACGCCTGGAAGCCTCCCATCTGCTCGTAGCCAAAGGCGAAATCTTCCACGATGCAGAAAATCCGTTTGAGCCTGAGCTCAGTCGCGGTGTAATGCGCCATCGGATGCATAGCTTGCGAGGACGTGGCCGATGCACGCAACAAATACGGATTGGGCTTGCGCTGCGTCAGGTCGTCCGCCGCAGCGAGGCTGAGCGTCGGCATCTTCTGTTCGCGGATGTAATCGCTGATCGCGTAGAGCTCGAACGCGGCGAGCGGGCCGAGGATCACGTCGACCTTGTCGCGCTCGACGAGTTCCTGCGCCTTGGTCTTGGTCCCGGCCGGATTGCCGCCGGTATCCGCCGAGAACAAATCGACCTTGCGGCCGCCGATCATGTAGTTCGTCTCTTTCAGATAGGTCAGGACCCCCTGTTCCATTTGAATGCCGCCCTGCGCGAGCGGCCCGGTTTTTACCGTAAGCAGGCCGAGCCGAAACGGCTCCGACTGCGCAATTGCCGGCGTGGAGAAACGGCTCAGCGCGGCCGCCGCGCCGGCGACGCTGCCGGCCAACATCGTGCGGCGGCTGACTTTGCGAGTCTTAGGCTTGGCAGACATTCCGCGTCCTCCCCTTTTCCCATCTTGCCGGCCGCCGCGAACGGGCGAGCCCCGCGGCTGGCGTTCTTGATCGCCGCTAATGCCGCGTTGGCGGCTATCATTGGCGAGGCAAGTCGCGCTGTAAAGACCGCTATTGTCGCGTTTTTCTCAACACTTCTTCAGCGGCGGATAGTCGCGCGAATAGACCGGATGAGCGAGGAATTCCTGCTCCGGCCAGGTCCAGAACTGGCTGACGTTTTCGTAGGTCTTGATTGTGTTATTCCAGAGCTTGAGCCCGTATTTCGCGCCCTCGGTATCGCAGCGCCGGATATAGAAGTTACCTACCACATTGCCCAAATGGTCGAATTTGAGCGCACCGCGCGGCGTATCCGTGAGGTTTACGGCGCGAAGCGCCGCGATCATTTTTTCTTTGTCGCTGACGTCGCCGCCGGTAGCCTGCAGGGCGGCATCGGCCACCTGACAATTGATGTAAAGACCGGCAGCGTAGAAGCCGGGAATGACATCAAAATTTTTCCGCATGCCGTCAATGAAGCGCTGGTTACGCTCGGTCGGGGCATCAAGCGAATAGGCCGAGCAGGAGACAAGCCCGATTGCCTCGTCGCCAAAACTTCGTAGCAAGGCATCGTCGCCGCCCGTCCATCCGGTCACGACCGGATATTTCAAGCCGGCATCGGCATAGGCTTTCATGAAGCGCAGCGGGTTTGAGCCGGCAAAGCCCTGGCAAACGCCATCGCAATCGCCAATCTGGGCGATGTAGGGCGTGTAATCGGGCGTCACCAAAGGCGGCCACAGTTTGTTTGCGACGCAGCGACCGTCCTTTTCAAAGGCCGCTTGAAAGCCGCCAAGTTCTTCGTAATCGAAGGCGAGATCCTCACCGATGGCCACCACCCGCTTGAGCTTCATTTCGGTGGCCGCGTAGTGGCCCATCGGATGCAGAGCCTGGGAGGCGGTCGCCGAGGCGCGCAACAAATAAGGATTGGGCTGCCGTTGGGTGAGATTGTCAGCCGCCGCCAGGCTGAGCGTTGGCAACTTTTGTTGCTGGATGTAGTCGTTGATGGCGTAAAGCTCGAAGGTCGCGAGCGGGCCAAGAATGAGATCGACTTTGTCACGCTCGACCAATTCCTGGGCTTTGGTCTTGGCGCCGGCCGGCGCGCCGCCGGTATCGGCGGAAATGAAATCGACCTTGCGCCCGGCGATCGTGTAGTTGGTCTCCTTCAAAAAGGTCAGCACGCCCTGTTCCATCTGGATGCCGCCCTGGGCGAGCGGCCCGACTTTGACAGTCAAAAGCCCGATTTTGATCGGCGCCGCCTGCGCAATTGCAGGGGCAGGGAAACGGGCGAGCGCACCAGTGAGGCCTGCTGCC
>Ga0207693_10002521_pt1 | contig 15916 bp, 15 predicted proteins | sample LARL81metaG_FD_184347 | JGI IMG/M metagenome (GOLD analysis project Ga0207693, IMG submission 184347) | Corn, switchgrass and miscanthus rhizosphere microbial communities from Kellogg Biological Station, Michigan, USA - LAR L8-1 metaG... | ecosystem: Host-associated > Plants > Roots >...
CGCCGCCTCCCAGCGCGGGATCGACGACATCCGGGACATCCGCGACCACGCCGTCCTGCAGCCGGTCGAGGGGCGCTACAAGGTCTACATCCTCGACGAAGCGCACCAGCTCACCGATGCCGCTTTCAACGCGCTGCTGAAGCTGATCGAGGAGCCCCCGCCCCACCTGATCTTCGTCTTCTGCACAACCGACCTGGCCAAGATGCTCCCGACCGTCCGCTCTCGCTGCCAGACGTTCGTCTTCGCGCGCCCGCGGCTGCCGGAGCTTGTGCGCGTCCTCCGCTGGGTAGCCGACGGCGAGGAGATCGAGGTGCCGGACGCGGCGCTGGCTCTCGTCGCGCGCGCCGCACGGGGTGCCTACCGGGACGCGGTCTCGACGCTCGACCAGCTCGCCGCCGCGACCGGCAAGAAGATCACCGTCCAGGACGTGCTCCAGCTGCTCGGCGCGGTCGAGGAGGAGGCGCTCTTCCGGCTCTGCGACCTGATCGTCGACCGCGACACCGCCGGCGCCCTGACCTTCATCGAGGAGCTGTCGGAGCAGGGACAGGATCTCGGCCGGCTCGTCACCGATCTGCTCGAGCACCTGCGACACGTGTTGCTCGTGCAGCACATGGGCCACGTGCCCGACTCGCTGCCCGTGACCGAAGAGGTTCGCGAGCGGCTGCACGAGCAGGCGAACCAGCTCGGCGAGGCAACCGTCCTGCGTCTCTGTGACATGCTCGCGGTGGCCGTCGACGACATGCGTCAGGGCGCCGATCCGCGCCTGCCGCTGGAGCTCGCGCTCGTCAAAGTGACACGCCCGGCGGCGGATCTTTCCCGTGAAGGGACGGCCTATCGGCTCGAACAGCTGGAATCATCACGCCATTCCGCCGAAGGCGGAATGGCTATCCCTTCTAGGCCGGAGGTCGACCGCGGAACGGAGCCTGTAGAAGCTCTCGAGCCTCCGGCCGTGGAGCTCGAGCAGCTGCAGGAAGCCTGGCAGCGGGCGGTGCTCCCGGCCGTCGAGGAGAAGTCGATTCCGACCGCATCGGTCTTGCGAGAGGCCCATCCGGCCGGACTGGCCGGCGACACCCTGACGCTCGAGTTCCCTCGCAACGCCTCCTTCCACCGCCAGCTCGCCGAGGAACCGAAGAACGCGACCCTCCTCGCCGACGCGCTCTACGAGGTGACCGGGCGGCGGCTCGCGGTCGCCTTCGAGCTGGGAGCCAACGGCGGCGAAGGCGAGGAGCCAGTTGAGGAGGAGCCACCTGGCGAAGACGACCTGGTTTCGTTGATCAAGGAGACATTCGACGCCCGGGAGGTGGACGAATAGCCATGGCCATGGACTTCGAGAAGCTGATGAAGCAGGCACAGCAGATGCAGGAGGAGATGGCGAAGGCGCAAGAGGAGCTCGCCGGCGAGACGGTCGAGGCCTCGGCCGGCGGAGGCATGGTCAAGGTCAAGGCGACCGGAGCGCTCGAGATCACCGAGATCACGATCGCACCGGAGGCAATCGACCCGAACGACCCCGAGCTGCTCGCCGACACCGTGCTCGCAGCCGTCAACGAAGCTCTCCGCTCCGCCCAGCAGCTCGTCGAGGCGAAGCTCGGCGGCGCGATGGGCGGCATGGAGGGGCTCGGACTCCCGGGGCTGTAAGGCGGATGGGCGTCCCTGAGCTCCTGCGCAGAAGCCCGCTGTTCGCCGGGTTCGACGACGAGAAGTTGGAGCGCCTCGCCCACCCCTTTTCGGAGGTCGAGTTCCGGGCCGATCAGGTTCTGATCGAGCCCCGGACGCCGGGCGCCGGGCTGTTCGTGATCTGCGACGGCACGGTCGTCGTCGAGGCGGGCGGCTTGGAGCGCGAGCTCGGGCCCGGCGAGGTGGTCGGCGAGATCTCTCTCGTCGAAGACGACGGGTTGCGACGGGCGCGGGTCGTCGCGAAGGGCCCGGTGCGCTGCCTCGCGCTGAGCCGCCCGGAGTTCGACCGAATGCTCGAGGTTGAGCCCGAGCTCGCCGAGGAGATGCGCAAGCTCGCTCGCAAGCGGGTCGCCGAGCTCGAGGCCTCTGGCCGCGCCGAACCGGGACGACCAACACCATAGGCAGAATTGGCCGGTGGTCTCACCGGCAGTCGACAACCTCGTCGCACAGCTGACGCGCCTGCCCGGCGTCGGCACGCGGACGGCACACAGGCTCGCATTCCACCTGCTCAGGGCCCCGAAGGACGAGGCGCTCGCGCTCGCTGCGGCGGTTCAGGAGGTGAAGGAGCGCGTGCGCTTCTGCAAGGAGTGCGGCAACCTGACCGAGGAGGAGCTCTGCTCGATCTGCGAAGACGCCCGTCGTGACCGGACGATCGTCTGCGTCGTCGAGCAGCCGGTCGACCTGATCTCCGTGGAGCGTACGCACGAGTACCGCGGCCTTTATCACGTTCTCGGCGGCGCCCTCTCGCCGCTCGACGGCGTCGAGCCCGAGCATCTGCGAATCGACGAGTTGCTTGGCCGCGTCGAGCGGAACGGGATCGAGGAGGTCGTGCTCGCGACGAACCCGAATATGACCGGCGAGGCGACCGCGGCCTTTCTGGCCGACCGCCTGCGCGGTCGCGTCCGCGTCACTCGGCTCGCAAGCGGGCTGCCCGTCGGCGGGGACCTCGAGTACGCCGACGAGGTGACTCTCGGTCGAGCGTTAGCCGGCCGCCGCGAGATGTAGCTAAACCGTCGCGGAATCAGTGACCGCGACGTCGGCTACAGCCTCGTCGATCGCGTCCAGCGTCGCCTGATCGAGCTCGATCCCCGAGGCGGCAGCGTTGTCATCGACCTGCTGCGGCCTGGACGCGCCGATGATCGCGGAGGCAACGTTGGGCTCGCGAAGCACCCACGCGAGGGCGAGCTGCGCCATCGTGATCCCGAGCCCCTCGGCAATCGGGCGTAACCCCTGTACCGCCTCGAGCACCGCGTCGGAGCGGTAGCGGTCCATCGCCCATCCCATGTCGTTCCCCATCCGCGTGTCGGCCGGCGGCGGTTCGCCCGGCTTGTACTTGCCGGTCAGGACGCCTTGGCCGAGCGGAGACCAGACGATCTGCGAGATCCCGTTGGCTGCGCAGAGCGGGATCACTTCCGGCTCGATCACGCGCCAGAGAATCGAATACTGGGGCTGGCTGGACACGAATTTCTCGGACGGCGGACTGAGGTCGAGCGACGCCTGGATCTGCTCGGGCGTCCACTCGCTGAAGCCGAGATAGCGCGCCTTTCCCTGGCGGACGACCTCGGTCAGCGCCTCCATCGTCTCTTCCAGCGGCGTGTCGCGGTCGTAACGGTGGCACTGGTAGAGATCGACGTGGTCGGTCTGGAGCCGACGCAGCGAGTCATCGATCTGCTTGAAGACCTGGCTCCGGGAAAGCCCTTGGTTCTCACCGGTGTCGTCCATCGGGAAGAAGAGCTTCGTCGCGAGCACGTAGGAATCGCGGGGCCGGTCCTTGAGGGCGTCTCCGAGGAACTCCTCAGCGGCGCCGCGACCGTAGACGTTCGACGTGTCGATCAAGTTCATGCCTACCTCGAACGCCCTGTCGAGGCAGGCCCGCGCGGCATCGTTCTCCACCCCGACGCCGTAGGTCAACCAGCTCCCGAGCGAGATCTCGGAGACCTGAAGATCGCTGGAGCCCAGTTGGCGGTAGCGCATATGCCATTCGTACCGGATCGCGGTGGGCCCGCGTCGCAGCGACCCGTGGCGGCATCTCGCAGTTCGGGCCAGCGTCGCGGCGACCGCTGGCGGCAGTTCGCAGTGGACTGTCCACCCGAACTGCCGCAAGCAGACATGGCAACTGCACCGAAACCGCGACTTTTCGTCCACAGAAGGTCAGGTGGGTGCGTGTCGCGGCGACCGGTGGCGGCAGTTCGCAATGGACTGTCCACCCGAGCTGCCACCAGCAGACATGGCAACTGCACCAAGACTGTGACTTTCCGTCCACAGTGACACGTCTAAGGCGGTCGAGGGGCGTCTGCCTAGACTTCACGGCGTGGCGATGACCGAGTTCGAAGCTGTACCCGCCGTCGCCGGCGACGCGACCGCGCGCGCCGGCACCATCGTGATGAAGTTCGGCGGCACGTCCGTCGGCGACCCGGAGAAGCTGAAGGATGTTGCCGCACGGATCGTGGCCGCCCACAGGCGGGGAACGCGCGTCGTCGCCGTCCTCTCGGCGATGGGCGACACGACCGACGAGCTCGTTCGCCTCGCCTACGAGATCTCGCCCACCCCGGAGCCGCGTGAGCTCGACATGCTGATTTCCGTCGGGGAGCGAATCTCCTGTGCCTTGGCCGCGATGGCGATCCACGATCTCGGCGACGAGGCGATCTCGCTCACCGGCAGCCAGGCCGGGATCGTGACCGACACCGTCCATGGCAAGGCCAAGATCGTCGACGTGCGCGCGCGCCGGATCCACGAGGCGCTCGACCAGGACAAGGTCGTGCTTGTCGCCGGCTTTCAGGGCATTTCGACGAACCTCGACATCACGACGCTCGGCCGCGGCGGCTCCGACACAACAGCCGTGGCCCTCGCGGCCGCCTTGACCGCGGGTCACTGCGAGATCTATACCGACGTCGCCGGGGTCTTCAGCGCCGACCCGCGGATCGTCCCGAACGCCCGCAAGCTGCATGCGGTGAGCTACGACGAAATGCTCGAGCTCTCCGCCTCAGGCGCGAAGGTCCTTCAGCTACGCTCGGTCGAGGTCGCGCGAAACTACGGCGTCAAGCTGCATGTTCGCTCGACGTTCAGCGACGGCGACGGCACCTGGGTGACCGAGGAAGACGAGCGGATGCTTGAAAAGGCGATCATCTCCGGTGTTGCCCACACCTTCGACGAAGCCGTCTACCGCGTTCAGTCTGTCGATCGCGCCGACCTCTTCGCCGCCCTCGCCGAGGCCGGGGTCAACGTCGACACGATCATCCAGACCGGCGACGAGATCGTCTTCTCCGCACCGCTCGGCGACCGAGGCGACGCCCAGGCCGCGCTGGACCGCGCCTCGGCTGACTGTGACTACATCGAGGGGCTCGCGAAGGTCAGCCTGATCGGCGCCGGCATGAAGAGCCATCCGGGGATCGCCGCCCGAACGTTCGGCACCCTCCGCGAGATCGGCGTCGACGCCCGCTTCATCGTCACGTCGCCGATCAAGATCTCGTTCTTCGTGGAACGTGGCGACGCAGAACGGACCGTGCTCGCTCTTCACGAGGCCTTCGAGCTCGCCTCCGCGGGGAGCGAGCGAGAGCACGTCTGAGCACTGGACCAGCTCGCAAGCATCGCTGCTGTGGTCGGGACGCCTTTCTATGCGTACGACCTCGACGCCTTCCGCAAGCGGATCCGCGCATTCGAGGCAGCGCTCGGCGGCGCCCCGCACCTGACCTGCTACGCGGTCAAGGCGAACGACGCGCTCGCCGTCCTTCGGGTCGTCGCCGACGAAGGGCTCGGCGCCGACGTCGTCTCCGGCGGCGAGCTGGCCAAGTGCCTGCAGGCAGGGGTCGCACCGGACGGGATCGTCTTCTCCGGTGTCGGCAAGCGCGAGGACGAGCTCCGCGCCGGTGTCGAGGGCGGGATCCGTTCGCTGAACGTCGAGTCCCTCGAGGAGCTGGACGAGATCGCTGCCGTCGCACGGGCGCTCGGCCGCGTCGCGCCCGTCGCGGTGCGGCTGAATCCCGATGTCGCCGGCGGTGGTCACGAATACCTTGCCACCGGCGGCGCCGCGAGCAAGTTCGGCCTCGAGCGAGCCGAGGCGATGGAAGCCTTCCGGCGCGCGACCGCCGACGAGGCGCTCGAGCCGGTCGGGCTCTCGTTCCACATCGGCTCGCAGCTGCTCGACGCCGAGCCGGTGTTCGCCGCCGCAGGCCGGGCCGCGGAGCTCTGGCGCGAGGTTGCAGCGACGGGAATCAGGCTCCGGGACTTCGACGCCGGCGGCGGCCTCGGCATCCCCTACGAGGGCAGCGCCGAGCCGGACGTCGCCAACTACGTCGCGAGACTCGCCGAGCTCGCGGGCGGTCTCGGCGCGACGCTCCTGCTCGAGCCCGGGCGCCATCTCGTCGGGCCGGCCGGCACGTTCGTGACCCGCGTCGTGCACGTGAAGCAGGCCGGAGGCCGGACGATCGTCGTCTGCGACGGCGGCACCAACGACCTTCTCCGGCCCGCGCTTTACGGCGCCGAGCACCCGGTCACGGTGCTCGCGGTGGACGAACGGGAGCGTGCGACGGTCGACCTGGCCGGGCCACTTTGCGAGAGCGGCGACTTCCTCGCGTTGAATCGGACACTGCCGCTGCCGCGGCGTGGCGACCTGATCGCGGTCGAACTGGCGGGCGCCTACGGTCGCGTCATGTCCTCGACCTACAACGCCCGTCCGCTCTGCGCCGAGGTCGTGTTCGAGCAAGGAAGCTGGCGTATGAGCCGCGAACGAGGCACCTATGACGACCTCGTCCGCAACGAGCAAGCCTGAGGGCAGGCAAAATCCCAAGGTGGGACACGATGTTGCAATCGGTGTCGTCGGCGCGACGGGCGCGGTCGGCCCGGTCACCCTTGATCTGCTCCGCGAACGCGGCTACGAGAGCGTGCGCGCCTTCGCGAGTTCCCGTTCCGCGGGCAAGCAGGTCAACGGCTTGACCGTCGAAGAGGCGACGCCCGAGGCGCTCAGCGCAGGCGATCTCGACCTCTGCCTGTTCTCGATCGGCACCGTGGCGAGCCGCGAGCTTGTCCCCCACGCCGTCCGCGGCGGCGCCGTCGCGATCGACAAGTCCTCGGCCTTCCGGCTGCAGGACGGGATCCCGCTGGTCGTCCCCGAGGTGAACGGCGACCGGGCACTTGAGCACGACGGCATCGTCGCAAACCCGAACTGCGCCTCGATCCCGCTGACGCTGGTGTTGAAGCCGCTGCACGACGCCGTCGGCGTCGCCCGCGTCAGGGTCGCCACGTACCAGTCGGCTTCGGGCGCGGGCACCGAGCGCATGGACCGCCTGCGCGCTCAGGATCCGGCCGAGGGCGACCTGGCCATGGACTGGGACTTCGACGGCGAGGAGTTCGACGAGGAGTCGAAGCTGCGGGCGGAGACGCGGAAGATTCTGGAGCTGCCCGAGTTGCCCGTCAGCGCGACCTGCGTTCGCGTTCCCGTCATGGTCGGGCATTCGGAATCGGTCTGGATCGAGACCGCGGAGCCGATTACGCCGGAGCAGGTGCGCCAGGTGCTGGGGGAGGCGCAGAGCGTCCGCCTCGAAGACTTCCCCACCCCGCGCGCCGCGGCCGGTGAGGACGAGGTGCTCGTCGGCCGGATCCGGCCCGATCGCGCGGCGGAGCAAAACGGGGTCTCCCTCTTCCTTGCCTGCGACAACCTCCGCAAGGGTGCTGCCCTGAACGCGATCCAGATCGCGGAGCTGATCCTCGCGCGCCGGCCCGTCGCCGCGTAGCAACAACACCGCATTCCGCTCTACATTCAAGGAATAGGGAGTCGGAGACGATGTGTGAACCATGCGGCCTGGCGACCGTCCCCCGATCCCGCTTGGGCAAAAGCCCCGGCTCCAGCTCGGCGAATTGCTGATCGAAAAGGGCCTGATCACCGAGGCCCAGCTCGCCGAGGCACTCGTCGACCGCCGCCTGAGCGGCGGCCTGCTCGGCGAGGCGCTCGTGCGCTTGGGATTCGTCTTCGAGGACGAGCTCGCCCGTACCCTGGCCGATCAAGCCGGTATCCCCTACGTCAACATCGATGCGCACTCCGTCGACCTCGGCGCCGCCGGCACGATTCCTCGCAGCCTCGGTGAGTCGCTGCCCGCACTGCCGGTCCGGTTCACGGCCGAGGGCGGCCTCGTGGTCGCGGTCGCCGATCCCACGGACGAAACGCTCCTGCCACGGTTGCAGACGGCGATCAGTTGCCCGATCGTCCTGATGGTCGCTGCCGCCTCGAGCATCCGAAACACCTGGCGCACCAGCCCCGCCCTGGCATAAAGATCAAGGCCGCTGAGGCACCGGCGCCGGCGAGAAGGCCTCGCGGACGAGCCGGAGCACCTTCGCACGCCGTCCCTCGGCGACCGGGATCAGGCCGCCGAACTCGAGCCGGACGAGCTCGACTGGACCGAGCGCGCGGATCGTCCGAAAGCCGAAGTCCGAGAGGAAGTCGCGCGGGAAAATCGTCTTGTGCACCTGGAAACGCTCGTACTGCGACTCGCCCTCCGGATAGCGGTAGGCGAAGGTCTCGAGCGCCTTGGCGCCCTTGTCCCTGGCCTCCCCGATCGCGGCAAGAAAGAGCGACTGAAGCACCCAGGGGCTCGTGCGGTCGAGAAGGTAGGCGCAGGTGACGAGGACCGCGTCCTCCGACGGCGGCCCGGCCGGGAGCTCGAACGCCCGCGGGAACAGCTCGGCCGGGCCGTATTGCATCGAGCCGATCACGCGCCCGTCGTCGTCGTAGTAGAGCGCGCCCCAGGGCCCGAAATCGTCCTCGACCCGCTCGGTCCAGCGGTCCTTGTTCGCCCGACGGCCGGTCTTGGACTGCCACCAGACGCACTCGTGGCAGACACGTGGCATCTCCTCGAGCGTGAGCCGTGTCAGCCCTCGGACCCGGGTCGTCACTGCGACGGTCCTACGGAGTCGATGACGACGTTGACGGCCGCCGGGCGGGAACCGGTCATGCGCTCGAGATACTCGAGCACTCGCCGCTGGACGTCTCGTCCGAGCTCGGGAAACCGAGCTCCCCAGTCGACGTCCAGGTGCAACTCGACGGTGACTGCCCCATCCTCGCCGCTGATCCGAACGCCCCGATGGCGGTGCAACTGACTCGCGACGAGGCCGCGAACGCCGTCGATCTCACAGGCGGCATCCGCGGCATAGCGTGCGAGAACCTCGCTCGAGATGCTGGCCTGACCCTCCAACTCATGACGATTGTAGGAGCCTGAGCTCGGTCGCTTCCGGCCGCGCCAGGAAACGGAACGGCACGAACGTCGTGCCGAGGCCTGCCGAAACATGGAGCGTTGCGCCGTTCCGGCGGTAGAGGCCGTGGACGTAGCGCCAGCGTGGGTGCGCGAGCGGGATCCGCCGGCCCGGCAGCGGAAGGGTGATCTGGCCCGCATGGAGATGGCCGGCGAGGACGAGGTCGAAGGCGCCTTCAGGCAGCCGGTCGACCACGTTCGGGAAGTGGCAGAGCAGGATTCGCAAGTCCGCATCCGGGTCGGCCAGGAGCGCAGGCCGGGCGAGCCCGCGGCGGTAGGAACGCGGGTCGACCCCGACGATCTGCACTCGACGTCCTCGCACCTCGACCGTCGTCGCCTCGTCGAGCAGCAGGGTCGCCGGCTCGAGCTCGCCGACCGGGGAGCGCGCGGAGAAGGGATCATTGGTCTCCGCGAAGTCGTGGTTGCCGAGCACGGCATAGCAATTCGGCAGCCGCGCGAGCAGTTCTCGCAGGAGCGGCTCGCCGCGGCGGCGAGAGAGCAGGTCGCCCGAGACGAGCACCAGGTCGGGCTCGCGCGAGGACACCCATTCGACCGCCCGGCGCGCGGCCACCTCTCCGCGCGAAGGGAAGCCCAGATGGAAATCGGACAGGTGCGCGATCCGGACCCCGACGAGCTCGGACGGCAACTGCTCGATTGGGCAGTCGAGCTCGTCGAGCCTGACCCAGCCGGCCTCGAAATGGCCCCAGGCGAGGGCGCCGGCGGCTGCGGTACCGGCGCCGATCGGGATCGCGGTGCGCATCGCGCGACACTGTAGATTCGAGACCGTGTCCGACCCGCTCGAACTAGCAGCAGACAGCCTGCCGGCGCTCGAGCGAGTCGCGCGCGAAGCCGACGTCTACTTGGCGTCACTCCCCACCGCACCGGTCCGGCTGGCCCGCTCCGACGAGGCGGCCGAGGCCTTCGGTGGGCCGTTGCCGGAGGAAGGGCTCGGCACGCTTGCGACCATCGAGCAACTGATCGAAGACGGGCTCGATGCACATGTCCGCTCGTCGGGGCCCCGCTTCTTCCACTGGGTGATGGGAGGAACGACGCCTGCCGCGCTCGCGGCAGACTGGTTGGCGTCACTGCTCGACCAGAACGCCGGCGGCTGGGACGCGAGCCCACTCGTGGCAAGGCTCGAGCTGATTTCGCTTGGCTGGCTGCGAGAGCTGTTCGGGCTCCCGACCAACTGGGACGGCGTACTGGTTACCGGCGGGCAGATGGCGAACTTCACCGGGCTGGCCGCTGCGCGGCAGTGGTGGGGCGAGCGCCAAGGCGTCGACGTGTCGGTCGAGGGGCTCGCCGGGCTACCGCAGGCGACGGTTCTGACCAGCGACTTCGTTCACGTAACCGGGTTGAAAGCGCTGGGGATGCTCGGACTCGGACGTGGCCGCTTGACGACCTGCGCCGACTCGGTGGGTGCGATGGACCTCGGCGCGCTCGAGCGTGAGCTTCGCGCCCTCGACGGGAAGCCGGCGATCGTGATCGGCAACGCCGGCGAGGTGAACACCGGCCTCTTCGACCCACTCGAACGGGTCGCCGACCTCTGCGACGAGTACGGCGCGTGGCTGCACGTGGACGGCGCGTTCGGGCTCTTCGCCCGCGTCTCACCGCGGACTACCGAGCTCGCGGCCGGCGTCGAGCGGGCGCACTCGGTCATCTCCGACGGCCACAAGTGGCTGAACGTGCCCTTCGACTGCGGCTTTGCGTTCGTGCGTGAACCCGGGTTGTTGGAGCGCACGTTTGCCGCCGGAGCCGCGTACCTGCCGGAAGCCAGGGACGACCGGCCGACTTTTGCCTACCGCGCGCCGGAACTCTCGCGCCGCGCGCGCTCGCTCGCGGTGTGGGCCACGCTTGCCGCCTACGGCCGGAGCGGTTACCGCGCAATCGTCGAGCGCAGCCTCGACAACGCTGCCCGGCTCGCCGCCCAGGTCGAGGAGTCGGACGATTTCGAGCTCCTCGCACCGGTTCCCCTGAACGTCGTCTGTTTTCGCTACCGCCCTTCGGGAATCTCCGAGTTGGAGCTCGACGACCTGAACCAACGCATCGCTGACGCGGTGCTGACCGACGGCCGGATCTACGTCGGCACGACCAAGTGGGCTGGCAAGGTTGCCTTCCGCCCGGCCTTCGTCAACTGGCGGACAACGAGTGCCGACGTCGACCTGATCCTGGAAACCCTGCGCGACCTGGGCTCGCGCTAGAGGCTCAGACCTCGAGCTTCTCGAGCACCGGGTCGACCGACACCACGTGCCGCTTGAACTTGAGCTCGGGCTCCTCGAGGCCGGCGGCGACGCCGACCAGTTGCGAGAGGTGCAGGATCGGCATGTTGAAGTCGCGACCCGTCTGCGCCTTCAGCTTCGACTGCCAGGCATCGAGCGAGAGGTGGCAGAGCGGACACGGTGTCACCATCGCGTCGGCGCCGGCCTCTGAGGCCTGCTCGATCGGCTGGATCAGTTCCCCCAGCGCGACGTCCTCGCGCGCCTGGATGATCGGGAAGCCGCAGCACTTGATCTTCGCGGGATAGTCGATCGCCTCCCCTCCGCAGGCCTCGATGATCGCCTCGAGCGACCAGGGGCGGTCGGGATCCTCGAAGCCGAGCAGCTTCGACGGCCGCAGGATCTGGCAGCCGTAGAACGGCGCGACCTTGATTCCCTTCAACCCCTTGTGCGCGACCTGACGGAGCCGTTCAGCGCCGTCGTCCTCGACGATCAGCCAGAGCAGGTGCTTGACCTCGATGTCGTACTCGTAGGGCGGGACGCCGACCTTTGCGAGGTTCGTGTTCACGCGCGCGCGGAGCTCGGGATCATTGATCAGCTGGAAGTTCGCCTGCCTGAGGTTGAGCGTGCAGACGTTGCAGATCGTCATCAGCGTCTCGGCCCCGGTGGCAGCGCCGTAGGCGAGGATCCGCGCATTCAGGTGCAGGTAGTAGTCCGGCTCGGCCTCGTGGATGTCGCCGGCGCCGCAACATGTGACCGACTCGAGTTCGTCCAGCTCCAGGTCGAGCTTCGGCGCGAGCGCCTGCGTCGAGATGTCGAGCTCCTTCGCAGAGAGCGAGGCGAGGCAGCCCTTGTAGTAGGCGACCTTGGTCACTAGCCCTCCGCCGCCGGCGGCTCTTCACCTGGTGTGACCTCGGGCGTGTCGCGCCGGGCGCCGCCCGCATCGGTGTGCTCGATCCGCGCCAGCGCGCGCTCGCCCTGGACGATCCCGAGGGCGCCTTCGCGACCCTGCTCGCGCACGAGCTCGTGCAAAGCCCGCGCCTCGTCGACATCGGCGGCCACGTGCACCGGCCCCGGCGGTGGCACCTTGCCGCGCTTGGCGAGCTTGATCGCGAACTTGGTCTCCTTGACGGCCGAGACGACACCCTGCGTTTTCGGTACGAGCTCGGTCTCGCGCAGCCAGCCGGTGGTCTCGGCCGACTTCACGAACCACTTCGCGTGCTTGGCCCCCTTGTCGCGGTCGATGCCCTCCTTGACCGACTCGGCGCCGAGCTTCGCGATCGCGTCACGCGGGTCGACCCCCTTTGGGCAGCGTTCGTTGCAGAAGTAGCAGCGGGTGCAGTCCCAGATCCCATGCTCGTCGTTGTAGTCCTCGAGCCGCTCGACCGAGGTCTGATCGCGGACGTCGCCGACGAATCGGAACCCCTTTGCAAGCGCCGCGGGACCGAAGAACTCGGGGTCGGACTCCATCGAGTTGCACTCGGAAACGCAGCAGCCGCACATGATGCACAGCGCCTCCTTCTGGATCACGTTCACCTGCTGTTGCGAGACGATCCGCTCCTTTTCGAGCACCTCGTCGTAGCCGGGGTCGAGCCAGGGCTTCATCCTGCGGACTTTGCTCCAGAACGGATCCATGTCGACGACCAGGTCCTTGACGATCGGCATGTTCCCCATCGCCGAGATCACCGGCACGTGTCCTTGCTCGACGATCGGGAGCATCCGTTCCTTGCAGGCGAGGACCGCGCGGCCGTCCATCCGCATCCCACACGAGCCGCAGATCATCATCCGGCAGCTCTTGCGATAGGCGAGGGTGCCGTCCTGCTGGTCCTTGATCAAATCGAGAACGTCGAGCAGGCAGGCCCACTCGGGCGCCTCGATCTCGTAGTCGCGAAGCTCTCGGTCGCCGGTGTCGGCGTCGTAGCGCCAGATCTTGAGCGCGACTTCCATCAGTAGGTCCTCTCCATCGGCTGCCACTTGGTCATCGTCACCGGCTTCCAGTCGAGCACCGGAGCATCTGCGATCCAGCGGACGAGGGTGTGCCTGAGGTAGTTCTCGTCGTCCCGCTCCGGATAGTCGTGGGGACGCGCGTGGGCGCCGCGGCTCTCCTTGCGCGCGAGCCCGCAGACGACCATGCACTGGGCCAGCTCCAGCAGGAATCCGAGCTCGAGCGCCTGGGTCAGGTCGTTGTTGAAGACGTCGCCCTTGTCCTCGACGACGACGTGTTCGTAGCGCTCGCGCAGTCCGGCGACGATCTCCCCCTGCTCGCGCATTTGATCTTCCTTGCGGAAGACGCCGAAGTTCTCGTGCATCGTCTCGGCCAGCTCGTTGCGGATCGACCAGGGGCGCTCGCCCTTGGTGCGGTCGAGCAGGTCTTTGAGGTGGCGCTCGGCATCCGTCTCGAGCGAGTCGGGCACCTCGATCGTCGTGTGCGTCATGGCCCAGTCGGCCGCGTGGCGGCCGGCCCGCTTCCCGTAGGTGATCGTCTCCATCAGCGCGTTGCCGCCGAGGCGGTTGGCGCCGTGAACAGAGACGCAGGCGCACTCGCCGGCGGCGTACAAGCCCTCGAGCTCGGTGCGGCCGTCGAGGTCGGTGTCGACGCCGCCCATGTGGTAGTGGGCGCCGGGCCGTACCGGGATCGGCTGGTGGATCGGATCGACCCCGGCGTAGGTCATCGCCAGCTCCCGGGTGCCGTGCAGCCGCTCGATGATCTTCTCGGCGCCGAGGTGCCGCATGTCGAGCAGAACGTTCCCGTCGACGCCACGTCCTTCGTCGATCTCGGTCTGCTCGGCGCGCGAGATGACGTCACGCGAGGCGAGCTCCATCGCGTTCGGCGCATAGCGCTTGAGGAAACGGTCGCTCTCCGAGTTCAGCAGGTACGCGCCCTCCCCGCGCGTTCCCTCCGTGATCAGGATCCCCGTCGGCGCCAGCGTCGTCGGGTGGAACTGCATCATCTCCATGTCCTTCAGCGGCACGCCGGCGCGGAGCGCCATCGTCATTCCGTCGCCGGTGCAGGCGTAGGCGTTGGTCGTCCCGACGTAGAGCCGGCCTGCGCCCCCGGTCGCCAGGATCACCGTTTTGGCGCCGATCGTCTTCAGGCCGCCGTTCAGCAGGTCCCAGGCGATCACGCCCTGGCAGCGGTCGTCGTTGATCACGAGCTGCCAGGCGAAGTACTCCTCGTACGTCTGGATGTCACGTTTCATCACCTGCTCGTAGAGGACGTGGACGAGCACGTGGCCGGTGATGTCCGCGGCGTAAGCGGTGCGCGGCTCGCCGGCGGCGCCAAAGGGGCGCTGAGCAATCCGGCCGTCCTCGGTACGCGAGAAGACGGCGCCCCAGTGCTCGAGCTGGTAGACGTCGTCCGGCGCCTCGTCGCAGAGCACCTGGATCGCGTCCTGGTCGCCGAGGTAGTCCGAACCCTTGACCGTGTCGAAAGCGTGCTTCTCAGGGTCGTCATCCGAGGCGTTGCCGAGCGCCGCGTTGATCCCACCCTCGGCCGCGCCGGAGTGGCTGCGCACCGGGTGGATCTTGGAGAGAAGCGCCACATCGGCGCCTGCGTCGAAAGCCTCGATCGCGGCCCGCATTCCCGCGCAGCCGGCACCGACGATCAGCACGTCGTGCTTCGCTTCCACTCGCTCGGACGCTATCGCAAGCGGCTTGGCTTGGGCTTCGTTGCAGCTGCGGCGAGTGCAGGCCGCGAGCACGCTGGTGCGGCGGTCGCCCGCCCAAGCGGAGCGACCGCCGCGTCACACCGCTACGGACAACGAATGCGCCGCTCGGCCGAGCACCGGTCGCGGCCACGCCCACCGTCGGCGTAGTCGCGTCCGCCGTTGCCGTTCAGCACGTCGTTGGCTCCAAGCCCGATCAGGCGGTCGGCCCCGCCCTCGCCTTCGAGTCGGTTCACCCCGCCACTGCCCAGCAAGCGGTCGGCGTGCTTCGAGCCGTCGACGTCCTCGAAGTGCGAGAGGCGGTCGGTACCCCAGCCGACGGCCTTGCCCGTGGCGAGGTTGACTGCGACACCGACGGGCGAGTCGTAGTACATCGCCACGTCGCGCCCAGGGCCCCCGTCGAGCGTGTCGTCGCCGCCGTCGCCGCTGACCAGGTCGCCCCCGCCGCCGCCCTTGATCGTGTCGTTGGCGTCCTCACCGGCGATCAGGTTCATCCGGTTGTCGCCCGTGAGCATGTCGTCGAAGTCGGATCCGACGATGGAGTTCACGTTTGCGAGGATGTCGGTGCCGTCCCCACTCGCGGTCCGGGCCGAGAGATCCACGGCAACGGGCCCTGGCGCGTCCTTGTAGATCGCGATCGTGAGCGCGGCGTCACCACCGTCGATCCAATCGTCGCCCGCACCGCCGTCGATCCCGTCGAAGAACCCGTCGCCGCCGTCGACCCTGTCGTTCCCATCACCGCCGCAGACGAGGTCGTCTCCGTCGTGCGCGTTGATCACGTCGTTGCCTCCGAGCCCGACGATCACATCGTCTTTGCTCGTGCCTGCAAGCAAGTCGTCGCCCTCCGTTCCGACAATCGTGGCCTTCTCGCCAAGACATGTCGGCACTGAATCGGCCGGCGCACCGGCCGCGACCGCCAGAAGCCCCGTCGCCGCCGTGGCCGCCACCACCGCCACCTTCAGCCTGCCGTTCATCACGCCCTCCTTGGCCCCGGTCGGATTGCCTCGGTTCGACCGAACCTAAGAGAGCGCTGTTAGCTGTCAATCAGCAGCTTGTAACGATTGCAGCGGGAAAGGTTTGGATTTTGGTCAGACGCGCGGGCCCGCAGCGACCACATCCG